>Ga0308175_100001941_pt1 | contig 13995 bp, 14 predicted proteins | sample PhyCR1_3_FD_203893 | JGI IMG/M metagenome (GOLD analysis project Ga0308175, IMG submission 203893) | Soil microbial communities from UC Gill Tract Community Farm, Albany, California, United States - DLSLS.C.R1 | ecosystem: Environmental > Terrestrial > Soil > Agricultural land | place: USA...
GGCCCGTGGGGACCAGGGATGCACCAGCAACCACATCGGCGCCGGCCGACGCAGCCTGCCGAATCAGTCACCAGCAGGACAGAGGTTGGACCAGTGAGCGGACGGAGCCTTCTAATGGCCTCGGGCAACAAGCACTCAGTCGGAGACCTTAGCCTTCCCCCGGCTCACAAACACGTGGCGTGAAACACCTCGAAGTTGGCGGTAACTTCTCCCTCGTCGGGCTGCCCATTGCCGTTCAGGTCCCGGTAGGTGATGTGGGTGACGCCCACGAAATTTTCCCTCGCGATCACGTCGCCCTCGGCGTTGTAGGTCGTGTGCAGCTCGTGACCGGCCTCGGTGAAGACGGTCTGCCCCGACGTCGCAGTCGTATTGAAGGTGAAGTGACTGCTGGCGTCGACGCTGTCAATGTCACCATTCGTGAAGACCTGACGGCCTGCGACCGCGTTCGTCCCCTCGAAGTGGATTCCCGAGGCGGTTTCGACAAAGCGACCACTTTGCGAGAACGTGACCGTCTCTGTCCCGGTGAAGTCGCCTTCAAGGCACTCTGGCGTTCCGACCTGGTTGATCTCGGTTTGCTGGCTGAAGAAGGTCCCGGAGTTAACGTCCGCATGCGCCGTCGCGGGCGCAACCGACAGAACCAGAAGGGAGGCAGGTATTGCCGCCACCGTCATAAATGAGCGCATGGCGCGCCACCAATCTGGAAATTACGCCTCGGAGTTGGCAGTGTGCTCCTGCCGGTACGGGGAGTCAATGGGTTTTGCGGCCCCGAACCATTTCTGCCGATGCGACAGCCGCTCATCGGCTATCTCAGACTCGACGGACGGTCTCGGTCTGGCCAGGCTGGGGTCGAGGTGTCCGGCGGGGTGGCTCTCACATCGGCTGCCCACCGCGGTTGGTGTGGCTCAACTCTGGCGTGCGTCTCGCCGGGCACCGTGACGAGGAGTGGCTCCAGAGGGGTCTGACCAGCTCGAGATAGCGCTGCCCTCCTCCGTCGATCGCAGGTCCGGACGAGGGTGAGGGGAGCGTGTTGATGGGCAGGTCGTGATCGGGATGGACCCGCACAAGCGGTCCGCGACGATCGAGGTGCTCGATGAGGCCGAGCGCCCGCTGATGGCTGGCCGGTTCGGCACCGACCGCGACGGCTACCGGCTGCTGCTCGCGGCGGCCCGGCAGTTCCCGCAGCGGTTATGGGCGGTCGAGGGCTGCGACGGCGTGGGCCGCCACCTCGCCCAGCGGCTGGTGGCCGACGGGGAACCGGTCGTGGACGTGCCGGCGAAGTTGTCGGCGCGGGCGCGGGTGTTCTCCACCGGCCAGGGCCGCAAGACCGACGCCACCGACGCCCACTCGATCGCCGTTGTCGCGCTGCGGACCCGGTCGCTCCGCCAGGTCCGCCCCGATGACCGGACCGTGGCGCTGCGGGTGCTGGCCGACCGCCGCGACGAACTCGGCGCCGCCCGGACGCTGACTATCAACCGGCTGCGCCGGCTGCTGGTCGAACTGGTGCCGGGCGGGGCGAAGAAGGCTCCCACCGCGCGGCAAGCCCGTGAGCTGCTCGCCGACGGCGCCGCTGGTGATGCCGCCGGTGATGTGGTCCGCCAACTGCTCGAGTACGTCGAGGCCGGGACCGCCCGGCCAACATCGAACTGACACGGGGGCCGAGATCGCGCTGCCGGGCCAAGTGAGCTGACCTCAGCGGTCATGGTCGACACCACCAGGCGACGGGTCACGTCGGCAGAGTCGACCCATGGAGCAGGGTCACTGCTCGAGGTCGGTGAGGTCGGCCGTGGTCAGGTGGGGCAGCGGGCTGAGGTCTGCTGCTTCGAGCGGGGAGCGGGCGCCGGCGATGGCGTAGGTGCCGGGTCGGCGGGCGGCCCAGGCGAGCGCGACCCGGTGCGGGGGGACGCCGTGTCGGGCGGCGACGGCGGCGATCCGGCCGCGCAGCAGGGTGAGATCGCGGGCGGCCCAGGGCAGCCGGTGCCGCAGGTCGTCCGCGGCGAGCGCGGCGAGGTTGAATCCGGCGGTCAGGAACCCCGACGCCAGCGGAGCCCAGGCCAGGAAGGCGCAGTCGTGTGCGGCGCACCAGTCCAGCACGCCGTCGGTCTCCGGCGCCCGGTGCAGCAGGGAGTACTGGTGCTGCACCACGGCGACCGGCGCCATGGCGCGGGCCCGCTCCATCAGCGTCACCGGATGGTTCGACAGCCCACCGGCCCGTACCAGACCCTCTGCGATCAACTGGGCGATCGCCGCCCAGGTCTCCTCCACCGGCGTGGCCGGGTCGGGGTCGTGGACCTGCAGCACGTCGACGTAATCAGTGCCAAGCCGGCGCAGGCTTTCCCACACCCCGGCTCGGACCGATGCCGGCGAGGCATCCTCACCGACCCGGCCGTCAGACCGGCGGACCGTGCCGCACTTGGTCAGGATCCGCACCTCGTCCCGGCGACCGGCGACCGCCCGGCCCACCAGCTCCTCGGCCCGGCCCCAGCCGTAGAACGGCGCGGTGTCGATCCAGTCCACCCCGGCATCCAGAGCCGCCCGCACCGCCCCCACCGCGTCCCGCGGATCCTGCGGCCCCCACCACAGCGGACCCTCCACCCGCGACCCCAACGGCGCCGTACCCAGCCCCACTCGGCTGCGCAAACCGATCACGACCACAGTCTCCCCCGCACCAGTAGTGGTGTTGTCGCGGTCGGGGTAGCGGGCGCCGGGTCCCAGGCGTATTGCCCGGATCCGGCGCCCTGCATTGACTCGGCTACAACGGACTGCTCGTCGTCCCGGCAGTCAGAGTCAATCTGTAGGAAGGTAGATCTGAGTCGGGGCCGAGTCGGCAGTGTTGGCATGATTTCGATGACGTCGCGCTATCGCCACGGTCGTACCGATGACGATGAGCACACCGCCGACCAATCCAACGAAGTCGCCGACGAGGACGGCCGGGTTCGATTCTTTCGCCGTAATGTCGGCTGCGAGATAGGCGATCTGCTCGACCGTGTAGAGCAGTCCCAGCACGGCGGAGGTGACCAGGGCGGTCAGGTTGGGCTTTCGCCAGATCCAGGTTCCCATTCCGACGGCGACGAGGGCAAAGACCAGAGCCGATGCGAGCTCGTCTGTGCCGTGGGCGACCAGAATCATGATGGCGAACAGAAAAATGGTTGCCCATCCAACCAGCGCGAGACGAACAGGTCTGCTGATGCCTGACATGCCTTACCTCTTTCTGTGAGCGGGGTGAGTGGACTACCCGCGGTGAGTCTGCTCGTGACTTTGCCGGGATGGCCCGGACGGTCGACAAAGGCAGCCGGAATGTGCAGCTACACCTGTGGAGCCAGATGGAGCGATGCTGTGGTGGCTATGGCGACTCCCTTCTGGATGTTGATGGGGCGCGTGTGTGTGCGCGACGACGGGCCCGCGCGCGGCGGCGGACCGTGGCGGTCGCCCTGGCAGAGCGAGATCGACTCCGACGTGACCTCCACGACGGGCTCGGTCCTTCGCTCACCGGCATGTCCCTTGGTCTGGAAGCCGTCCACGACCTGCTGCCCCCGGACAATCCGTCTGCCGAGGACGTGGTGGTCAGACTGCGGGAGGAGATGCGGTCGACGATCGGAGAGCTGCGCCCCATTCTCGCCGGTCTGCAGCCCGGGGTTCTGGAGGAACGGGGGCTCGCTGAGGCTCTGCGCCATCGCGCCCGGACCGCAGCGCACGCGGGCGGCCTGGCCGTGGCCGTCACCATGCCGGAGAGCCTGCCGCCCTTGGCAGGAGAACTCGAGGTCGCCGCCTACCGGATCGCGGACGAGGCCCTCACCAACATCGTCCGGCACGCACAAGCCCAGCACGCCACCCTTACCGTCACCATCGCCGACTCAGTTCGCCTGGAGATTTGCGACGACGGCCGAGGACCGCCATCGATGCCGACGAACGGCGTCGGGCTCAGCTCGATGCGGCGTCGAACCGAGGAACTGGGCGGGCAGTTCCTCCTGGAGGCCTCCCGAACTGGCGGCACCCGCGTCGTCGCCACCCTGCCTCGAGGAACATGATGAACGGACCCATCCGCGTCGTCCTTGCCGACGACCATCCGATGTTCCGCTACGGCGTCGTCGCTGCCCTACGTTCCGTACCAGAGGTCGAAATCGTCGGCGAGGCCGCTGACGGCCGTGAACTCGTCACGCTGACCGAAGGCACTCGACCAGACGTTGTGCTGACGGACCTCACCATGCCCGGCCTGGACGGTCCGGGCGCGATGAAAATCATCGCCCGGCACCATCCGGAGACTGCCGTACTCGTATTGACCATGCACGACGACGACGAGTCGCTGTTCGAAGCGATGCAGGCAGGAGCCAAGGGATACCTGGTGAAGGGCGCCGATCGAGCTGAGATTGTCGCCGCGATACTCGGCGTCGCCGCCGGAGATGCCGTCTACGGCCAGCCCATCGCTCGTCGCATCCTCGAGACTTTCAGGGCCGACGGAGGACGGGCGCGCCCTCCCGGTCTCCCGGAGCTCACCCGGCGCGAGCAAGACGTCCTCGACCTGCTCGCTGCCGGCTACCGCAACATCCAGATGGCCAGCGAGCTCAAACTCGCCGAGAAAACAATCCGAAACCATATCTCTAGCGTGCTACTCAAACTCCAGGTAGGCGACCGCACCGCAGCCGCACTCAAGGCCCGCGCCGCCGGAATGGGCACCGGACACCCCAACCCCGGGCGCGTCAACTCCTGACCCCTTCCCGCGTGCACTGCGGCATAGCCGCGCGGAGCCCGCATCGCGGCAGAGTCGCGCGCGACCCGCCCGCAGTGCGGCGAAGTTCAGTGCTTTCCGGCCAGTGCCGTCGATCCCGCGAGAAGCCTTTGTCGAGACATGTGGCCAGCGAACGCCGCTACTCCTCCATGCCAGTGAAATAGCCCATGCGTTGCTCTTCTTCGATTCCGAACTCGAGTCGCGATGGAAGTGGCTCGTGAACGTCATTTAGCACTTCGGTCAACGACCGACCACTGAACTGCTCAGATGATGCATGTCCTCTCCGCAGCCGGACCTCTTGGGCGTAGATGACGTACAAAAAGTCGAGCGGAGCGCCGGCACGCCAACGCACGCGCAACTGGTCGTCCGGCCATTGCATGATTTTCTTGAACGGTGACGGTCCCCCGCTTGGGGAGAACTTGCTGCTCGGCCAACTCGGTAAAGCCTTCGGATCACCAAGCAGCGCCGCACCCCATTCGACGTCGTCGTACCAGGCGCTAACGGTGCTATTCCTTTCTACCCGTCTTGAGTGATCCAGCCGTTCTCGATTATTGACGAGCCACCAGGCTGCGGTGCGCGCCTCCCGGTAAGCGATCTGAGCATGATACTGCGATGCCGGATGATCGCTCAGCAAGACGAAAACGAGCCGGTTGTCTGCCCTGCTCGGAGACTCCTCGGTTCTGGATGGAATGGCGTCGTGGAGCTTGTCCGCGGCCCGCTCGAGCGATAGCCGCACCTGCTCTGGGCGGCGACCTGGGATGGCTGCGTCCTCGATATAGATCAGCGCGGATCCCCAAGGGACATCCGCGAGCCGTTGGACGCTGACCTCCAACTTCTTCAAGATTGCGAGCTGCTCATTTTGTACCCCCAACAGGTCCGAGAGGATAGCCTCCGTGGCGGGGCCAGAGAGTGGCACGACCACGCTGGAAGCCTGACCGGCAACCTTGGCGAGGACCGTGCGCCAGTCCACTAGCGACTCCTGCTCTTCGGGCTGTCGCTTTAGCACTTGTTGGTGGCCTTAAGGTAGGCCTGACGGTACGCCTGTCCACGCCTGCAGGCAGCCGCTGCGTGATACCTCGTTGTCGAGGCCCATCTCACCCACGAGTTGCACCCTTCAGGTCGTCGAAGCCCTTGGCGTCCGATGTCCTTCCGCGTCCACCCTTCGTCAACAAGCCAGGCCACTGGCACCCGAGGACTTCACGACCCACGCCCATGCCATCTGCGCCGCCGCCCGGAGCCACGGGAGAGGAGCTGCACGCCGCCCTCGCCGCCGCCCGGCGACTCCTCGACGACACCACACGGCACTGCCGACTCACCTGACCCTCGACCACAGCGACTCAACGCTCAACTCGCGGCAAATGAGTACGTTCGCGATAAGAGCGGCGATGTATGTACATGCGGCCCTCGTGGCCTGACCGGCGGGACTGTAACCGGGTCTGCCCCGCGCTCAACGACGCGAAAAGCTTTTGATAACCGGGCGCCGACCGCCGATCTGGGCGGCTGATGGGGGACTCAGTGCTTGCTGGTATTGATTGCGTAAGCGCGGGGGAGCGACCCATGAGCCACCGGGTTGAGGGTGGGACGGTCGCTCATCCTGGCCTCACATCTCGGCGCCGGTCGGGCTGACGAATTCGTCGGTGGTTATGGCATACGACAAGGAATGCGGCGATCTGGTCATCATCGGCTGGGTCGGGAAGAACCCCGCAGAGTCTGATCGGTTATCTCCGGGAGTCCTTGAGAATTAACGGGGATCCAGGTCGATGCGTACTGTCAGCGGGCTGGTGCCCATCGCCGCTGACGCGCGTACGCACCAACGGCGCGCGAGGCCGGCCTGGGCTAGGAGCCGCTGCCGCTCGCGCGGGTCGTCCTCGTCGAGGATGTATGCCGTCCCGGCCCGCCAGCCGATGCCGGAACCGCTGCGGAACTTGACCCGGACGCGCGGGTTCGCCGCGATGTTCCGGACCCAGTCGGCGCCGTGCCCCCGCTGGGCCACCAGCCAGAAGGTATCCCCGTCTTGCCCATCGCACACCGGTGTGCGCCGCGGCTTCCCGGTACGCCGCCCGGTCGTCTCCAGCAAGGCGTCGCCCGGCGGCGGGAGACCCACGTCCCAGGCGAGCAGGACGATCGGGTTGACCACGCGCTTCTCGAGCGGGTAGATGATGCGATCCTTGGCGTCTGACCCGGCCATATCAGGGCCTGTCCCTTTTCCGGGCCACCGGGCGATCGTCGGCCGGTGACCGCCAGCACGACCCATCTCGTGCAGACAATCTACGCCGCGTAGCCTCGCGCCGGGTAGGTTGATGTCGTGGCGGGCCGGATCGTGCTGTACGGGGCCACGGGCTATATGGGTGCGCTGACCGCGCAGGCGATGGTCGCCAGCGGGGCGCGCCCGGTCCTGGCGGGCCGTGACCAAAGGCGGCTGACCGCGCTCGCCGCCCGGCTCTCGCAGGCAGGTGACGGGACCGAGCTGGAGACGGCGGTCGCGGCGGCGGACGGGCCCGGGCCGCTGCGGGACCTCATCGGGGGCGGCGACGTGCTCGTGTCGACTGCGGGACCGTTCATAAAGGTCGGCCGGCCCGTCGTGGCCGCGGCGGTGGATGCGGGCGCGGTCTACCTGGATTCCACCGGTGAACCGCCGTTCATCCGGCAGGTGTTTGAGGAATTCGGCCCGCGCGCTGAACGGACCGGTGCGGTGCTGCTGACCGCGTTCGGCTACGACTATGTGCCGGGAAACCTGGCCGGGGCGCTCGCGCTCCAAGCCGCCGGGCCCGGCGCGGCACGGGTACAGGTCGGCTATTTCGTGCGCGGAGACATCCGGCGGGGAACAAGCGCGGGCACCCGCGCATCGCTGACCGGCGTGCTGCTCGAACCCGGATACAGCTTCCGCGGCGGCCGCATCGTGAGTGAGCGGACCGCGGCGCACGTCACCTCGTTCGAGGTTGACGGCAAGAAAAGGGAGGCCTTGTCCATCGGCTCATCGGAGCATTTCGCGTTGCCCAGGCTGCGGCGGGCAGCGGGGGCAGACGGCGTCCCCGCGCAGGTGCCGCTCACCGACGTGGGCGTCTACCTCGGCTGGTTCGGCCGCGCGACCAGGCTCGTCCATTACGGCTCCGTGCTCGCCACGCCGGTGAGCAGCCTGCCCGGTGTGCGCCGGGCCCTGGATGCGGCGGCCCGGCGGATTCAGTGCAGCAGGGCCGCGCCCGGCCCCGGCGGGGCCATCCGCTCCGGCGTGGTGGCCGTGGCGCGCGACCCGAGCGGCAGGGACCTGGCCGTGGTGCACCTGACCGGCGGGGATCCCTACTCGTTCACCGCGCCGATTCTCGCCTGGGCGGCGGGCAAGGCGGCCGCCGGTGGCGTGCGGCCCGCGGGCGCGCTCGGCCCGGTTGAAGCCTTCGGAGCCGACATTCTCGAAAGGGCCTGCGCCGACGCAGGATTTCATCGCGAGCGCGCCTAATAGGAGTAAAGAAATTCACGATAAGACCGGAAATTTTGGCGCACCGGCGAAGCAGTACTCAGCTGCGCAGAATTGGACTATCCGCGCGCAGCCACCCGAGCGGGCTGGTCCGCCGGTCAAGCGCTCCGAGCCGGTGATCTGGCTCTATTCATGAGATGAGAGGGTCTGCAGCAATTGACGGCGCGATGTAGCACGCTGGCTGAATCATGGAAGATTATGGGTGGCTGTGCATAAATGCGCGCATGGGAATGCCCTCATTTCGGCATGAGCGCGCATGGACGTGTCTAGATGACCGTGGCTCGCTTGCCTCTGCTGGCGGATATGGCGCCGGCCTTATGGAGGTCGGCTATCGCGCGGTGGGCGGTGCTGGGAGCGACCTCGTAGCGGGCGGCGAGTTCGACGACGGGCGGGAGCGGATCGCCGGGCTTGAGGGCGCCGCAGGCGATGGCGGCGCGGAGGTCGGCGGCGATCTGACGCCAGGGGCTGGCTTGGTCGGGCTCGTCTTCGATGAGCGACGGCGCGGGTGCGACAGCCAGCCCGCGGCTGTCGGCCAGAGTCAGCGGCGGAGCTGGTAGGCGGTCGGAGATGGTACTTGCCGCGCGCTGGTCAGCCTCGGGCCGCCAGGCGCTGTAGACGCGCAGCGTCGTGGCGCCGCCGCCGCCGTGGCCAAGGCGGCCGGCCACGGTGCGGACGTCGACGCCGGCGGCGATGAGTTCGGTCGCCGAGTAGTGGCGGAGGTCCTTGATGTCCATGTCCCAGCCGAGACCAGCGCACATCCGGGAGTAGCGCTGGGAGACGGAGCTGGGCCGGCGCCACGTCGCATGGGCCGGGTCCGTGGAGAACAGGTACATCTCGTCGGTGACCGCCATGCCGAGCTGCGCGAGGTCGTGCTCCACCGAGTCCCGATAGGCCTGCAGCAGCGCCACGGTGGTCGTGTCGAGGGTGATGCGGCGGCGCTGGTGGGTCTTGGTGTCCTTCTCCCAGGTCTTGGTTCCGCTCTGGGCTATCGCGCGACGGATCGTCAGGAAGCCCGCGTCGACGTGTGACCAGCGCACAGGAAGCCCGCGTCGACGTGTGACCAGCGCAGAGCGCACAGCTCGCCCCGGCGGGCGCCGGCGACCATGGCCAGCCAGACCAACAGACCCCAGTCGAACGACTTCCACGCCTTCATCGAGATCTGCGCGGCCTGCTCGACCGTCGGCGGAGTCGGATCGGGTGGCGTGGTGGGCGGCGGCTTGATGCGGTCGACCGGGTTGGCGCCGAGCCACTCCCATCGGACGGCGCTCTTGCAGGCGTCGTTGAGGATGCTGTGCAGCTTCCGGAGGGTGCCGTTGGCGAGCGGCTGGCACTCGTGGGGGCACGCAACGCTGGTCGCACTCGTGGTCGCGGCTGGTGCGGTGCTTCATGGCCCGACGGCGGCCGGTGCAGTGGGCGCGGCAGCGGCGGAGCGTGGCGAAGAAGCTGTCCAGGACCTCGCCGTCGAGGCGGCCGACGGCGAGAGTTCCCAGCAGTGGGCGGATGTGGACGCGGATGACGCCCTCGTACCGGTCGTAGGTGGTCGGCTCCACGTCGAGCCGCTCCAGGTACTGGTCCATGAGCTGGTTGACCGTCGCGTTGGTCTTCGGCGCCCGGCGTTCGTCGACCTTGCTCAGCAGGCGGGTGCGCACCTTCTCGGCGGCCGCCGCCGCTCGGGGTCCTGCCGGCACGGTCTCGGTAGGAAGTGGCGCTTCCCCGAGACGGGGTCGATCCCGGCTTACACCCGGACCCGCAGGCCGCCGCTCGGCAGCTCCTCCACCTCGCCGCGAGTACGGCTCCGAGCCTTCGTTGTGGCAGCCATGGAGCTACCGTAAGCCCAACTGGCTCCATGGATAGCTCCACGACCCTGTCCGAAGTTCGGATCGAGAATCGGGCCTCGAGGCTACGGTGCAGGTCAGGCGGTTGATCTTGGTGGTGCCCCCGGCAGGATTCGAACCTGCGACACCCGCTTTAGGAGAGACCTCGTCTTCGCTCTCATGGGCGGTGACCGGCGGTTTCTTTGGCTCTCCGACGTGATTGACAGGCTCCACACGGCTCTCCTGGCACCAGTTCGCCCCACGAATGGCTCCACGGTTGCGGGCCCCTGCGGCCACTTCGGAAATCGCTCCTGGGCCCGGATGCGCGAATCGATCGAGGGCTACGGGCGGTCCCTGCGGGCGCGTGACTCGAGCACTGCGAGGTCGCGGTCGGCGTAGCGGTGATGCTCGAACTCCTCCTCCAGCTCTTCGAGGCCTCGGGCGACGATCTCCCGGTCTTGGCTTGCCTCGATAGGGATGCGACAGCCTTGGGGTAGCCTCCGCGTCCGGCATGGTCACCAACCGCCTATCTCTCGGCGTGTCCGACGAGACCTGGGGCGCACGTGCGCCAGCACTACGACGACGACCAGATCGCCGCGCGGTCTCCCTGGTCGCTCTGGTCAACGCGGCGAACCGGCTCGCCGTGATCGTGCACCAGCAGGGGGTTCGTACGAGCCCGGCATGTTCGCCAACTGGTCCAACTGATCGCGAGTTCGGCCCGGCCCAGGATCGTCCGATCGGGGCCGGGCCGCATGAGTCAGCGGCTGCCACGGGAGCGGCCCGGCACTCGGCCGCCGTCGCTCCGGTCGAGATCGGCCGGGATGGTTCCGGGCGGACCGAGGATGACATCACCCAACTCAGCGGATACGGCCATGAAGAGGTCGGCGTCGAACTCGGTGTCCGGCGTGGCGATTTGGGCGGGGGTGCCGGACCGCGCGATGAGTTCGGCGAAGCCGGCCGGCGAGGAGATCTGCAGTGCGCGGGCACCCTCGGGACCCGACTCGATCGCGTGCGGGACGTGCATCGGCACGGCGTAGTAGTCGCCCGAGCGCAGGGTCACCGTGTCCGGGCCGGACCACACGATCAGGGAACCGGAGACGACCCAGAACCGCTCGTCGTACCTGGTGTGCAGGTGAAGGGGTGTCCGCGCGCCCGCCGGTTGGACCGTGTCGGTGAAGTCGTGGCGTCCCTCGGTCTCCGCTGCGGTGGTGAGGATCGTGACCTTCGCGTCGCCGCCGAGTACGTAATCGCGACCAGGCGCCGTCGATCGTGGGTTGGTCAGCTGGCTCATCGTGGCTTCTCCTCGACTCGGGAGCACTTCGTCACCGGCGTCCCTGGCCATGGTTGCCTCCCGGGGCGGCGGGCGCTTGACCTGCGCGGCACGGGCCTTGCCGATCCGTGCACGAACACGGTTCCCCGGATCCATGGAAAGCGTGAGGAAGCGGAGTCCGGAGTAGCCTCGGATCTGCTGTGGAGGATCGCTTGAGGTGTCGGCCGTGAGCGCCGTGTACCAGGCGCACGACGTTCCGGTGACCTCGCGCGTCGACTACTGGGAGCACATCCTCGAGGATGTGCTCGTCCCGCTGCGGGGTTGCCACGACGGAGCGGAGGACTTCCGGGCCCGGTTGACGGCGGGTGACGTCGGCACGGTGCGCGTCGCCGAGTCGACGACGCCGGCCGGCGCGTGCGTTCGCACATCCAGATTGGCCAACCGGTCCAGGCCGGACCTCTACGAAATCGACGTCCTGACCTCCGGCCAGGTCGTGATCGAGCAGGCCGGCCGGCAGGCCCAGCTGCAAGCCGGTGACATCGCCTTCGTGGACCCGCTGCGCCCGGCGCGGTACGTCAGCACTCTCAGCAAGCACGTCACCGTGCTGGTCCCGCGTACGATGCTCGCCCTGCACGAGGACGACCTGGCGCGCCTGGCCGGCGTCCGGGTGGCGGGCGACCGCGGCTCCGGGGCCCTGCTGTCGTCGCTGGCCCGGCAGTTGCCACACCACCTCGACGACTACGACCCCGTCGAGTCCGTCCGCCTGGGCACGGCCCTCGTTGACCTGCTCGACGCCGCCATGGCCACCGGCCTGGACGGCGATCAGGTGTTGCCGGTCGGGACGCACCAGCGCGTGCTGCTACGACAGATCTACGCCTTCATTGATCAGCACCTCGGCGATCCGGATCTGTCACCGGCAGGGGTCGCAGCCGCACACCACATCTCGCTGCGCTACCTGCACAAGCTCTTCGAGACGGAGCGGGCGACGGTGGCCGGCTGGATCCGGCAGCGCCGGCTCGACCGCTGCCGGCGCGATCTGCTGGACCCAGGCCACCGGGCGCGGCCGGTGGGAGCGATCGCCGCCCGGTGGGGGCTGCCCAACGCGGCCCACTTCAGCCGCGCCTTCAAGGCCGCTTACGGTATGCCGCCCGTCGAATTCCGGGCCGCCGGCGACCGACCAACCCGGGTCTGACTCACCGCTGAGCGTCCCCGCGGTCGGGCTCGGGCGGCGGGGCGAGGATGGTGATGCCGTGCGGGGCAGCAGCCCGAGCCAGCACGGCAAGGTCCGGCGGCCCGGCGGGTTCAGGGGGCAGCGTGAGCGAATGGGCGGGCTGGCCGACCTCGGCTGCGAACCGCTCGAAGCCGCTGGGGGTGTGCAGGGTGAGAAACCGCGCCATGGCCGAGGTGACGACGTAGGCGTGCCGAAGGCGCCTGGGCAACACCGCTACGGTGCCTGGCCCGGCGCTGTGTTCTTCCTCGCCGACAGACACCCGCAGTTCACCGTCGAGAACGAAGAACGTCTCGTCGGCCCGGTCATGGACATGGACCGGGCTGGCGCTGCCGCGCCGGGCGAGGTTGTCGGTCACGGAGAAGGCTCCGTCGGTCTGCTCGCCGCTGAGGCGCACCTGGGACAGGACGCCGAGGAACCAGAGAGCGGCCTGGCTGTCCTGGCCGGATATCACGCTGCGGGTGACGGGCGTCACGGGCTCGGTCATAACTGGAATCCCTCCCGGGCTGCCGGTGGCTCGACGGGCCGTCGCCGCATCGAGTCAAAGCGAACCGTGCCTCCGATGATCTCTCCTCGACCAGTTGGTCCTCGCGGCATGCGGGACGGCGTGGCGCGCATCGGCAAGGGCCTGGCGCTGACGGCGCAGCGACGACGATGCCGGCGGACCAGGCTGACCATCGGAGGTGATGACACCGATGTACGACTACGTCATCGTTGGGGCCGGCAGCGCCGGTTGCGTGCTGGCCGCCCGGCTCAGCGAGGATCCCGGTGTACGGGTGCTCCTGCTCGAGGCCGGCCCCGCGGACGACGCCCCGGAGATCCGGGTCCCGGCGGCGACCCCGATGCTGTGGCGAGGTTCGTTCGCGTCGGACGACACGACCGCACCGCAACGGCATGTGGCGGGCCGCCGCATCTTTTTCGCCAACGGCCGAGTGGTCGGCGGCGGATCGTCTATCAACGGCATGGTGTACATCCGGGGCAACCGAGTCGACTACGACGGCTGGCGGGACCGGTACGGCTGCACGGGCTGGGGCTACGCCGACCTCCTGCCGTACTTCCTCACGGCAGAGGACCAGCAGCGGGGCCGGTCGACGTTCCACGGGGTCGGTGGTCCGCTGCGGGTGGAGGACGGCGCGTACACACACCCGCTGTCCCGCGCCTGGCTCGACGCCGCAACGGGATACGGGCTGCCGGCCAACCCCGACTTCAACGGCGCGGTACAAGACGGTGTCGGGCCGTACCAGGCGACGATGCGCGACGGCCGACGGTGGTCCACTGTGGACGCTTACCTGCGCCCGGCGATTGCTCGGCGGAACCTGACCGTCCTGACCGGTGTTTCTGTGAGTCGGTTGCTGATCGAGGACGACCGCGTCGTCGGAGTTCGCTTCCGCCCCCACGGTTCCCGCGCACCCGGAAACGGCGGACGGATCGTCGGCGCGCAACAGGACGCCCGCGCGAGCCGGGAAGTGGTGCTGTCCGCCGGCGCGA
>Ga0308175_100001942_pt1 | contig 13995 bp, 14 predicted proteins | sample PhyCR1_3_FD_203893 | JGI IMG/M metagenome (GOLD analysis project Ga0308175, IMG submission 203893) | Soil microbial communities from UC Gill Tract Community Farm, Albany, California, United States - DLSLS.C.R1 | ecosystem: Environmental > Terrestrial > Soil > Agricultural land | place: USA...
CGATCATCAAAAAAGATGTCGTCGTTGTAATCGCGGATGTACTTGGTCTGGATAAAATAGGTGCCCACCACGTCTTGACTCTTCTCAAACTCGGCATAGCTTACGGCATTCGCCATGGACCGGGTGAAATCCACATCGTGAGTCACCATGACCGAGAGCGACCGGTCAAACGGTACTGTGCCGATGGTCACCGCATCAGGCTCGCCTGCTTTATAGATTTCTTTGAGCAGCCGTAGCCATACATCCAGGTTGGGATCAAAATGACTGTCGTAGCTCCAGGTCATTTCCTCCCCGCGATTGTTGTACCCCTTCAGGAGCAGAGCCCCGAGATCGATTCCGATCGCATACGCCTGTCCCTTTCCATGAGATTTGTAAGTCACCGCGGCCGTGCCGTCTTCATAGCGTGCGAGCGGTCCGGCACTCTGCGTGTACCCGTAGCTGCCGAACGCGTTTGAATTTTTGGTGCGGTCGCCTAACCGGAGCCTCCGTTCTCGGGGATCGGCGAACGCGGAGACGAACAAAGCATCCGCATCGAACCGCACTTCAAAGCGTTGCCGTGAGGGAACCGCCTCTCGAAATCCAAAGATTTCCTGAAGTCCGCCGAGGACCCGGGTGCCGATCAGCGTCCCACCGGATCGTGGAAAAGCAGCGAGCGCCTGCAACGCTTGCGGTGTCAGCGCGACACCAGAGATTTCCGGATACACGAGGACCACATGGTGGGTGAGCGCTTCGGCGTAGTCTTGCGTGATGACAAAGGGGATGCCGACCGTCTTCAGGCCATGCGCGAGACCGAGCCATGCCGACGACTGATCCGTCAACAGGACGGCTAAGCGAGCGCGCGTTCCCTGGACGGACTGATTCCAGGTGGCCGGACGCGGTGCTTGCACAATCGTCACGCCGGGGGGACCCATGAGTCCCTGAAAGACGTGCATCGCCTGTGGAGGCGTAGTCATCGTGCCCTCCGATCCAGGATGCGACCGCAGCCAATTGAGGAGCACCACGGCGCTCAGGATGATTGTCATTCCGATAGTCAGTCGGCCACGTAGCGTCCGCATGCCCATTACCAATGCACAATTAGGTTAATCAGCCCACCGCGCCTGACGTAAAGAATCCCGCGGTCCTCGTAATATCCCGCAGCTTCCACCGACAGCCGGCGAGTCAGGGGAAATGTCACGCCTCCCTGTATGATACGGCTCTGGACCCGGGTGAAGTCCTGCGTCGCGACGATCCGCTCTCCGGACGTCCCAAAGGCGCCCGAGGCGAAGAATTGCAGCCGGTCCCGAGGCCGCCAGGTCAACTGTGAGGCAAGGGTGATCGAACCCGTATCGGGAACGTAATAGACTTTCTCCGTAAGCCAGACATTGTATGGAAAATACACCGTCAGTCCGGGCAGCAAGAGATCGATATTGTCTTTTTTGAACAACAAGTGGCGGTACCCAAATGATAGTTCGGCCGCAGATAAGACCGAATGCACGACACCGAGACCTTGGACCACTTCGGTGACGGCTGAATAGTTCGGAGCAAAGCTCGGATTCGCGGTGGCTTGCGCGCCGACATAGCCCCAGGCACGGCTCCACAGCGGACTGTAGAATTCACCCGAGACCGGGGTGTCGTGAAACCCAAACCGATTCAACGCCTCCACTCTCGCAATCAATGTTTTGTTCCCCAACGCGGTCCCCGCCTCCACCAATACGTTCCGCTCATCGGGAATGCCCTTCGTATACGAATAGTGGCCATAGCCGATCTTCGCGTAATTGCGGTAGGGAAGGCTGAGGTCGGTCACGCGCTGACCGACGGGCGCTCGCGGAGAGGCGGCGAGCTCTTCGTTCACGGCCTTGATCTGCCGGCCGATCTCCGGATCCGGCTGTTCGGCGTAGAGCGACTCGTAACGCGCCAGTGCATTGGTACGCTCTCCCTGCCAGAACATGACATCCGCCAGTCCTTTTCTGGCCTCTCGATTAGCGGGATGTTCCTGTAGAATGTGCTCATAGACCTGCCGCGCGTCATCGAAATGCTTCTGCCAGGACAGCGTCAGCGCGAGAGCAATCCGGACATCGAGATCGGCGGGATGCCGGAGTAGGATGTCCCGATAGAGGGCGGCGGCCTCCGCGTGGTGCTCATCCCAAGCCAGCAGCCGCGCGAAAGCTGCGCGCGCGACATCGTCGTCCGGTTGTTGGATCAGATACGCGCGATACGCGTCGATGGCCTCCGCATAACGCTTTTCGCTCTCCAGCTTGCGCGCCTCCATAAGGCGGCTGGCTGCCCTAGAATTCGATTGCGCCTGACGTTGACTCTCGCGTGTCTCGACAGCGGCCGCTGTGGAAGAGCGTGCGGAGGACGGCGACAATTCTGCCTTAATGGCATCAATCCGTTTGCCGGTCTCCGCGTCATGGCGGGAAGCGAAGACCTGTTCATAATAGGGCAACGCGTCGCGACTCCGCCCGCTCCAAAAGAAGACATCAGCCAATCCACTCTTGGCATCCAACTGGCTCGGATCTTCCTGCAAAATGGCCTCATACATCTGCCGCGCGTCATCGAACCGTTTCTGCCAGGACAACACGCGTGCTAAAGCCGTTTGAACCTCCAGATCGACAGGGTGTCGCTTGAGGATGTTGCGGTAGATCGATCCCGCTTCCTCATATTGGCCTTGCCAGGACAGCAACTTCGCAAACGTGCTCCGAGCCGCATCATCTTCGGGTTTGAGAAGAAGATATTGACGATAGGCCGCGATCGCCTCGGGATACTGTTGATGGGTCTCGAACCGCTTCGCACTTTCAAGAATGCGGCGTGGAGCTGGGCTCTGGGTCTCCGCGGGTAGAGCCGGCGAGGGGACGATGCCGGATAGGAAGAGGATCACGAGGGTCACAAGGAAGCAGCAATGACCATGATGGTGAATGGAACGTGTTCGCGGTAACCAGGAAGGCCGATTCCTGCTTCGATCAGCACCATCTTTTACTATTGGGGACGGTGGGCTCACGGGGCTGATGGGAATAACGGCTGCAATGAATGCGATGTCTTCACATAAGAAGCCATGGTTTCGGACAGAATCGTTGGGGAGGGAAAGAAGCGCGCGGCTTTTATCTATTGATTTCAATCGAGCGCGGCGGCCTGCTGCCGACCCATGTATTCATCTTATTGATGAGGAATATCCCAACCCAGCTATAAGTATAGGGCGAAACGCCGATTTGGCAAACGGAACACGGTCTGATGACAGGGATTCGCCGTAACAATCGTTGCGCTGTTCTTGATGAATGGAGTGAAGGGAAGGTCTCAGGGAAAAGGGAGGAGAGAACCTATTCGCCGAGCACTTGCACGATGAGTTCGCGCATACGCGCACGTGTATCGAAATCGACCACGACAATCTGCTGCCACGTCCCCAACAGGAGTGCCCGATCCGTAAATGGAATGACGATCGATGGACCTTGGAGCTGGCCCCGGAGATGGCTGTGCCCGTTATCTTCTCCGGCATTGCGCGTGTTGTGTTGCAAAGTAGAATCCGCAGGAATCAGGCGATCCCAAAAAGATTTCGTGTCGGCCCGGATACCGGGCTCATCTTCAATGATCATCACCGATGCGGTGGTGTGCCTGATAAAGACGGTGACGATGCCGGCCGTCAGCCCGGTGGTCTCCAGTGCCTTTTGAACCTGGGAGGTGATATTTTCAACGTGGGTCGCTCCCTTCATATCGAGGCGGATAGGAATGCTGGTTACCGGCATGGCAATTCTCCAGATGCCAGCGCTCGTAGAAACTGTTTTTCTCGTATCGTGAGAGCCGTCCCCCGCGCATCCTGCAGGATGTCATTGAACGCGCCTTCGCTCGCGAGCGAGACGAGCGCATCCATCACCGCGTCGCTTAAGATTCCTTCCAGGCGCAACTTCGCCAGATAGCTCACCGCTTCGTCGACGGTTTCACGCCGACGCGTATAGTAGTCGGCGCCTCGCCGGCGATTGCTGTACGCCTCGAACTGCTCACAGGCGACGAGTACCTCCGCCAATTGACGGACCCATGGCGCCGCCCCCTTGAGCTTTTCGGGATAGTAATAGTAGAGCATGACCAACCCCATCCACGATTCCCAACGAACGGCTAATTGTCGCAACGTGGGTTTGATAACTTGCAGACGGCGCGCCAGCCGGCGCGCATAGCCCAATCGCATCTCGACCTGCTCGCGCGCCCAGTCATCGATCGGCACACCCGCCTCTTTCAAGGCAGGCGCGTAGAGTTTCCAAAACGCCTCCGTCTCGCGTCCATACCGTGTTTCGGGATGGACGGTGCGCCATTCTCTTGGTCTCGTTGGAATCCCGTGCTGTTTCGCCCACGACCAAATCGCGCCGAACAAGCGACGATCCAATCCCGCCCGGCCAAGATCATGCAGCAAACAGGCAATTTGATATTGCGCGACCCGCGGCGCCGGATGCCCTAGTCGAGTCGCAACCGCGGCGCACATCCGCGCCGTTCGTATGGCATGCGAGCGATCGTACCCGCGGATCATTCGGTCCGGCTGCCGAGGATCAGCGTAATCGTACAATCGCATCAGCTTAGCGACCAGTGGTCGTGGGATGAGCAAGGGCGTGCGATCATAGGATCTCTTCGCAGATATTTGAGGTGGAAGCATCATGATCGGAGGATAGGGGTAGGCAAACTGATGTGTCAAGATGCTGGTCGGATGAACTCATCGATCAGCTCTTTCAAGACCACGGCTTGATTATGCTCCTCATCGGCAGCCCCATAGACCAATGTGATCCGCTTTCGTTTGCCGAGGGCGGCCAGCCGACGCAGCTCCTCCATTATGGCGTCTTTGCCGAGTTCCTTTCGGTAGCGTCGGCGAAACTCGGACCATTTGGCAGGATCATGCTTAAACCATCGACGAAGCGCCTCGCTGGGCGCCAAGTCTTTGCGCCATTCCTGCACGTGCGCGTCCTCTTTCTTGAGACCACGCGGCCACAGCCGATCAACCAAGATTCTGAGTCCATCGCGTGGACTTGCCTCATGATAGACGCGCTTGATTTGAATCATTGGCGTGGCGGTTCGTTCCGATCCAACACGCACCAGGCGCGGCGGGTTTGTGATTTTTGATCGGTCACCGCTTCCCCGGTGAAAAAGCTGACATGCCAAGCGACGATATCGTCGGTCTCCGAGGGCGTCGATGACCAGTAGATCGAAGATTTGATATTTCCAAATGGATGACCGGACGGAAGCGCCGGATCTTTCTGTGAGGAATCGATCAATGTAGCAAGCTCTTTGATCGACGGCAACCGCCATCCCACTTGCCCGCCTACCGTTTTGGCTTGGCAATGCGCGATCGCTTCACTCCAAGCGCCATAGAAAAAATCCGGTGATTGTTCCCATGTGAAGCCTGTTTGAACATCGGTGACCGCCGCGCCGCCGAACATGAGTATGAATCTACCGGATGGCGAAGACACCGCCGATTGTTCGGCGAAGGAGGCAGAAACTTCTTGAGCGGTCAGGATACAGATCAGCACGCACAGCCGTCGTACTCCCAACCCGTGAAGGTCATTCCACATCATGACTCCATTGCGAGACCCAGGCTTCGTCCAAGCAGTCTACCGAGGCACGGGGGAAAAGGCTAGGGATGAAGACATCGGGCGGGACATCAGATCAATCACCCATGGATTGAAGGAGAGCGCCGCGGCATGTTGATCTTGCCCGCTGCCAAGCCCCATTTGCTTTCGTTGGAAAAGATCCCTAGAATGCCCGCGCTGGTTATCCAGCGCTTATGCCCTCTTCGCTACTTCATCGTATAGGTCCTTGCTCTCGCCGCCCCATCGCTTTCCACTTCTTCGTTCTCATGGCTTTGGTTCTCTCGGTCATGGCCTGCCAGCCCGACGAGTCCCCACTGAAAAGCGAAAACGAGACGCTGCACAAACAAGCTGACAAACAGGAATCCGTGATCGTATCGCTCCAAGAAGGCAATAAGGTGATGCAGCAGCAGATCGACCTGCTGAGCAAGGAATTGCGGGAAGCGAAACAACAAGTCGAACGTGTGATGGGGGAACGAGCCGCCCTGACGACCCGGCTTGACGAACAGGAAGGGACGACCCGAAAGCTCGCTGTGGACGCGCAGCGTGTCGCTGAAAAGGCGGCACAGCTTAACAATGCCATGCGAGTGGACGACAAGGGCGCGGCGTCAGAAGAGGTGCCGGCGCCATTGACGGCTGTCGCCAAAGCGCTGGAGGACGCCTTGTCAAAAAATGGCTATGGCATTCGTGCCGGGATGAAGACCGAACACAAGGCTGTCTATGTCACAGACCGAAAGATCTCTGAGCCGGCTTCCCTGGAAGTTCCCGGCTTCCGAAATCAATATGTGCTTTTTTTACAAGCCGTCGCGGCCGCCCGCACACGACTGAGCGTCAAAGCGGAATTCGAACGCATGGCTCAAGGGAACCGTATCCTTCCCGCTGGCGGAGAAGAAGTGGCTGAAATTGAGCGGCGATTGATCGCCGAGATATCCAAGGCCGTCTCGCGGCCCGGTAAAATATAGCGCTGATCGATGACGAGACTCTCATGCATGCATCTCGCCACCGCCTACTTTCCTAAACTCCCGCAAGTCCGCTGAATTTTCGTCTCTTCGGTTCTGACGGTTAGAACCGTCTCGCAACGGTCAACACCCGTCGTATCTAGCGCAACAGCCGCCTTCAGCTATACTTACTGAGACAGAGTGCAAAGCGTAGAGAGCCTTGCGACTGAGGACTGCGGAATGGCGAAGCATAAAACTCCGGAACCCCAGCCAAAGGATAAGGTTTTCGCATCGGCGGACGAGGTCAGTCAATCCATTTCGAAATTACGCGCTCGAATCCATCAGGTGGAAGAGCTTAAGAGGGATGGACTTCCCTACCGCGATGCTCTTCGAGTCACAGCCGAATATCAGCTTCGGGATTCCATTCGGGAAATCTTTGGAGAGCGGTCACCGGAATATCTCCAGCACCAACAGCTCCGCATCAAAGTGAACAGTAAGCACAGCGTGAATGAAACCATTTCGCTGCTCCAACACCTGGTCGTCAGCCTCGAAGAGAGGCGCATGGAGCTATTGGGCCTTCGCCCTGCGATCCGCCATAAAACAGCCGACAAGCTTTCGGAGCCACATTCGTCGGCACCGAACCCGCACAGCGTAACGCCGGACCTTCAAGCCGCCGAGCTGTCACCGGTCATCGCGCCTCCTTCCCCACCGTCGCATGCAATCCAGTCGGTTCGGCCGATTGAGTCTATCCCGTCACCACGGTCGTCTGAATCTGTCGAACCGACACCGCCGGTCGAGACGAACCAACCGACGACGGAGACGCCGGCACCCGCCATGCCATTGCCTCCGATTATCCTGGTCTCACAAACAAAGCTTAAATTATCAGCCGAGGCGGTGGCTCACATACCGGAGCCGGCGGCCCTCTCCATTGTCGAGCCGCTACGCTTCCAAACCACAGGTACTTTACCTGACAGAACGCACAGTCAACCACCATCGGAGACAAGCATGGCGCCAAAACTTGGATTTCCCTCAGTGGAACCCCCGACAGAATCTAGTGAGCCGCAACACGCCATCGCATCACCGGAGCCGGTCCGACACGGCAACGGCGTGGGCGGACAGCATGGATCGACAGACCCTACGACGACCGACGAAGAGGACGAGAGGAATACCATCGGTCATCTTCGAAAAATTTGCTCCGCCTTTCACCGCGTCACACGGCAACTTCGCCAGCGGCGAGATGAACGGCCGACACTGGAAGTCGAAGACGAACGCGATGTGCTCGATCTTCTTCACACGCTGCTGTGCATTGAATTCGAGAACATCGAAGCTGAAGAATGGACCCCTACCTATGCGAGCGGCTCGACGCGGACAGATTTATGGTTGAAGGACGAAGGGGTGGTCATCATTGCAAAAAAGACCAGACAAGGAATCGGAGTGAAGGCGCTGACGCACCAGGTCAGCGTCGACTTTGAACAGTATGGGACGCATCCCAACTGCAAGCTGATGTTTTGCTTTATCTACGATCCCGAGGGCCGTATCGGGCACCCGAAAGGATTGGAAGGCGATTTGACTCTGAACTATAACGGGCGTCGGGTCGAGGCGTTGATTTGCCCCAAGTAAGGCACGGCGCCGATACACGACACTCCGAACGGACCGTTCTTTAGAGCTTTCCAACCAAATCCAAGCTCGGCTTCAGTGTCTTCCCGCCTGGTTTCCAACTCGCAGGACAGACTTCCCCATTCCCGTCACGAACATGGATGGCGGCCTGCAATTTCCGAAGTAGCTCTCGGCCGCTTCGGCCAATGCTGTTGTCGTGAATCTCATAGGCCTTCACCACGCCGTCCGGATCGATGATAAAGCTGCCTCGAAGCGTCACGCCTTGATCTTCAACATACGTTCCGAACTCGCGGCTGAGCTTTGCCGTCGGGTCGGCGACCAAGGGAAACGACACGTTTTTGATCGTCGGTGAGATGTCATGCCATGCCTTATGGACATAGACCGAATCGGTGCTCACACCGAATATTTCCGCTCCAAGTTTTTTGATTTCAGGATACAGCTCTGCCGCTTCAGCCAATTCCGTCGGACAGATAAAGGTGAAATCCCCGGGATAAAACATCAAGACGACCCATTTTCCCCGATACGTTGAAAAATCAATGGATGTGATCCGGTCGTTGTGAAACGCCTGGTACGTTCCTGGTGATACAATTTGCCCGATCAAGGACATCTCATTCCTCCCTGTTGTCTGAAACCATACAAGCAGTTATTAGGGATCTCCACATACCGCAACAGGGTAACAGCCAATCAACATGCTTGGCCTGCTCTCAATAGACTAAATTACAACGAGGCATACGTGCTAAAGAAAAAGGATTGGGCAAGCAGTTGCCACACGACCCGTAGATTAATAAGTTCATCTTCATGTTCGATCTGACTTCGAATCCTATCGTAATATTGTGCCCGGGTTAATTCTCCCGTTTGGCTTTCCTGCATCCTGGATAACACTTTCCGACGCGCGACGCCGGAAGCTGATCTTAAGGCTCAAAGATCCGATGGCCAATGCAACGCCCAACCGCAACTGTATGCTGTGGTGAACCTAGTGTACGGGATGCCTGCTAAGGGCGTCAGTCGAAGAGAAGCACGTGCGCTGTAGGAAAAGTGGCGAAGAAAAGGAAAGCTCATGCCTAGCGAGGGCTCGCCCCGTTACGTTCGTCATGTGATTTGGAGAATCGCTCTTTGACGACGGCCGACGCCGCTTTCACGCCGGCCACCACGCTGAACAGCTTGGAGGCGAGGCCTTCCCCTTGTCCTTTGACCAGGCCATGCATCTGCTCTACCGTTTCACCCACTGCCCCGACGGCATGGAGAAAGACCGACGCATGCTCGATCCCATCCCGGGCCTGTTCACTAAGTGCGTTCACATTTTCGGTCATCAGCCGGAGGTCTTTCAGCAGAGGAGGCAACTGACTGTTCATATGGATTAGAACGACCTGCAATTCCACCAATGTCTTCCTGACTTGGATCAGGGTATAGACGACATATCCTACGAGCACGGCAAACGCGAGGGCAGCGATGATACCGGCGATTTCGATCAACATGGCAACCTCTTTTTCTAAGGAACGTTCGAGAAGCTTCCAGCGGTCAACTCTCTCAGCAGTCAGCCTGGAACTGAAGGCTGAATACTGACCCGCTGACGGCTATCTCAGATTCGGTTTTCTTAACCGCCACTCCATGGCTTGTTCGTAAGCATGCGCGCCGCGCAAGACAACATCTTCCTCGAATGGGCGACCGATGAGTTGCAACCCGATGGGTAGACCGGCCTTGCTGAAACCGCACGGAATAGAAATGGCCGGAATGCCGGCCAGGTTGACTGAGATCGTGTAGATATCGGATAGGTACATTTCCAGCGGGTCCTGGACCTTCTCGCCGAGCTTGAACGCGCAAGTTGGAGTGACCGGCGTCGCAATAAGGTCAACTTCCTTGAAGGCTGCATCGAAGTCCCCCCGAATTAATGTCCGAACGGCTTGCGCCTTCCCGTAATACGCATCGTAATATCCGGCGCTCAACGCATATGTCCCCAGCATGATGCGGCGCTTTACTTCCGGGCCGAATCCTTCCTGCCTCGTCTTCATATACATGTCGAGCAAGTCGTTCGATTGCTTCGTGCGGAGACCATATTTAACGCCATCATAGCGGGCCAAGTTGGAGCTGGCTTCGGCTGTGGCAATCAGGTAATACGCCGCGACCGCCGCTCCTGTCGTCGGCAATGAGATGTCCTTTATCTCCCCGCCTAACCCTTTGAGGACGTCAACCGCGTTCCGTACTGCTTGTTCGACTTCCGGATTGAGACCTTCCCCAAAATACTCGCTCGGAAGTCCGATCCGTAGCTTTTTCACATCCTTCTTTTTCAGCGCCTTCATATAGTCGGGCACCGGAATGTTCGCCGAGGTTGAATCCAATGGATCGTATCCGGCGATCGCATTCATGAGTATGGCCGCATCGGTAACATCTTTCGTAACAGGCCCGACTTGATCCAAGGACGACGCAAATGCCACGAGCCCATAGCGGGACACCCGACCATAGGTCGGCTTGAGTCCCACTACCCCGCACAATGCGGCTGGTTGCCGAATAGAGCCGCCGGTGTCGGAGCCCAATGCCGCCGCACACTCGTCGGCCGCCACGGCCGCTGCCGACCCGCCGCTGGATCCACCTGGCACGTAGGCCGGGTTCCATGGGTTGCGGCTTGGGCCAAAAGCCGAGTTCTCCGTCGAGGAGCCCATGGCAAACTCATCGAGATTGGTCTTCCCCAACAGAAGATAGCCGCGTTCTCGCAATTTCGTCACGACCCTTGCATTGTAGGGCGGTACGAATGCGGCCAGCATGCGAGAAGCACAGGTCGTCAGCACTCCTTCCGTGCAAATATTGTCTTTGAGGGCGATCGGCATACCCATCAAGGGAACGGTCTTCCGCCACCCCTTCAATCGTTCATCCAATGCCTCAGCATGGGCCATCGCCGAATCCTTGGCGAGGGTCACATAGGCTTTAATTCTCGGTTCAACTTGATTGATGCGCAAGTGATAGGCCCGCACAATGTCCTGCGCCGTGATATCGCCCTTGGTGAACCGGTCTTGCAGTTCGTGGAGAGTGAGTTTGTGAAGAGACATGAGTAGGCTTACGGCAATCCGTCTGTGAGATGACTTCGTTTACTGCGCGGATCGAGAATGCGTAGGTTTGTGGTGTGAGATGTGATTCTTGTCATCAACGAGAATGATTTTGGGCTGATGGCGTTTGGCCTCGTCTTCGGCATAAAACTCGTAGCAGAAGATAATCACTTTGTCCCCGACGACGGCCTTGCGAGCCGTCGGCCCGTTCAAGACAATTTCACCGCTCCCGCGCGCTCCCGCCATGGCATACGTCGTGAACCGCTCACCGTTATTCAAGTTCGAGATCATGACCAATTCAAACGGCAGAATGCCGGCCGCCTCCAACAGATTTTCATCGATGGTAATACTGCCTTCATAGTCCAGGCAGGCCTCGGTGACGGTCGCGCGATGAATTTTGGCCCGCAACATTTGTCGTAACATGGTAAGCCTCGTTTTGTCGGTTGGATCGGTTAAGACAATTATGTCCGTTGGTCCGTTAGTAACGGAATGAACGGACTCAACTGACTTAGCGGACTCACCGTTCCTCTAAAATTCTCGGGACGCGGAAATATCCGCCATCCGAATCAGGGGCATTCATCACAGCTTGCTCTACCGCCAAGCTCGGCCTTGCCTGATCTTCACGCAACACGTTCGTCTGGTCCAGCACCGTGGCGGTAGGTTCCACCCCGGTCGTATCCCACGACTTGAGTTCCTCGATATAGGTCAAGATGCTGCTCAACTGTTTGCTGAATGTATCCTTCTCGCCCTCAGTAATCTCCAGCCGAGCCAACTTGGCCACGCGCTCGACTTCTTGTTTGGAAATCTGCATCTTAAGCTCTCAGCTTTCAGCCATCGGCAATCAACCCCAGGTTAACATAGTCAATATCAGAAATGCTTCTGGCTGAAAGCTGATAGCTGACGGCTTCTCTGCTATTCCACCGTCACGCTCTTGGCCAAATTTCGCGGCTGATCCACATCCGTCCCACGCAAAACGGCAACGTGATAGGCCAGCAACTGTAGCGCTACGACAAAGAGGATCGGCGTCAGCAATTGCGGCACGTCCGGAATCGTAAAGACGGCATCGGCGGCTTTGCCCAGGTCACGCTCGCCCTCGCTCACGAACGCGATCACGGGCGCGTTTCGGGCCTTGACCTCCATGAGATTGCTCACGGTCTTTTCGTACAGGCGATCGCGCGGCGCCAACACGACGACCGGCATGTCCTTATCGATCAAGGCAATCGGTCCGTGCTTCATCTCGCCCGCCGCATATCCCTCGGCATGGATGTACGAAATTTCTTTCAGCTTCAAGGCCCCTTCGAGCGCGATCGGATAATTGATGCCGCGGCCCAAATAGAGAAAATTCCGCTTCATATAGTAGCGCTTCGCAATCGCCACGATTTCAGCTTCACGCTTGAGAATATGCTCGACGCGCATAGGTAAGGAGACCACACGTTCCAACCAGATCCGTCCATCGTTCGCGTTAAGCGTGCCTCGCACCCGGCCCAGATGCAGCGCGAGCATATAGAGGGCCGTCAATTGAGCCGTGAACGCCTTGGTAGAGGCCACGCCGATCTCAGGTCCGCAATGCGTGTAAATCACCCCATCGGACTCACGCGCAAGGGTGCTGCCGACGACATTGACGATGGACATGACACGAGCGCCTTTCAACTTGGCTTCGCGCGCGGCGGCGAGCGTATCGGCCGTCTCTCCGGACTGTGAAATGGTGATGAAAAGATCGTCTTTCTCAACCAACGGATCGCGATAACGGAACTCCGACGCGATGTCGACTTGCACGGACGCTTTGACCATCTCTTCCAAGAGATATTTCCCGACTAAGCCGGCATGCCAGGACGTGCCGCACGCGACGATCCAAATCTTTTTGGCCGCGATCAATTGCTCCGGCGTGAGGCTCAAGTCCGGCAGATCGGCCTCACCCGTCTCGAAGGAATAGCGGCCTCGGAGCGTATCCAGAATTGTTTGCGGTTGCTCGTGAATTTCTTTCAGCATGAAATGAGGGTACCCGCTTTTCTCCGCCGCCTCCGAATCCCAGGTGATCGCGGTCGTGGCGCGTGTCACCGGATGCCGCTGCGCATCCATCACGCGAATCTCTGTCGGAGTGACCACCGCCAAGTCGCCTTCCTCCAAGTAGATCACGTCCCGTGTGTGTGCGAGCATCGCCATGACATCGGACGCCACCAGACTCGATTTGCCGCTACGGCCGATGACCAGCGGACAACCGGATCTAGCCACGACTAAGCTATGGGGTTCGCCCTCGCACACGGCCGCAATGGCATAGCTGCCGCGGATCTCTTTCGTCGCCGCCTGGACCGCGCCGGAGAGACCTTGTCCTTGCTTCATGTATTTGGCGACGAGATGAGCCACGACTTCGGTGTCGGTTTCCGATTCAAAGCGGTAGCCTTCTTTTTGAAGCTGCTGCTTGAGCGGCAAGTAGTTTTCAATAATGCCGTTATGGACCAAGACGCAGCCGCCCGAACGATGCGGGTGCGCGTTTTGCTCAGATGGTTTCCCGTGAGTCGCCCATCGCGTGTGGCCGATTCCCGTGGTTCCGCTGAGCGCCTTCTTGCTCAAGGTTTTTTCCAGATTGGCTAATTTGCCGACGCTGCGGCGGACCTCGATCTTGCCATTATGGTGAATGGCAATACCGGAGGAGTCATAGCCTCGATACTCCAGCCGCTTTAGACCGTTGATCAGAATGGGAACCGCGTCTTGATCACCGACGTAGCCAACGATCCCGCACATGTTACGTTCCTCCCGTTGATTTTCGGCGTGTAGTCTTTTGGGCGCGGGGCGAGGGGCGCCGGGCGAGGGGGCGTGGGCTCGTTCGAGGCTTGAGGTTCGAGGTTCGAGATTCCTCATTAAAAC
>Ga0308175_100001943_pt1 | contig 13992 bp, 5 predicted proteins | sample PhyCR1_3_FD_203893 | JGI IMG/M metagenome (GOLD analysis project Ga0308175, IMG submission 203893) | Soil microbial communities from UC Gill Tract Community Farm, Albany, California, United States - DLSLS.C.R1 | ecosystem: Environmental > Terrestrial > Soil > Agricultural land | place: USA...
GACAATGCGCACGTCGTGGAAGAGCACGTGCGCGAGGTGCGCGAGAGCCTGCCGCGCGACTACTACGGCGAGCTGCCGGAGCTCGCCACCGGACATCTCGCGGGCTATCCGCGCGTGTACGAGATCGCCACGACGCTGATCTCGCACACGGAAGCGCGCATCGACCTGGCGAACGTCGAGCTGGTGATCTGCGCCTTCCAGGAGGTCGCGCCCCTCTCGATCGGCGAGCTGTGGGCGGTGCCGGCGATGCTCCGGCTCGGGCTGATCGAGAGCGTGCGTCGCATGGCGCTGCGCACGATGCAGCGGCTGGACGAGGTGGAGACGGCCGACCGGTGGGCGCAACGCATCGTCGGCGCGAACGATCCCGCGGGGGTCGCCGCGGCGCTGAACGAGTTCATCGTCCGGCATCCGCCGCTCACGCCGGCGTTCGTGACACGCTTCCTCCGGCAGCTCCGCTTCGCCGACCAGGCGATCCCGTCGCTGGCGTGGATCGAGCCGTGGCTGAGCGAGGAAGGACTCAACGCCGAGGACGCCGCGGCGCGCGCCAACGAGCGGGTGGCGCTGACGCAGGTGATGACGGCGAACAGCATCACGAGCCTGCGCGTCATCAGCCGGCTCGACTGGAAGGCGCTCGTCGAGCGGAGCAGCGTCCTCGAGACGGCGCTGCGCGCGGACCCGGCGGGCGTCTACCCGCAGATGACGTTCAAGACGCGCGATCACTACCGCCACGTGGTCGAGCGCATCGCCAAGCGGACGAAGCGCTCGGAGCGCGACGTCGCCGAGACGGCGCTCCGGCTCGCCGCGGAAGGGCAGCTGAAGTATCCGACCGACGAGGCGCGCGGTCACATCGGCTACTATCTGGTCGACGACGGCCTCGCCGCGCTCGAAGCGGCGACCGGGTACACGCCGAAGCCGAAGGAGGCGATGCACCGCTGGGTGCTCCGGCACCCGAACGTGCTGCTCATCGGCGGCATCGGCATCGGCACCCTGGCGGCGATCGCGGCGGTGTTCCGGCTCGCGGGCGTCACGGCGGAGCCGCTGCACGTGCTGCTCGTCATCGCGGCCATCGCGCTGATCCCGGCCAACGAGATCGCCGTGACCGTGGTGCACCAGCTCATCACGGCGTTCCTGCCGCCCCACGTCCTCCCCAAGCTGGACCTTTCCGGCCGCGAGGGGATCCCGCCCGAGTTCCGCACGGCGGTCGTGATCCCGATGCTGTTCGGGCGCGTCGAGGACGTGCACGACGCGCTGGAGAATCTCGAGGTGCAGTTCCTCGCCAACCGCGAGGCGCATCTCCACTTCGCCGTCCTGAGCGACCTCACCGACGCGGACGCGGAGACGCTGCCCGGCGACGACGAGATCATCGCCGCGGCGGTGGAAGGGGTGCGTGCGCTCAACGCGCGCTACGCGCACGGCCGCGCCGACGAGTTCTACCTCTTCCACCGGCCGCGGCGCTGGAATCCGAGCCAGGGCGTGTGGATGGGCTGGGAGCGCAAGCGAGGCAAGCTGGCGCAGTTCAACCGCTTCCTGCGCGGCGGTGCGCGCGACGCCTTCTCCGTCATCGTCGGCGACGTCGAGATCCTCAAGCAGGTGCGCTACTGCATCACGCTCGACGCGGACACGGTGCTCCCGCCTGACGCGGCGCCGCTGCTCGTCGGCGCGCTGGCGCATCCGCTCAACCGCGCCGTGTACGACCCCGAGCGCGGGCGCGTCGTGCGCGGCTTCGGCATCCTGCAGCCGCGCGTCGGCGTGTCGCTGCCGAGCGCGTACCGCTCGCGCTTCGCCGCGATCCATTCGGGCCACCCGGGGGTCGATCCGTACACGACCGCCGTGTCGGACGTCTATCAGGACCTCTACGGCGAAGGGAGCTTCACCGGGAAGGGGATCTACGACGTGGACGCGTTCGAGCGGGCGACGCGCGGCCGCTTCCCCGAGAACACCCTGCTCTCGCACGACCTCATCGAGGGGAACTACGCGCGCGCCGGTCTCGCGACGGACATCGAGGTGTTCGACGACTATCCGTCGCGCTATCTCGCCTACGCGCGGCGCAAGCACCGGTGGATCCGTGGCGACTGGCAGCTGCTGCGATGGCTCGGCCGCTGGGTACCGGGCCCCGACGGGCCGGAGCCCAACCGGCTCTCGCTGCTCTCGCGCTGGAAGGTGTTCGACAACCTGCGCCGGAGTCTCCTCGAGATCGCGCAGCTGGCCTTCTTCGTGGCGGGATGGACGATCTTTCCCGGCTCGCCGGTGCGCTGGACGCTGCTCGGGCTGCTCGCCGTCGCCGCGCCGTGGATCGTGGCGCTCCTGCTCGCCGTCTGCCGTCCGCCCTTCGACAAGTCGTGGCGGGCGTATTACGCGACGGTGGGCCACGACGCGTGGACCTTCCTCCAGCAGTACTTCGTCGCGGTCACCTTCCTGCCGCACCAGGCGTGGCTCTCCGCCGACGCGATCGTGCGCACCCTGTGGCGCACGCTCGTGTCGGGGAAGTACCTCCTCGAGTGGCAGACGGCGTCACAAGCCGAGCGTGCGACGTCCAGCTCGGCGCGCGTCATCTGGCGCGCGATGTGGCCGGCGGTGGCGATCGCCGGCGTGGCCGTCGTGCTGCTCGTCCTCCGCGCCGAGCATGACGAGGCGCTGCGCTGGCCGCTCGTGCTCGGACCGCTCCCGCTGCTCGCGCTGTGGATGGCGTCCCCGGCGGCGGCGGTGGAGCTCGCCGTGCCGGCGGTGCGGCGGAAGCGCCGGCTCGCCGCACCACTGCGCGAGGAGACGATGCGCTACGCGCGCGCCCACTGGCGGTTCTTCGAGAAGTTCGTCGGCGCGGAGACCAACTGGCTCGCGCCGGACAACTTCCAGGAGGATCCCGATCCGGTCGTCGCGATGCGCACGTCGCCGACGAACATCGGCCTCCAGCTCCTCGCCACGGTGAGCGCCTACGACCTCGCGTTCCTCTCGGCGGAGGCGATGGCGAAGCGGCTCGAGCTGGCGTTCCGCGCGCTCGAGCGGATGGGACGGTTCCGCGGACACTTCTACAACTGGTACGAGCTGAAGGACCTGCGCGTGCTGGAGCCGGCGTACATCTCCACCGTCGACAGCGGCAACCTCGCGGGACACCTCATCGCGCTGCGCCAGGCGTGCCTGGCGATCGCGAAGGACGTCGACGACGAGGCGCTCGCCACGCGGCTCGACACGATCGCGCATCAGGCGGCGGCGTACACGGAGGCGATGGACTTCGAGTTCCTGTTCGATCAGGAGCGCGAGCTGTTCTCCATCGGGTACCAGGTCGGCTCGCACACGCTCGACGGCTCGTCGTACGACCTGCTCGCCTCGGAGGCGCGGCTCGCCAGCTTCGTCGCGATCGCGAAGAACGACGTGCCGGTGGACCACTGGTTCCGGCTCGGCCGCACGCTCACGCACTCGAGCGGCGAGACGGCGCTCGTGTCGTGGAGCGGGAGCATGTTCGAGTACCTCATGCCGGCGCTCGTGATGCGCTCGTTCCCGCAGACGGTGCTCGACCAGACCTGCCATGGCGCGGTCCGCCGGCACATCTCCTACGCCACCGAGCGCGGCGTGCCGTGGGGGATCAGCGAGAGCGCCTACAACGTCCGCGACCGGCACCTCACCTATCAGTACCGCGCGTTCGGCGTGCCCGACCTCGCGCTCAAGCGCGGCCTGGGGCGCGACCTCGTGATCGCGCCGTACGCCACGGCGCTCGCGGCGATGGTCGACGCGCCGACGGCGTTGGCGAACCTCGCGCGGCTCGAGCGGCGCGGCGCGCTGGGCGAGTACGGATTCCGCGACGCGCTCGACTACACGCGGCCCGCGCCCGGCGAGAAGTTCGACATCGTCCGGAACTACATGGCGCACCACATCGGGATGAGCGTCGTCGCGCTCACGAACGTGCTCGAGGGCGACATCTGGCAGGAGCGGTTCCACGCCGATCCGCTCGTGCGCTCCGCCGAACTGCTGCTGCACGAGCGCATCCCGCGGCGCCTCGTCTTCCAGCCGGCGGGCCTCGTCGACTCGGGCGAGTCGCTGGCCGAGCCGGAGATCGAGCGGCCGGCCGTGCGCGTCTACGACACGCCGGACACCGCGCAGCCGCGCATCGCGCTGCTCGGCCACCTGCCGTACACGATCATGATCAGCAACCGCGGCTCGGGGTACAGCCGCTACGAGGGGATCGCCGTCACCCGGTGGCGCGCCGACGCGACGACGGACGACACGGGCCAGTTCTGCTACGTGAAGGACGTGACGACCGGCCACCTGTGGAGCGCCGCGTACCAGCCGGTGTGCGCGCCCGCGGATTCGTACCGCGCCTCGTTCGCCACCGACCGCGTCTCCTTCGACCGCGTGGACGGGAACATCGAGACGCGCACGGAGATCACCGTCGTGCCGGCCGACGCGGCGGAAGTCCGGCGCATCACGGTGGTGAACAACGGCACCACGACGCGCGAGATCGAGCTGACGAGCTACGGGGAGATCGTCCTCGCGCCACCCGACGCGGACCGCGCGCACCCGGCGTTCGCCAACCTGTTCGTCCAGACGGAATGGCACGAGTGGTGTTCGGCGATCCTCGCGACGCGTCGTCCGCGCTCGGCGGAAGAGCAGACGGTGTGGGGGGTGCACGTCGTCGCCGTGGAGGGCGAGCTGGTCGAGCCGGTCTCCTGCGAGACGGACCGCGCGCGCTTCGTCGGACGCGGACGCTCGACGCGCGATCCCGCCGCGCTGGACGCGGGCGCCGACGGCCGGCTGTCGGGCACCGTCGGGGCCGTGCTCGATCCGATCATGGCGATCCGCGCGCGCGTCCGGCTCGAGGCGGGCGAGAGCGCGACGGTGGCGTTCACGACGCTCGTCGCACCGACGCGCGAGCGCGCCTTCGAGCTGGCCGATCGCTACGACGATCCGAGCGCCGCGCAGCGCGCGCTGGACCTGGCGTGGACCACGGCGCAGGTCGAGCTGCGCGAGCTGAACATCACGCCCGGCGACGCCGCGGTGTATCAGGACGTCGCGGGGCACCTCTTCTACGCGAACCGCGCGCTCGGCGCCGCCGAGGAGGAGCGGCTGGGGTCGCGCGGCACGCAGCCGCTGCTCTGGTCGGCCGGCGTGTCGGGGGACTGGCCGATCCTCCTCGCGCCGATCGATTCGATGGAAGGGCTCACGACGCTGCGGCAGCTCCTCCTGGCGCACCGCTACTGGCGCCGCCGCGGCATGCAGGTGGATCTCGTCGTGCTCGACACGCACCCGCCGACGTATCAGAAGGACGTGCGCGACCTGATCACGGCGACCGTGCTCGCGTCCACCGAAGGCGGCGGCCTCGATCACCCCGGCGGCGTGTTCGTGCGCCGCGTCGATCTGCTCGCCCCCGACGTGCTGCTCATGCTGCGCGCCACGGCGCGCGTCATCGTCCCGTGCGACGGCCGGTCGCTCGGCCGCATGCTCGAGCAGCTCATCGGCTCGGACGAGGACGTGGCCGCACCGGCGGAGCCGTCGGCGTCCTCGCTGCGTCGGCTCGAGCGGAGCACGCCGGTCGTGTTCCGCGCCATCCGCAACATCACCGCGCGCCTGCTCGATACGGACACGCCGCCCGACGGCGCCCACGCCGTGGGAGGCACTGCGCGAGGGAAGGACGACCGCACCGTGGAACAGCTGCACGCGCCGCTCGGTCCACCGCTGCAGCTCGACAACGGGATCGGAGGACTGACGGAGGACGGCGACTACGAGATCCGGCTGCGCGGCGGGGTGCTGCCCCCTGCGCCGTGGGCCAACGTCGTCGCCAACCCGAACGCCGGCTTCGTCGTGACGGAGCGCGGCGGCGGGTTCTCCTGGACGGACAACAGCTTCTTCTACCGCCTCACGCCCTGGCACAACGATCCGCTGAGCGACCCGGTGAGCGAGGTGCTGTACCTGCGCGACGAGGAGAGCGGCGAGCTGTGGAGCGCGACGCCGGCGCCGATCCGGCATCCCACGCCGTACGTCGTGCGTCACGGCGCGAGCTTCACCACCTTCGAGCACGAGCACGACGGCATCGCCACGAAGCTCACGCTCGGCGTCGCACCGGAGGATCCGGTGAAGCTGTCGCTGCTCGAGGTGACGAACCGCGGCCCGAAGCCACGCAAGCTCACGGTGACGTCGTACGTCGAGTGGACGCTCGGCGTCCTGCGCGAGCACACGCGGCACCAGGTGCTGACGTCGTACGATCCGCAGCGCCGCGCCGTCCTTGCGCGCAACACCTTCGACCCGCAGTTCGCCGATCGGCTGGCCTTCTGCGTGCTCAGCGAGCCGGTGGTCGCGCACACGGGCGACCGGCGTGAGTTCCTCGGCCGCAACGGGACGGCGTCGGCGCCGCGCGGGCTCGGCAAGGACATCGCGCTCGAGGCGAGGACCGGCGCCGGCCTCGATCCGTGCGCCGTGCTCCAGTGCGCCCTCGTGCTCGCGCCGGGCGAGACGCGCATGCTGTCCGTCGCCCTGGGCGCGGCGGCGGGAGAGCCCGATGCGCAGCGGCTCGCCGAGACGTACGGGGACGCGGCACGCGCGCGGGCGGCCGTGGATGAGACGATGGAACAGTGGAAGCGGCGGCTCTCCGTGATCCGCGTGACGACGCCCGAGCCCGCGTTCGACGCGATGGTGAATCGCTGGTCGCTCTACCAGGCGCTCTCCTGCCGCATGTGGGCGCGCTCGGCGCTGTATCAGTCGAGTGGAGCGTACGGGTTCCGCGATCAGCTCCAGGACGTCATGGCGTTCCTGTACGCCGAGCCGGGCGTGGCGCGTGCGCACATCCTGCGCGCCACTGCCCGGCAGTTCGTCGAGGGCGACGTGCAGCACTGGTGGCATCCGCAGAGCGGGCGCGGGGTGCGCACTCGCTTCTCCGACGATCTCGCGTGGCTGCCGTTCGTCGTCGACCAGTACGTGCGCGTCACCGGCGACGCGACCGTGCTCGACGAGGTGGTGCCGTTCATCACCATGCGCGAGCTCGCGCCGAACGAGCACGAGGTGTACGACCTGCCGCAGGTGAGCGACGAGAAGGCCACCGTGTACGAGCACTGCCTGCGCGCGCTGCGCAAGGCGGCGACGACCGGCGTGCACGGCCTGCCGCTGATGGGCATCGGCGACTGGAACGACGGCATGAACCGCGTCGGCGTGGAAGGAAAGGGAGAGAGCGTCTGGCTCGCCTGGTTCCTCGCGGCGACGCTGCGCGACTTCGCCGAGCACGTCGCCGCGCGTGGCGACGAGGCGACCGCGTCGCAGTTCAGGAAGCAGTCGCAGGACTACGCCGCCGCAGTGGAGAAGAACGGGTGGGACGGCGCGTGGTATCGGCGCGCGTACTTCGACGACGGCACCCCACTCGGCTCGAGCACGAACGAGGAATGCCGGATCGACGCCATCGCGCAGAGCTGGAGCATCATCTCCGGCGCGGGCGATCCGGCGCGCCAGGAGCAGGCGATGCGCTCGTTCGAGGAGAAGCTCGTGCGCAACGACGCGCGGCTGCTCATGCTGCTCACGCCCCCGTTCGACCACATGCCGCACGACCCGGGCTACATCAAGGGGTACCTGCCCGGCGTGCGCGAGAACGGTGCGCAGTACACCCACGCCGCGCTCTGGTCCGTGCTCGCGACGGCGCTGCGCGGCGACGGCGAGCGTGCGTTCCAGCTGTTCCAGATGCTCAACCCGCTCAACCACGCACGCAGCGCCGAAGAGCTCTCGACGTACAAGGTCGAGCCGTACGTCGTCGCGGCCGACGTCTACACCGCGGAGGGCCATCTGGGCCGCGGCGGCTGGACGTGGTACACCGGCTCGGCGAGCTGGATGTACCGGATCGCCCTCGAGGCGATCCTCGGCTTCACGCGGCGCGGCGACACGCTGAGCTTCACACCGCGCGTGCCGGCGGCGTGGCCCGAGTTCACGATCGAGTATCGCTTCGGAAAGAGCGTCTACAAGATCGTCGTGCACCGCCCGGGGGACGGGATCAACGGCGACGCGGAGGTGAGCGTCGACGGCGTCACGCTCGATACGCCGCACGTGCAGCTCGTCGACGACGGGCGTCCGCACGAGGTCGTCGTGCGCGGGCCGGCATCGAGCGCGCGCGTGCCCGCCACGGCGCCGGCGGGAGAGCATTGACCGAAGGTCCGTCCCGGCGCCAATTCTCTCCGGCGCCGGCACGGACCTCTCTTCCCGCTGCTCTCTCGTTCCACCATCCCATGCTCCTCTCTCGCCGCGAAGCGCTCGCCCAGCTCGCCGCGCTCGTCGCCCTCCCGCTGGCCGGGACCGGGCGTGGTGGGCACGGATCCTCGGCGTCACTCGGGATGACAGTGCCATCATCCCAAGCGGGCGGAGCGAAGTCGAGGCATATGCACTTCGCCAGCCCGCTCGACGGCACCATCGCGGAGTATCAGGCGGGCCGCGCGCGCGGGGAGTGGACGGCGGCGCTGATCACCGCCGAGGCGCTGGAGCGCTGTCACGCCGAGGGAATGCGGTGGCGCGCGATCGACCAGCTCGCGACCGACCTGATCGACGTCGCGCAGGAGTCGGATCGGCGGCTCGGCAAAGGACGCCTGCTGGGGATGATGGACGGCGTGCCCGTGTTCGCGAAGTCGATCTACGACATGAACGGCATGCGCACCACCGGCTCCAACGCCGAGTGGGGGGCGAAGTTCCAGGAGCTGTTGCGGCGTGATGCGCTCGAGATCGCGCGGTTGCGCGCGGCGGGTGCCATCGTGCTCGGGAAGACCGCGGCCGACGACTTCGCGTATCACGGCAACGGGACGAGCAGCCTCACGGGCCAGGTGCTCAACCCCCACGATCCCACCGGGACGCGCACGCCGGGCGGCTCGAGTGCCGGCTCGGCCGTCGCCATCGCCGACGGGATGGCGTTCGCCGCGCTCGGCACCGACGACGGCGGATCGAACCGCATTCCGGCGCAGTTCACCGGCGTCGTCGGGATGAAGCCGACGTTCGGATTGGTCGCGCGAAGCGGCGTGATCCCGACGTGGCCATACCTCGACACGCACGGGCCCCTGGCGCGCAGCGTCGCCGACGCGGCGCAGATGCTCGCCGTGATCGCGGGCGCGGACCCGTCCGATCCGCTGACGCGCTCCGCCGCGGCCGAAGACATCGCCACGCTGCCCAGGCTGCGCGACGACGCCCTCGCCGGCGTGCGGCTCGGCGTGATCGAGCCGCACGTCCCCCGCGCGCAAATGACGGCCGAGGCGCTCGCGACGTGGGACCGTGCCGTGGACGATCTGCGCGCCGCGGGCGCGACGGTAGAAGCGTTCGATGCGGCGGTGACGCGCGTGAACTATCGCGATCTCTTCGCCGACGCGGCGAAGGCACGCCACGACGTCGACGTCGATCCCAAGGCTCCCGCGCCGACCGCCAACGCGCTGTACCGCTACTTCGCCGGCCGCGTGAGCGATCCGCACCTGGACGATCCGAGGCTGCTGGTCCAGAAGGGCTACGCGGCATACCGCTCGTTCTACGACGTGCTCCCACCGACGTTCGAGGAAGCGGTGCCGCTGTTCGAACAGCAGATGGTCGACGATCCGGCCGGTCGATCGTTCGCGCGCTCGCGCGAGACCGTCGTCGCCGCACTCGCCGCCTCGATGCGCGCGGCGAACGTGGTGGCGATGGTGTATCCGACGATGCCGTTCAACGCGCCGAGGTACGCCGATCCCTGGCCGGACGTGCGGACGCCGCTCGGCTACGGCAACTGGCTCGGGATCCCGGAGGTGTCGGTGCCGGCCGGCTACGGTGCGGACGGGATGCCGGCGCTCAACGTCTCCATCGTCGGATTGCCGGGGGAGGACGCCCGCGTGCTCTCCCTGGCCCACGCGTACGAACAGCATTCCCGCCGCTTCCGCCCCCCGCCCCGCTGACCCGGTCAAGAGGGTCAGATTCACTTGACCTTCAAGAGGGTCAGACTCGTTGAACGGTCAAGAGGGTCAGACTCGTTGAAAAGGGGTACCCGCCCGTACCGTCGTTCAACGACTCTGACCCTCTTGGTTTGTTTTCCCTTCCCTTGCCTCCATGCGCCTCCTCGCACTCCTGCTCACCGCCGCGGCAAGCGCCGCCCAGGCGCAGACGACCGCGCTTCCTCCGCTACCCGCGCCAATCGGCGTTCCGAGGGCCGGCCCGGTCACCGACGCACCGTACGCGCCGCAGCCGATCCTCCCGGGGGGCATCGTCGTTCCGCTCTATCAGGCCGGCTCGCCCTTCCTCGACGCGAAGCGGGTGCACGAGGCCGAGGTGTACAACGTCAGCCAGACGGTGCCCGGTCGCATCAACAGCATCGTCAACATCCACAACCCGTCGATCGAGTTTCATCCCGTCGAGCGCGCCCTCAACACGGGCGCGACGGTGATCCTCGTCGCCGGCGGCGGACACAACACGCTCAACGTCGGCAGCGAAGGGGCGGACTTCGTCCCCTTCTTCTATCAATACGGCGTGAACACCGTCATCCTGCGCAACCGGCTGCGCCGCGACGGCTACAATGCCGAGACCGACGCCGTGCACGACGCGCAGCAGGCGATCCGCATCGTGCGCGCGTACGCGAAGCAGTGGAACCTCGACCCGAACCGCATCGGCATCATCGGCTTCTCGGCGGGCGCCGAACTCGCCGCGCCGGCGGCGCTCGGGTTCGACGAGTTCGATCGGAAAAATGCGGGCGCGAACGACCCGTTCGCCGGGGTGAGCTCGCGCCCCGATTTCGTCGGCATCATCTATCCGGGGCCGACACCGTTCTCCGTGCGCAATCCGACCGGTCCGTCCACCAGCGCGGCGCGCAATCCGACGCCGACGCCGATCCCGCGCAATGCACCGCCGGCGTTCATGGCGACTGCCGGCTCCGGCGATCGCATCCACGCGTTGTGGGCGATGGACTACGCGTACGCCATGCTCGACGCCGGCGTGCCGAACGTGGAGATCCACGTGTACGGCAACGGGAAGCACCCCGGCGACTCGCTGTCCGACGGCGGCCGCATGACGGGCGGGCTCTCGGCGGCGAACTCCCGGCCGATGAGCACGTGGCCCTCGCGATTCATCGAGTGGTTCCGCGATCTGGGCTTCCTGCAGAAGTCCGGCGTGGAGACGAAGGCGGCGAGAGATGTCGCCGCCTTCGCGAGTCAGCCACGCTGATCCGGCCGCCGCGCTGCGGGCGCTGGACGGGGCTGCGTCAGCCTTCCGGAACCGCCACCGGCTGAGGCGCCGCTGCCGACGCGCGCGGCTTCGGGGCGGCGAAGGCGCCGAGCACCGCACCGACGACCACGATGCCGAGCGCAAGCGGGAGGCTCATCGGCTTCGCCACCATGTCGAGCGCGACGGCGAGCGCGACGCCGGTATTGATCGTCGGCAGCAGGACGACGGCCGCGGGCGGCGCCATCTTCGGCACGGGCTGGTCCGCGCCCCTGGCGGCCATCCCCTCGAGGGCGCGCTTGAGCGCACCGCCCTTGCTGCCGAGGAACGCGCCGCTCGCGAAGAGCCACACGATGGCGAGCACGCCGGCCACGATGAACCCGGACGACATGTTCACCTTCAGGACGCTGAGCATGTAGCCGCCGGTGATGGCGAGGAGGAGGAGACAGACCGGAAACAGCTTCGCCGCCGACAGCAGCAGGCTGTGCCACTCGAGCGCTTCGCCGACGGTTCGCGCTCGCATGCGTCGGCCGGCGGCGAGCTTGGTCACCGCCGTGACCCCGGCGGCGACGAACAGGGCGACGAGATGGACGTATTTCGCGAGGGGGTACAGATCCATGGGGTCCGCTCGGTGAGGGGTGAGTCGGACCAATCTTCACCCCAAGGCTCCCAGTTCAAGGGGGAACTTCAAGAGGGTCAGACTCGTTGAACGGTCAAGAGGGTCAGACTCGTTGAAGAGTCGAGAGGACTCGAAAGGAGTGGAGCGAGTCCTGTTCAGGTGGCGGTCCTGGGTCGACGGTTCCCACCGTGTGTTGCACGATGCAGCGACCGGCCCAGCACGCGCTCCAACTCCGATCGGTTCTCATCGAAGCCCAGCACTCGCCCCTGGTTCGTCGCGTGACGAATCGCGTCGAGCACGGACGCGTCCAGCGGCGTGTTAAACAGCGCGCGATACGCTTGGCGTCGGGCTGAGGCCGAGCGACCGAGCGCGAGGTACAGCGGATGACGGCGGACAAGCGCATCCGGCCAGCCTTCGGCATTGCTTCTGAAGCTGGACCAGCGGTACTCCTCGGGACTGGTGGCCAGTCCGGCGCGGATGGGATTCGTCTCGATGTAACGGCTGCACCGAAAGAAGTATTGGTCGGAGTCGATGAGTGACGAGCGGTAGCGCCCTTCCCACAGCGTGCCGGTGCGCTCGTATCGCTGATTGAAATGCTGCACGTAGATGCGTCCGAGCGCTTGCATCATCCTGGCCGGCGCCGACGTCTCCCGAGCCGTGACGAGCAAGTGCACGTGATTGGTCATCAACACGTATGCGTGGACGTCGCAGTGCGCGCGCTCACTGACGCGCAGCAGCGTTGCGACGTACGACGCGCGGTCACCGTCATCCAGAAAGCAGGGTCGGCGATCGTTGCCGCGTTGGATCAGATGGAGGGTGTGGCCGGGGAGGACGACGCGCGGGGGACGTGGCATGCCCGATGGATGCGACGCCGACCGATCGGAGGCGGCATCAATCCCACGCACTTGCCGTCCCTGTTCAACGAGTCTGACCCTCTTGATCGTTCAACGAGTCTGACCCTCTTGAACGGCTTGAACTTCCAGGCCGACGGTCTGCACCGCCGCCGAGCTGCCACCGACCATCAGATCGAACTGGCCGGGCTCGACGACCCACTTCATCGCCGGCCCGTAGTACCCGAGCGTCTTTCCGTCGACGTCGAACGTCACGGTCCGCGTCTCCCCCGGCTTCAACGTCACGCGCTGGAAACCGCGCAGCTCCTGCACCGGCCGCGTCACGCGACTCACCCGATCCCGCACGTAGAGCTGCACCACCTCGTCGCCCGCACGGGCGCCGGCGTTCGTCACGTCCACGGTCAACGTCGTGCGCCCTCCAGCCCCGATCCGTGACGCCGCCACACGTGGTGCCCCATAGGTGAACGTCGTGTACGACAGCCCGTGCCCGAACGGCCAGAGGGGCTTCGTCGAGTCGAACAGGTAGCCGCGGCGCGAGGTGGGCTTCCGATTGTAGAAGATCGGCAACTGCCCGACGTCGCGCGCGATCGACACGGGCAGCTTCCCACCGGGATTCACGTCGCCGAACAGCACGTCGGCGATCGCCGTCCCCGTCTCCTGCCCGAGATACCACCCCTCCAGAATCGCCGGCACGGTCGACGCCAGCCGCGTGACCGACAGCGGGCGGCCGTTGATCAGCACGAGGACGACCGGCGTCCCCGTCGCCTGCACCGCACGCACGAGCTCCTCCTGCTGCCCGACGAGGTCGAGCGACGTGCGATCTCCCATGTGGGTCACCGACCACGCCTCGCGCGACGTCATCTCGTTGTCGCCCACGACGACGATCGCGACGTCGCTCCCTCGCGCCAGCGCGACCGCCTCCGCGATGCGCGTCTCGTTCTGCGCCGAATCGCCCAGCACGACGCGGTCCGTCTGCCACCGCGCGATCGACCGGACGCCACCCATGTGCGGCTGCGAGTCGCGCGTGAACGTCGAATCCTCGGTGAGACGCACGCCTTCCGCGTACTTCACCGTCGCACCCGCGGCGCGCGTGCGGATCCCCTCCAGGATGCTGACGGAATAGCGTGGCGTCCCCGCATACCCGCCGAGCAGTGTCTCGGCGGCGTGCGGCCCGATCACGGCGATGCGACGCGCCGAGTCGGCGCGCAGGGGGAGCGCGTTGCTCTCGTTGCGCAGGAGCACGATCGACTGCCGTGCCGCCTCGAGCGCGAGCGCACGATGCGACGCCGCCCCCGAGATGCTGTCCGCGCGCGCCGCGTCGACGTACGGGTTCTCGAACAGCCCGCGCGCGAACTTGGCGCGCTACAGCCGGCGCACCGACGCGTCGATCGTACTCTGCTT
>Ga0308175_100001944_pt1 | contig 13991 bp, 13 predicted proteins | sample PhyCR1_3_FD_203893 | JGI IMG/M metagenome (GOLD analysis project Ga0308175, IMG submission 203893) | Soil microbial communities from UC Gill Tract Community Farm, Albany, California, United States - DLSLS.C.R1 | ecosystem: Environmental > Terrestrial > Soil > Agricultural land | place: USA...
CTACCGTGCCGCACGCGTCGGCAAGGATGATCAATCCGCCCAAGGTCCACGCGGCAAGGTTCCACGCTTCGCTCGGCATCGCTCCGGCGACGATCCCGGGCGTTCGCATGATCCCCTGGCCGACTACCCCGCCAACCACGACCGCAAGGCCGAAACCGATTCCGAGGATCCGGAGCAGCTCCCCGGCCGCTCCCTCATGCTTCGCAACCATGCGCCCCTCCGGTCTGCGACTTCTAGGCGGAGATTGATATCAGCAGTGATTGGCCCGAGGCCAGTGAACCTTCGGTAGGAAAGGCGTCGGTCCGCCCATAGAGAAACGAAGCCGCGTCAGCGGCGAAGTACCTCTATGTGAAATGAAGCGGAGCTGGGTTCCACATAGAGAAATGGGGGCCGGCATTGCTGCCAGCCCCCACTGCGCCGAGCGAAGGATATGCCGGTGTTCGTAACCTGGTCCACTTAAACCCGAAGGCCCAGCCGTACCCGCTCTCGATCCTGGCTCACCAGCTCAGGCGTCGCTTTCCATCGAACATCTCCCTCTTGCGAGGAGCCAGATCGATCTACCAGACTGCGCGGCCCGAAGGTTCGCTGGTCTTTCGACCTTTCCGGCCTGGCCTCTGAAACCGAAGTTCCTCGAAGCCAAAACCATTCAATGTTCCGCGGCCCTTCTTGGGAAACCCTCTATCGCGTCCCGCTTTGCTCACCAGAATTCCGAGGAACCCCGGGAGCCGCGTCGCGCGACAGGAAGATTCCTCTTCCGGCGCCTCTTCCCGGCTGGTCCGGTAAGAACCCGAAGGCTCTTCCCAATCCTGCCGGCGGAGATCGGACCTTTGGTCACCTGCCGCTCTCTTCACCGTTGCCGGCTCCGAGGAGGCCGGGACCGCCGTCCCGATCACTTGGTCACCATGCACATGTCATCCGAGTCGCGGAAGCGAAAAATTCGCCTTTCGGCCTGTGGATAACGGGGATATCGGGCAAAATCGCAGGAACCTTTTCCATTCGCTTAAAAGCGGTCTCCTTCGGTTGCCGTTCCGTTCTCCCCCGCCTACTTCGGCTAAGTGCCTGAATCGCCTGCCCCGCTGTCCGACCCCGCCTATCTGCAGGGCCTGAATCCGCCGCAGCGCGAGGCCGTGTTGACTACCGAGGGGCCGGTCCTCGTCCTCGCCGGTGCGGGCACGGGAAAGACCGCTGCGCTCACCGCCCGACTCGCCAATTTGATCGCCACCCGCAAAGCCTGGCCGAGCCAGATCCTCTCGGTCACCTTCACCAACAAGGCCGCGCGGGAAATGAAGGAGCGAGTCTCCGCAATAAGCGGCGGCGCGATCGAAGGGATGCCCTGGCTCGGCACCTTCCATTCCGTCGCTGCGCGGATGCTCCGAAGCCATGCCGAGCTCGTCGGCCTCCAATCCAATTTCACGATCCTCGACACCGACGACCAGCTTCGAGTCCTGAAGCAGCTCATCGCCGCCGCGAACCTCGACGAAAAGCGCTGGCCGGCACGTCAGCTCGCCGCGCTCATCGATCGCTGGAAGAACCGCGGTTGGTCTCCCAGCCAAGTCGACGCAGGAGAGTCCGAGACCTTCGCCGCCGGCCGGGGCGCCGATCTCTACGCGCAATATCAGGAGCGGCTCAAAACCCTCAATGCCTGCGACTTCGGCGACCTCCTGCTCCACATGCTGGTGATCTTCCGCACTCACGGCGACGTGCTCGACGCCTACCGCGACCGCTTCCGCTACATCCTCGTCGACGAATATCAGGACACCAACCAGGCGCAGTATGAGTGGCTGAAGCTGCTCGCCGAGCCGCGCCGCAACCTCTGCTGCGTCGGCGACGACGACCAGTCGATCTACTCCTGGCGCGGCGCCGAGGTGACCAACATCCTCCGCTTCGAGCACGATTTCCCGGGGGCAAAAATCATCCGCCTCGAGCAAAATTACCGTTCGACCTCGCACATTCTCGCCGCGGCCGACGGGCTGATCGCGCACAACGCCGGCCGGCTCGGCAAGACTTTGTGGACCGACGCCGGCGAAGGCCGGAAAGTCCGTGTCATCGGCGTCTGGGACGGGCCCGAAGAAGCGCGCCGGGTCGGCGAGGAGGCCGAGGGTCACATGCGCAGCGGCGGCTCGCTCGACGATATCGCGATCCTCGTCCGCGCCCAGTTCCAGACCCGCGAGTTCGAAGAGCGGTTCATCGCGATCGGTCTCAGCTACCAGATCATCGGCGGCTTCCGCTTCTACGAACGCGCCGAGATCCGCGATGCGATCGCCTACCTCCGCCTGATCGTCCAACCCGCCGACGATCTCGCCTTCGAGCGGATCGTGAACCAACCCAAGCGCGGATTGGGCGACAAGGCCGTCGCCACCATCCACCGTCACGCGCGGGCGACTCAGCAGCCCCTGCTCCTGGCAGCGACGACCCTGCTCGACAGCGACGAGCTGACTCCGCAGGCCCGCCGCAGCCTTGGCAATTTCGTCGCCGACATCGCGCGCTGGCGAGCCATGCTCTCCTCCCCCGGATTTCCGGGGGAGGTGTCGGCGCGAAGCGTCGACGGAGGGGGCCCTACGAGGTCGCTTCCCCACCCGGAACTCGCCCGAATCGTCCTTGAAGAATCCGGCTACACCGCAATGCTCCAGGCCGACCGCTCGGCCGAAAGCGCCGGGCGCCTCGAAAATCTCGCCGAGCTCACGCGCGCGATGGAAGAATATGAATCGCTCCAGGCATTCCTCGAGCACGTCAGCCTCGTCATGGACAATGACGAGGCGCGCCAGGGCGACCGCGTCACCATCATGACGATCCACGCCGCGAAAGGCCTTGAGTTCGACACCGTCTATCTTCCCGGCTGGGAGGAAGGCGTGTTTCCCTCGCAGCGCTCGCTCGACGAAGGCGGCCTCGCCGCGCTCGAAGAAGAGCGCCGTCTCGCCTACGTCGCGATAACCCGCGCTCGCCGCCGCTGCACTATCCTCCACGCCGCCAACCGCCGGATCTATGGCCAGTGGACGAGCTCTATCCCAAGCCGATTCCTCGGCGAGCTGCCCAAAACGCATATCGAGGAAGAGACGACGATGACCGGTGGCGAGAGCCTGTGGCGCGCCCAATGGTCCGAACGCGCCGACCCCTTCGCCCATGTCGCCCGCCCGACCCGCGGCCCCGGCTGGCAGCGCGCGTCGCGAACGACCTACAACCCCGAGCCCCAGCGGGTGATCGAGGCGCGCGCATCAGCCGTCAGCCTCGGCAACCAAGGCCGAACCGACCTCGCCCTCGGCCAGCGCGTGTTCCACGGCAAATTCGGCTACGGCACGATCGAGGCGATCGAAGGCAACAAGCTTGAAATCGACTTCGAGAAAGCCGGGCGGAAGAAGGTCCTCGACTCGTTTGTGTCGGCCGAAAGCTCTACTCGATGAGAAGGCGGGAAGGGGCGGCAGCATCGTTTTCGTTAGAGCCGGTACTCATGCCGAGCTGTTCAACGAGTAGTTTTGGAGTCTGGTCACCGAAAGCTTGAAGCGGCGGTCAACAACCACACTCCATTGGGCCACGGTTCGGGATAGACGGCGATAGACGAATTGAACTGCACAGCCATCATTCAGCCGCGATGATTTCCGGGTTGCGCTGCGCGGTCGCTTCGTCCTCGACCGGATAGACGCCGCTGAGCACGTCTTCGAAATGCCGCCTCACCGACTCGTCGCAGCGGCACGACAGGCGGCTGAGCGCATCCTTGTCGCGAACGCAAATCCGGCCGCGCTTCGTGTCGAGAATTCGCCCCTGCTTCAACGATCTCAGCACCCGGCTGATATAGCTGCGGCCTACACCGAGCATCGCCGCGAGCTGCTCCTGGGTCAGGGGCACTTCATGTTCGCCGGTGCGTACCATTGCCGCCTGCAGCCATTTCGCCGCTCGCTGCTCGATCGTGTGAGCGCCATTGCACGCTACAGCCTGGAATATCTGCGCCACCATGCAATCGGCGTATCGTGCGAACAGGTGCCTCAGGGTCAACGACTGCGACTTGGCATATTCCAGCGCGGCCGACTCCATGCGCAGGAACAATCCGGAAAATTGCACCTCCGCGCGGGCATAAGCGGGAAGCCGCCCCTGGCTGACGATCCCGCCGACCGCGCCTTCGCGGCCGATCAGCGCGGTTTCCACGGACTGGCCATTCTCCAGAACGACCAGGAAGGAGATCATGCTGGGGCCGCACGGGAAATAGACCTGCTGAACAGTCTCCCCGGGATTGAAGAGAACCGTGCCGGTGTCGCCCTGCCATTCCTCCATCAAGGGCTGGAGCAGCGCGAGGTCGCTCGGCCGTAGCGCACGCAGCAGGTTGTTGCCGGTGCCGTCGCTGGCATGTTCGTCGTTATTGTCGTTGACGTTAAGCATTGCCCCTCCCGCAATTACTTGAGGCGTAGGCTTAATTTCCGCTTGTGTCCACTAGTGTGCAGACAGCGCGTTGGACCGTGTCTAGGGCGCAACGAATGAAACCGCCATCGGTCCCGGTGGCGAATGGAGGACCGCTCGTGATCGCATCCGAAGAAACTCCGGAGCCAGTCAAGGTCGAGCTTCTCCACAGCGCGGTAGAGGCATTTCGTAATCGCGAGATCACCTATCGCGAAATCCTCGAGGACCTTCCGGTCGCGATCTACACCACCGACACGGAAGGAAGAATCACTTATTACAATCGGGCCTGTTTCGAGCTTGCGGGAAGACGCCCCGAGCTCGGCGCCGACAAATGGTCGGTGGCATGGAAGCTCTACACCGAAGCGGGCGTGCCGCTGGCGCATGACCGGTCACCCACCGCGGTCGCGCTGCGCGAGCAGCGGCCGGTGCGCGACACCGAGCTGGTGGGGGAACGGCCCGACGGCTCGCGCTACCGCTTCACAGCTCATCCGACCCCGCTCTTCAGCCCCTCGGGCGATTGCATCGGCGCGGTCGACATGCTGCTCGATGTCACCGAAGAGCGGCTTGCGCAGGAGCGCGCGCTTCTGCTGGCGCGCGAGGTGGATCATCGCTCGACCAACCTTCTTACTGTCGTGCAGAGCCTGGTCAGGCTGACCAAGGAAGATTCGATCGACGCGTTTCGGGCGACGATCGAGAACCGAATCACTGCGCTTGCCCTGGCGAACAGGCTCGTCGCGGATGCACGTTGGCAAAACGTCACGCTGCATTCGCTGATCGAAGTGGAGCTGGGCGCCTTCTCGGGCCGCAAGATCGAAGTGTCCGGCGAACCGATTGAGCTCAGTCCGCAATCGGCGCAATCGCTGGGAATGCTGATCCACGAGCTCTGCACCAACGCGGTCAAATATGGGGCTCTGGCGTTCGACACCGGCCGGGTCCGGCTCGGCTGGGCGGTCGACGACAACGGCGTGTTCATGTTGAAATGGGAGGAAAGCGGCGCGCGGGGGGTCGCTGCGCCCGTCCGGAAGAACATCGGCAATGCGGTGATCCTGGGAGCGGTTCGTCAGCTTCGCGGGGAAATCTTCCGCGAGTGGGAGCCCGATGGGTTGCGCTGCACCTTCCTTTGCAGCGCCGAGGCGCTCTCCTCGCGAGGACCCTCCAGGAATCCGTCTTCCTGAGGCGCTAGGCCGCCGCTTGCTTCACCATTTGGCGGACCCAGGGAATGATCGAGGTCCAGCTCAATTCTTCCATCGTCTCGATTCCGGCGAGGCGCCCGCGCCTCCAGACGACCTCGCCAGGCGGAATGTTCAAGCCTTCGACGAAGGGCGAAACATAGGCGCCGATCGCCGGCAATTCGTCCGCTTCCACCTGAAGGCCGCGCGCGGAGATGTTGCGGAGCGTGGCGGTCCAGAATTGACCGCCGCATTTGATATGCACCGGACCGCGCACCTCCAGCCGGGGCATCGTCCGGCGCTCCCGCGCCTGGCTGACCAGCTTGCGATTGAGCAGCGCGATCACGTCGATATTGTCGTCGAACCGGACGCCGAGCTGGTTCGGGCCCGTCCATGCGACCTTGCCGGGTGCGCGCTGCCCAGTCGCGAGCTCGACCGAGGCGATATCTCCAAGAGCGGGAGTTAGATTGCTGCTGACCGTTACCCCGAGCGCGCTGATCTTGCGGATCGAGCAGGGCTGGCGTGAACCGGAAATGGTGATCGAGCCCGAATCGAACGGCCCCTTGTCGTCCGCGGCCCACGAATCCTCGGGCCATGGGAGGCGGTCACCCACGACGACCGTTGTGACTGAAGGGGTGTCAGCCATTGCTCATCCAGCACTCTCGCGACCCTTGCGCCTCTTTGAGCTAACAAGTCGCTAACGATTGTCGCACGCTTGTTCGTCGCAATCCGCTTGATATGGGCCTAATTCGCCCGAGGTTGATGCGGGAAACGGGAGTCGTGCCATGAAAACGCTCATTGCCTTCATCCTAGGGGTGGTCGCCGTTCCCGTCATCTTTGTTCTTGTGGGCATCGCCGGCTGGCTACCGAGCAATTCCACGTCCGAGCCGCCTCATTGGGAGTCCTCGCTCGGAATGCGCGCGCTCGATGCTTCGCTCGAAAAGCGCTCGGACGCTCTCAACAATCCCATTCAGCCGAGCGACAAGGTCGCTCTCGCGGCCGGCGGCAAGATCTACGCAGCCAAATGCGCGGCTTGCCATGGCAGCGCGAAGGGCCCGAGCGACTGGGGCGCGAAGGGCTTCTATCCACGCGCTCCGCAATTCTTCCAGGAAGGCACCGACGTGTCGCCGCGTGAAGCCTATGCGGCAATCCATGACGGTGTTCGCTATTCCGGAATGGGTGCGTGGCGCGGCCAGTTGAAGGACGATCAAATCTGGCAGGTCGCGAACTTCGTCGCCGACATTCAGGCCCCTGGCGGCAAGAAAATGGACATGGACTGACGGAATTTGGATCGGTCACGCCCCCCAAGCCCCTTCCCAGCGCTGATGTAAACGGCAGTCGGAGGAACCCGACTCGGGTGCGATGCATTTTCGCATCAAAAGTCAATAGATAAATTCAGGTGTGAAAATGAAGAAGCTAGCCCTTGCGCTGGCGCTGACGGGTTCGTGCGTATTTGCGAGTTCCATTGCTGTTACGCCGGCCTCCGCGCTGGAAACCTACCAGGCCAAGATGGAAGCGAGCGATGCTGCCTCCCAGGCACGCATCGATCTCGTCGATGCATTTGGTCCCAAGGTGCTGAAGCCCGGACAATATGTATGGCGTGACGTCGCTCAGGGCGCCGGCCCCGAGCGCGTCGTCATCAGCCTGTCGGATCAGATGGCCTATCTCTATCGGGGCGACACCCTGATGGCGGCGGCGGCGATCTCGACCGGCCGCGACGACAAGCCGACTCCGACCGGCATCTTCTCGGTGCTCAACAAGACGGTGATGCATCATTCAAACAAATATGACGACGCGCCGATGCCCTTCGCGCAATTCTTCGAATCGCACGGGATCGCGATGCACGCGGGCTACAATCCGGGGCATCCCGCCAGCCACGGCTGCGTTCGCCTGCCGGCGGCGTTCGCAAAGAAGCTCTATTCGGTGACCGACATCGGCACGCCGGTCTATATCGGCGCGTAATTGCCGAGGGCCGCGCGGCGTAGGTGGCGCGGCCCCAGTCTTTCTCCCCGAACCCGGCGCGGTTGATCCCGCGCCGGGATACGCTCATGCAGCCCGAGAGTTGAGCGTTCCAAAGCCAGTACTCCAGGAGAATAAGAACATGGCCAGGAAGGCGACGGGCAAGAGCAATACCGGCGGTCCCAGGACCTCCAGAAAACTGCGCAAGACTGGATCCGCCGTTGCGCGGCGCACGAGCTCCGGCGGAAGCGGCTCGCGTGCCGACGACAATATGGGCGATGCATTCATCAAGCTCCTGCAGAGTCCACTCGTAGCCGAGCTTGTCGCCGTCGCAGCAACCGCGGCCCTCGCTTCACTTGCCGAGCACGGCTTCGCCAGCGGCGGGAACGGGGGTCGCGGCAAGCGCGCGGGCAAGGCCGTCAAGGAAGCAGGCAAAGCCGCCGCCAAGGCAGTCGGCCGCCGCCTCGGCAATGAAATCGACGAGATTCGGAAAGCGGCTAAAGGCGGCGCAAAAGCGTAAGCCGGGCGCGTCCGACGTCACGGCTGGTGTCAATCACGAGATCGGGGGGATCGACCGCTTCACCACGTTCGGTTTCCACGCTCAGCCAGCCGCCGGGCGCCAGCCAGTCGGCCCTGCAGATGGATTGCACAACCGCATTTCCGGAACCGGCCGCGTAGGGCGGATCGGCGAAGATCAGGTCGAAGGGATCGGATCGCGGAAGCGAAAGCGCCGAAGCGGCAACCACTCGCACTCGGTCGGCCGCTCCGAGCTTCTCGGCATTGCGCCTGATCGCCCCGGTCGCTCCCGAATCCGTTTCAACGAATGTCGCGGTCGCTGCTCCACGCGAAAGGGCTTCGAACCCGAGGGCGCCGCTCCCGGCAAACAGGTCGGCCACGCGCAATTCCTCAAAGCTGCCGAGCCGGCTGGCGAGCATGGAGAACAAGGTTTCCCGCACGCGATCGCCCGTCGGCCGGGTCCCCGCCCCCGGCGGAGCCTCGATAGCCCTGCCCCGCCACTCGCCGGCGATGATCCGCACCGTCAGCTCCTCCCTGCGCGTGAAACGCGTGGGGAGGGGGACCGCCGAGCGACAGCTCGGTGGCGGAGGGGTTCCCGAACTCCGCGGAACCGCTCCACCAAGCAGTCTCTGCTGCTTGGTCCCCCTCCCCATCGCTGCGCGATAGGGAGGGGCTTCATTTCAGTCCCTTGCGGAAGGCATCGAGCTCGGCTTCAGCGATTTCATCCACCTCGCCAGCCTCGATGCCCTCGACCGTGAACGGTCCATACGCCGTTCGAATAAGCCGCGAGACCTGGAGTCCGAGATGCGCGAGCACTCGCCTCACCTCGCGATTCTTGCCTTCGGTCAGGCTCATCTCGATCCAGCAATTGCTTCCCGTCCGCCGCTCGAGGTTCGCGTTGATCGAGCCATAGTGGATGCCGTCGATCGTGATTCCCTCGGCAAGGCTCTCGAGTTGCTCCTGACTGACTCGCCCGTACGCCCGCGCGCGATAAGTACGGACGACCGCCGTTCGCGGAAGCTCCAACTGCCGCTTGAGCTCGCCGTCGTTGGTGAGCAACAACAGCCCTTCGGTCATGAAGTCGAGGCGCCCGACCGGCATCAGCCGCGGCAGGCCGGCTGGAAGCCGGTCGTAGATCGTCGCCCGCCCCTTTGGGTCGTGGGCGGCGGTGATAGCCCCCTGCGGCTTGTAAAATCGGAACAGCCGCGTCGCCGCGGCCGGCCGGACCGGCTTCCCGTCCACGCTGACGCCGCTGAGATCTTCGATCAATGTCGCGGGCGTGGTGAGCTTTTCCCCATTGAGCGCAATGCGGCCTTCGGCGATCATGCGCTCTACCTCGCGTCGCGAAGCGACTCCGGCGCGCGCGAGGAGCTTGGCGATCCGCTGGGCGCCGCCCTCCTTCTGTGGTGCGGCGGGCACAGTTGTTCGGTGCCTGCGCTGGGGCGGCACTCTGCGCTTGCTCGTTCGTTGCGGTGGCGAAGTCATGGTCGGGACCAAAGATGCTGTTCGGGAAGCGTAAGCAGGTCGTCAAGCGTATCCTCATCGTCGAGGATGAGCCGTTGACCGCGTTCGATAATGAGAATTTCCTCGGCGACGCCGGTTACGAGGTCGTGGCGACGATCGACGATCTCGAGGAGGCGCTCGGAATCCTCGAGCGGGAGGTCGTTCATCTAATCCTCAGCGACGTCCGACTTCGCAAGGACCAGACCGGAATCGATCTCGCGCGAGCGGCCAAGTCGAAAGGGGTCCCGACCCTGTTCGCCACCGGCCTGTCCGACCCGACAGCGGCAGAGGTGGCGGTCGGCTGTGTCATGAAGCCCTACACCGAAAGGCAGCTGATCAAGGCGATCGAAGCGGTCGACCGGCACCTCCAGGGCGAGAGAGTGAAACCCCCAAAAGGCGTGGAGCTCTACATCGCGGTCGACGAAGCCGAGTAGGCGGCAAGCCGTTCAGCGCGGGGTTATGCAGCCTCGTCAAAGCTGTCTAAGGTTCGCCAACAACGACGGGAGGGGACTAGATGGCAGGCCAGCGGCCCAAGGGTTTGAAGCTGCTCAAGGCGGCACTCGCGACGCGTAAGTCGGCGACGATGCTGGCCTTCGGATTCTCCTCGGGCCTGCCGTTCGCGCTGCTGATCGGAACCCTGAACGCGTGGCTCGGCGATGCCAAGGTCAACCTCGCGACCATCGGCGTCCTGTCGTGGATCGGTCTGGGCTACGCGTTCAAGTTCCTTTGGTCCCCGCTCGTCGACCGGGTGAGAATTCCCATCCTCGGCCGCCGGACGAGCTGGATCGTGCTGTGCCAGGTCGGATTGATCGTCGCGTTCATCGGACTCGGCGCAACCGATCCCGCCACAAACATCGGCTGGTTCGCGATTTTCGCGGTGATCGGCGCCTTCTCTTCAGCCACGCAGGACATCGCGGTGGATGCCTGGCGCATCGACGTCGCCGACGAAAAGACCACTGTTGAGCTCCTCTCGGCGGTCTACCAGTTCGGCTACCGCACAGCGTCCATTGTGGGCGGTGCCTTCGCGCTGTTTCTTGCCGCCCGCATCCCGTGGGGGACGGTCTATTGGGTGATGGCCGCGCTCGTCGTCGTCGTGATGATCGTCGCGGTCACTGCGCCTGACACCGAGCGTCCGCCGAAGAACGTCATCGAGCAAGGGCTGGAGCAGGCCGGCGAAATCAGCGCTCAGGTTCGGCTCGCCGCCCTCGCCATCGTTGGCATCTGCTGGGCGTGGGCGATCATCACGCTCGGCGTGTTCATGGCGACGATGCTGGCCGCGCAGCAGAACGGAACGACGCCGCCGTCGGTCGCCGACTTCACGGCGAAGGACGGCCCGTGGATCATCGTCGCGACGGTCTTCGTCCCGCTGGTCATCGCCGCCGGAGTGAACTGGCTGAAGGCGCATGGCCGCGGGGTCCAGGATCAGGCCCATCCACATCCGGCCGGCGGCCGCGCGGCCATGAACCATATTTATGGAGCTTTGGTGTCGCCGCTCGCCGAGCTCTCCGAGCGCCTCCGTTGGGGCGTCCTCATCATCATCGGCTTCATCCTGACCTACGCGCTTTGTTACAATATCTGGTCGAGCTTCGCCTTCCCCTTCTACCTCGACTATCTCCACTACACGAAGGACCAGGTCGCCTTCGCCTCGAAGATCTTCGGCATCTTCATGACGATGATCGGGATCAGCCTCGGCGGCTATCTGTTCACGCGCATCGGCAGATTTCCCACCGTGCTGATCGGCGCGGCGGTCACTCCGCTCGGTAACCTTCTCTACGCCGATCTCGCCGAGGGCGGCGCGAATATCGACGCCTTCACGCATACGTTGCGGCTGAACAATCTGCTCGGCCTGTTCGGCGCCGACGATCGGATGGTCCGCCTGCTCGTCGCGATCTGTTACGAGAATATCGCCACCGGCGTCGCCCTCACCGCCTTCGTCGCTTACCTCTCCGGAATCATCAGCAAGAAGTTCACCGCGGTGCAATATGCCCTGCTCTCATCGCTGACATTCCTGGTCGGTTCGCTCGGACGCGGAGTAGCCGGCGAGAGCTTCGACAAATACGGATACGCCCTTGTCTTCCGCTGGACGGCAGCGGCGGGTCTCATCGCCGTGCTGTTCGTGCTTCTTGAATGGTGGCGCGTCTCAATGCAGGAGCGGCGCCAAGCGAGCGCGGAACTCCCGCCCGCCACCGGCGCGAAAGCGACCGAGGCCCTCGGCGAAAGCGGCCAGCCCGCGCGCTAATCCGGTACCTGCTCGTTCTCCGCGAGAACCACACCAGCAAGGTAAAGCGAACCGAAGATCAGGACCCGCGCATCGGGCGGGACGGCCGCCAGCGCTTCCGCGACATTGTCGTGGGCATCCGCCGAGAAACCGAGATCGCCGGCAATTTCGACGAGGTCGCTCGGCGTGAAGCAGGCATGGTCGGGAATTGGAACGGCATGGACCCGCGCGATCATTCCGCTGAATGGCTCGAGCATCCCCGGCGGATCCTTCGTCGCCAGGCTCGCGAAGACGATGTGCAGCGGCCGCCCGTCACCGAACTCCTTCCTCACGAACGACGCAATCTGGCGCGCCGCCGAGGGATTGTGACCGCCGTCTAGCCAGACTTCCCGGTTTCGGACCAGCGGACCCGGAGAAAGCCGCTGCAGCCGGGCGGGCCAATCCGCCCATCCCATCGCTGCCGTCAGTGCGGCGGAAGGCACGTTGAACTCGTCCTGGTGGCGAAGGATGGCCACCGCGAGCGCGGCATTCATTGCCTGATGCCGGCCCGGGAGACGTGGGAGCGGCAGCTCCAGTTCGCCTCGTTCGTCGCGATAGTGGAGGTTGCCTTGCCTCGGGATCGCATCCCAAACGCCGCCGCGCGGAAGCCACATCGCTCCCCGCTTGCTCGCGATCTTCTCGATCCTCGCACGGATCGCCGGCGGATATAATTGTGTGATCAGCGGCACGCCGGGCTTGGCGATCGCAGCTTTCTCTCCAGCAATTCCGGGAAGGCCGCTGCCCAGGAAATGCTGGTGATCGTGCGCCAGGTTGGCGATGGCGGTGATTAGCGGATGCTCGATAACGTTGGTCGCATCGAGGCGGCCGCCCAGCCCTACTTCCAGAATGCAGGCATCCGCCGGAGTTCGAGAAAATGCCACGAAAGCCGCGGCTGTCGCGACTTCGAAGAAGCTTGGCTCGATGCCCAAGCCAGCGTCGATCACTTCCGCAAGCGTTCGCGCCAGCTCGCCGTCCTCGATTAACCTTCCAGCGATTCGGATTCGCTCGTTGAATCGAACGAGGTGAGGACTTGTGAATGCATGGACGCTGCGCCCGCTCGCTTCGAGCGCCGCTCGAAGGAAAGCAACCGTGGATCCCTTCCCGTTGGTTCCGGCGATGTGGAACACGGGCGGAAGCGCATCTTGGGGCCGTCTCAGCCGATCGAGCAGCGCCGCGATCCGCTCGAGCCCCAGCCGGTCTCCGGCCGGCGAGAGCTTCGACAATCGGTCAAGTTGCGCCTGGACCGCGGGGTGCGCCGAGCGCGCGAAATCCGCCATCAGGCGGCCTCCTTCGCCTCCGGCGCGAGGTAGGAGATGAGCAGCGCGAGCTTGTCGCGAAGGTCACCGCGCGAAACCACCATGTCGATGATTCCATGCTCGAGCAGATATTCGGCGCGCTGGAATCCCTCGGGAAGCTTCTCGCGGATCGTCTGCTCGATCACTCGCTGGCCCGCGAAGCCAATAAGGGCGCCCGGCTCGGCGATCTGCACGTCGCCAAGCATCGCGTAGGATGCGGTCACCCCGCCCGTCGTCGGGTCGGTCAGCACGACGACGTACGGCAGCCCCGCTTCCCTCAGCTCCGAGATGGCGACGGTGGTCCGCGGCAATTGCATCAGCGACAGGATCGCTTCCTGCATCCGCGCGCCGCCCGACGCCGTGAAGATGATGTAGGGCGCCCTCTCCTCGATCGCCGCGCGGATTCCGGCGACGAAGGCGGCGCCGACCGCAGTCCCCATCGATCCGCCCATGAAGGCGAAATCCTGCACCCCGACGATGACCTTGTGACCGTCGATCTTGCCCCGCGCGTTGACCAGAGCGTCGCGCTCGCCGTTCGCGGCACGCGCAGCCTTCAATCGCTCGGTGTAACGCTTGGTGTCCTTGAACCGGAGCGGGTCCTCACGGACCTCCGGCGCGGGCAGGATCTCAAATTGCGCTGCATCGAACAGCTGCTCGAACCTCTTGGTCGGGCCGATCCGGTCGTGGAAGTTGCAGCGCGGGCAGACGCTGTAATTCTCCTCCCACTCCTTGGCGAAGACCATCGTCCCGCACTTCTTGCACTTGTGCCAGAGGTTCTCGGCCGTCTGTCGCTTGGGCAGGAATGGAATGCCGCTGCGAACGCGGCTGAGCCAGCTCATTATGTTCTACCTCGCCTCGGCGGGCGTCTGCGCCAGCGAGGCCACGATGTCCATCATCGCGCGCTGG
>Ga0308175_100001945_pt1 | contig 13989 bp, 16 predicted proteins | sample PhyCR1_3_FD_203893 | JGI IMG/M metagenome (GOLD analysis project Ga0308175, IMG submission 203893) | Soil microbial communities from UC Gill Tract Community Farm, Albany, California, United States - DLSLS.C.R1 | ecosystem: Environmental > Terrestrial > Soil > Agricultural land | place: USA...
AGATACACGCGGGATCCTCGTCGGTCCAGTCGTTGAGCATCACTACGTAGTCGCGATCAGCCGGATAACGCTCGGGTCCGGCCGGATCGATCACCAGTGCGCCGAACAGCCCTGTCTGCTCCTGGAAATGCGAATGGGCGTGGTACCAATAGGTGCCCGCCTGGCGTAGATCGAAGCGGTAAGTAAAGGTCTCGCCCGGTGCGATGCCGTCGAAACTCAGGCCCGGTACGCCGTCCATGTCGAACGGCAGCAGGATGCCGTGCCAGTGGATCGAGGTGGCCTCACGCAAATGATTGGTAACGCGCAGCGTGACCGTGGAGCCTTGCTTCCAGCGCAGCAGCGGGCCGGGCAGACTGCCGTTGACGGTGGTGGCTGGGCGTACGCGGCCGGTGTAGTTGACCGGCGTCTGGCCGACGTCGAGCTGGAAATCGGTGCCGGCCAGCACGGCCGGCGGATGGGCATGGAGCTGCGCGCGAGCCGGGCGCACCAGGCCGAGCCCGGCGACCGCACCGCCCACGGCGAGGCCTTGCACGAAGCGACGGCGCGGCAGGTCGACCGTCGGGAATGCGGAAAACGATTTCATGGAGCTACTCGGATTGACGCATCGCAACGATGCTCAGGGACGCGCACCAGCGCGCCGGTGGAGCGCGTGGCGATCATGGCAGGCGAGGCGTCAGGCCAGGGGTGGTCGCAACGGCGGCGCGTGGCCGGACAGCGGCGCCTCAATCGGACGAGGCGGTGGGTATCGAGCCGCTGCCAGCGACAAGGCGGCCAGGCCCGCCTGCGCCGATGGCAACGCGCCCGCACAGGGCAGGGCGCAGTTGCAGGAATGCGACGCGTGCCGATCGGGCTGTCCCGCGTGGTCGCCGCAACAGCCGGCCTCGCTCATGGGCATCGAGCCCTGCGAGGTGTGGGCGGTCGTCGCCGACGCCTGCGTCGAAGCAGCGTGCAGCCACGCACCGAACGGCGCGACCGCCAGCATCAGCCAGGCGAACAGGGCCATCGCCAGCAGGCAATGCAGACGACGGCGGGAGTGCGACAGGGCGACCATGCGCGCAGCCTAGCCAGCGCGCACCCGCCGCTCAACCGTGAAGTGGGCTCCATGCGGGATGGCGGTCGCGTTTGCCGCATTACGCAGCCATCTTCTTGCAGCTTTCGGCGCAGCTCCGGCATGCCTGCACGCACTCGTCCATGCCACCCACTTTGGCGCAGCTGTCCGCACAGGCGCTGCAGAACTCCGCGCAGGCGCGGCACACGGCCGGGTGCTGCGGCGACTGGTTCAACATCACCGCCGCTGCGTTGCGACAGACCTCCGCGCAGCTGAGCATCAGCCGCATGTGTTCCGGTGCCACGTGCGCGCCGCCTTGCTCAAGGCACATGCCTGCCGCGTTCGATTGGCAGGTCTGGTAGCAACGCAGGCAATCCTGGATGCAGCTCTGGACGGAAGAGGACAGGGTCATCGGAGGGTTCCTTCTGCAGGCGAATGGCGCAATGGTCTCGAAATCGCCGTTCCCGGCTCGTGACCGCCCGTCGATTGATGCCAGCTTGCGGCACACGAGGACGCGCCTGCTTTAAGCTGCGCCGGGCGCAACGCATGGATCAGAGAGAGACAGGGCAGGCAGATGATCGACACGACACGGGCCCTGCATACGCTCCTGCTGGTGCTCGATCTGTTTGGCACGTTCGTGTTCGCGCTTAGCGGGGCGCTGGTCGCCGTCCGCCGCGGCCTGGACCTGTTCGGCGTGCTGGTGCTCTCCTTCGCGGCCAGTAGCGCCGGCGGCATCACCCGCGACCTGCTGATCGGCGCCACCCCGCCGGCCGCTATCGCCGATTGGCGCTACCTGGGCGTTTCCCTGCTGGCTGGCTTGCTGACCTTTTTCCGCTATGCGGACATCGAGCGGATGCGCAACCCGATGCAGCTGTCCGACGCGGCCGGCCTGGCCTTGTTTGCCGTTGCCGGCGCGCAGAAGGCGCTCGCCTACGATCTGCCGCCCGGCATGGCCGCGCTGCTGGGCATGCTCACCGGCATCGGCGGCGGCATGCTGCGTGATGTCCTGGTGTCGGACATCCCCACGGTATTGCGCGCCGAGCTCTACGCCGTGGCCGCACTGGCCGGCGCCGCCGTGGTCGTGCTGGGCGACATGCTGCACATGCCGCCTACGGCAACCACGCTGGTTGGCGCAGGACTGTGCTTTGGCCTGCGCTTCATGGCGATCCGCTATGGCTGGCGACTGCCGGTCGCGAAACCGCCGGATGCGGACAGGCACAAGTAGGTGCGCAGCAATTGTGCCGGCGCGCACTTGGGGAGTGCCGTCTCCTGAAATGTGCTTTTACGGTGCCCCTCGCGTCCCGAACAAAGGTTCCGCGCCACCGGGCACTCACACCGCCATTTCGCGCTGACGGGCAGAGCGGGCGGCGGTATTCATTTCGCCTCGCGCGCTACCTGAAAGGTCCAACTGACAGCCGCCTGGCGTCCTGGCATTCTTCAATCCGCGAGCCCGGCCCGGCGCAGCCCCTGGGCGAGCTGCGCGGCCGCCGCCGGCTCGCGGAACGGAAGCCAGCCGCAAATATCGGAAACCCGCAACGCGGGGTCGATCTGCTGCAACAGGTGCATGGCGTGCTGCGCCTTGTCCGCCTTGTCGGCAAGCGCATGGCTGGCCGCAGTGATGGCAACCGCCAGTACGAAGGTCGGCATTTCTCCAGAGGCCTTCTCCGCCCACGCGGAGGCGGCCTCGAAACGCCCCGCCAGTAGATGCGCCAGCGCCGTGCCGGCCTGGATGCGCAACACTTCTGGATCGAAAGGATCCAGCCGCAAGGCATGTTCGAAGCGCTCGATGGCGGCATCCGGCTCGCCGCGCCAGATGCGCAGGTAGCCGCTGAAGAGCCAGGCGGCGGCGAGGTTGGGGTCGAGCGCCAGAGCGTGGTCCAGCAAGGCGTTGCATCGGTCGATACTGCCGCCGAAGTGACCCAGCGCATGGGCGCCACGGGCGAGTGCGATTGCATCGTTCCTGCCGAGTTCGATGGCACGGCGGGCCAACGTTGCGGCCTCGGCCGTTTCCCGCTCGCCGTAGACTACCCAGCGGTTGAGCTTGCGCCAGCAGTGGCACCACGCGGCCATGCCGTAGGCGGCGGCGTATTCCGGGTCGAGCTCGGTCGCCTGGTGGAAGAACGGCAACGCCTCGTCCATGGCCTGGCGCGTATGCCGATGGAAGCTGGCCAGGCCGCGCAGGTAGCAATCGTAAGCGTCAAGGCTGCCGGTCGGTTTCAAGGTGGCGCGGCGGATCTCCGCACGTTCCACCTGCGTGGCGATCGCGCCCACCACGCTTTCGGCCAGGCGGTCCTGCAGCTCGAAGATGTCGCCGAGCACGCCTTCGAAACGGTCCGCCCACAGATGCCGGCCGGTGGTCGCATCGACGATCTGCCCGGTCAGGCGCACGCGGTCGGCGCACTTGCGCAAACTGCCTTCCAGCACGTAGCGCACCCCTAGTTCGCGGCCGATCTGCCGCACGTCCAGCCCGTGGCCCTTGTAGGCGAAGCTGGAGTTTCGCGCGACGACGAACAGCCAGCGCAGGCGCGACAGTGCCGCAATGATCTCCTCGACCACGCCGTCGGCGAAGTAGTCCTGCTGCGGGTCGCCGCTCAGGTTGACGAAGGGCAGCACGGCAAGGGAGGGCTCGCGGTGGAGCGTCGCCGTGGACGTGGGCGGCATGTCCGGTGCGGCGGTCCCGCTGGCGGGGGAATGCCCGCTTTCGGGCGATGCGGTTTCCCTGGCCTCGCCGACGAAACGGAACCCCTTGCGGGCCACGGTGCGGATCAGCCGCTGCTCGCTGCCGGTATCGCCGACGGCCTTGCGGACGGCGTTGATGTGGCTGGCCAGCGTGGACTCCGAAACGACCCGCTCTTGCCAGACGACCCGCAGCAAGTCGTCGCGACTGACCACGCGCCCGCGGTTCTGCACCAGGTAGACGAGCAGGTCGAACACCTTGGGTGTCGTCGCCACCACTGTGCCGGCGCGGGTCAGTTCCCGCCGCTCGGGATCGAGTTGGTAGTCCTCGAACACTAGCGTCATGGCACGCTCCACGGCCCCCGCGCGCCCGGCTTCGACGATTGGCGCGCGGCCCCGGCGAGGCCCGCAGCTCGGGGAGGGATGCAATAGCGGCGGCTTCTGGATGGCCTCGCAAGAAAAAAACAACATTAATCCATAGCCTTTGCAAAGTATCGCACTGGCGCACCGCGCAAGCTCTCCTCGTGGTCAAGACGGACGAAGGAGAAGCAGATGAAGATCGTGGTGATCGGCGGCAGCGGGCTCATCGGTGCCAACGTGGTAGATCGGCTTCGCCAACACGGACATGCAGTCGTGGCGGCGTCGCCCCGCTCGGGCGTGAACACGCTCACCGGCGAGGGGCTGGCCGAGGCGCTGGTCGATGCTCAGGTTGTCGTCGACGTTGCCAATTCGCCTTCGTTCGAAGATCAAGCGGTAATGGAGTTCTTCGAGACCTCCGGCCGCCGCCTGCTCGCCGCCGAGGATGCCGCTGGTGTGCAGCATCACCTTGCGCTCTCGGTGGTCGGCAGCGATCGCCTCCCGGGTAGCGGTTACCTGCGCGCAAAGCTGGCGCAGGAAAGGCTGATCAAGGCCTCCGGCATCCCTTACACCATTCTGCGTTCCACTCAGTTCTTCGAGTTCGTCGGCGGCATCATCGAGGCGGGCGCCGAAGGCGGCGTGATCCGGCTGTCGCCCGCGCTCGTGCAACCCATCGCCGCGGACGACGTCGCGGCGAGGCTGGCCGACCTGGCCCTCGGACCGCCGTTGAATGAAACGGTCGAAGTGGCCGGTCCCGAGCCGCTTCCGCTGGACGAACTGGCGCGCAGGGCGATGGCCGACGGCGGCGACGGTCGCGAGGTCGTCGCTGACGTCCACGCGCGCTACTTCGGCGCCGAGCTGGACGATGGATCGCTCACTCCCGGCCCGCACCCGAGCCTGGGACCGACACGTTTCCAGGACTGGCTCAAACACGCGTCGTCGCAACCCTGAACCCACGTTCGGCCGCCCGACAGCACTCCACCCGTAACAGAGGTTTTCAAATGACGCAGCGCATCGACTACCAGAAACAATCGCCCGAACTGTTCAAGAAGTTCGTCGAGTTCAGCCTGGCCATGAAACACAGCGCGATCGAGGAATCAATCCGCGACCTGGTGGATATCCGGGCATCGCAGATCAACGGCTGCGCCTTCTGCGTGGACATGCACGTCAAGGAGGCCACCATGCACGGCGAGCGGCCGCTGCGGTTGCACCACCTCGCTATCTGGCGCGAGTCGCCACTATTCAACGAGCGCGAGCGCGCCGCACTGACCTGGACGGAGATCCTCACCCGGATGCCAGCCGAGGGCGTGCCGGACGATGTCTATCAGCACGTCCGCGAGCAGTTGTCCGAGAAGGAACTATCCGACCTGACCTACCTGGTGATGTCGATCAATGCCTGGAACCGCATCAACGTCGGTTTCCAGCTTGTACCCGGCACCTACGACAAGGCCTATGGCGTGGACAAGTCCGGCCTGTCCTGAGCGCACCGCAACCCAGAGCGGCAGGCCACCGCGCCTGCCGCCATGAGAGGAAACAAACCGTGACCATTTACAAGACTCTCGCTATGGCGCTGCTGCTGGCTACCGGCGCCGCCAGCGCACAACAGGCGCCACCACAGGCCCACGTGACCACGGTCATGACCAGGGCGCTGCCTGACTATCCCGGCAAGGAAGCGGTGATGCTGACGGTCGACTATCCGCCCGGCGCGGTAGACCCCGTGCACCGCCACAACGCGGACGCGTTCGTCTACGTGCTCGAAGGTTCGATCGTGATGGGCGTGCGGGGCGGCAAGCCGGTCACGCTGACGCCAGGGCAGACCTTCTACGAGGGCCCGCAGGACGTGCACACTATCGGGCGCAACGCCAGCTCCACCAGGCCGGCCAGATTCGTGGTGCTCCTCCTGAAGAAGAAGGGCGCTCCCATCCTCGTGCCGACGAAATAGATCGCCGCAGTGAGGTGTCCGTCATGTTGGCATCGGCTATCGGGCAGTTTCGAACCGCGACGTTTCTAGTCGTCTTCGGCCTGGCCGGCTGCGCAATGGCACCCAGGTTGCCACCGCCGCCGGAGTTGATCGACTCCGCTGTGCCGGAGGGATTCGGGCCTGAAGTTCGGCTGGTCACCACCGACGCGGCCACTTTCGATGCCCGGGCCCCGCAGCTGTTCAGTCGCATCGGGGAAGCTGCGACGGACGGGACGATTGACTATCTGGTGTTGTCCGGCGGCGGTTCGGGCGGCTCGTTCGGCGCCGGTGCGCTGGTGGGATTGTCCCGCGCCGGCCAGCTGCCGAAATTCGAGGTGGTCACCGGCGTAAGCGCCGGAGCGCTCATCGCACCGTTCGCCTACCTCGGACCTGAGTGGAATCCGGTGCTGACCTCCGCCTTCACCGGCGGCAACGGGCTGCAGTTGATCCATTCGAAGACGCTGGCCGTGCTCAAGCGGCTGTTGCTGCCGCGTGGGCGGCCCGGTGGCAGCACGTTGTTCAAGCTGGTGGACCACTACGTCACGCCGGCGATGATCGAGGCGGTGGCGCGCGAGTACGCCAAGGGACGGCTGCTTTTGATCGCCACCACCGACCTGGACAAGCAGGAGACGGTCCTGTGGAACCTGGGTGCGATCGCCACGCACGGTGGTGATGAAGCCCGCCTCCTGTTCCGGAATGTGCTTATCGCCTCGGCCAGCGTGCCAGGCGTATTTCCGCCCGTGTTGATTCCGGTGGAGGAGGGCGGTCACCGCTACGAGGAGATGCACGTCGACGGCGGTGTCACCACATCGTTGTTCGCGGCGCCCTTGACGGCGCAGTTGCTCCCGCACGTTTCGCCGGCGCTGCCGCGGGCGAACCTGTACGTGGTGATCAACGGCAAGCTGGCCTCGGCGCCGCGGCGCACGCCGGTCAATACGATCGGCATGCTGGCGCGGGCATTCTCGGCGGACTTCACCTACAAGTCGCGCGATGCACTTCTGCTGGCCGTGATCTACTCGCGCAGCCGCCACATGCGCCTGCACCTGACCGAGATTCCCCCGGCCTATCCCTACGACAGCTTCGTCGATTTCCGCCCCGAGAGCATGCGGCGGCTGTTCGACTTCGGCGCCGACTGCGCTGCGCGGGGACAACTGTGGGAGTCGGCCCGGCAATCGCTGAAACGCAATATGCGCTCCTACCAACAGGCTGGCTCGGGGCCGCCGGCATGCCCCGGCGCAGTCGCGCCCCGCTAGCCACGCTACGCCGGCGTGCCCGCGGGTGTGCGGTCGTCGGCCGATCACATTTCTGCCATTGACATATTCTGACTAGGCAGATACATTGCGCGACAATCACCCCCGAGAGTTCCGCCGTGAAGAAGCCCAGGCCAGACAGCATCGATACCTTGAGCACCGGCGAGCTTGGCTTCCTGGTCAGCGCCGTGCGCACCACCATCTGGAATGCGATCGACGCGGAGCTGCAGCCGCTGGACATCACCACCGCGCAGTTCGTCGTGTTCAACAGCGTCGCGCTCGGCAAGGGCCGCACCATCGGCGAGTTCTGCCGGTTGCTGGGTTATGACTCCGGTGCGATGACGCGCCTGCTCGATCGCATCGAGAAGAAGGGGCTGATCCGGCGCGTGGCCAACCCGGACGACCGGCGCAGTTACCTGCTGGAGCTCACGCCGGAGAGCAAAGCGCTGTTCCCGCAGGCCAAGCGGCGGGTGCAGGCGGTGTTCAAGCGCCTGCTGAGCGGCTTCAGCGAGGAACAGGCTGCGGCGTTGAAGCTGTCGCTGGAGCAACTGCTGGCGAACGCCGCGCGTACGTCGTAGCCGCGCTACACGGTTTTTTTCGAAACAGGACATTCCTTGCCATGGACGACCTTATATCTGCCTAGGCTGATTTATCGGCAGGGCAGACCGCAGGCACCCCAGATGTCCACCCTCGCTCGCCCCAGGCACCCTTTCACCAAGACCGGCTTCCGCAACGCGCTGCTGTCGGCGTCGCTGCTGCTGGCCGGCTGCGCCAGCATGGCCGGCCTGCATACCCAGGCGCGGATCGGCGATCCGCAGGCGCTCGCCACCGATCGCAGCCTTTCGGGCGTGACGTTGTCGAAAGCGACCTGGCCGACGCAGGCCTGGTGGACCGATTACGGCGATGCCCAGTTGGACCAACTGGTGGATCAGGCCCTGCGGGGCCAGCCCGGACTGCGCATCGCCGAGGCGCGGGTGAGGGCGGCCAAAGCGGTCGCAGGCATTGCCGGTGCCTCGCTTGAGCCGCAGGTCAACGGCAGTTTCCGCAGCACACGGCAGCGCTTCAGCGAGCACGGCACGGTGCCGCCACCGATTGCCGGGAGCTGGCAGACGATCAACGACGCTTCGCTTGGGGTCAGCTACGAGCTCGATTTCTGGGGCAAGAACCGTGCGACCGTCGACGCCGCGCTGGATCGTACCCACGCCGCCGAGGTCGACCTGCAGGGGGCGCGGCTGATGCTTACCACCTCGCTGGTCCGCGCCTACCTGAAGCTCGACGCCGCCTACGCCCGGCACGACCTGGCGCAGGCCACGCTGGCGCAGCGCCAGCAGACGCTGCAACTGACCCGCAAGCGGGTGGCCGCTCAGCTGGACTCGCAACTGGAACTCACCCAGGCCGAAGGGGCGCTTCCGGCGGCGCGTGAGCAGATCGCCGCGGCCAACCAGGCCATCGCCCTGATAGGCAACCAGATCGCCGCGCTGCAAGGCAATGGGCCGGACGGCGGTCTGGCGATCCAGCGGCCACGGCTGGCGCCGATCGGGCCGGTCGCGCTGCCGAGCAAACTGCCGGTCGAGCTGATCGGACGCCGACCCGATGTGGTCGCCCAGCGCTGGCGCGTCGAGGCTTCCGGGCAGGACATCAAGGTGGCCAAGGCGCGCTTCTATCCGAACATCAGCCTCAACGCCTTCGTCGGCGTGCAGCGCCTGGGCTTCGACGATTTCCTTGCCGCCGGCAGTCGCGTGCTGGGCATCGGACCGGCGCTGTCGCTGCCGATTTTCGAGGGCGGCCGCCTGCGCGGGAACCTGGCGTTGCACCAGGCCAGCTACGACGCCACGGTCGAGAGCTACAACGCGACCGTGCTGGCCGCCGTGCATGACGTGGTCGACCAGTTGGTCTCGATGCGCTGGCTCGACGAACGGCAGCAGGAACAGCAACAGGCCCTGAGCCTGACCCGGCACGCCTACGACCTGGCGAAGGCGCGCTACCGCGCCGGCCTGGCCAGCTACCTGCAGGTGCTGACGGCCGAGGGCCAGGTGCTCGCGCAGCAGCAGTCGGTCATCGCATCGCAGGCGCAGCAGCGCGAATTGCGCCTGAACCTCATCCGGGCGCTGGGCGGCGGCTACGTTCCCGCCGCACCTGCCCAGGCATCGACCCAGCGGAGTGCACACCATGAAACCCCATGACGCCAGCGTTACCGCCGGCGACGAATCCGGTCGTCCGAAAACCGCCCCATTGCGCTGGAAAATCGCCGGTACCGTCGTGGTCCTGCTGGCGGTCCTTGGCATCGCGATCTACTGGCTCGCGGTCGGGCAATACCGCGAATCGACTGAGGACGCCTATGTCGGCGGCAACGTGGTCAGCGTGACCGCCCAGGTCGGCGGCGTGGTGACCGCGATCCGCGCGGACGACACTGATTTCGTCCGTGCCGGCAGCTCCCTCGTGCGGCTGGACGACACTGACGCCAATCTCGCACTCGCCCGGGCCAAGGCCCAGTTGGCGCGCGCGGTGCGCCAGGTGCGGGCGCAGTACGCCGCGGTCGGGCAGACCCGCGCCAACCTGACCATGCGCCAGGTCGCCCTGGCTCGCGCCAAGGCCGACCTGGCGCACCGGCGCGAGCTGGTCGGCGTCGGGGCCATCTCCGGCGAAGAAGTGCGCCATGCAGAACAGGCGGTGCGTGCCGCCACCGCCGCGCTGGAAGCCGCGCGCCAACAGTTGGCCGGTAGCCGGGCGTTGATCGACCGCGCCTCGATCGCCACCCAGCCGGAAGTGCTCGCGGCCGCCTCGCAATTGCGCGATGCCTACGTCGCTGCTTACCGCACCGACGTGCCTGCGCCCGTCACCGGCATGGTCACCAAGCGCAACGTGCAGCTCGGGCAGAAGATCAACCCGGGCGTGCCGCTGATGTCGGTGGTGCCGCTGGATCACCTGTGGGTCGAGGCCAACTTCAAGGAATCGCAACTGCGCCACATCCGCATCGGCCAGCCGGTCACGCTGACGGCGGACGTCTACGGCGGCGAAGTGGCCTATCGCGGCACCGTGGTGGGGCAGGCGGCCGGCACCGGCAACGCGTTCTCGCTGCTGCCCGCGCAGAACGCGAGCGGCAACTGGATCAAGGTGGTGCAGCGGGTGCCGATCCGCATCACGCTCGATCCAAGGCAGGTCGCCAGCCATCCGCTGCAACTGGGCCTGTCCATGCGGGTGACGGTGGACACCCACGAACGCGATGGCGGACGGCTGGTCGCCGCTGGCAGCCCGAAGCACGGCTACCGCACCGACGTGTTCGCCCATCAAGTGGCCGCTGCCGACGCGCTGGTGGCACAGGTCATCCAGGCCAACCGCTGAGCCGTCGCCATGAACGCCCGCACCTCCGACCGCATGCTTTGCGCCACCATCGCGGTACTGACCGCGATCGAGTTCCTGCAGCTGAGCATGACCGCGTTCGCGGCCGGCCCGATCATGGGCGAGCTCGGCCTGACGCCTGAGGACTTCAGTTTTATCGCTGCGGTGTACGCGAGCGTGGCGATCCTGATGATCTCGTTGCAACGCTGGTTGGTCGAGCGCCTGGGTGGCCGGTTGGTCATCCACTGTGCCGCCGCGATCTCCATGCTCGGCTCGATCCTGTGCGCGACCAGCACCGGTTTCGGCTCGTTCCTGCTCGGGCGCATCGTGATGGCGATCGGCGGCGGTGCGCTGTTCACCTCGGCGCGCATGATCATCCACCACCTGCTGGCCGGGCCGCGGCGTTTCACGGGCATTCGCGCGCTGGGCACCAGCCTGGCGCTGAGCATCGCCGCCGGCCCCTGGATCGCGGCCGAGGCAGTGTCGATGGAGACCTGGAGCGCGATCTACTGGCTGGTGGCCTGCATGGGTGCGCTGGCCTTCGTACTGGCCGGCCTGACGCTCTCGCCGATCCCGCTCGAGCCCAGGGCCGGGCATGCGCCACGGCTGGGGCAGCAGGTCCTGCTGGTGGGCGGCAGCTTCGTGCTGCTCTACGCCCTGCAGCGCTACAACTACGACTTCTTCAGCCAGACCGGCTTGCTGCTTGGCCTGGCCGGGCTCGGTACCGCCGGGTTGCTGCTGTACCTGTGGCTGCAGCACCGCGCTGCGCGGCCGCTACTGCGCGTGCGGCCGATGCTGCATGTGCGCTACCTCGCCGGCCTGGCGCTGTTCACCTTCGGCTACCTGATGCTGGGCGCCAACAACTACATGATCCCGGTGATGCTCCAGCGCACGCTGGGCTTCGGTTGGGAGACCGTGGGCGGCATCGAGGCGCTGGGCCTGCTGGTGGCGGTCGTTACGTTCCGGGTGGTCACCAACCTGCTGCCGCACCATCCCGCGCCGCGCAAGTATCTGGCCACCGGCTTTGCCGCGCTGGCGCTGTTCGGGCTGCTGCTTTCGCGCCTCAACACCGAGGCGGATCTCTGGCGGGACGTGCTGCCCGCGCTCGCGTTGTACAGCGTGTTCCTGCTGACGGTGCTACCGGTGGCGGCGATGCAGACCTTCCGCGAGATGGAACGGGACGAGTCGGCTTTCGCCAACGCGCAGCAGATGAAAAACATACTGGCGCAGGCAGGCATCGCGCTGGGCATCACCCTGGTCACGCTGAGCCAGCAATGGCGTACCACGGTGCATTACGCGGTGCTCAACAACCGCGTCAGCCCGGGCGACCCGGCCTACGAGGCTGTGTTCAACCACCTGCGCGATGGCCTTGCGCAGATCGTCGGCCCTGCCCAGGCCACGCCAATGGCCACGGCGCGGATCGCCCAGATGCTTGGGCAGCAAGCGGCCATGCTGGCGAACCTCGACCACTTCGCCCTGATCGCTGTGCTTGGCGTGTTGGGTGTTTCCGTGACGCTGGTGCAGCGGGTGTTCCGGTGAGCGCAGTGCGACCGTTCCCGTCCGACGACGCCATCGCAGCGCCCGTGCGCCAGACACTGCTGTTGCTGGAACGGCTGCACAAGCAACTGACCAACACGATCGACCGGGTACTCCTGCCGGAGGAGCTGAGCCTGGCCGAATGGCTGATCCTTTCCGATCTTGGCGTTGCAGGGGAATCCTCGCTCTCGCGCATCGCACGCCGCCTCTCGCGTGATCCGGGGTCGCTCTCGCGGGCGATCACGCAGCTGAGCCGACGCAAGCTGCTGCAAAGCGCGCGCAGCGGCTACGACCGACGTCGCACCACCGTGAGCCTCACGTCGCAAGGCCATGTTCTGCACGAACGTGTCGCCCGCGCGTTCGAACGCGTGGCGTGGACAAAGCCGGCATCGCCGGCGCCTTCCATCGAACACCTGCTGGCGCTGCTGGGAGCTTCCGGCAAGTCAGCCGCTCCACGCACGACCGCTGCGAAAGCAGCCGACCGCGAACTTTCCCCACAGCATGACTCCCATGCCCCCACCCAGGAAAACAACCCATGACCTCCCGTCTCGATTTCTACAAAGCCGGCCCGGATGCGATCAAGGCGATGCTCGCGCTGGAACAGCGCGTCGCCAAAAGCGGCCTGGAAAAACCGCTGATCGAACTGGTGCGCCTGCGCACCTCGCAGATCAACGGCTGCGCCTTCTGCCTGGACATGCACTCGGCCGATGCGCGCAAGGCCGGCGAAGACGAGCGCCGCCTCGCCACGTTGAGCGCCTGGCGCGAGACGCCGTTCTTCAGCGAGCGCGAGCGCGCTGCGCTGGAGTGGACCGAAGCGGTCACCCTGGTCAGCCAGGGCCACGTGCCCGACAGCGTGTGGGCGTCCGTCCAAGGCGAGTTCTCGCCGGAGGAGATCACCGATCTCACGCTGCTGATCGTTGCCATCAATGGCTGGAACCGCTTTGCCATCGCCTTCCGCAAGATGCCGGCCTGACCGTGCAACACCGCAGCCAAAAGTGAGCACAAATATGCAAGCCGCCGCACCTGGCGCGGGCTTACCGTTCGCGCAGATCCGCCGGCAGGAGGTTGTCATGCAAAGCACGTTATCAACCAGGCCGGCTCCCGCAAGGCTGCGGCCGGTCGCACACCACCAGGTCCCAAACCAGCCGGCCAGCAGTCGCATGTCCGCCGCACTGGCCGTGCTGAGAATGGCCGCAACGCTGGACCCCGATCCGCTCGAGGCGATGGCCTGGTACCGAAACGTACCGATCGCCGTGCTCGATGGCCTCACCGCGGCGGAGTTGGTAAACCGGGGCAGGGCGTCTGCGGTGCTCGCGTTCCTGCGCGCTGCCATCGAGGTCGAGCTTGCCGACGCCCGCAGGTTGGCATGAGAAGGGCGCCCAGGTCAGGCAAGGTCGGCGCAAGCCTGCGCACCGCGGCCGAACAGCTGCGCGACCTGGACATCGCCCGGGAGGCTGCGATACAGGGCTTTGGGGTGCTTGAGCAGCAGCACGCCACGCTGGCACGGCTGGCTGTGCAGTACACCGGTGACCGGCAGCGGGCCGCACGTTGGATGAGCAGGCACCAGCGCGCCTTCGACGGCCGATCAGCCTACGACCTGCTGGCCGAGGGCGACTTCGATACCGTGTGGGACCAGCTGTCCGCCGCGGACGAAGCGCCGCTGCGGACGCTGCAGGCAGGTGTCGCCTACTGAAGCGACCGGTTGGGAATGTTCCTGAGAGCGGAGGGGCGTACGGTGCTTTTACCGTGGAGGGTTGCCCGCACCTGGAGATAAAGATCGTGGTAGGCGCCGACCAGGCGGTCGAGGGTGAACGCGAGGTTTC
>Ga0308175_100001946_pt1 | contig 13983 bp, 16 predicted proteins | sample PhyCR1_3_FD_203893 | JGI IMG/M metagenome (GOLD analysis project Ga0308175, IMG submission 203893) | Soil microbial communities from UC Gill Tract Community Farm, Albany, California, United States - DLSLS.C.R1 | ecosystem: Environmental > Terrestrial > Soil > Agricultural land | place: USA...
GGATTTTCTTTTTGCGCGGAAAGCAATTGCGCCAGCCTTGCCAGGCAATCCGCAATCTCCGCGTTGCTCAAGCTGTGCGCGTTATCCGCCATTGCGATACTGCTTGCTCACGCCGCGACGGCTCAGCTTTCGGGAGGTAGCGTTTGCGGCGGGATCGGCGACCTGGCTGGCCGCTTTTTGCCCGCTTCAACACATCTTGGATGGTAAATTGATTGGCGGATTGCAGTTTCTTCAATTCATTCCAGTCAATTGGCAGCGCAACCGGCGCGCCTGGCCTCGCCCGGACTGCGTAATCCGCGATAGCCGTAGCGGTATAGTCATTGCGGAAATAATCGATGAAGACCTTGCCCGTTCGCTTCGCCTTGCTCATGGTCGCGATATAGGCCTCCGGTGCGGCAGCCACCACCTCGTCCGCTAGAGAGCCGGCAAAGCTCTTTACGGCAGCCCATTCATCCTTACCGGCAAGGGGAACCGTGACATGCAATCCCTTCCCTCCTGTGCACTTAAGTTTCGAATCCAATCCCTTGTGCGCTAAGCGTTGCTTCAAATCCTGGGCTGCCAGCTTCAGCGCCTCGAACGGAAGCTCCGGAGCTGGATCGAGATCGAAGATCACTCGATCGGGATAATCGATTGCATCCACTCGTGCTCCCCAGGGGTGAAGTTCGATGCCTCCCATCTGGATGATTTCCAGCAGACCTTGTTCATTTTCAATGTAAAGATATTCATACGTTTTGCCTTTGTTCTTGAACTCAAAGGTTTCGATGTGAGCGCCCAGGCCGCGGCCGGGGTTCCTCTGAAAAAAGCATTGTTTGTCAATGCCGGACGGGCAGCGCAGCAGGCTCAAGGGGTGGTCTGCGATTTCCGGCAGGATCAAAGAAGCTACTGCGGCATAGTATTCGGCGAGCTCGCGTTTGGTGATGTGTCCGGTTTCGGAAATCACGCGATCGGGATGAGTAATGGCGACGCCACTCAGTACGAGATTTCCAGACTTTTCCTTTGCTGTCCCAGACTTAGTGGGGATGAATCTTTGCATTGGCTGCTCCCTATTGACTTGCGAGGGAGCTTTGTCTTGTCGCAGGCCCTGAAAAGATGGGTGCCGAACACGGCCGTCTTCAGTCCACTCGGTGAACGCAACTTCGCAAAGCAGCATCGGTTTGACCCAGTGGACGGCGCGCCATTCGCCAGCCGCGAGTCCGAGCGTTTCGCTGCGGCTAAGAACCGGCATCTGCACTCGGATCTTCGCAAGGCGTCCAGCTAACTCGCGAGCGCTCCGCATGGAGAAACCCGTGCCGACTTTACCGGCGTATTGCAATGTGCCATTCTTCTGATACGCCAAGTACAGCGCCCCTAACGCGCGCTCGCCCTTGCGTGCGTCGCTGAAGCCGACGATAATGAACTCCTGGCGTCGAGAGCATTTGATCTTCAGCCAACTTCTTTGGCGTCCGGCAACGTATGGCGCATTCGCTTCCTTCGAGATGATTCCCTCGAGGCCCCTTTCGCAGGCTTTGGCAAACATCTCCGCGCCTTGGCTGAGTACGTGCTCGCTATACCGCAGCGGCGATTCGTTGCTCTTAAGGAGAGCCTGCAATTGCTCCTTGCGTTGCAAAAGAGGCTTGTTGATGAGATCCGCGTCGGTGAAATGTAAGAGATCGAAGACGTACGCCACGATACTGGCGCGGTTGCCTCCTTCGCCCAGTGCAGCCTGCAGAGAGTGGAAACTGCTTTTTCCGTCTTCATCGAGCATGACTGCTTCCATGTCCAGCACCGGGTTTTTCACCGGCAGCTTCTCGAGAGCAGCCAATAAGGACGGAAACTTACTTGTCCAGTCCTTGCCGTTGCGGGTGAGGAGCCGTGAAGCGCCGTCACATACATACCCCAGAAGCCGATAGCCATCGAATTTGATTTCATGCAGCCATTGAGGGCCCTCCGGTGGCGTGTCTACGAGAGTGGCTAACTGCACCTCCGAATATCGCTTCATCAAAGCATTCAAGCCATTTGCAGAAACGTTTCTTGTCTCTCTGGGTTCCGGCATCTCTTCCTTAATCAATAGCCAATTCTCGCGCTTGGCGCTATGACATATGCGAAAGAGATTTCGACTTCGCATACGCTCGCCTAGGGACGCGGACTACTCTTGATCGGCCGGGGGCTCGGCCCTTTTTTTGAGCGCCCAGTTGGGGTTACCTCTTTGAGCGGCCTGTAACCCGACGCGCCAATCGGATCGCCGGGCTGAAGGGGACTTTCTCGGTCCGTATCTGGCTCACCGTTCGCAAGGCAGTGACGAGGACTGCTAACGCTTCGCATCAGAACGAACTCGCTGACGCGAGGGGCGGTACGCGTGGGCTGCGCATTTTCCCCTCGGAGTAAAAGCTGTCGCGCGTTTGAGCGATCTTTTATTCGAGTCTCCAGGGCGACCGCTTGCTCCATTGGCGGATCGATTTCGTAGCCCATGCGATACTTCTGTCGGCCGGACCTTCGCGTTCCGAACGTCTCAACAACTCGGACGGTCCGCAGGGCTGTCCAGGTGCGCAGCCAGCCCAACGGGCACGGTCTGACCAGCAGGAAAACGCCTCTGGGTAGCGGCCGCGACTCGGCGACCAATCCTGTCGATCTCACGTTCTAGGGGTCGATGGAGCGACGCGACTGGGCCTGCTGCGCCCTCGGGCTTCTCTGAGACGCAAATGCCTGGGCCACTCGTAGAATAAGCGGACAGCAGACAGCCCTGGGAGGACATTCCTGAGGCCAGCAGAGGTTTGGCTGCTGCTGGCCACTCCTCTCGTTGATGACGGCGAGAACGTTTTTGGCTTTGTGGTCGGTGGTGGGGATCGCCACAGCTTCGGAATTTTCGGGACGTGTGCAGAGTTCTGTTTCCGGAGAGCCCATTGCCGGAGCGATCGTGACACTCGGATCGACAGTTACCCGTACAAATCAGAAAGGACAGTTCGAGATCCATGGAGACGGAGCCAGCATTGGAGCGCGTGCGTACGGATTCAGCCGAACCTTCGCAAACGTCGACGGCCCAGCAGCCAAGTCACTGAAGCTGCAGCTCATACCAGTAACGCCTCGTGCACTATATCTATCCTTCTGGGGAATAGGCACGTCGTCCATCCGTGAGCCAGTTTTGAAGCTTGCTTCCGCAACACCGGTCAACGCAGTTGTCATCGACATCAAAGGCGACCGAGGGTATGTCTGCTTTCGATCCGGCGTTGCGCTCGCGACCGAGACCGGGGCCCAGAAGATCGTGACAGTCGCGGATATGTCCGCCCTGGTTGATCGATTGCACAAGGAAGGAATCTACACTATTGGCCGCATTGTCACTTTCAAAGACAATGTTCTCGGGACGGCAAGGCCCGACCTGGCCTTGCATCGAAACGGGGTATTGTTCAAAGACCGCGAGGGACTCACCTGGGTGGACCCGTTTCTCGCGGACGTGCGCAAATATAACATCGAACTCGCTGTGAGTGCCGCGAAGGCTGGCTTCGACGAGATTCAATTTGATTACGTCCGTTTCCCGGACGCAAAAGGCGTCGAATTCTCCCAGCCGAGCACTGAAGAGTCTCGGCCCCGGGCCATAACGGATTTCCTGAAACAAGCACGAGACACGCTCGTGCGTTATAACGTCTTTCTGGCCGCCGACGTGTTTGGTTATATCTGCTGGAACGCCGGGGATACTGGGATCGGTCAGGATATCACCCGGCTACCGAGCGTTCTCGACTACATCTCACCCATGCTGTACCCGTCAGGGTTCCTGAATGGGATCCCTCGATACCGGGATGCGGTCGCGCATCCATATGAGATCGTGCGATTCTCGCTCGACCGGGCGAGAGAACGCGCAGGAATTGATGCCGTGCGCTTTCGGCCATGGCTGCAAGCGTTTGCTGATTATGCCTTCGATAAGCGGCAGTTCGGACGCAAGGAAATTCAGGCGCAGATACAAGCCGCAGACAGTTTTGGGGCCGACGGATGGATTCTATGGAACCCTCGGAACATGTACTCTGCGGACAGTCTGCGAAACCCAACGCTCGTTGAGTCTTCCAGGGCCGTCTATTAGCCGCCTTTTGCTCATCAGACATATCCGGCGTGGGGACGAGTTCGGGTTGGATGTTTTACCGGAATTGCGCGGGGTGGAGCATGTCATCGCCATGCATCTTTGGCTGGCGGCGCATTGAAAGCGGAAAACCTCAGGCGGGTCCGTCATCAGATCGCCTCGATGCTGAGATCTTTCGGGGAGTTCGCGTTTCCGCCTAGCGCGTGGTTGAAGTCAGAATCGGTCCACTGAAGCGCTTACCCGCGATCGCCTGGGCAGCAGATCGTATCCACGTAACGGCGTACGCGCCAGGTGGGATTTCTACTCCGGTTACACAAGCTGCCCAGAACGATACGAACCGCTCTGCGGAGTTGGTCTACCACACTCCCCCTCGAGTGCTGGGTAGTCCGTAAGAGTCGTTCGTCCCGTGTTGCTCTTGGCTTTTGATCCTCCTGTGTCTTGAATAGGAGCCGGGCTTCCTGTGGACGGCGATTAGTCAGCTTCCCAAACAGCCTGGCATGAACACGATCGCCTTATCACCTCAACAGGCACATCCGATCCACACATCACGCAACGCAAGCGCTTGAAGGACCGCTACTAAGCCTGCCGAACCTCCCATCCAACCTCTCGTCGGGCCAGGATCAGTTTTGCCTGGCATTGCTGTTTCCCGTCCGGCGAATTTGAGATATTCTTTGCCCCAGGAGGTAGTAAATGATAGCCGTCCGTAAGACCATGCATTTCTGTGCCGCGCTCGCATTCGCTGGTTCTCTCTTTGCTGCTGATCCATTCGTTGGCAGGTGGAAGCTAGACCTTGCTAAGACCACGACGACGCCCCAGAATCCGGCGGCGCCACGGCCGAAGGAAGTGACTCTCCTTGCAAAGCAACAAGGCGACTACCGAGAGATAACGGTGCACGGGGTGAACGCCGACGGATCACCGATCAAAGGCGGATTCACAATACCGAGGAACGGAGGCCCCGGGAAAGTAGCGGACGACAATGAATCCTACGATGGAATCACCATGAAGGTTATTAGCCCCACCGTTCATGACCTCATTTACACGAAAGGCGACAAGGGGGTTGCAACTCGTCACGTCGTCCTATCGCAAGACGGAAAGATCATGACGACAATCTACAAGGGTGCAAGCCCCGAAGGCACTCCAATCACCAGGGTAGAGGTTTGGCGCAAGCTGTAACGAGACAATTTCGTTCCATTCCCAAGAGGCGAGCTGAAGGCGAGTGGATTGAGGGCACTCCCCACCGAATGGTCAGAAAATCAAGCTGCACGCTGGTAGAACTTGAGTAAACCACCTAAGAGCTGGTGACAAGTGATGTTGACGCGAGGCCTTCCACGCGGAGAAGTTGGGGCAGGGAAGCGGAGGAAGTTGTCTTTGCCTTCACATTTGCGTTCTCGACCACAATGGTGCAATTCCTGATTGGTCGCATGCCGCAGCGAAAATTCTCCAAAGAGGATGAGTTTGGACAAACAGTCGCCCTTTATCGAGCGCCCAAACAGTTCCGCGAATGCGTTTAGGTTTGGACGGCGTGGCGGTACTCGAATCGGTTCGACGCCGCTGGAGTAGAGCACAGTTCGAAACGGAGCGCCGAGTTTGGCGTCGCAGTGATGTCAGCTTGCGTGTCTCACGATACAGGAAGAAGGGGACGTAGTGGGTGACGAGGCCGGTCAGCACTTCCACTTGTAAACGAAATCAATGCCCGCCAGGAGCGCATATGCGAACACATGAACTTCGCCCAGCTGATCTCTTATATCACCTTTTGGAAGCAGGTGCGATACTGAACCGGCGAGGAATGTTGCCCGCCGTCTGATCAGAAAGGGAATAGCCCATATTCTGCAAGGCGCCTGCGATGCGATCATATCCCGCCTCCGATTCTTGCGAGCCATTCGGAGGACCATGCGCTGATTTCCTCACTTGTCCTCGGTCGACCGGGGCTGTCGTTCATCAAAACTGGAGTTGTGAGCTGTGATCGCTGGAAAGCGAGCGGCAGTCTGGCAAGGCAGATGGAGAGATTAACTAGGGCAACACGAGACCTGGAGTGCTTGCCGTGTTTGAAGCGGAGGATACGTACGAAAGGTACGCAGTTCGAGCCGCTGATGCCCACCAACACGCGATCACGATTTTTTGCATCATGAATGCATGCGGCTTCTTGTTTTGCTGGCCTTTACTGTCACACCGGTCGCGATTGCCTTCGCACAAAACCCGCTCGCCTCTCGGGTGCTGGTCGTCTATGTCGACGGAGACCCTGATTCGCAATCGGTCGCGACCCACTACGTCGCCGCACGCGGGATCCCGCCGTCTAACTTGTGTCCGGTCAGCCTCCCGAATCCAGGGGCAACGGCGCTGAACGGTACCGATTACGATTTGTATCTGAAGAGGCCAGTTCAGAGCTGCCTGCAAGCTGTCGGGTCGGAAAACATCCTCTATATTGTGTTGGCGTATGTAAGACCCTACGCCGTGAACCCCGGATCCGGACTCAACAATTACGCGCTTGACTCTTATCTCGCCGACATTTGGGATCAATATGCGAGGAGAGCCTTTGATCCTGCCCCATCCAAAGAGCACCCATATTATGCCGACAGCCAAAGTCAGGGAAATGTGTTCCTGCCCTTCCAGTCGTTGGCACAGTTCCGGGCTCTGCAGCCGCAACCGTTGGTTTACTCGGTGTGGCGTTTGGATGGAGCGAGCCCGATCGCGGCAATGAGTCTGGTTGACAACGCACTTGCGGCGGAGTCGGCGGGAGGGCCCATCAGTAACGATGCAGCGGCGCCGCCGAATGCCTGCCTGGATTTGGAAATCGACCCCATCAATTCTCCGGACAGCGGTTACAGAGCCGCAGATTGGGATCTCCAGAGGGCAGCTGATTTCCTCAACTGGACCGGACGGTTTCAAATGGTAAGCGACGCCAACGGAGAGGTGTTTGGAACCGCTCCGGCGCCGCTTTGCCCGAATACTGCTCTGTACGCCGGCTGGTACAACTATGGTCGTTACAACGACGTGTTTTCTTGGGACGTTGGCGCCATCGGCTGGGACGTTGATAGCGCTGCTCTCGCCGACCCCCGAGCTGGGGACTGGTGGGGCTCGAATGCGCTGCAGCATGGTATTACGGTGACCTCGGGTCCAATGAACGAACCGTATCTGGAAGGTATCGCCCGACCGGGCGGTACGATTCGGAATCTGCTCGAAGGTGCCAACGTCGGTGATGCTTTCCTTCGCAACACCCGGTGGCTGAAATGGATGATCTTGAACGTGGGCGACCCTCTCTATACGCCCTTCGCTGGGAAGGTGGCACCGTTCGACACAGGTTTGCCTTCGAACTCGCTCTCGCTCGCACCGCGGCAGCTCATTGGAGGGCAGAAACAAATCGAGGCTGTCCTGACAGTCGCTAGCCCGGCGCCTCCCGAGGGCTTGATCATTAACTTATCGAGTGAGAATGACGCATTGGCGATGCCCCAGAGCGTAACGATTGGTTCCGGTGAGACCCGAGTGACGTTCGCGATATCCACTGCCGTAGTCACTTCATCCCTGGATGTCCGTGTCACGGCGTCTTCGCCCTCCTTTCAGGTGACAAATACGGCTTCGCTTTACCCAATGCTTGCGGCAGTCAGTCTCACGCCAAACTCCGTGCGCGCTGGAGGTGCAGTTTCGGGTACTGTAGTGCTGAATGACGCCGCGCCGCCTGATGGAGTCACCGTACAGGTTGTGTCGGACAGCCCGGGCGTGGCTGCAGTCGATTCCGATTTGTTCATTCCGGGTGGTCGCAGGAGGCGAAACTTCACGGTCAGGACCTCCGGTCCGTTGACGGAACCCGCCACCATCAACCTTACGGCGTACTACGCGGGAGCGCAGGCGACGGCCACGTTAACAGTGACCCCTTAAGAATGAGATCGCGCAAATACGTTCGGACGCGGCGCCCGTGCAATCTTTCGCTTAGGCACTGTGGCTCGCACGTTGCTGTACTCCGCAAAAAAAAAAGAGATCGCCAGATCATACGGCACGTGCCAACCGACATTCGCCATGCTGACCGGCAATGATAGGAAATCGGTCTACAGTCGTGAAGGAGACTTCCCGTTCCTAATCGACCCAGTTTCCGGATGGCCGACCTTACGGAAACAATGCTCTATATGCAGCATGAAAATCGGTCCAACCAACAAGTAATCGAAGCGCCAACGGGACTTGCCAAGCTGCCACGGTTGGTGCTGCTTTGTGCCCCGAAGGTTTCTGCAGATAACGTTAAGGATTCAGCCGGGTGTAATGGTGATGTCTGGGTAGCTTGCAAGAACCGCATTCAGCGCCGGAACCGAAACGCCAGCCGCACCGTGGACACTTCAGAAAGAAAAGCAAGAAGGCCCCCCAATGCGATCCTTAGAGAGCAGCGCGTTGCGGCGGTTCCCCTTCTTCCACCATTTGTAAGGCGCATCGGGCCGAGCTTCTCGGCGGGAGTGAGGTTGGGATCCGCTCCCGCTACAATTGGCGAGACACAAACGAGCAGATGCTTGAATCGTGCTTGCAAGCTGTGGCATCTGGCGTCCGCAAACGGCAGCTTAAATCTTTCGGTTCAGCATGTTCTCGTCGGGCGTCGCTTTATGGATGCTTCCATGACACACATGTGTTTGCAAAAACCAAAGATCTCAGACTTTGCGCGGGCGCGCTTTGCAGAATCTGGGTATGCCGGTTCTGATCAGACGGTCGGTAACGTTCTTCGCCCTTTTCGGGATCGTTGGCAGCGTCGGATCGAGCCAAACAAAGTTCGCTGAACGTAGGTATATAAAAGGTCGTGAAAGCTTTAACAAAATGCAACCGAAGTCTTTGATATTTTCCACGATTCTCGTCTGGTCAATGATTTGCGTCGGGCAAGTAGCGTGCGCTCAGATGGTGTCACCCACATCTTGGACAGATACGGATTTCCCCCCTTACATCGAGCGACTCACTCATTTTGGTGAGCGTCCGGACTGGTCGCCCGACGGCAAGCGGCTTCTGTTTTTAGAGAAAATGTATGGAGACGTATTCGAAATTGAACTCGCGACAGGTGTTATCCGCCCTCTCACCCATCACTACTTTCATAATGGTTATACGCGGGCGTTGTATCTTGCGAACGGCGACATCCTTCTATCCGGTTCCAAGACGTTCAACCCGGAAGCTCCACATGATTCCCGCTTCCGAACGCCCGAGTTGTGGGTCTTGAGCAAGAGCCTCGATAAACCGCCGGTGCCTCTCGGCGAATTCTGCTGGGAAGGTCCTGCCGTTTCGAGGAAACAGATGAAGATTGCCTGGGCAGAAAAGCATGGTACATGGCCCTCCGACGCCCACCTTTATCAGATCTGGACCGCAGAACTGGACTACTCGTCTGGAACCCCGCGCATTAGGAATCTCAAAATGGTTCTTGACAGCCGCGATTGCTTCAATGCGGTTCTGGAAGCGCAAGACTTTCGCCCGCCTCAAGAGCAGGAATTGATTTTCCAATCCTCGCATGATGGTACGGAGGTCATGGGTCTCGACTTGGCCACGGGCAAGATCCGCAATTACTCCAACTCGCCTCAAACCTATGACGAACCGGAAGGCATATTTCCTGACGGTCGCTCAACTCTTGTAGAATCCAATCGGCAGCATCCTGAACTTCGCGGCTCCGGAATTGATCTCTACCGACTGTTCCTCGATGGAAGTAGTCGATGGGAGCGTTTAACGTGGTTCAACGAAGCCGGCGTATGGAAGGCGACAAATCCAGTCGTTAGCAACGACGGGCGCTACCTCGCTTTCCAGGTTGCAAAAGTGAAGGAGATGGCCGGCGTGGGTCACGGGCTCTACGTTTACGATCTGCAGGAAGCGGCCAAGAACCCAAAATAGAAGCAAAGAAGGATCTTCTCAGTGACGTGCTCGACAACCTGAGACTTCAAAATCAGTTCCTGGATCCGCAGCTCAAGCCGATAGACAAGTAACTCGGCGAAACCCGACGCGAGTGCTGGGTGCGTTGCTGTATCTCCGCTTCTTCGGCCATTTGTAGCGCCACCAGCCAGTCGATTTCGCCCTGCATCGCCCCAAGTCTCTCGGCGGGCGTCACGCTCGGACTCTGGCCTGCTCTCCGGCACGCCTCGACTTCCCGACTACAGCGTTCGACGTACTCTGCTTTGGTTAACGCCCTCCTATATAAAGACGGCGTTCCCGATGGCTCCGGTCTGTTCACGCTGGCCGATCGCCGGTAGAAAGTAGTTCCGTTCCAATTTGCAGTTGAAACATACGGCTGCCGCATTGATATGCTACTCACATTCCAATCCGGAAGGAGTGTTTATGTCCGTCGCTCGAATAACAGAGATCAGTTCCACGTCAGAGAAGAGCTTTGAAGATGCTGTGCAGCAAGGTATTCAACGGGCAACAGCCACGTTGCGTAATGTGAGGAGTGCGTGGATTAAGGAACAAGAAGTTCAAATTGAAGGGAATCGGATCAGCGCTTATAAGGTGACCATGAAGGTCACGTTCATTCTTGAGTAGAACTGAGTGCTACACCAGGCTATTCCGCCTCGCCCAGATCGCGGTGGTCAAGGGACCAAACCATAGCCCAGGACCGCCGCCACTCTCGGGGAGCACTTTCCCCACAGAATCACAGATGCCTCGAAACCTACCTTTCTCGGCTCCAGCCGAAGATCGCAGTCTGCAATCTGCCGAAGCGCACCTGAAGATGTTTGGGGTAAACGGAGAGGTAGCGCATCCCGTTGGCACGGAAAGGCCAGCGTGAGAGCGCATGCGGTTGCAAATGATGACGCCGTACACGGATCCCGCTCAATACCATTAGAAGGAAGCCTGATGCAATCCCTACAAATCGAGTCAGAGCGGCACGAGGCGATCCAGCTAGCCGCCTACTATTTCTGGCAGCAGCGTGGTTGCCCGGTTGGCACACCGGAAGTAGATTGGTTCCGGGCCGAGGAGCAATTAACAGGCCAGATCGAACCTACTTCGACCAGACCCATCTTGGTCACTGCGGCGGAGGCCATTGGCTCCGCTTTAGGGTCCATTGCTGGTGCCGCTGCGTCGGTCGGGACTCTAATCCACTCTGAAGAGACTTCTCGATCGGAGTAGAGCCGATGGTCACGTCGCGAGGTGGGACTTACTTCTACGTTTTGGACGCCGATCGAATCTCCACGCTGTTTGGCGGTCAGAAGACATCAGGCTAAGCCGGCTTCATAAGTATTGTTCCGCCGTAAGTATTAGGATCCTCGGCACACAGTAGATCGCGTGCTGCGCAGTCCCAGCGCCGTGAGTTCGCTTGTGTCGCGTCCACGCGGCACGAGTGCCAGAATCTGTTTCGCCCCATGCCGCGCAAACAAGTGCGGAAGACAGGCACCCCCAAACAAGCCGGTTGCGCCGTGAGAAAAATAGAGGGTTGGAACTTCAGTTCAACACGCATGGGGTGGGCATTCCTGTTTGTATTTTCGCCAAGCCTCCTATTCCGGGCCGAGTGAAGACCCGGTTGGCCTGCGCTGTCGGTGCTGATCTGGCCGCCGGACTTGCAGCCGCCATGCTGCAGGATGTCTGGTCCGTTGTAATGAACTTCACGGGCGCTATACCCGTGCTTGCCGCAGCGGAACGCGGCAACTTCGGCCTGGACGTTGCGAGGACCGAGTCTGGCTCCAGCAGGGGGCAGATCTCGGCTCCCGAATCGAATCCATTCTGGACCGTGGTCTGCACATGGCCCACGCCGCCATTGCTCTGGGCGCCGACACGCCCCTCCTCACGTCTGGTGACCTCGCCGACGCAATCGAACAGCTCGAGTTGGGGAACGCTGTCCTGGGGCCGTCTGATGATGGTGGGTTTTATCTCTTGGGACTGCGTTCCCGTCCGTCTGGCGCGCTGGCCGGCATACCCTGGAGTTACGCGCGCACGTGCGAGACAACCGAACGCCGGCTTAGCGCCTCCGGAATGAGCGTCGCCCGGGTCCGTACCGGCTTCGACATCGACACGATGGCCGACATACAAAAGCTTCAAGCATCGGGCCATACGTGAACAGATGGAGGGGATCTTTCGCGACCTTGGGCTAGCAGCGTAGATCGGGATCGACAAGAAGTTGTCCATGTGCTCGGTCTAACCGCGTAAACGGAGTAACAACGTTTTCTGCTTTCGAGGCTAACCACCTTGCGGATCGAATCAGAAAAATTCTGGAGGAAGTTCGTGACCGTGGCTGAAGGGATTAGGCGGAGCGTGCCAATACTCCGGCATCTTGGGGGCGCTTGATCAATAAACTTCCATGCTCCTGGATCTCGACGGTCAGGACAGTACAGCGCTACTGACGCGAAAGGATGGTAAATATGGAAAAGACTCGAAGGTTTTGTTAGCTCAGGGCTAACAAAAGGATGATTGGACCTGTGTGGCTCGGCGAATTGCGAGTACTCTGCGGAGCCCGTAATGTCCGAAAACTCAAACAAGGGCCCCGTAGCTCTGATTTGAACGTTCGTAACGTCCGGGTAACGTTGCAAGTGACAGCTTTCCAAGTTGTTGCAACCAATAGTGTGTTGGATTTCCCGACATTACGGGTTAATGATCTGGTCCTTCGGTGCGGCGATCAATGCGGAACGCTGCTGGACGAGCACGCTAGCTGGGCTGATCGTCGGCGCCGTTATCTCGCGCGATCTCATCAGCCGGGATCGGAAAGGCTAAATAGAAAGTTGATCCTTCTCCTGGCCTGCCCTCGGCCCACATGCGGCCACCACACCGCTCAATTATGCGATGGCAAATTGCCAATCCGAGCCCGGTACCCGGATACTCGTCTTTGTGCAGGCGCTTAAAAAGCCCAAAAATACGACGGGCATACTGCTGGTCAAAGCCGATCCCGTTGTCTGTGATGGAAACAACCCACTCTTTTCCCTGCCGCTCGGCGGATATCACGATCTTTGGGGAACGATCGACCCGGCGGTACTTGAGCGCGTTGGACAACAAGTTTTGAAATACCTGGGCTAGCTGCGCCTCCTCGCCGGCTACGGTAGGAAGCTCGTTAGATTCAATCTCGGCCCCGTTTTCCTCGATGCGACTCTTGAGGGTAGCAAGGGCCTGTGCCAACGGTTTGGAAAGATCTGTGTTACCCACTTTGGCCGTGTCCGAGTGGATGGTGCGCGAATAAGTAAGGAGATCGCTCAGTAGCTTCTCCATTCGCTTAACCCCGCCTTCAATGAAGTCGGCATACTGTTGGGCTTTTTCGCTTTGGCCTGCAAACTCTCTGATCAGCAGCTGAGTATAGATATTGATCATCCGGAGGGGTTCCTGCAAATCATGAGAGGACACGTAGGCAAACTCCTCGAGTTCGCCGTTTGCCTTCACTAGTGCTTCGTTTTGTCTTACGATTTCTCGTTCCTTCTCATCTCGCTCCTCCAGGTGCGCTGCCAGCTGATACTGACGGCGGCGGGCGCGGAGCGCAGTCATTACACTGCTGATGAGAGTTGCACTGCGGAGCGGACGCTCGAGCAAGCTGACGTTTCCAAGCGGTTCGAGTAGGCGAAGGCGGTAGCGGCTATCATGAGTGGTGTTTCCCCCTGAAGTCATGATGATGACCGGAAAATCCGACCATGGGGCCTGTCTGGCCAACTCCGCTCGCAGCCATTCCACCGAATCGGCAGTGAGCGCCTCATCACTGATCACGGCTGCTCCCGCACCCTCGCCGATGGCTGCCGAGAGTTCTTGAGCCGAGCTGCAGACTTGGGCGATAAGACCAGCGGACGACAGGTGCTCTTGGATCAGCGATCCATCCCTTCCAAAAGGAGCGCAGACAAGCACGCGCTCGCTTTGATACAGGTTATTCCCCTTCGGCATGCTTGCTCCCAAGCATGCGCTCAGAGCCCACGTAAGTCGGTACGCCGGTGAGAACTCCTTGAAAGTCTGCCAGTGGTTCACCAACGACGATACGCCCATCCCTCATCTGTAATTCCCGGATGGTATCTTCGTGCTCCCCGCTACGCCTTTTC
>Ga0308175_100001947_pt1 | contig 13980 bp, 9 predicted proteins | sample PhyCR1_3_FD_203893 | JGI IMG/M metagenome (GOLD analysis project Ga0308175, IMG submission 203893) | Soil microbial communities from UC Gill Tract Community Farm, Albany, California, United States - DLSLS.C.R1 | ecosystem: Environmental > Terrestrial > Soil > Agricultural land | place: USA...
TGGACACTCGCCCTCAGGACGGTTGCGACTCCGAGAATAAGATGCCGATGCTCTCGAGAGAGACGTTTAGCACGACCAACTCCGATCACCTAGCTAGGCGACGCGCTGGACCAAAAACGACATCCGCTTGGTAGTTTTTTGATAAATGCGAATGACGCCTCGGAAGCCGAACCAACACGCCGGCTTGGAGTGCTGTGGTGGACGTGGCGAAGCTGGCAAGCCACGGCAAATCCGGCTGCCCCGAGCGCTGATGACACAGGCTCCGGGGCGCTGCTCTCACATCCAGGCATGGTGGTTGGTCGCGCGACGGGTTGGCACCACTGGGCGCCGGCCGCAGAATGGGCCGCATGCTGGCCGCAACGATCGCTCCCCCGCGAGACCGCTCGGGCGCGATCCTCGCGCTCCTCTCGGCCGCGGCCGCGTTCGGCGTGGCGAACCTGTATTACGCGCAGCCGCTCGCCGAGACGATCGCGCGCGACTTCCACACCACCGCGTCGGGGGTATCCTCGGCGCTGGTCGGCACGCAGCTCGGCTACGCCGCCGGCATGCTGCTGCTCGTCCCGCTCGGTGATGTCCGCGAGCGCCGGGGCGTGATCGTCACGACCGCGCTGGGCGCGGCCCTCGCGCTCCTCGGGTTTGCCGCGGCCCCCTCGCTCGCGCTGCTCGCGGCCGCCAGCGTGCTGGTCGGGCTCGGTGCGTCGCTGGTCCAGATGATCGTGCCCTTCGCGGTGGGGCTGGCACCGCCGGAGCAGCGCGGCCGCGTCGTCGGCACGGTGATGGGCGGGCTGCTCACCGGCATCCTGCTGTCGCGCACCGCGAGCGGCACGCTCGGCGCGGTGATCGGCTGGCGACCGGTGTTCGTCGCCGCCGCCGGGGTCATGGTGGTGCTCGCCGGGGTGCTGCGCGCCGCGCTGCCCAGCGCGCCGGCGAGCACGGTGCTGCCATACCGCGCGCTCCTGGTCTCGCTAGGTCGCATCGCCCGCCGCGAGCCCGTCCTGGTGCGCCGCTGCGTGGTCGGCGGCTTCGGGTTCGCGAGCTTCTCGGTGTTCTGGTCGACGATCGCGTTCCACATCGCGCACAGCGCGATCGGCGGCGGCAGCGCGACGGCAGGCCTGCTCGGCGTGCTCGGCGTGACCGGGGTCATCGTCGCGCCGATCACCGGGCGGCTCGCGATGCGGGTCCCGCCGGCGCGCGTCAACTTCTGCGCGCTCGTCATCGTCGCCGGCGCGTTCGCGGTGTTCGCCGCCGCCCCGGGCTCGCTCGCCGTGATCGGCCTCGGCGTGGTCCTGCTCGACGCCGGCGTGCAGGCCAATCACCTGACCAACCAGACCGTGATCCTCGGCCTCGTCCCCGCCGAGCGTAACCGGATCAACGCGATCTACATGGTCGCGTACTTCCTGTGCGGCGCGCTCGGCACCGCGATCGCCGCGCAGGCGTGGCAGCACGGCGGCTGGACCGCGGTGTGCGCCACGGGCGGTGCGTTCGCCGTCCTGGGGATGCTGCCGCTCACCGGCCGAACGACCCGCTGACGAACGGCGAGGCCGCTACTCGAACACGAACGGATACAAGAACGCGACGGTCCCCCCTCCGCTGGGCCTGGGCAGCTGCCAGCGCGTGATCTCGCGGCTGATGCAGCCTTCGACCTGAGGCGCGTTGAGGGTCGAATGGGAGATCTGCACGTTCGCGACCGTGCCATCGGCGGCGACGGTGATGTGTGCGGTCACTTGACCGTGAAGGTTCCCGTCGTCCATCTTGGCGCGCTCGTAGCATTGCCGGAGCGCCCCGATCTGGGACCGTACGGCGGCGCGGATGGCCTTGACGTCGAGGCCTGGTGACTGGACGGCGGGTGGGGCCGACGCCTCGGCGATCGGATCCTTGAGCCCGGCCTCCGTGGCCGCGGGTGTCGCTGGATTCCTGGGCGATGGTGCGCTCTTCACGCTCGAACCGGGCGCCTGGGTTCGCCGGGGAGCTTTCCCGGCCGGCTGGGCTCCCGGGCGACTCGACGAGGATGCGGCGTGGGCCGGTGCCGGCGGCGTGGTCGCGGCGATCGCCAATGCCTCGCCGGCCGCTTGCTGAACGACCTCGATCTTCAGCCTGGTTTCGCGATCGGCCGCGATCGAGATCGATCGCCTCACCGCAGGGCGTCCAGGCAGCTTGACCACGAGCTCGTGAGGTCCGGTCGCCATCGGGCGATGCTCGAGCGAGCCATGCTCGAGCGTCTTGCCATCGAGATACACCAGGGCGTTCGGGTAGGTGTCGACGGTCAACGTCCCCTGCCCCGGTGGACCGGCGACGGGTCGCGGCCGCTGCGGCGCGTGAGGCGGCACGGCGCGAGGCGGCGAGGCAGGCGAGGCCGCGGCAAGCACCTGGGCACCGCCTGGGACTGCCGCGCCTTCGATCGGGGCTCCGAGCCGGGGCGGCGATAGCGCCGTGGACGGCGAGCCCGTATCGACCCAGGATCCGAACGCGAAGATGGCCGCCACGCCACACAGGCTGGCGATGGCGCTATCGATGACCAGCCACCGGCGCCGGCGCGCCTTCGGGATGGCAATCGTCGGCAACGCGACCACCGGCAGCGCGGAGGTCGACGACGAAGTCGTCGGCGGCGCAAAGATGGGGAGCGTGGCGGTCGTCTTCTTCATGACCAGCGAGACGTTGTGCGCGAGCGACCGGGACTGCGTGATCGCGCGCTTGGCCTGGGCGCGGGTGGTCCCGAACACCTTCTCCATCATCCAACCGATCGTGTGCCCGTCGCACCTGGGCAACGTCGCGGCGATCTGATCCAGCGCGACCCGCATGTCCTCGGCGGTCGCGAACCGCTCACCGGGTGTCCGCGCGAGCGCCCGGGCGACGATCGCGTCGAGTGCCGGCGGGATCTCCGGCCGTTCCCGGCTCGGCCGCGGGATCGGATCGTTCATGACCGCGTACATCGTCGCGGCATCACAGTCGCGAGCGAACAGCGGCCTCCCCATGAGCATCTCCCACAGGATGATGCCGGTCGAGAACACGTCGGATCGACGATCGACCTTGCGGGAGAGAATGTGCTCCGGCGACATGTACGCGATCTTCCCCTTGATCACGCCCGCGACCGTCTGGCGGGTGGTCGTGCTCACCTTCGCGACGCCGAAATCGATGATCTTCACTTCGCCCGCATACGTGACGATCACGTTCGCCGGGTTGATATCACGGTGAACCAGATCGAGCGGCTTGCCTTGGAGATCCGTGAGCTCGTGCGCGAAGTGCAGGCCATTGCAGATCTGCGCAACGATGTGAACCGCGAGGGGCAGCGACAACCGCCGGTGCGGGGGCGTACGGAGCTTGTTGAGGATCCTGCGGAGATCCTCACCGGCGAGAAACTCCATCACCGTGTAGTACTGGCCCGCGTGCTCCCCGAACTCGTACGTCTTGACGATATTCGGGTGTTCGAGGCGAGCCCCGAGCCGCGCTTCGTCGATGAACATCTGGACGAACTCTTCGTTCTTCATCAGGTGGCCGACCAGGCGCTTGACGACGACGACCTTCGAGAAGCCCTCCGGCCCCTGTTGCACACCGAGGAACAGCTCGCCCATGCCACCTTCCGCGATCTCACCGACGAGCATGTACTTCGCGAATTTTTCGCCGTGGAGCACTGCCTGAAGCGGGCCGCTCCCTGCGGCAATTCCGTGTTCGGATCCGGACACCGGACCGACGGTGGTTCCCAGCTCCGAGCATTCGTGATTACGCTCTAGAAGATCTTTACTCATGGGAGGTACACGCAAGACGAATCTAGCATCGGACTCGGCATTCTCCGGTTAGGTCGTGGATAGGAACGTCAGGCGAGATCCACGCGCTCACCGACGAGCCGCGCCTGCGCGCGGGCGCTCACTGGCCGATTCGGCCGCGACGATCGAGATCGAGCGTCGGCGCTCACGCGCGGCATCGCACACGGCTCGGCGGATTACGAGGTCGATCTCGTCGCGCGGGCCCCGCAGGCATGGCGACCGGGGACGCGCGCGTCGCGGCCGGCTCGATGACGACGATTCGGTCCAGGCCACCGCATCCTTTCGGCCGGGTCAATCGTCGTGGGGATCGAAGGGAACAAACGCACATGCAGACGCTGAAAGATCAACGTGTTGTCGTTACCGGTGGTAGCCGGGGCCTCGGGCTCGGGATCGTCGAAGCCCTCGTCGCGCAGCACGCGAATGTGACGGTCGTCGCCCGCGACGCGGCTCGGCTCGCCGAGATCAAGCACCGGCTCGGTGTCGGGATCGCGCCGGGAGATGCCGCGGAGCCCACCCTCGCAGATCGTGTGGTACGCGAGATCCGGCCGACCGTGCTCGTGCTCAACGCGGGTGCCGCACCCACGATGGCGCCGATCCACGAGCAGACATGGGAGGCGTTCTCCGCGGTGTGGAACACCGACGTGAAGGCCGCCCTGTACTGGATTCAGGCGGCGCTTCGCCTCCCGCTCGCCCGTGGCAGCCGCGTGTTGATCACGTCGAGCGGCGCCGCGGTGGCGGGCTCGCCGCTGTCGGGCGGCTATGCCGGTGCGAAGCGGATGCTGTGGATGATGGCGAGCTACGCGAACGGTGTGTCAGATGAGCTCGGCCTTGGCATCAAGTTCCAGACCATCCTCCCCCGCCAGCTGATCGGCGACACCGAGCTGGGCCGTGCCGGCGCGCTGGCGTACGCCACGCGCAAGGGCGTCTCGCTCGAGGCCTTCCTCGCCAGCTTCGGGCCGCCGATGCCGCCCGCGCAGGTCGGCGCGCATGTGGTCACCCTCCTTACCGACGCCAGGTACGAATCGGGCACGGCCTTCGGCCTCAAGGGCGATCTGGGCATTCACTCGCTGGACGCATGAACCGGCGGGGAGCCGGGGGGCCGCGCCCGCCGCATCGAGCGAACTGGGCCGGAGGCCAGCTGTCCGAGATCCACGACTTCCGCTACGTTCCTGGCTCCTGCGAGAATCCTCATCACGGCCCGCAACCGGAGACCACTCGTGATCGATCTCTACTACTGGCAAACACCGAACGGCCGCAAGATCACCATCCTGCTCGAGGAGCTCACGCTCCCCTACAAGGTGATTCCGATCAACATCGGTCGCGGCGATCAATTCACGCCCGAGTTCCTCGCGGTGAGCCCGAACAACCGGATCCCCGCGATCGTCGACCACGCCCCCGCCGACGGCGGCGCGCCGGTCTCGGTCTTCGAATCGGGCGCGATCCTGCTCTACCTCGCCGACAAGACCGGCCAGCTCATCCCGCGCGACGTCCGCGGCCGCAACGAGGCCATACAATGGCTGATGTGGCAGATGGGTGGCGTTGGACCGATGTTCGGGCAAGCGAACCACTTCTTCGTGTATGCCCAGGAGAAGATTCCCTACGCGATCGACCGCTACATCACCGAAGCCAAGCGCCTGATCGGGGTCTTGAACACGCGGCTCGCGGACCGCGAGTTCATGGCCGGCGCCTACTCGGTCGCCGACATCGCGACCTACCCCTGGGTCCGATCGGGCTTCGAGCGCGTCGTCACCGATACCTCCCCGTACCCACACGTCGTGCGCTGGCTCGAGGTGATCACCGCGCGCCCCGCGGTCACGCGTGCCTACGCCACGCAGACGGACGCTCACGCCACCGTGATGGATGACGAGGCACGCAAGCACCTGTTCGGCAATCCGGGGAAGCGCTAGGACCTCGAAGACCGTTGTGGGAGATGGCCCTCATCGAGCGAAAGTTCGGTGTAAACAATGTAAGCAAGCTTCCATCTCATAGACTAATAGTTTTGAATGGTTAGAGTTATAACAGGCATGACTTCGCGCCCTGAACTAGGCTTTGGCTGGACCTGTTTGACGCACCGCGATTGGCCTTGCCTGGTCCTCAAGCCGAGTGTATCCAAGCCGCCCACATATGCGACTTTGCACTCTGCCCTTCGTTTTTCTGCTCGGCTGCGCTGTCTCCGGATCCGAGGAGCCGAGCGGAGGGACGCCGGACCTCGCGACCGTGCCGGCGGCGCACCTCGTCGTTCACTACCCGACCGGGTTCGGCAACCGGATCAGCGTCCGCGGCAACGGCGCCGGCCTCACCTGGGACCTGGGCCACGACGCCACGTGGACCACCGGCGATCGCTGGGTGCTCGATCTGCAACCGAGCACGACCATCGAGCTCAAGCCGCTGTTCAATGATGTGGCCTGGGCGCACGGCCCGAACTGGACCCTTGCACCTGGTCAGACCCTCGATGTCTGGCCGACCTTCTTCCATGACGGCGGGCGACTCGAGGACCGCGCGGATCTCGACGCGGCGCACGACGTCGTCATCTACCTGCCGCCGAGCTACGACGAGAACGGCGCCGAGCGCTACCCCGTCGTCTACATGCACGACGGCCAGAACCTGTTCGACGATGCCAAGGCGTTCGGCGGCACCTCGTGGGACGTCGATGGCGCGCTCGACCGCGGCGCGGCCGACGCCTCGATCCACGACGCGATCGTCGTCGCGATCGCCAACACCGCCGCCCGGATCACGGAGTACACCCCGGTCCCCGACCCGAGCTTCGGCGGCGGCGGCGCGGACGCTTACCTCCACCTGATCGCCGACACGCTCAAGCCGCGCATCGATCACGACTACCGCACGTTCGCCGACCGCGACCACACCGCGATCATGGGCTCGTCGCTGGGCGGCCTGGTCTCGGTCTACGCCGGCGTGGCTCGCCCCGCGGTGTTCGGCCTGGTGGGCGCGCTGTCGCCGTCGACCTGGTGGGACGGCACCTGGATCATCCCGCGCGTCGCGGGCGAGCCGACCAACCCGACGCGCGTCTACGTCGACAGCGGCGACAGCGGTGACTCACAAGACGACAAGGCCGACACCGCCAACCTGGCGCAGGCCTACCGCGGCCGCGGCGCGACCCTCGACTACCTCGTCCAGGCCGGCGGACAGCACAACGAGTTCTACTGGCGCCAGCGCGTCCCGGGCGCCCTGGCCTTCCTGCTCGGCCCCCGCTGACCGGGCGCAAGCTCTTGAACCGCTTGACGAACGTCGATATACTATGCTCGGCATGAGCAAGCACGCCCCGGCGACGCCCGACTGAAAGCCGGTGCTCTGCGAGGTCGAGAACCTCCTGCTCGATCCCCACAACCCTCGACTTCGGGATGTGGGGCTCGACGAGGAGGCATCCCAGACGGAGATCGGAAGCCGCTCATCCAGAGCCAGAACCCTCGGATACCCACTTGTGCTCGCGCGCGAGCCTCGTCCGAACGCTGCGGCGAACGGGCACCGTGGAAGCCGTGGTCGAAGAGGAAGAGGATCCCACGCTATTCGCGGATGCGGGTTCGGTGGTCAGCCAAAGGATCGGCTCCGTAAAGCTGCCGCGAAGGAGCTCATCGCCAGAGCGCGCGGGGTAACGCCTCGGCGACCGCAGAAGATCGCAAGATAGCGGGTATGCCCGGCCCTCCCCATGGGGCGTGGTCGCTGAGCGTGCTGCCGCAGCCGGGCGCACGCAATCAGTGATGCCACAAGCCCCATTCACGCGCGCGACATCACCGGCGACTTGTTGAGGATCGCTTGGGTTTGCCGCACCTTAAGAAGCAATCGGGTCGGCGAGCACAGATTTACAGCTAACTTCTGTCGTCAACCGTCCACTTGGGTCGCCTGATGCATGGTGGCATGTGACTAACCCAGCTTCCAAAGATGTGGCCTCGATCGACCTGTCATCTTGCCAGAATCGGACAACGGATTTTGGCCTTGCGGTCGGGATCGACCACTATCCCCACTTCCGATCGCTCCAAGGTGCAGTCGCCGATGCGAAAAACTTTTATGCGTGGATGTGCGATGGTGATGGCGGCGGGGTCGAGCCACAACACGGGCGGCTGATCCTGTCTACGCTGGAGCCACCGACTCCTATTCATTCCCAGATCGACGCTGCATTCGGCGACCTCATCGCGGCAGCGGACGAACTTGGTGGCGGCAGGCGCCTCTACTTCTACTTCAGCGGCCACGGTGCGACGTGCGCTGGCGGCCCGACGGATGACGTTGCCCTGCTCCTTGCAAGCTGGTCTCGCCGGTTCGCGAGACTAGCGCTCAGCTCCAGAGCGTACAAAGGCGAGCTCGCCACTCTCGGGTTGTTTGATGAAGTTGTCATCCTTCTGGATTGTTGCCGCAGCATCGCGGAGCGCGTGGTAGGGCTCCCACCCACGATGACGCCATCGCTGACGGCAACCCCGCTGCCAACCCGCCAATTTGTAGCCTATGCCACAGAGGTTGCCCATTTCGCCTTCGAGGCGCGAGACGGGCATCGCTGGCAGGGTGTTTTCACACGACGCTTGATGTCGATCCTCCGCCGGTCGGCGTATGGCATTATCGCGAGCGACCTGAAGGATACGCTCGAATGCGAGATCGCATCAACGGGTCAACAAGCACATGTTGTCAACGAGTTGCTAGATGATAGCACATTCGGACGTCGCGGCACGCCGCCCCAACTCGAGATCAGATTTGTGCAAGCCACAGGACGAGTTCAGCTGCGAGATGGAGCGCTCGATGTCATCGCCGAACACGACGTTGCCTCCGGTCCGTGGCAACTGACCCTCGAGGCGGGCTTGTATAAGCTGGAAGGCGGCGGAAGAAGACCATTCGTATTCCAGCATGGACAGGAGGCCGTGACACATGTGGATTTCTGAGGCCACCAAACTCGCCGTTACCTCGCATGCCGCGGTCAAGCTCACCGTCTACAGCGCAACAGGATCGAGGCTCGGCAGCGGTCATGGTACGATCTCGCTGTGGCTGGATCGCGGCCTGTACCGCGTTCACTTGGAACGATGCGGGATCGTTCGAGAACTGCTCGTCGACCACGATCAAGAAACCACGCTCCATGACCCTGGGCCTCCACTGCATACACCTGTGCCGCTGGCGAATGCGGTGACATCGCATGACTATTACAGCGAGCCTGCTCGGCGCCTGAGTGTGTCGGACACGTATCGCCCTCTCGGGCATGGACCTCACAGCGCACGGCTGTTTATCTTCATTCGCCGGATGGAGCGCAACGTTGGCCCGCCTCATCTACCGAGCGAGCCTATCACGATTCATGATCTAGCGGGGCGCAAGCTTGCGATGCTGGGTCCCGAAACCACACAATCCGACGACGAAACTGGCTACGTCGCCTTCTCGGTGCGAGTTGCGGCCGGGACCTACCGTCTTCGCGCCGCGCACTCGCGGCGGCAACTGGCCATCACGATTCCAGAGAACCGAGCAGCGCACGTCTTCATTGCAGACTCGGGGGCTGTCCGTCTCGATGACCTTCGCGTAGCGCTCGTCGATCTCGATCGCCCCTTCAACCCGGAGAGCGACGTCGCCTTTGCGATGGAGAGTCTGCTCGCCGCCTTGAAGTCTCCTGCACTGGCGTTCCCGCCAGATGCGCGCCTGCTACTGCCTGACGCCGTCGAGCAAGATCTGTGTTTCGGGATCGCCTCGGCACATCAACTCTGGAGATGCGAGGACAAGTCCGCCTTCGACCAAATCATGCAATGGTTGATGTCATACGCGCAACTTCCGGATGTTGCAATCCTGGCCCAACTACGACAAACACCTTCCTTGACCACGCAGGCCCGGTACGAAGCTCCCCCCTTGATGCGAGCAAGCCTCGTGATGGCGGTGACACGCCCTGAGTTCGAGTTGTCTGCGATCACACCCGATAGTGTTTTCGCTCGTGCGGCCGGGGCAGGTCTTCATGATTCGATCTGGTGCACGTGGGGTACGGGCGCGTGGGATGAGCAATGGATCGAGCCTACCGTGGAGAGTTTGCATGGCCGGGGCCTCACCACCACGGCAATTGCGCGAATGGTCGGCCTTCCGCCACGAACCGCGGAACGAGCGCTCAACGAAAGCGACAAGAAGCTACCGCTCGTCAATGGAACACCTACGCGCGTCGAGGACATGCGGATTCCGGGCTATGCTCTCGGTGAGATCCTCGGCCAAGGCTTGCAAGGAACGGTGTTCAGAGCTACGCGTTTGGCTGATGGTCAAGCAGTGGCGCTCAAGATCATGCCGCTCGTGGGAGGCAAGGATCAGCGTGAGCGCATCGAGCACGATCTTGATCGGCTGCGCGGTCTCCGCCACCCTGGTCTTCTCGTCTGTAGCCATTGGGCTACCCTGCCGAACGATGCGGGGATGTGGTTCGACATGGAGTTGTGCCACGGGAGTGTGTTCGATCTGTTGTCGATCTCTGACACGCCGTTGCCCTTCGAGCGGACATGCCAGGTCGTTCTGGAAGCTCTCGACACAGTCGCGTATCTGCATGGCGAGGGTCTGGTCCACGGCAACATCAAGCCCTCCAATGTCCTCGTCCGCACAACCGGCAGCGTAGCGATTGCCGATTACGGGCTGACACTGGGGTTGCTGCACGCCGGCCAGTTCATCGCGACGGGTAGAAGAGTTGGCAGGGCACGTTTCATGCCTCATGAGGCGCTGGTTAACTTTGAGCGCGCAGCCCCAACCTGGGATGTTTGGTCGATGGCGGCAACGTTGTACTTCCTTCTCACCTTGGACCTACCAAGGGACGAATATGCCGATCAATCCGACCTGGAAGTCGTACTTGAAAACTCTGCGATCCCGATCGCGGAGCGATGGACTGGGGTGCCGGCCGAACTCGCGCGTTGTCTTGATCGCGCTCTGTCGGATGACGTTCGTGTGCGCCCGATGGACGCTGCTCAGCTCCGCAAGAACATCGTGAGAGCGCTTGGCCTGTACTCTTCACAACCTACGAGCCATGCTCCGTCGGGTGACATCCCCGTACCCCCCACGGGGAATACAGAGCGCCCCAAGGACGAAACAGAGGCATTCAGCGTACCTTCGTTGGCTGATCTTTCGTCCTCTGGATTGCTGCCCGTTCGCCGCCCAGAGCCATCGCAAAAACGATCCGAAGAAGGATCGCACCGCCATCCAGAAGCTCGTGAAGCCCGACTCACGCGTATCCGTAAGGCAACAATGGTAGAGACGTGGCAAACCGAGCGACAGGAAGACTCTGCTGTCGGCCTCACGGACCGGGATCACGCGATCGCGCATCTGCGCGTGCTCACGGGCCGGACGCCGAACCAGGTCCACGTGTTCGAGTCGAGTGGCACGAGCATCGGGCGCGTCGGGGGCGACTGCGACTTTCTCGTCGGCGACGGCCGGATGTCACGGCGGCACGCGCGGATAGAGCGCAGCGTCACCGGGTGGCGGCTCCAGGATCTGGTGAGCCGCAACGGCGGGTTCGTGGACGGGCACGGGTTTGGCGCGGGCGATCGCATGCCGCTGGTCGATGGCGCGGTCATACGGCTCGGCGATAGCCTGATGGTGTTTCGAACCTCGGCGCCGACCAGCGACGGTCGCGCTGACTCGCCCGTGTTTCCGGGGATCTCGCCGGTGGTCGTCACGCTGCGTCGGCGTATCGATGCGCTCGCCCAGGGTAGCCGGCACGTCCTCATCCTCGGAGAAGCCGGCACCGGCAAGGAGCGGGTCGCCAAGGCGATCGGCGACGCCCGTGCGTCGCACCCGTTCGTGACGCTGAACAGTGCGGAGCTGAGCCGCGACCTGGCGCGCTCCGAGTTGTTTGGCCACGTGCGTGGGGCGTTCACCGATGCCAACGCGAACAAGCTCGACCTCCTGGTCGACATGGCCGGCGACGGCGTGCTGTTCCTCGACGACGTCGGCGAACTCTCGCTCGACGTGCAGGCCGAGCTGTTGCGCTTCCTGCAAGACGGTTCCTATCGACCGCTCGGCTCCACCGAGCTCCGCCACAGTAGTGCGCGCGTGGTTGCGGCGACCCACGTCGACCTCGATCAAGCCGTCCAGAACAACAAGTTCCGCAGAGACCTGCTAGCGCGGTTGCGCACCAGCAACGTGCCGCTCGAGCTCCCGCCGCTGCGCGAACGGCGCGAGGACATCCTGGGCTGGACCCAGCTGTTCCTGCGCCAGGGCAACTACGACGCAGGACTCAGCCCGTGGACGGTCGACGCGCTCGAGTGCCTCCTGCTCTATCCGTGGAACGAGAACCTTCGCGGGCTCGACCGCGTTATCGTCGAGGCGGCAGCGCAATCGTCAGCCTTCCCCTTCGGAATCGAGCACTTGCCAGCGGAGATCCGCGCTCATCGTGAAACGCTCCGCGCGCATTCGAACCCGAGTTCCCCTCGGTAAGGACATTCAGGCCCCTTACGAACGGGTCACGACTTATGGTTTTCATCGTGAGGAATCGTCACTGCGGCGCACGAGAGCGCTGAACGATGAGCCAACCCAAAGCCAGATCGAAGCGGCACTTCGAGCCACGCAGGGACGTATGCGGGAGGCGGCGCGGCAACTTGGCATTGATCGCCGCCAGTTCTATCAGCTATGTGAACGCTTCGGCATCGTGCTTGAAGCAGATGGCGTCGACTTCTCACCGGGGACCATGGGTCGACACGTTATCCTCTTCCTTGCTGCCAATCCGGCTGTCATTACTCGGCGCGCCCTCGAGGAGGAATGCGAGGCGATCGAGCATGAACTCCGCATGACTACCGGCGGCGACGACCTCGACTTCCGCCCGAAGTGGGCAGTGAGCGTCGACGAGATGATACGCCACTTCAACGAGTTGCGTCCGACGGTCGTTCACTTCAGCGGCCATGGTGGCGACAGCGCCGATATGTACTTCCAGGGCGAACAACCCCAGCCATCTCCCGCACACCGCAGCATCACAGCTGTTACAGACCCTGGCATCCAGCTCCGGGGCAATCAGCGCACGTTGCAACATGTTCCCGCTCGCGCGCTGGCTCACATGATAGGTAGCGCTGCCCCATCGGCTCGCGTAGTAGTACTCAATGCCTGCTTCAGCGACGCGGTGGCCGACGCGCTGAGCAGCGTGGTCGATTGTGTCGTCGGCACGCGCAGCGCGATCGATGACGATGCCGCGCGCGCGTTCGCAGTCGACTTCTACCGCGCTCTCGGGTACCGCCGATCGGTCGGCAACGCCGTCGCACAGGCAGTCGCGACACTCGCCGCGAAGCAACTCCCTCACGAGCACCTTCCCATCTGCCGGACACGCGACGGTATGAACGCCGATCAGGTCATCCTGCCGCGGCTCGATCCGCGACGGCAACCAGGTACGTCATGATGCGTAACATCCAGCACATGACGTAATTTGACTTGGCTGAATAAAGATCACTTATTCGACCCTCGTCACCGCGTGGCGTGTCCGCAAGTGGTTCGCGCGATGCTACGTGGCCGAGCTCGGAGCCGACGGCGTAGGTGACCTCGACGTCGGGCGCGGCGGGGATGCGCGTGATCAGCATCAGGCCGCCGATGGCGATCGCCGCCATGATCGCGGCCGGGGTGAGCCAGGCGATGGGGAGGAGCTGGCGCCCTTCGCCGCGGTCACAGCGGCCAGCAAGGTGGCACGGTCGTCACCGTCCTTGATCACCCGCAACCCCGGTCAGGATCTCCCTCAGTCTAGGAGCGCTGAACGAGCCGGGCGCTACGTGAAGAGCTCATCGACCGAGGCGACGGAGAATGCACGATCCAGCCAGCGATCCACGGTGGCAAGGTCGGTGCACGTGACGATGCGACGCTGCTGGTCGTCCGTCATCGCCATGCCGCGTTCCTTCAAGATTAGCAGCAGCGCCTTGGCTTCACCCTTGACTTCACCCTCGGCGTAGGACCGGCGGTGCGCTTCGCTGAAGAACTTCTCGATGTGCGGTTCCATTTCCAATGCCTTTCGCGCGGTCTCGCTCAGGGCTTGCTCGATCAGGAGCGAGTATAGCAGCCGCTGTTCTTCCGGGAGCTGAAAGATGGCGTGGATCGCCGCGCGCCCGATCGCCACCGCCGTCGCGACCTCGCCGCCACCGTGCGCCAGCACTGACAGCACGGCGAGCTGCGGTTCGCGCAAGGCCAGGTCGGGATCGGTCACCTGGGGGATGCCCTCGGGTCCTATCACGCGCGGTCGAAAGACATTCCCGCCACCCAGCTCGATCGGCTGGCTGGCCCACCGCGCGGTCGCCGGGTCGGCCGT
>Ga0308175_100001949_pt1 | contig 13963 bp, 10 predicted proteins | sample PhyCR1_3_FD_203893 | JGI IMG/M metagenome (GOLD analysis project Ga0308175, IMG submission 203893) | Soil microbial communities from UC Gill Tract Community Farm, Albany, California, United States - DLSLS.C.R1 | ecosystem: Environmental > Terrestrial > Soil > Agricultural land | place: USA...
TCACCTGCTTCGACTGCGGCGTGGAGGACGCGGGGGAGGCCGGGCGGGAGCTGGCGGTGGAGACGTTTGACCCGCGGGCGATGCGGGCGGCGATCGAGGAATTGAACTGGGACCTGGACCGGTGGCTGCTGGTGCTGCCGCACCCGCGGGTGCCCGAGGCGCGGGCGATGCTGCGGGAGGTGGACCGGTGGGTGCTGCTGAGCACCTGTGACCACGACGGGGTGGTGGGAGGGTATCGGACGCTGAAGGGGCTGGCGGAGGGGTTTGCGGGTGAATACCGGCCGCGGTTGAAGGTGGCGCTGCTGGACGCGCCGGACGAGGCAATGGCGGCGCGGGTGCACCAGAAGCTGACGACGGTGTGTGTGCAGTTTCTGGGTTGGGAGGCGGAGCCGGAAGGCGTTGTGACGCCGGCCGAAGAGGTGGCGGAACATCCGGTGATGTGCTGCCGGCCGGTGCGGGACAAGGGACAACTGGCGACGACGGCGGTGCAGTGGCAGATCGTGGGCGAGTTTTTGGCGCGGGCGAAACAGGCGGCGGCGGAGGAGGCCAAGGCGGAGGAGGAGCGGGTGGCGAAGATCGAGGCCGAACACCGCGAGGAAGATCGCGCCGCGGCCGAGGCGGGGGAGCCGGTGGCGGTGACGTTTGAGGATCGCGAAGGGAGCGGCATGGACGCGGCGAAGCAGGTGGTGGCGGACGTGGTGATTCCGATCCGGCCGGTGGGGAGCGAGACGGCGACGGTGCCGGGGTCGGCGGTGGTGTGGGAAGCGCCGGCCGCGCGGGCGGACGAGCCGCGGGCGGAGCGGTCGATGGAGCCGATCCGGCTGCCGGTGGCGGAGGCTTCGCCGGCCGGGGAGTCGGAAGTGATCGACCTGCCGGGTGGGGAGGTGAACGGCGATACGATTCTGGCCGCGGTGATGCGGCACGAGGGCGGCGGGCTGGTGGAGGTGCCGGTGGGGGCGCCGATGTGCCCCGAGGCGCGCCTGGCGGTGGGGCGCGACCGGCGGCTGGTGCTGGTGGCGGTCGCGCGGCAGGGATTGATCGAGCTGCGGAACATCGGGCGGGCGTACCGTTGGCTGATGGAGAATCGGGGGCTGGTGGGGATGGCGGTGCCGCAGTTTGCGATCGATGCGCGGGCGTTGCCGGTGCTGCGGCTGCTGGTGGACCAGTCGGACCTGTCGGCCGAGGTGCTGAGCGGGGTGGTGCAGAGCGGGAACGTGGTGGTGCAGGCGTACCGGCGGCTGCGGTGGGGGAGTAAGGTGGGGCTGATGCTGGAAGCGGCGTAGGGACGGGCGCGGTGGGTTCGTTTTTTCTGAATCGCGCGCGGGAAGATTCTGGAACATTTGGGAGTATTTCGGAACATTTCGGAAGAGGGGGACCGCAGAGTACGCAAAGAACCCAAAGGGATAAGGGCGGAAGGGGAGCGTGGGTTCGATTTTTCCGCGGGCAGTGTGAACCGGGCAAAATGGGGCATTGGCGGGAATCTTGTGGCGCTTTGTGGCGCGCGGTGGGTTCGATTTTTCCCGGCGCGAGAGGCGGGCGAAAGCGGGAATTTCCGGGCGTCGGCGGACGTTCGCGGACTTGAGTTGAGGCGGGCGCGGTGGGGGCAGCGGGGCGGCGGGTGCGGGCGCGGGATGGGCGGTCTTCGGGAACAATCGGTCCCTCCGTAGATACGGGTGATGTTGCGCCCGGCGCGACGGCGCGCGCAGCGCGCGGGCGGGAATGTGGGTTTATGAAGCGATAACCCGGGGTGGGCGGCGGATTTTTCGGTGGGGACGTGTTGCGCGCGGCGAGGCCGGCGCGCTGTATAATTCGGGTGCGAACGGAGGTGCCCGTGGCGAGAGGCGACGCGATTCGAAACGAGGTTCAGCGGCTGATTCGGGGGGTGCCGTTTCGGCGGTTTATTTTGATTCCGGAGAGAGGGGATCGCGTGCTCATCGAGCATTCGGAGAATATTGCGTCTGATCCGGAGGGGAAGGAGCCGGGGGGTGATGAGTCTTACGTGATCGCGGGGAGGATGCGGATGTTCAGTACGTTTGGGGCGGTGGCGAGTCTTGCGGTGGCGGATCAGGAGGGGGCGGCGGCGTGACATAGGCGACTGAACATGGCGCGCCAGCTTGATTATCAATCACGAGTGAATTCTCGCGGGGCGCTCGCAGTCGGGCCGGTTGCACGGGCGGTGGCGATCATGGCGGGCGTTGTTGTTGTCGCAAATGGCGGGCTACTCGCGTTGGCGACGGCAGACCGGAGTTGGGGGGCGTTGGCCATTGGGATTCTGTGGGGCCCGATTGCGAATCTAGTCCTCGCGATCATTTCGCTTGCCTGCGCATCGGAGGTGAAACAGGGGGCGGAGGGCGCGGCGATTTGGCCGTACGTCCTTGCCTCGATTGGGGTTCCGGCCTCGGCGGCCTTCTTGGATTTGGTGGTAATCGGCTCGATGGGTCTGCACGGGTGCTGATGAGCGGTTCTGCCTGGGACAGCGAACTACGAGATGGCAACGGGCTCGCGCGCTCGCGTCGTGATCGTCGGCTGCAGGGGCTTCGCGGGGCTCGGAATCTGGCGAAGCTTGGCGTCGATCGCGCTGGGGGCGGGGAGGCGGAGGTTGCGGACGAGGCGGAGTTTTTCCAAGGTGCGGAGGAGGAGGTAGGTGCCGTCGAGTTGGTACCAGGCGAGGCCGTGGCGGGCGGAGGTGGGGAAGGCGTGGTGGTTGTTGTGCCAGCCTTCGCCGAAGCAGATGAGGCCGAAGACGGGGTTGTTGCGGGAGTGGTCGTTGGAAGAGTAGGGGCGTGTGCCCCAGACGTGGCAGACGGAGTTGATCGACCAGGTGGTGTGGTGGAGGACGAAGGTGCGGACCAGGCCGCCCCAGATGAAGCCGGAGAGGGCGCCCTGCCAGGTGCGGGTGATGGCAAAGGCGAGGGCGGCGGGGAGGAGCCAGCCGAGGAGGGTCCAGAGCCAGAAGAAACGATCGACGAAGACCAGCATCGGGTCGGCGAGGAGGTCCTGGACGGAGCGGTTGAGGTCGGCGGGTTCGGGGTCGAAGAGCCAGCCGACGTGGGCGTGGAACATGCCTTTGAGCACGGCCAGGGGGCCGCGGCCGAAGCCGTGGTGGGGGGAGTGGGGGTCGCCGTCGTGGTCGGAGCATTGGTGGTGGCGGCGGTGGATGGCGCACCATTCGATCACCGGGCCCTGGACGGCCATGGAGCCGACGACGGCGAAGAAGAGCTTCACCGACGGGTGCATGTCGTAGGCGCGGTGGGTGAAGCCGCGGTGGAAGCCTGTGGTGATGGAGAGGGCGGTGACGCAGTAGCCGAAGAAGAGGAGGTTGATTTCCAGCCAGCCGACGCCGCGGCCCCAGAAGCAGATGATGGCGGCGGCGAGGCCGACCATGGGGAAGCAGACGCCGAAGGCCATGGCGAGGTTTTCGGCCAGGGGGCGTGTGGGGGAGGGCAGTCCGTTGCGGGGGGAGGAGAGGATGTTCAAATGGGCCTCGGGAGCGGCTGTTGGTTGTGTTTAATAGATCGTTGTCAGTATTGCGTTGATCGGCATCGGGGCGTGGGATGATAGCAGGGAATCGGGCGAAGTGTAGGGCAGCGACGCACGTGACGTGGGTTACAGGTCGCGGGGGGAAGCGGCGTTGACGCCTTTTCGCGCGGGCGGTTATCGTGGGGCCGAACCGCCCCAAGGAGTGGCCGCGCAGGAAGCTGCGGAGCGTCATGCGGATCAAAATCGGATACGACCTTGTCTTCGACGTTCCGGCGCCGGTGTCGATGATGCTTATGTTGTACGTGCATCCGTCGCGCGGGGCGGACCTTGAGGAGCCGGAGCGGATCGTCGTCGAGCCGGGGTTGCCGGTGAAGGAGTTTGTGGACTTGTACGGCAACTGGGTGGGGCGGATCGCGGCGCCGGCGGGGAAGGTGCGGCTGACGTATGACAACGTGGTGCGCGACAGCGGGGAGCGCGAGCCGGGGATCGAGGGGGCGCGGCTGCACCCGGTGGAGGAGTTGCCGGACGAGTGTTTGCCATATCTGCTGGCCAGCCGGTACTGCGAGGTGGACAAGATGGTGCCGATGGCGTGGGACTTGTTCGGGAAGACGCCGGCGACGTGGGAGCGGGTGGCGGCGGTGGTGGAGTGGGTGCACGGGCATATCACGTTCGGGTATCAGTTTGCCAGTGCGACGAAGACGGCGGCGGACGTGTGTGAGGGGAAGCAGGGGGTGTGTCGGGATTTTCAGCACCTGGCGATCACGATGCTGAGGGCGCTGAACGTGCCGGCGCGGTATGCGACGGGGTATTTGGGGGATATTGGTGTGCCGGTGGCGCCGTTTCCGATGGATTTTTCGGCGTGGCTGGAGGTTTATCTGGGGGGGCGGTGGTATTCGATGGATGCTCGGCACAACCAGCGGCGGATTGGGAGAATCCTCATGGCTCGGGGGAGGGATGCGGTGGACGTGGCGATGACGACGTCGTTTGGGGCGGCGAAGTTGGAGAAGTTCCTCGTCTGGACAGATGAACTGAAGGAGTAGGCCACATCAGCGGAACTCTATACCTAGGGAATCGTATTAGACTCAGCAAGTTAAGCTTGACCGCTGTCTGGGAGTGGTCGATAATGTAGGTGGAAGGTCGTGGCGCACGCCGGTCCGTTGCGGACGTAAAGGCGGGAGGTTAACAAACCATCCGTCGGCCGGTTGTCCCCCGCGGCCTTCTTTTTTATTGCCGCTGCTTGTAAGCGGTCTTTACCGTCAGCATCTTCCTGCCACTTTGCACTTCGCAAACCACGACCAGCACACCGCCAGGGACAGTTCCGGAGAATGCGATCCGTGGTGTAGCTTTGGCCACTCGAAACTCACTAATGTTGCGCGGGTCGACGATGCGCGGGATGTGCGTGAAGTCTTCGGGTAATAGCGCTGCATGGCCGTGCCGTGCTTCCAGTCCTTCGTCCGTGTGGCGGTTGCAGGCGTGGCGGATGGCATCCGTGTCGAGCACGTACCAGTACCCCGGTTCAATGCGGAAGATGCCGGCGTTGTCGAGAAACTGATCGACGCCCAGCAGCGCTTGTAGCCGCCAATGGATTGCCTGCCGGTCCTCCGATGTTACGACGCGGAACACGATGCCGTGCCGCGGCGGGACAGTCATTTGATTCGCGGCCGCGTATAGCTCGCCGATGGCGAGGGGCAGACGGTCGGCATCAAGGATGGCCACGTAGCCGGCCGGCAGGCGCTCGCGGCCGATCCACTTTTTCCCTCGGTCAAAGTTTGGCCCGATGGGGCTTGTTGAGCCGCCGGTCATTGCTGCTGCTGGTGTTCCTGTTGTTGGGTGCCGTAGGAGCGGTGGAAGGAACTGGGGTCGGGGTAGACGGGCAGGGCCAGGGAGTGGAGGCGTTCGGCGGCGAGTTCGGGGGGGATTTGTTCGAGGACGTCGGTCTGGACGTTGACGTCGATTTTTTCTTCGGCGTTGCCGCGGTAGATGCCTTTGTTGGGGGGGACGTCGTGGAAGTGGCGGCCGGTGGCGACTTTGACGAAGTGATCGTTGATGACGCAGCGGTTGGCGGGGTCGAAGCCGATCCAGCCTTCGGAGGGGAAGAGGAGCTCGCACCAGGCGTGGGTCTGGCCGAAGCCGCGGGTGGCGGAGGCTTCGGGGTGGATGAAGCCGCTGACGTAGCGGGCCGGGACGCGCAGGGCGCGGGCGAGGCCGATCATGAGGTGGGTGAAGTCCTGGCAGACGCCGGCGCGTTTTTCGAGGACTTCGGTGATGGGACTGGCGGCGGTGGTGACGCCTTTCTGGTAGGTGAAGTCGCGGTCTATCAGGTCGATCATACGGCGGGCGAGGTCGCCGAGGGGCATGCCGGGGGTGGGGTTAATCGATGCGGCGAGGTCGCGGAGCTGGGGGGAGTCGGCCACGGGGCCGCCGAACTGGAGGAAGTCGTAAACGGCGTAGTCGTAGTCGGCGCCGTCGAGGGGCCAGCGGTCCACGAGGGAGGCGGGGTCGAGGCGCATGCGGTCGGTTTCGACGACGCTGGTGGCGATGATGCGGATCTGGTTGTGAAAGCCGGTGATGGTGAAGGGGTGGACGATGTTGCCGAGCCAGTCGAAGTAGCTGGTGATGGCGGTGGGCGGGCCGATGGCGAGGGAAAAGGAGAGGCGGTGCTGGTCCTGCTCCTGGCGCGGGGCCATGCGGAGCTCCATGACGGATTCGCTGATGAGGTCGGAGTAGGCGAGGTCGGTTTGGTGAGTGATTTTGAAGAGCATTTTGGCGGACGCGGCGGGTGGGAGTATAGCCGCGCGTGAGAAAGCCCGAAATCCGAAACCTGAAATCCGAATCAAGCCCGAATGACGAAATCCGAATGACGAAACAAGAGGCTTCCGTTCGTCATTCGGGTTTCGGATTTGATTCGGGCTTCGGGTTTCGTCATTCGGGCTTCGCCTTCTTGGGCTGTAGGAGCTCGTTCCTTTCGAGGATTTCGAGGACGGGTTTGCCGTCAAGTCCTGAGGCCAGCGGGATGCCCAGGAAGGCGCAGGTGGTGGCGAAGGTGTCTTCGGTGTTGATGGTGAGCTTGGCGTAGGTGGTGAGGTCGAGGTTTTTGGCGACGCCGGGGCCGTGGGCGATCCAGGGGATGAAGCGGCTGCGGGGGTCTTCGGGGCCGTGGGAGCGGCCGGCGCCGCCGTGGTCGGCGGAGAGAATAACCAGCGTCGAGCCGGAGAGTTTCAGCTCGTCGAGGACGGTGAGGATCTGGCCGACGGCGCGGTCGGCGTCTTCGACGGCGGCGAGTTGCTGGGGCGTGCCCCAGCCGATGGCGTGGCCGACGTTGTCCACGCCGGGGAGGTGGACGAAGAGGACCTGGGGCTGGTGGTCGCGGAGGAGTTGGACGGCGTGGCTGGCGACGTCGGGGGTGTCGGTCTTGGGGTTTTGGGGGACGTAGGACCAGTCGAGGGTGCCGGGCTTGGCGAGGGTGTCGAACTTGCTCTTGCCGGCGACCATGGCGGTCGTGTAGCCGGACTTCTTAGCAAGTTCGAAAAGGGTGGGGAATCGCGGGTAGACGGGCTGGCTGAGGGGCAGGTCGCGGTTCCATTCGATTTCGTGGCGCCGAGGGGTGACGCCGGTGAGCATGCTTACGTGGGAGGGGAGGGTGATGGCGAGGTTGGTGGTCTGTGCCCAGAGGGTGAAGCTGCCGGTGGCCATGAGTGTGCGGATGTGCGGGCCGTTGGCGCGGAGGAGGACGTCGGGGCGGAGGCCGTCGATGCTGACGATCAGGGCGCGGGTGATCGCGGGGACGGGGCGCGCGGCGGGGGCGGCGGCGCCGGCGCGGAAGGCGACGACCGTCAGCAGTAAGAGGGAGAGCGGCAGCAGGCGGGGCCTGTTCATCGTGTAATCCTTGTAACCAGTTGACGGGGATGAAGCCTCGCGGTCGGGCAAAGTTGCATCGGGCCGCGGCGAACGTTCTAATAATCGTTCTGGCTTTACCCTCCAGCAGGAGAGATCCCATTGCGACGTACCGTGGTTGTGGTGTTGGTGTTGACGGGGATACCGCTGTTGTGTGCCGGCTGTGCCGGTAGCGACGGCGGGGCGGGGGGGGGTGTGCCCGGGGCGGATCGGGCGGTGGCGGCGTCCGCGGCGGCGGGGCGGGCGCCGGCGACGGGGCCGTCGGCGGTCGTGGGCGGCGGGCCGGAGACGGTCGTGGCGCGGATGGGGTCGCAGACGATCACGCTGGGGGAGCTCGAGGAGCCGCTGATCAAGGCGTACGGGTTGAACGTGCTGCTGAACCTCGTGCAGCTCGATCTGGTGAAGCAGGCGGCGAAGGACGCGGGCGTGACCGTCACGCCGGAGGACGTGCGGCAGGAGCGGGAGATGATGGTGGGGCGGATGTTCCGCGAGGCGGAGAAGTCGGACTACGAGCAACTGCTGGATCAGTTCCTGGCGCGAGAGCACATCACCAGGGCGGAATTTGATCTGGTACTGGAGACCAACGCGAATCTGCGGAAGATCGCCGAGCCGCAGTTGCGGGACAAGGTGACCGAAGAGAACGTGCAGGAGGGGTTCCGGGTCCAGTACGGGGAGAAGGTGCTGGTGCACCACGTTCAGTGCGCCAACCAGCAGGAAATCGCGGCGGTGCAGCGGCGGCTGGCGGCGGGGGAGTCGTTTGAGAAGGTGGCGACGGAGCTCAGCCGCAACCAGATTTCGGGACCGATCGGCGGGGAGTTGCCGGCGTTTACGCGGGCGGATACGCGGTTCGGGCAGGCGTTTAAGGAAATGGCGTTCGGTCTGAAGGTGGGGGAAATCTCGGAGCCGGTGGAATGGAACGGGTCGCTGCACCTGATCAAGCTGGTGCAGCGGATCGAGCCGAAGGCGGTGAAGTATGAGGACGTGAAGGATTCGGTGAAACGCGAGCTGGTGGACCAGTGGACGCAGCAGATCGTGCGGCAACTTCGGGCGAAGATCGGCCAGCAGGCGCTGGCGGCGCTGCGGATCGAGAATCCGGAACTGAAGCGGCAGTTTGAGGAGAAGGTGGCCAAGTCGAGGGCGGCGGCGCAGGGGCAGGTGCAGGGGAGGGACGAGGTGAAGAAGGAGATCGAGCGGCGGGAGCGGGAGGCGGCGAAGGAGGATGCGGGTGCGGCGGGGGCGACGGAGGCTGGACGGCCGCCGGCTACCATGCCCGGGGCCGCGGTGGTGGCACCGGGCAATCCTGCGAAGTAGGAGCTCCCGCGGCAGAGCCGCGGGGCTCCCGTCGGCGGATCAATGATCTCTTCGCTGGGGGGTTGTAGAATTGCAGTGACTTATATGAGCCAGCAACCATTCAAGATCGAAGTTTCCTCGCGCATCCAGCGTCTCCCGCCTTACCTGTTCGGGCGGATCAACAAGATGAAATATGAGAAGCGGGTGGCGGGGGTGGACATTATTGACCTGGGGATGGGGAACCCGACGGACCCGACGCCGGAGTCGGTGGTGCAGAAGCTGGCGGAAGCGGCCCGGGACCCGCGGAACCACCGGTACAGCGTAAGCAACGGCATCGCCGGCCTGCGGCGGGAGGTGGCGAAGAAGTACCGGCAGAAGTATGGCGTGGAGCTGGACCCGGAGACGGAGGTCATTGCGACGATCGGGTCGAAGGAGGGGTTCAGCCACATGTGCCTAGCGATGCTGGGGCCGGGCGATACGGCGGTCGTGGGGGACCCGGCGTTTCCGATTCACATTTACGCGGTGGCGATGGCGGGGGCGAACGTGATTCGCGTGCCGCTGGGGAACGACCAGGCGTTTCTCGATCGAATCGAGCGGACGATCGAGGGGCTGTACCCGACGCCGAAATTGTTGATCCTGAATTATCCGCACAACCCGACGGCGATGACGGTGGAGCCGGAGTTCTGGGAGAGGGCGATCGCGATGTGCCGGCGGCACGGGGTGATGATCGTCAGCGATTTCGCGTACGGGGAGGTGTGCTTCGACGGGTACAAGGCGCCCAGCTTCATGGCGGCCGAGGGGGCGAAGGACCTTGGCGTGGAATTCACGACCATGTCCAAGAGCTACAACATGGCCGGGTGGCGGTGCGGGTTCTGCGTGGGCAACGCGGAGATGGTGAAGGCGCTGGCGACGATCAAGGGGTATTACGACTACGGGATGTTCGCGCCGATCCAGATCGCCAGCGTGATTGCTATGCGGGAGCACCTGCACTTTCCGGAGGAGCAGGCGAAGATTTACGAGGAGCGGCGGGACGTGGTTTGCGCGGGGCTGGACAAGCTGGGGTGGGCGTATGAGAAGCCGCGGGCGAGCATGTTCGTGTGGGCGCGGATTCGGGACGAGCATTTTAAGAGCGGGGAGGGGACGATCGATTTCTGCCTGCGGATGATGGACGAGGCGGAGGTGGCCTTGGCGCCGGGGCGGGCGTTCGGCGAGCACGGGGAGGGGCACGTGCGGATCGCGCTGGTGGAGAACGAACACCGGCTGAAGCAGGCGATGCGGAACCTGGACCGGGCGCTGAATCCGAAGCCGCAGAAGCCGAAGCGCGCGAAGGCGACGGCGTGAAAGTGTGGCACGGGCGGCTCGCCCGGAATTGTATTTTGATCAAAGAAGACACGGGCGGGCCGCCCGTGTCACGCTGAATGTCCCACGCCCTGAAATGGCTGCCCCAACTTTATAACTACGTCGAGGTGGCGCTCTGGCCGGCGCTTGGCGCGGTGGCGGCAATTGCCGGGTGGCGGCAGCCGCGAGGGAGACGGGCTTTCTTTTTCGCCGCGGCTGGGGTGCTTGTGGTGTTCGGGGCGAGCGATTGGTTCGAGGCGGAGACGGGCAACGAGTGGTGGCACCCGTGGTGGCTGCTGCTGTGGAAGGCGGCGTGCGTGGGGGCGCTGCTCGCGATTCTCATTTCCGCGTGGTGGGGGGCGCGGAAGGCTGGCGGGCGGGGGTGACTCGGGGTGGGGTGAGTTTTTCCATGGTGAACTTGCCGAGGTCCACGTCGCCTTGGCCGGCGGGGATGGTGACGCGGGCAGAGACCTTGGCGACGTCATAGTTGGAGCCGACGTTGGGGAAGATTTGGGCGCTGAGCTGGTATTCGCCGGGCGGCACGTCTTCGATGCGGAAGTTGCCGTTGGCGTCGGGGGAGAAGGCGTAGGTGCGGCGGTTGTCGTAGTAGGCATCGCGCTTGGCGTGGTAGGCCTTGGCTTCTTCGGAGGATTGCCATTTGGCGAGCCAGTCGCGGCGGTCCTGGGTGGACATCGTTTCCCAATTTGGCGGGTAGGTCGGCTTGAACGCGGGCGCGGGGGTTTCGATCGCGCAAAACTCGAAGCGCCAATTGGGGTGGAGGTCGGCGGGGGCAATGAGGCGTCCGGTTGCGGCGCGGCCGGCGCCGCCGAGCTGCACCGTGAGCGTCTGGCCGGGCTCGGGGTTGATCGGGAGTTCCATGGACTGCGTAAACATCCTGCCGCCGCCGATGGGGACGCGGCGGCCGAGGTAAGCCGGGCCGGCGGGGACGCGGTCGAAGGCGAAGCGGCCGTCGGCGTCGGTCTCCGCGAACCGCATGCGGATGACGCGCGGGAGCTTGCGATCGGGTGGCGCGTCGTCGCGGCGGGACATTACGACCGCCTGGCCGACGGCCGGTTTATCGCCGATGAGGAAGCGGCCTTCAACTCGGGCCCATGGCTGGAGGGTAATCTGGTTGGACGCGGCGGCGCGCTCTTTGGAAACTTCGGCGTAGCCCTGGTCGGCGAGAATGATGAGCGTGTAGGTCCCGTCGGTTGGGGGAAGGGAGAAGCGGCCCTGGGCGTCGGTCGTGGCGCTTCGGCCGGAGGTCTGGCGCGTCGGACGGCCGTTTTGAATCACGGTCTGAGAGTTGGGGGTGGCGAGGAGGACGTCGGCGTTGGGGACGGGCTTGCCGTCGGGGGAGAGGACGGTGCCGGAGATGTCGGCGGATTTTCGCAGCTTGGCGTTGAAGGTGATGACCTTGTTGTCTTCGGTGGGGCCGTAGGTGACGAGGTCGGACGAAGCGGGGGCGTAGCCATCGGCTTCGATCCTGACGGCGTAGCTGTCGCGGGGGAAATCCATGAGGATTTCGTATTGGCCGTTCGAGGCCTGAACGGGGCGGAGGGGGTCCCAGAAGACGGAGCTGCGCTGGGCGCCGTAGCCGCGGGAGACGGTGAAGGACGCGATGGGCTGGCCGGTCTCAGCGTCGGTGACGGCGCCGGTGAATTTCAGGGGGTGGTGAAAGACGAGGGTCGCGGCTTCGTCGGGGGAGAGGCGGTAGTTGCTGAGACGCATGTAGTCCCGGACGAAGGCGTCGATCCCCATGGGGAAGTCGGGGCCGTCGAAGGAGAAGTGGCCGTCGGCGCCGGTGGTGGCGGAGATGAGTCCCAGGAGGCGCTCGTTTTGCCAGCGGCTGACGTAGATCGTGACGCCGGGGATGGGATGACCGGCGGTGTCGACTGCGCGGCCGCTGAAGGAGTGGGCGGCGGCGAGCTTGATCTGGACGTCGGCTGGCGGTGTGACTTCCCGCATGACCGGGGCCTTGCCAGGGGCCTGGACAAAAAGAGTCGTTTTCTGCGGCTGGGCGGGGAGGGAGAAGCGGCCGTCGGCATCGGTGGTGGTGGAAGGGTAGTCACTGCGGCGGTCGAAGTCGTAGGCTACTTTCGCGCCAGCGACGGGGCGGCCTTGCTCGTCGGTGACGCGGCCACTTACGGCGACCCCGCGGCGGAGGATAATCTTGAACGAACGGTCGTCGGGGAACTTGGCGATGGCGGAGCGGTCCACGCGCGTCTCAAGGTACCTGGGCTGTGTGACGGTGATCGTGGCGCGGGAGAGGTCGGGCGGTGTGTCGTCGAAGTGCCAGCGACCTTGGGCGTCAGAGCTGGCAGGGGCGTGCGGGACGTAGTGCAGCGTGGGGTTACGGTTGTCGTCGGGGGGGACGCCGGTGGTGAGCGAGACGGTGGCGCCTTCGACGGGGTGGCCGGCGTCGTCTTCGACGGTACCGGCAATGGGGCGGGCGGGGGTGAGCTTGAGGGCGTAATCGGCGGGGACGCGGGGGCGGCCGTCGGCGCCGATCCAACTGAGGCGGACGGTGGCGTGGCCGGGGGCGGAGACGGTGAGGACGACGATCGTCGGGTCGATTTGGGAGAGCGGGACGGCGGCGCGGCCTTGGGTATCGGTGGTGAGGGATTGACTGAGGGCCGAGCGGCCTCGGCTGGCGCCGGGGTTCTTTGGATCGAACGGCCGATATTCAATCGTTGCGCCGGCGACGGGCACGGCGGTCGCAGAATCGGTGACGATGAGCGAGAGCGTGTCGGCGGGCCGCGTGGCGGGGGCGGCCTGTCCGCTGGCGGGGTAGGTCGTGGTGGTCAGGACGATGGCGAGGCACAGTCCCGCGGCCGCGAGCGCGGCGACCCAGCTCGGGGGACGGGCGGTGTCGGCGTCGGGAATGCCGAGCAGCCGGCGGGCGCGCGACAGGAGCGAGCCGGCGGGGCCGGCGGCGGCGGGCGCCAGGGCGGGGGCGGCGGTCGCGGCGACGGCGGCAAGCGCCTCCACGTACGTCGCGCGGTCGCGCGTCAGCGTCACCGCGATGTCGTCGCAGCAGTGTTCGCGATCGGCACGCACGCGGCGCGCGACCCACCACACGGCGGGGTGGTAGAAGAGCAGCGTTTCGATGACCGTCTGCACGAGGTTGACCAGGTAATCGTGGCGGCGGACGTGGGCCAGCTCGTGCGCCAGGATCGATTCGATCTGGGACATCGGCAGGCCGCTCAGCAGGGCGGCGGGGAGGAGGATGAGCGGCTTGATCGTTCCGATCACGAGCGGGGAATCGATCCGCGTGGACTGGAGCAGTCGGACGACGCGCCTCAGGCCGAGGCGGTCGGCGAGCGCGGCGGCGGCGGACGAGACGGCGGGGTCAACCGGACGGGTCGAACGCGACTTGAGCCGCTGGACCAGGATCCAGCCGCCGAGGTTCCAGGCGGAGAAGGCGAACACGCCCATCGCCCAGGCCAGGACGAGCCAGGGGAGCAGGCGGGGGATGCGGCGGGCGATGTTCTGTTGCACGGTGGCGAGATACGTCTTCAACGAATGATCGGCGGGAGCGTTTGCGACGACGTGCGGGGGGTTTTCGTCCGCCTCGGGACTCGGGAGCCGGGCGGGTCTTTGCGCGGGCGACTGCGCCCGCGGCGCCGGGGTCGGCGGTGCTTCGGTAATCCGCGCTGGGGTGGCCGACAAGGTGGCGGGATGCGGATGCGGCGTGGGCAGGAGCACGAACGTGATCACCGCGGCCGCGGCCATCGCGGCCAGCGCGAGGCAGGAGGCGACGTAGCGCGCGTGGGGACTGCGGCGCCGCAGCACGGCGAGGCAGATTGCCAGGAGCAGGGCGATGGCCAGCAGTTGCCACAGTGAGTGGAGCAACGTCCAGCCGAGGCGATGGGCGGGGGGCGAGAGGAGAACGCGGGAAAGCAGCCCTGAATCGCTCATGGCTTTTCTCCTTTCGAGTATTTCAGGAGCTTACGGATTT
>Ga0308175_100001950_pt1 | contig 13963 bp, 9 predicted proteins | sample PhyCR1_3_FD_203893 | JGI IMG/M metagenome (GOLD analysis project Ga0308175, IMG submission 203893) | Soil microbial communities from UC Gill Tract Community Farm, Albany, California, United States - DLSLS.C.R1 | ecosystem: Environmental > Terrestrial > Soil > Agricultural land | place: USA...
TGCCACCGTCACGAGTTCAGGACTTCCAACTCCCATCCGGTGCGGTGTTGCCGAGACCCTATCCGCCCCTGGATTTGATCCGGATTTATTCTTCATCTGCGATCTTGAGCTGATCGACAATGAGTACCCGCCGATTGTGATTGCGGTGCAAGGGACGGCGCTGAAGGCACTTGAAACGCGGCCGATGCCGAAGGCACAAAAGGAGCCGGCCGGAGCGATCGTCAAGCGATCTGACGTTCCGGAGCTTCACCGGATGGCAGACCTCTCTTTGCCCGTATCAGTCTCACTGGGGAGCACCAAGATGGAAATGAAAGCGGCTCTGCAGGCGCGCACAGGATCAATTATTTCCTTATCTAAGGACGCCTATGATCATGTCGAACTGCTGGTAGATGGTGTGATCGTCGCGCGCGGAGATCTCGTGGTGGTCAAAGGTAACTACGGATTTCGAGTCAAACAGATTGTGACGAAGACTCAACGCATCTCACTTTACGGCAACTAGGGAAGAGACTCTCCGCCAACTCAGACATGAAACGAGCACTAACGCAGCAGGAAATCGATGCCGTCTTCGCAGGGTCCCCTGCCGTCCAAACTCCATCGGACGAGGTACAGGCCTTCGACATCCGTAAGCTGGACAAGATTCCCAAATCCCAGCTCCGGTCTCTTCACCTGGTTCACGAGACCTTTACCCGAAATCTCACTTCCAACCTCTCCGCCTATCTGCGCTCCTACGTCATGCTCAGCCTCGTGAGCCTGGAACAGATCTCGTACGGCGAGTTCGTGGAGGGTCTGGCGTCCCCGGCGTGCCTCGCCTATATCAGCTTATATCCATACGACGGAACCGCGATTCTGGACATCAGCACCAGCCTGGCGTTTCGCTTCGTTGAAATCCTTCTCGGCAGTAAGGAACAGTCCTTCATTTCGGTCCAGCGCAAAATCACGGACATCGAGAAGCGGCTCTTCAAAACTATTCTGAGTGTTATTCTGCGCGAACTGCAGGAGGCTTGGAACAGCGTGGCAGACGTGAACTTTGCCGTGTCGTCCCTTGCGAGTGAAACTCAGCTGAATTACGCGCAAGGTGCAGCTGAAGCGATGATTGTGATCGCAATCGAAGTGTGTGTCGGTGGCACGTCCGGGCTGATGAATCTAGCCTTGCCGGCGCTCTTCATCAAGCGGCTTCGGAATAAGTTCGACCAACTTGAACAAATCCGGCGAGCCGAGGCGACGGAGAGCGACCAGGTTCACATGGGAACGCTGCTCCAAAACGCTGAACTCGACTTCAATGTGCAGGTTTCCGGCGGCAGCGTAAAGGCTGAAACTCTGCTCGACGTCTCCATCGGCGACGTATTGATTCTCGGCGAAAGCTGTAATGCGCCGTTCCGCGGATTCCTGAACGGACGGCCACAATGGCTGGGAGGCATTTTGGAAGAAAGCGGTAAGCTGGCGTTCGAAATCACAGGGACGATCAGCTAGTTCTTGTCCGCCGCACACGAGCAAGCGCTTGTTCGCCGCGGGCCTTTCTAGAACAAATCTCCCTGAACGCCACGTCGGACCTGACGTCGAGCAGCGCTGAGATCGCCTCAACTGCCGGTACGTGCCTTTACGAAGTCATCCATCTTGTCGAACACTTTTTCGGGTGAGGCGCCGGCCGACAACTGCTCCATCATGCAGGCGCAGCTGATGGTCAACATGACGGACCTGTTGCCCACGTCGATGTTTGCTGACAAGGGCTTATTGGAGATAGCCCGGATCTGACTTTCCATCTTGTCGGAATTCTCGAAATTGATGATTGTCGAGAAGGCCGACCCACTCCATCGCGAGAGGGAAGTGGAATCCGGCAATTCCCGCGCTAAGTACTGCGCCACGTATAACAGTACTCTATCCCCCGCAAGCCGACCGAACCGTTTATTGATCAACGGAAGACGTTCAACAACAAAGAGCGCCGTGATGACGTTCTTCCCTTCAGCAATGGAATCAGTCACGAGTTTTTCGAACAGCAAGCGCCCCGGCAGGCCCGTGTCCGAGTCGACGGTCATTGCCCCCTCGGGAATTGTCACGGCCGCCGGAGCAGCAGTCGGCTTTGCTTTCTCCGCACGAACGATCTCCAGGCACTTTGAAATTGAGTGTTTGATGGCCTGAAAATCCGCGGATTCAGAAGCCTGAGACAGAAGCTGCTCCAGAGACTCGAGAGGTGGTGCGCTGATCGCAGCGACCGGTGTCGCCGGTGGGAGGGGTGGTGGCACTGAGTTTTCGATTTGCTCACCCTGGCCTCTGCCCTCGGACATGAGGCCACTCAGTGCTTTAAGAAGCGGTGCCACGGCCACCGTTTGTTCTTCCGAAAGCTGACCTAACCAGGAAGTTACGGCTTCTCTTGCTTCGCCAGGTGCGAGCTGTGCTTTAGTATCCGTAAGCGCTTTACCACGCACAGTTTAACATCGCCGTTTACCTGGAAGATTGCCAGGAAGATAGCCGTCCGAGTCTAGGAGTATCCTCCAGAATTGAGCCCGGCACCGCTTCTGCCGGAGGAGCGCGACCCGTTGCCTCGCATCCGGACGCGAAGATCGCTGCATGCATGTTGCTGCGCAGTGCGCATGGTCTGCTGTATCATACGCAATGACGGAGTGGGCCTAGTTGCCCCCTAATCTGGCTTCAAAAAGGATCTGAATGTCATTGCGCCCACGCCTCTTGTCGCTCGGCACTCTGCTACTTATTTCGTTGACGGGACTGTTGTTTGCTCAGGCAAATCGAACCACATGGAAGGATTATCTGGGCGGCTCTGACAGTTCCCACTACTCAGCGTTAGATCAGATCAATCGCAAGAACGTGGACCAGCTCGAGATTGCGTGGAAGTACAACACGGGTGACGACCTCAGTTACACCTTTAGCCCTCTGGTGGTCGACAACGTGGCCTACTTCGCGGCGAAGAATGGCTCGCTCGTAGCGGTGGACGCGACCAATGGCAAAGAGCTGTGGACGCATCCGTTTCTAACACCCGCCGGCGCTCCGGCTACATTCGCCCGCTTCGCCGGCATCACGGGACAGCGCGGGGGCAATTATTGGGAGAGCAAGGATCGCACCGATCGCCGGCTTTTTATCTCGGCTTCAGGATTTCTCTATGGCATCGATGCGAAAACGGGCAAGTTGATCGAATCCTTCGGCGACCACGGGAGAGTGGATCTTAAGACCGGCATTGACCGAGCGCCGCGAGGACTTTCGGCCAGGAGCGCCGGTCGCGTGTTTGACAATATTCTGATCCTGGGTAGTGCAACGGGTGAAGGGTATCTGGCGCCTCCGGGAGATCTGCGGGCCTTTGATGTAGTGACAGGCAAACTGTTGTGGGTATTCCATACGATCCCCCACCCGGGCGAACTCGGCTACGAAACATGGCCCAAAGACGCTTACACCTATATGGGTGGCGTGGACGTGTGGGGCGAGATCACCGTGGACGAGAAACGGGGGATCGCTTATTTCCCGGTCGCATCGCCCAAATATGAACTCTACGGAGGTGACCGGCCCGGTGACAATCTGTTCGCCGATTGCCTGCTCGCTTTAGATGCCCGCACGGGCAAGTATCTTTGGCACTACCAGACGATTCATCACGACATCTGGGACTACGATCCGACCGCTGCGCCACAACTGGTTACGGTGAAGCACGATGGCAAAGATGTGGACGTCGTCGCACTCGCCAGCAAGAATGGATTCCTCTATGTGTTCGATCGTGTGACCGGAAAGCCAATCTGGCCCATAGTCGAGAAGCCCGTTCCGAAATCGGATGTGCCTGGTGAGGTAACCTCTCCGACGCAGCCGTTTCCAACAGCGCCGCCCGCATTTGCACGCCAGGGCATGACCGAAGACGACATGTACGACGGTTTCATGACGCCGGAAGAGAAGGTGCGCTGGAACGAGCGTCTCAAGGATGCTCGCAAGGGCTTCTATACACCGCTCGGTCTGGTCGACACGATCTCAATGCCGTCCGTGAATGGTGGTGCGCTGTTCTTCTCGTCAGGAGCGGATCCGACAACTGGCACGGTCTACGTGGAATCGAAAGACATGCCGTCGATCATGAAGCTCGTCCCGGCGGGAGAGTCGACTGCGGCGAATACCGGGGGTACTATCCCATCCCGGCCTAAGAAGGACCGAGCCCGTGGATCCGGGCCCTTTGCGGCATTCACTCCAGAGAAGCAAGGTCGAGCTGTATTCGAGCAGAATTGTCAGGTTTGTCATGGGCCTGAGCTGAAGGGCGATCGCGGACCGGCTATCGATACGGCTGTGCAAAGACTTGGAGCCGATGGGACGCGTGCGGTCATCAAGAATGGACGTGCGGGAATGCCGGCATTTCCAAAGCTTCCGGATCAGGTAATGAGCAATCTGCTTGCGTTTCTGACTGATCCGGAATTAGCACCGCCCGGGTCGGCGGCTCCGATGGCCGCGCTCCGCGCAATGCTCCCTAAGGAGCCCGAGTATCCGTCGAACGTTACACCGCCCCCATCGCGCTACCGAACGGGTTATGGCAATGAGCCTTACGTCATCAAGCCACCATGGACGACCATCACCGCTTACGATCTGAATACAGGCAAGATCAAGTGGAAGGAACCCTACGGGGATCTTCCAGAAGCCGGGCCAAGCAAAGAGCTGCGCGGGAATGTGTATCCGAAGAGCGGCTTCGTCGTTACTGCCGGAGGGCTGATCATGTATGCCGGAAACGACTCAAAGCTCTACGCCGTCGACAAAGACACAGGCAAGCTGATCGCAACCAAACAGCTGCCCAACGGATCTCTTGGTCAACCGGCTGTGTACCAAGTGAATGGACGCGAATACATCCTGCTGGCCGTTTCGGGTGGCAATCCATATCCTGAAGGCGCACCCATGGCTCCGGGCGGCACCAGCCCTGCGGCTACCGAGAAGTGTTACATTGCGTTTGCATTGCCTGATACTGGCAAAACCACGCCCAATTAGCGCCATTCAATCTCGTCGAAACGCACTGCAACCTGGACGGCACGTATGCTGCCGTCCGGTAGGCTCTACCGGTCCTGAGAACTCTACGTCGAAGAACTCCAGATGTCTCCAACCGTGAAGCCATTTGGAAACGGATCTTCCGGATCGAGCACGTATTGTGCAAAGCCCGTTATCCAAGCCTGGCCGGAGAGCACAGGGAACTACCGCCCGGTAGTTGCCGACCTTGGTCTCTTCCACGAGCCGGCCGGTGAAGGTTGTCCCGAGAATGCCTTCATGAACGAAATCCTGGCCGATGGCGAGCTGCCCCTTAGCGTAGAGAGCCGCCATTTTGGCGCAGGTTCCCGTTCCGCAGGGCGAGCGGTCAACTGCGCCCGTCCACGAGTTCGGGCGCGACCAGTCAAGGGTTCCGGTGGAAACGATGACCGTGTTGCGCCGGCTCGACGAGGAATTCACGGGCTCGCCTGAAAGCTGAGCGATCGTGATGTCGTGGATTTCGGGATTGTCGGGATGCGAAACCGGCAGTTGTTCGCGGGCGGCCGCTTTAATCATTTCCCCAACCCGGACCAGCTCGCGAGCTTCATCCGGAACCAACCGGAGGCCGAGCGGCGCGACATCTGCGATCACGTAAAACATCCCGCCGTACGCTACATCGACGTTAACCGTCCCGAGGCCGTTCACTTCCACCGGCGTATCGAGGTGCGTCGCAAATGCCGGAACATTGCGGAAGCTCACCTTCTTTACTTTTCCGTTCAGCACCTCGGCATCCACCGCGATCAGTCCTGCGGGTGTTTCCAGTCTTAGCCGAGTTAGTGGTTCACTGACCGGCACCATTCCCGTTTCGATGAGTACGGTCACGACACAGATGGTGTTTGAGCCGGACATGGGTGGATACTCCACCTGCTCCATGATTACGAAGCCTGCGTGCGCTTCCGGGTGCGTCGGAGGCAATATCAGATTGCAGTTCGAAGCCGGATAGCCACGCGGTTCGCGAAGCATGCGTAACCGGAGCTGGTCCGCCTCGGTTGCGAGATACTTCATCTTCTCGAACATGGATCCCCCGGGCACGTTCAAGATGCCGCCCGTGATCACACGTCCGGGTTCGCCGCACGCATGTGCGTCAACAGCGGTGATCATGCTGCTGAATCGCATCTAAGAGGCCGGCTTCTCTGACTGGGCTAGCAGTTCCTGTAGATATTTGCCCCAGATGGCCGGAATGGAGTGCGTACCGTGTCCGCGAGTCTCATCACTGATCGGGATCAGGACAAATCGGCCGTGCTTCACTCGTTTAATCAAGCGCTCGGAAATGCCTAACTCGGGTGGGTTTACCTGATCATCAGCCGAATTGATTGCCAGCAGTGGCGCCTTGATCTGTTCGAGCTTGGGCTCCGGGTTATAGAAGCGAGAGGATTCGTACGCATAGATCATGTCGTTTGCGTCATAGTGCGACGATCGAGTCTCGTATGACTTCATAGAAGCGATCACTGCTTCACGCGTGGGCATGTGCTTCTGCATCTGTAACGGATCGCTGGTCATAAGAGAAAGAAAGTAAGTGGCGCATAGCAGTCCGTACTTCGGCTCTGCGGTGTAGTCCCCGCCTTTCCACTCCGGATCCTTCTCGATCGCATTAATCAGCATCTGCCGCATCAGCCAATTGCGGCCTGCAATCTCGACCGGGTTGCTCGCGAGAGGCATCAAAGCGTCCATAAAGTCGGGATATGTTTCTCCCCAGATCCAGGTGTGCATCGCCCCCATCGAAGTGCCCATCACGAGCCGCAGATGGTTCACTCTCAGACCCTCGGTTAACAGAACGTAGTCAGCCTTAACCATGTCGTCGTACGTGTATTTCGGGAAATGCATGCGCATCCCGTCGCTCGGTTTGCTCGAGTCGCCATGCCCGATGGCATCCGGCAGGATGACGAAGTGTGTCGCGGCGTCCAGCAGTTGGCGCGGGCCAAACAGGTGGCCCGCGAAGGTGTCATTCAAGAACGACTTTCCGTTTCCGGTCGTTCCGTGCATGATCAGTACGGCGTTACGCACGGTCCCGTTCGCGTCCCGTTCGGGTTTACCAAGCGTCCAATAGTGCAGCCGCAACTTCGGTAGTGACTCGCCAGTGACGAACTTGAAATTGTTGATCGTGTAGCTTCCCTCGGTCGGGGACGGGTAAGTGGCGGCCGCGACGATCCCCGGGAGTACAGGCAGTAGGAGGAGTAGCTTCTTCATTGCATTGAATCTCTTGGCTGATTCATCAAGCCCGGTGAGCCCCAAGTGTAACGTTATGCCTGGCCCTCATTGTCAGTATGATGTTCATCAAGGACCGGCGATCGAAATTTGATCTGCCGTGGCGTTTTCGACGAAACATGCTCATTGCGGAGGGCACATCCATTGTCATTCAACCCGCCTGAAACAACCTCAAGTACACGTTCACCTATTTCGAGGCGCGATTTCGGCCGAAGTGCGGCCGCGGCTTCCTTCCTGATTCTTAAGCCGCGAACAGTCTGGGGATACCAGGCTAATTCTGCCGTTCGCCTGGCGCTTCTCGGGTGCGGAAACCGAGGCACGAGCGTTGCTACTTCCTTTGCCAGGAACACGAGCGCCCGTATCGTAGCCTTGGGCGACATCTTCCAGGATCAGCTGGACAAGGCGAAGAGCAACTTCGATGCAGTCGCCAGTTCGCTAGGGTACGCCGGCCCGGAAACGAAGTTGATGTTCCGAGGTGCGCATGCCTACCAAGAACTCTCGAATTCGAAGGACATCGATGCCATTCAGATTTCAACTCCGCCTTTCTTCCACGTGGAGCATCTGGCAGCGGCCGTGCGTGGAGGAAAGCACGCGTATTGCGAGAAACCGGTCGGTGTTGACATCCCGCAAACGAGGCGTGCTCTCGAGATCGCGAAAAAGGTGGGCGATAAAGTCAGCGTAGATGTTGGCTTTCAGATTCGCAGTGCTCCTCCGTTTGTTGAACTTGTGAAGCGCATCCACGATGGCGCAGTGGGGAAGCTGGTAAGCATCGTTGCACACTACGATGCCGGCGAGAACGCGTATCCGGACCGCCCGCCTACGATGTCGAAAGACGAATTGACACTCCGCAATTGGCAATGGAGCATGAACCTTTCCGGGGACATCTTCGTGGAGCAGGATATTCACGTCGTCGACATCTGCAATTGGGTTCTGAACGGCCGTCCGGTTTCGGTTTACGCAACAGGCGCGCGTAGCGTTGTCTCCCATCCCGGCAATAATTTCGACAACTACCAGGTGAATTACACGTACCCGAACGACGTGCACGTGAGCATCACAGCCAAACAGTACGGCAAAACACGTGGAGCTGACGTTTCGGAAAAAGTGTTCGGTTCGCTCGGCTATTCCGAATCGCCTTACTCAGGGCCGCTACGAATTGTGGGTGACAACGCGTGGGAATGGTCGGATCCCGAGGCGCCGTCCGTGAATACGACGCAAGGGTCCGCGCAAGCTGCTGCATTGTCGAACAACTTGGCCAATGCTGATCGTGAAAAGGATCGTGGTTTCATCGAAAGCATCACGTCAGGCAAGTATCACAACCAGATCGAGCTGGGTGTGGAGAGTGCACGGGCGGCGATCATGGCGCGAATGTCTGCACGTCGCAACTGTGTGATCACCTGGAACGACATGCTGTCTGACAAAGAAGCGTTTAAACTCGGCTTCGACATCAATCAGTTTTCATAGGCGCGGTTATACAAACATGGAAGCAAGACGAAAATTCTTGAAAGCGTTAGCCGCGTGTGGCTGCGCTGCGTCCAAAGTTCGGGGCCAAACGGGAGATCAGTCGCGGCCCCGATTGGGTGTGGTGGCAAGTGCCGTCGGTCGAAGTGGACCTGATCAGACCTTGCGTCACGTTCGCGAGCTTGGCCTCCCCACGTGTCAATTGCACGTGGGTATGGCTCCCCAGGAACTCGCCGGGCCCATTCGCGAAGCTGCCCGTGCGAATAACGTTGAAGTTACGGCGCTCATGACTCTGGGCGAAGGCAGGATGGTTTGGAACCTGCGGGACGGACCAAAGACGATCGGCATCATTCCTAGAGAAACTCGAGACGCCCGTGTGGCCGCTCTGAAGCGAGCATCGGACCTCGCTAAGGCCTGTGGCGTTGCTGCCGTTCACACCCACTGCGGTTTTATCCCTGAAAACCCGAACGACCCGCTCTATCCCGAAGTTGTGAACGTCATCCGCGACATAACTCAATACTGCCGGAATAACGGCCAAACTTTCATGTGCGAAACCGGCCAGGAGACTCCGATCACGCTGCTCCGAGTCATCCAGGATGTAGGGCTCGACAATATCGCGGTGAACCTCGACGTTGCGAACCTCATTCTTTACGGAAACGGTGAGCCCGTAGGCGCTCTGGACGTGCTCGGAAAGCATGTGAAGGGCTTGCATGCGAAGGACGGCCTCTATCCGACGGATCCTTACGGCTTAGGGAAAGAAGTCGCAATCGGAAAAGGCAAAGTGCGGTTTCCGGAGGTGATTGCAAAGCTTCACGAGCTGAACTACACAGGGCCGATCACGATTGAGCGTGAGATCTCCGGTCCAAGACAGGAAACGGATATCCGTGACTCGCGGCTCTACCTGCAGAATCTGATCGATCGCGCCTACGGCCAGGGCTCAAGCGGAGGAAAGGCGTGAGCCGGCCTATTCTTCATCTTCAGCGTGCATGTGTGCCTTCGCAGCGCTGATGATCTTTTCAGCCTGGGGAGCGGGCACATAGTCGTAGTGGTCGAATTCCATGTGGAACGATGCGCGGCCCTGCGTTTTTGAGATCAGGTCGTCCTGGTAGCTCAACATCTCCGACATGGGGACCTGGGCATGGATGCTCTGATGATTGTTCTTCAGATCCATCCCGCTAATTCGGCCACGCCTTCCGTTGAAGTCGCTCATCAGATCGCCTGCGAATTCGGTGGGAGTCTCCACTTCCACTCTCATGATCGGCTCCAGAATCGCAGGCCGGCACTGACTCATGGCGTTTCGAAATGCTTTCCGGCCGGCTAATTTGAAAGCCATTTCGGAGGAGTCTACATCGTGATACGAACCGTCGTAGAGGGTCACTTTGAAATCCGTCACCGGATAGCCGGCGATGAATCCTTGTTGTGCTGCCTCGATGATTCCTTTCTCCACGGCCGGGATGTACTGTTTCGGTATGGCTCCTCCGAATACCTCGTTGACGAACTGGAACTTCTCGCCGCGCGGCAAGGGCTCAATCTTGATCCAGCAGTCACCGAATTGACCGTGCCCGCCGGTTTGCTTTTTGTGTCTGCCTTGTGCGCTCGCGACGCCCCGCACCGTTTCGCGATACGGAATCTTCGGCGCTTTCAGTTCAACTTCAACTCCATAACGCCTTTGAAGGCGATGGACGACAATTTCCAAGTGCTGCTGGCCGTTCCCCGCAATGAGAAACTCCTTGGTTTGCGGATCGCGATAGAACCGCAAGCACAGGTCTTCTTCCAGGATCTTCGCGAGAGCGGCGCTCAGCCGGTCCTCGTCGTTGCGTGTCTTAGCCGTGATAGCATACGCGATCGCAGGCTCGGGAGGCTGTACCGCCTCAAACACCACGCAATTGGTCTTCTCGCAAAGCGTATCGCCTGTCAGCGTTTCCTTGAGCTTCGCTACTACCCCGATATCTCCTGCACGCATCTCCGGGACGGGGTTCATTGACTTGCCAAAAGGCGCGGCGATATGCGCAAGCCGTTCAGCCGCATTCGTCCGCATGTTCGTTAATCGCGTGTCATCTTTCACGTTCCCAGCCATCACCTTGAAATAGCTGACGCGTCCGGCGAACGGATCGGCTGCTGTCTTGAAGACAAACACGGACGGCGGGCCATCTGGCGCAACCCCCTTCATCACTTCGCTACCGTTTTCCTTCGCTGCTCGTGGAGACGCATCAAGCGGAGAAGGGAAGATCTGCGCGATGAATCGCAGGAGCAGGTCAGATCCGGCATTCGGAAGTGCGGCGCAGCACAATACGGGGAAAATGCGCCGGTCGCGAATTTCTTCCTGTAAACCGCTGATGATGTGTTCAACCGGGAGTGTGCCGGTCGCGAAAAACTCGTCCATCAGGGCGTCCTCGCCCTCGGCGATCATCTCGACCAGGGCTTCATGAGCCGCTGTCGCCTTCTCTGACAGGTCGCCCGGTATCTCACCCTCTGCCCCTCGGCCATTCTTTCCGTCCTCGTAGGTGAAGCACCTCATGCTGATCAGGTCGACGATCCCGCTCAAGGTTTTCCCGTTTTGAACCGGCAAGTGAATCGGGACAACAGCCCGTCCGCACGCTTTTGCCAGTGACTCCATGGCGGCGTCGAAAGAGGCACGTTCACGATCAAGCTTGTTGATGACGAACGCGCAGGGCAGCTTGAGCTCTTCGGCGTACTGGCAAACCTTCTCGGCTGTTGCCTCGAAGCCAGCAACTCCGTCGATGATGAGAAGGGCAGCATCGGCCGCCATCATCGCGGACCGTGTGTCATGAAGAAACAGGCTAAAGCCGGGTGTGTCCAGGAGATTGATCTTTGTCTTCTCCCAGGGAAAAGCGGCCACGGCTGATGTGATGCTGAGTTTGCGCGAGACCTCCTCCTCATCGAAATCAGTGATCGTGTTTCCTTCCGTCACCGATAGCTGCCGGTCCGTTGCTCCTGCCGTGAAGAGAAGGGCGGAACACACCGAAGTTTTTCCAGAGTGTCCATGCCCAACAAGAGCAACATTGCGGATGTCCGCACTATCGAAGAGTTTCAACGGAGCCTCCCAGACAGTTTTGAATTCAAACTGCTGCTGAGAATATCAAATCGCCACGGCACTGTTAAAGTCCCATAACCACTGGAGCCCGTAAGTGCCTTGGGGTTTTAGGATAGAATCGTGCCGGCTGCGCTAGCAGCTCTGCTTCCATGCGTAAACAAGCTCTCTTCTTCTCAGCTGCGCTGCTACTTTCGGCGGCCAGCCGCAATCCTGACATACCGTTCGCCGATCACATGATCGACCCCGGCGCCAGTGAGACGCTAGCCGTGGCCGATGTCAACAAGGACGGTCATCCGGACATCATCTCCGGCGACAACTGGTACGAAGGACCGGGATGGAAAAAGCACCACCTGCGCGATATCAATTTCAGCTCGAATTACGTCGACAACTTCAGCGATCTACCCGTGGACGTGGATGGGGATGGTTTCGTTGACATCGTGCAGTTCGGCTACTTTTCGCGGAACATCGTCTGGTTGAAGAACCCGGGCAGGGCGGGCGGCGATTGGAAAGTGACGGAACTCGACGCGAGCGGCCCTACGGAGTTCGCGTTCCTCGTGGATCTAAACAACGACGGAAAAGCACTCGAGCTTCTTCCCGAATTTGACCGGCCCGATGTGCCCCTTGCCTGGTTCGAATTGGCCGGAGGGAAGTGGATAAAACACGTTGTCAGCTCCAAGAGCTACGGCCACGGGATTGGCGTGGGCGATCTCAACGGTGATGGCCGGAACGACATCCTGACGCCGCAGGGCTGGCTCGAAGCACCGGCGGATCCACGCGCTGCCGGCGAATGGACATTCCATGCGACAGATTGGGACCAGCATGCCATTCCAGCTAGCGGAGCAGCTCCCGGAACACCCGTGCCGGCGATTTCGCGACGCGCGCATCTCGGTCGCATGTTTGTGTTAGACATCAACGGTGACGGTCGCCCGGACATCCTGACGAGCATGGCTCACGATTACGGAATCTGCTGGTTTGAAAATACTGCCGAAGGTAAATGGACACAGCACGTGATCGATAATTCCTGGTCGCAGGCCCATGCTTCGCTGCTCGTTGACTTGAACGGTGACGGGCATCTGGATTTCGTCACTGGCAAGCGCTATATGGCCCACAACGGGAACGATCCCGGAGAACGCGAGCCGCTGGGTGTGTATTGGTACGAATACCGGAAAGCGCAAAACGGGTCGGTCGAGTGGATCCGACACATCGTGTCCTATAGCGGACGAATGGGCGGCGGCATGCAGATCGCCGTAGCGGATCTGGACGGAGATGGAGATCTGGACGTGGTAAGCGGGGGCAAGTCAGGTGTTTTCGTTGCGGAAAACCTGACCGCCCCCGCTCGTCGGAAGTAGCGGATTGCGGAACTTGGCCTAGAAGTACAGCTTGAGACCGAGGACGACGCGCCGAGCCTGGGCAGCGCCTGTGAAGTATCCGTAGTTCGTGTTCGTCTGGCGGCCGCTCGCGTCAAAGCGTGCGTTAAGATCGATCGCGTTGTATTGCGTGTGATTGAAGGTGTTGTAGGTCTCGAACCGGAACTGGAGCCGGCGACTCTCATTCGACCCCAGCCTGAAGTTCTTGAAGAGGGATATATCCCAATTGTTTAACCCCGGACCATAGATGGGCGCCTTCGAGGCATTCCCGATTCCGTTGACCGATAGCCCCGGGACGGGAGGAGCCACGGCATTCACTTTGAACCACTGCCCATTCGGTCCCGGCTGCGCTGGATCTCCCACGAGGACCACTCGGCTGTCGTAGGCAACTACTGGACCACTTCCCGTAGTATTGACTGTGCTGTTACTGGCCAACGTGTTCGCACCCGTCAGATCTGCCGTGTACGTAAGTGCATAGGGCAGTCCCTGGGGTTGGCCTGTCTGGAAGTTGGTCACGCCCGAGATTTCCCAGCCATCGAGCCCGACTCGCGTAAACGCGTTGTCCCAGACTTTGCTCACTCTGGGCAGGTTATAAGCGTAATCGAGTGTGAACACGTGAGTGCGATCGAAACTGGCGGGTCCGTAGTCACGGCTTCGGTAGTCGAGAACCGGGTTTACTGTCGCGCCGATCGTATCCACGAGGTCTAGAGCCTTCGACCAGGAGTAGCTTGCGTGGAACGTAAGCGTGCTCGAAAACCGTTTCGTCAATTGGACTTGAAGAGCGTTATAGTTGCCGAACCCGGCAAATTCGAGATAGTTGATGTCTGTATAGCCACGTCGTGGCCGAAGGAAATTAGAGTTCAGAGGGCTGCTCGCAGTCGTAACATCGCGG
>Ga0308175_100001951_pt1 | contig 13961 bp, 11 predicted proteins | sample PhyCR1_3_FD_203893 | JGI IMG/M metagenome (GOLD analysis project Ga0308175, IMG submission 203893) | Soil microbial communities from UC Gill Tract Community Farm, Albany, California, United States - DLSLS.C.R1 | ecosystem: Environmental > Terrestrial > Soil > Agricultural land | place: USA...
GCCGATCAGCACGAGCGGCACGCCCGACAGCACCTTGTGCTCGCTCATCGCGTACGCGAGGTCGACCCCGGTCATCCCCGGCATCGCCGACGCCGCGATCATCACGTCGGGCCGGGCCGCCGTGCACGCGTCGAGCGCCTGCATCGCGGACGCCACGGCGGTGACCTGGAAGCCCGCGGCCTCGAGGCCCCGGATCATCCGCTCGCGGAGCGGCGGGCTTGGCTCGACGACGATCGCCCGGGTCGTCGTCGACAGGCCGGGGCTCGTGACCTCGCTCCGCAACGACTCGACGTGGGCGCGCAGCTTGGCGCGTGCCGGCGTGTCCGGCCCGATCAGCGCGAGCCCCATCCCCGCGTGGCGCCCCAGCGCCCGGGCGGCGCTCGGCGTCAGCACGTGCGCGACGCGGGCATACAGCGCGACGATCGAGCCGTCGGGCAGCGTCAACCGCAGATCCGTCTCGTCGCCGACCGGCAACATGGCCTCGGTCCGGACGTACAGCCCGCTGGGCGAGACATCCTCGGTCTCGCCCTCGCCGCCACCCTCCGGATGGTCCAGCTCGACCCGGCACCGGCTGACAAGCCGTTGGTCGCGAGCTCGGCGCATGTTTGCCACCCCCACGAGTTTATCGATCGGCGGGGACGCTGTCTCTTTCCGGCCATCACGCCAAGAATTACCCCCAGTTATGACCATGTAGGTGCTCCACATCTCCAGCTACCCACGTAAACCGAACGCCGCGGGCGCGTACCGCCTCCCGTCCGGGCTCCACGCTGCCGCGCTTCCGGGCCCGTTGCACACCCTCAGCTGGGGCCGCTCGCTGCAGCGCCGAAGACGCGCTGCCAGATCATCCTGCCGTCGGGAGCCAGGCGACGCTGTTCCGCCTCGCCGGGCAGCTGGAGAAGGCGCGGCCCTGGGCCGATCGACATCCGCCGATCTGGGGCTGACGCGCTCCGCGGGCGAGCCGAGCTACGGTCCTCCGCTCACCGATAGGACCTGGCCGGTGATCCAGCCGGCGTACTCCGAGGCGAAGAACAGGACCGCGTGCGCGATGTCGGCCGGCGAGCCGAGGCGACGCAAGGCGAGGCGCTCGACGAGCCGCTGCTGGCCCTCGGCGCCATAGGCCTCCCACTGCTTCTCGGTCGTCGGGTTCGAGCGCACGAACCCCGGCGCGACGTTATTGACCGTGATCCCGAACGGGCCGAGCTCGTGGGCGAGCTGGCGGGTCAACCCGATCTGCGCGGCCTTGGCCGAGGCGTACGCCTGGATCCCGGTGAGGCTGACCCCGAGCCCGGCGCCGCTCGAGATATTGACGATCCGGCCGGCGTGCGCCGCCTTCATGTGCGGCGCGACCGCCTGCGCGAAGTGGAAGACGCCTTTGACATTGACGTCGAAGATCACCTGCCACTGCTCCTCGGACACGTCCTCGATCGGCTGTCCGGTTTGCCCGCAGACGCCGCCTGCATTGTTGACGAGGATGTCGATCCGTCCCGTCGCCTGCGTGACGCGGTCGACGAAGCGCCCGACCGCCGCACGATCGGCGACGTCGACCAGCGCCGTCTCGATGCGGCCACCAGGGGCCGGGCTCGCCTGCGCGGCGGTCTCGTTCAGGCCGTCTGCCAGGATATCGCACGTCCAGGTGCTCGCGCCGCGCGCCGCAAACGCATGCGCGATCGCGCGGCCGAAGCCGTGCGCGCCGCCGGTCACGATCACGGTCTTGCCGGAAAATTCGATGTTCATGGCAGTCAAGGCGCCGCTTCGGCCAGGGCGTCGAGGTTGGCACGTTCCATCGGCCGCTTGCCATCCTCGATCTCGTGAACGAGCCGTACGAGGCAATCAACCAGCGGAGTCGGTAACCCACGCGTCGCCGCGATCTCGCCGATGATCGCGATCTGCGCGTCGACTTCGGTCTTGCGCTTGCGGACCGCGAGGTCGCGCCAGATGCCGCTGTGCGACTTCGCCGACTTGCGGTTATGGGCGACCATCTCGTTGATCGAACGCTGGGCCGCGGCCGGATCGGCGCCGGCGTGGAAGGCCGCGGGGTGAAAGCCGTTGAATCCTTCCGGACGGACCTGCTCGGCTGCCGCCACGCGCAGGATCTCGACGCCGAGCGCGCGATAGAGCGCAAAGTATTGCGGCAGCGCCAGGGCATCAGCGATCGAGTCGTTGGTGAGCGCCGTCGCGAACAGCAGCGCGCCATAAGCGAGCTTGCCCCAGAGGTAGCCCCAGATGTTGTCGGTCGTGATGGCCCCGGGCTCGAAATCACGCAGCGTCTCGTGCAGCGCCACCAGACGCGGGGTGATCCGTCCGTCGAGCTCGCCGAGCACCACGGCGCCGCGCCCGCCATGGAGGACGCGGCCGGGGCCGAGGTAGTCGGCGCCGAAATTGACAAAGGCGCCGATCGTACGCTCGCGGCCCACGATCTCGGCGATCACGCGCTCGTTGAGCCCGTTCTGCGCCGAGACGACGTACCCATCTTCGGCGAGGAACGGGCGCATCGCCGCCGCGGCCACCGCCGTGTGCTGGGCCTTGACGCACAGCAGGGTGCGCCGATAACGCCCTTGCAGCCGGTCCGGCGTGAAGGCAGGCGCTCTTTGCGTGAAGCCCTCGATCGGTCCCTCGATGGCGAGGCCGTGGTCGTGGATCGCGGCGACATGCTCGGCAACGACATCGACCAGGACGACCGGATGGCCGGCACGCGCGAGGTACGCCCCGATCGTCCCGCCGACCGCGCCGGCGCCCCAGATGAGGATGGGGCCGGGAGCCTCGCCGGCCGTCATGCCCAGGGCCCTTCGATCACCTCACGCGTCTCTTCGACCGCGATCTTCCACAGGGCCAGCATCTCCTCGTCCGGACGCTGGTAGAGCCCGCCGAAATTGCCATCCCCAAGCAACTCGCGCGCCTTCCTGGGGTCGCGGAGCCGAAGCTGCTCGAGGTCGATCATCGGCTTCTTCGTGTCCGGGTACCGGGCATTGGGCACGCGCGTCCACGGAAAGTTCTCCATCCAGGACGCGTGGCCCGCGACCGGATCGATCTCCTGCACCTTCCTCCAGACCTTGGGCGCGTTGTACCAGTTGTGGAAGCGCACGCAGGTGCCCGGATGGTCCGACATCCATTCCTGGAGGAGCGCGCCCGCCGGCGCGTTGCCGCCGTGGCCGTTGACGAACAGGATGCGGCGGAAGCCGCCTCGCTGGAGGCTGTCGAGCACGTCCCGCACCAGGGCGATCAGCGTCTCGATCCGGAGGCTGACGGTCCCAGGAAACGCCGTGAAGTACGGTGTATAGCCATAATTGAGCGTCGGAAACACCGGGATTCCCAGCGGTTCCGCCGCTTCGACCGAGACGCGCTCGGAGAGGATGAGGTCGACGCCGAGGCTGAGGCCCGCGTGCTGCTCCGTCGAGCCGATCGGAACCACCGCGCGATCGTCGCGCTCGAGGTAGGCCTCGACTTGCATCCAGTTCATCTCGGTGATCTTCATCTGGCCTCCCGGCCGCTCTCCCCCGCCCGGGCCGCGCTGGCGTGGCACCGGCACGGACGTTGTCGAGCAAGGGGGGGCAGCACCGGCCGATGATACGCGTGTCGCAGGAGCGGGCAACGCCTGGTGTTGGCTGCTCGCAAACGACCCACGCCAGCCCTGCCCGCGAATTCGTTCGCCGGGAGCCAGCGCGAGATGCCTCGGACACGCGGCGCTCGATCCCGGGCGCCTCCACAGGCGCCTCGCAGCCGAGCGAGCGACGACCGGCAGGGCTCGGGCCGTCTGGTATCCGTTCAAGGACTGGAGCGTCTACTCGAATAGATACGCGATTACACGATCAAAGGCTGTGACCGGAAGGAATGTCGGTCTCGCCTCGTTGAAGTTCGGAGATGGGCGGGACCGGATCAGAAATCCGGCCCCGGCCCATCGCAACATCGCCGCACTGGTCGGCGAAGATGCTGGGGGTCACGCTTACGCGCGAGCCTTGCCGGCGCGAACATTAACCTTGATCTTCATTGCCTCACCTCCTTTCATCTTCTCTTTATAAACAAGTATTATTCACACTGCAAACAAGAAAAAAGGAAATCTTTGGCAACGACGGAATCCGATCGATCCCGCCGTGTAAATTCTGCGCGACCACTCGACTTTCAGTACTCCCGGCGAGAGCGCGCAGATCCGAAAAATTCTTTTCAAGCGCCATTCGTCGACCATCGTGAAGATTGTTCCGCACGGGGAGCAGGTCTCAAGTGGCCCATGTTCAGCCCGATCGGCTGCCCCACGAAGGCGGGGCAGCCGGGCTGCCGCAACGCAGGAGACCAATGACACAGGTGACAGAGTGCGGCTCACGAATCGTCATGTTGACTTGTTCGTTTCGCCCCTCGCAACACCGCTCCGCGTCACAGTCGACGGGTTATCGCCGGATACCGGCGGACACCGGCGCGGACCTGCGCGCGCACGACTCGTATCCGCTCAAGGACCGGAGTGTCCGTTCGAAATGGATAAGCCATTCGAGCTAAGAAGAGAAATGGCCTAAACCGTATCTCAAAGATCGGTTTTCGGCCACTCGCAAGAGCTAGCGAAGCTTGCCAGCGCGAACATTAACCTTGATCTTCATTCACTCATCCCCCTTCTTCTTCCAATATAAACACTGCCCACACACACCGCAAACAAGAAGTGAAATAATTCGCCGGGGTCATCGGCGGCGGCGGCGGGCAGGAAGTCGATCGATTCCGCCGGGTTAGTTTCGGCGGCTCGTCCGGATTGCGTGTCAGCGTTAGCGTTTTGCCATGAGATGCCAGGTGGTGCTCATTCAGGATGATCGCCGGTCCGCTGGATGTCGCCGATGCGAAGCGAGCACGAGCCGCGGCGGATCGTGCGGGTGGCGACCGGGCGCAACGGCGCCTTACATCCGTCGAGCTCGACGGGTCTCGCGGCCTCCTGCCGGCGGTCTTCCGGCTGGCGCGAAGTTGCTGGACTGGCCCATGGACCTTTGATAAGGTCGCTGACGAAGGTTCAGATCTGGAGGCTGGGTACGGCGATCGGCGACGAGGCGGACAACACGTCCTCGACATCTCGGTCTAGCAGCGCGCCGTCAACGGCGAACCAGGGCGCCCAGCCCGGCCGCGCGCATCGCTGCCGTCCATGTGCCGAAGTGCTTGCAAGCCGCGTATACGAGATTCCCCTCCTCGCGCTGCGTTGCGACGGCGGTCATTGGCCTGCCGCGTCGATGTCGCGCTTGCAGTCCCTGCTTCACCTCCTGCGGCGACAGCAGCGCGCGGGGCGCCGGTGCCTCGCCGAGCCCGGCGGCCTCCAGCGCGGCCTGCCACGTGCCGAACTGCTCGCAGGCCGCCCGCACGAGCCTCGGGCGCTCGTTGGTTGCCCGCTTGAGCGCCATGGAGAGGCCCCGGCGGCGGCGCTCCCGCAGCGCCCGCACGACCTCCTCCGGAGAGGTCAACTTCACCCGACCACCGATCAGCGCGCCGAGCCCCGCCGCTTGCATCGCTGCCCGCCATGACCCGAAGCGCTTGCGGCAAGCATGAACGAGCCGCGGCGCATCCCGGTTCGCCGCGTCCGAGCTCATGTGCTGGCCGGCGCGATGTCGTGCTTGCAGCAAGCGCACCACCTCTTCCGCGGCCGGCGCCGGCAGCACACGCTGTGGCGACCAGCGGCCGACCCCGATCTTCCGGATCACCGCATCACGATTCCCGAGCCGGAACACCGCTTGTCGGCCGAGCCGCGACCGGAACAGCTGCCCGGAGGTCGGCGGCGGGGTTCGGGCCACGTAGGCGCGGAGCGCGTCGATCAAGCCGTCGTTGCTGCGCCATTCCGACGGTACGCGCTCCTGGACACTGGCCGGATCGATGCCAGCCGCGCGCAACGCCCCGCCGAGCCCTCCGAACAGGCGCTGGATCGCACGATGGTACGAGACAACCAGCTTGCTCAGCGGGGGTGCGTCCGCGCTGCGCGCACGCAATTTGACGGCGGCTCGCACCTGCGCGATGAGATCCTCGCGCGTCCATGCGCGACGGTGCAGTCGAATCGACTCGTAGTCGAAGCCCGCCATCTCGATCGCGCCCCGCCAGTTGCCACAATAACGGTCCGCAGCTGCACGCAAGGTCAGCGGAACCTTCGTGGGTGCGAGCGATTGCTTGCGCCGGTAGCGCGCTCGGATCTCGCTGATGACGCTGTCCTCGTCCCAGCGGCGGATCGTGACCGGCGAGTGATAGCCAGGATCGGGGATCCCCGCGAGGCGGCGCGCGCGCGAAATCGACCCGATGCGGACATAGATCGCGGAGAGCAGCCCCTGGTAGCCAGCCGCGCTCAACGCATGATTGGTGATGCGTACTCTCCCACGAAGGTGAATCCGCCGCAGCTCGTCGATCACACGCTCCTTCGACCAGAAGGCGGAGCTCCGGGGCGCCACACCTGCATGGGTCCGCGCACTCGCGATCCCACCAAAGTGCGCCAGCGCGCCGCGATACGTCGCAGCATCGTGGTCGGCGAGCCACTTCGCCGTGACAACCTGGCCCGCCGCGGCATGGGCACGAAGCCGGCGAGCCACCTGCTGCTTGGTGAGCGCCGCGGGAGACGGCGCCCGCGCGGAATCACGCGTGACCGGCGTGCTCGACCCCGAGCTCGTCCTCGGCCTGGACTTCACCGGCGCCGGCCGTTTTGCCGGTCGCCCTCGAGTGAGCTCGGTTCGCATGGTTTGCCGGGGGCGCCGGGGGTGACGAGCCCCCGTCTTGATGCGGTTCACCGGCATAGCGCGTGTGACATGTACCACAGTCATGGTACGAAGCCCGCCGCGATGGCGGTCCGATCCCCACGCGGTTCGGCAAGCCGCTCCTCAAGGAGTTGAGCGCGCGCACCCAAAGAGCAGGTCGGCGGAACCGAGCACGTTGGGAGCTCAACCGGCGAACGTGTAGAAGCCGATGAATCCGAGGACGACGACCTGGATCAGCGTCGCCATGGCGAACGTGATCGTCCGGAACGGCTGCATCTGTTTCACGTAGCACACGCTGTGCAAGATACGCAGCCCCGCGTAGGGGTAGAACAGCGCGGCACCGAGGGTGGCCGAGGCGCCCATCAGGGTGAGCACCAGCGCGGTGATCATGAACAGCGGTGTGTTCTCGAGCGCGTTGCGGTGGGCGCGCCGGTACCGCGCGGTCCGCTCGTTGCCGTCCTCGTACACGACCGACGCCTTCTGGTTGATCTTCTGGTCCTCGGGGTTGATGACCTCGTTGGCGCGCGCGCGGGTGAGCGCGGTGGCGTTGGCGAGCCCCACCAGGTTGAGGCCGAGCGCCATCACCGATACTGCATACGCCGAGAATGCCGGCAAACTGGCAAGCGCGTTCATCACGATCTCCTTCGCTCCCCGGGCGGGGTTGGCGCGATGGTACCTCGTCTGGTGACCGGGCTGGGATCGGTGACCCGAGAACGGCGCCGCCACGATCACGGCCGGCTGCTGCGCCGGCGGAGGACTCCTATCGGCGCTTCGCTCGGATGGATCACCGAGCCCACCGGCGCACAACTCGACGCGCCTGGGGCGTGCGGTCATGCCCGGCGTGCCAGAGCGCGCGCGGCGTTGCACGGTCTCCCGGCCCCCAGGACCGCAGCCGATGGGACGATGGCCGCTTCGTGAATCAGGCGCGGCCTCGGCCGAGGTGTTGCACGTCGGAGGGTATGGAGCTACCCGCCGTTTCGACGTTGCACGGGCTGTTTGCGCAGGCGCGCGCCGAGCCGGCGGCGATCACGTTGTTTCGCGACTGGACGCGACTCACCACCGACGAGCATGGTGAGATGCAGGGTGGGGCGCTGCAGGGGTTCTTCGCCGCCGAGACGCAGCTCATGACGCACTACGAGCTGCGGGTCAATGGCTGTCCGATCAGTCATCGGCTGAGCACGCAACTCTCCGCGAGCGAGTGGTCCAGCGTCGGCGCCGTGCTGGCCTCCGGCGACTCCGGCGACCTGGCCGAGGGGACCCTGCCGAAGGGCTCGATCGAGCTGCGCATGCTTCGCCGCGTCGAGCAAGGTTGGTCCGAGCTCGTCATGCTCAGGAACAATGGCCAGCCGCGTCGCGAGGTGCAGTTCCAGCTCCGGTTCTGTTGCCCGATCCGCGCTCGCGAGTTCGTCGACGAGATGCAACGCGAACGGAAGCTCCCCTGGACCGGCCTGGTGCCGAAGGCCGCCGAGGCGGCCGATCGGATCGCGCTGCATTTTCACAAGGACTTTGGCGCGCGCGGTCGCGCCCCGACGCGCGAGCTCGCGGCGATGTACGGGGACCGTGCCCCGGTGGACGGAGAGCACATCACGCGCAGCCTCACGGTCACGGCTCGAGTCCTCCCCGCGAGCGCGCACGCGCGCCTGCATGTCCGGGCGGGGCGGATCTGCGTGCTGGAAGCCCAGGCGGAGCTCGGTGCACGGGAAGAGGTGCGCTTGCTCGTCACGTACGAGCCCGACGTGAACGGCCTCTGCCTCGCGGCACCGGACCTCGCCGGGCTCGCGCCGCTGCCCCGGAAGACGCCGGTCGACCTCGCGGACTCCGTGCGCGTGATCTCGTCCAACGCGACCCTCGACCTCGTGATCGGCCAGGCGATCGCGGATCTGCGCTCGCTGACGCTGCCGATCTTCGGTCCGTCGGTGGTCGATCCGGCGCGCCACCGCGCGTACAACGCGGGTATCCCGCGCTACATCGGGCTGTTCGGCAGGGACAACGTGGTGACGGTGCAGCAGAGTCCGCTGTTCGGCACCGATTCAATCGAGCCGGTGCTCGCGCGCCTGGGGCTGCTGCAAGGACTCGAGCGTGAGGACTGGCGCGACGAGGAGCCCGGCCGGCTGGTTCACGAGCGCAGAATGGACCCACGCTCGCAGCTGGGCGTATCGAATCGCGAACTCTACTACGGCGACGTCACGGCGACCCCGTTCTGGATCCTGGCGCTCTCGAGCCTGTACCAGTGGACCGGCGATCGCGACGTGCTGGTCCGTCAGCGTTCCACGCTCGAGCGGTGCTGCGACTGGATCACGCGCCGGCTCGACCAGGGCGACGGGTTCATCTACTACGCGCCGGCGCTCCCCGGCTCGGCCAACCAGAACCGGAACCAGGCATGGAAGGACTCGGGCGACGCGATCGTCGACGGGCTCGGGCACGTGCGCGTTCCGCCGCTCGCGCTTCCGGAAGTCCAGGGCTACGCTTACCAGGCGCTGGGCGAGACCGCACGGATCCTGCGAATCCTCGATGGCACAGGCGCGGACGCGAGGCACGACCAGCTGATGTCACGCGCGCGCACGCTCAAGACCAGGTTCAACGAGCGGTTCTGGCTCGCCGGCTCGCAATTTTATGCGCTCGCGCTGGATCGTGACGAACAGCCGCTCGATGCGCGCGCCTCGAACATCGGCCACTGCCTGGTGACCGGGATCATCGATGACGACAAGATCGCGCACGTCGTTCGCGCGCTCATGTCGGACGACCTGTTCTCGGGCTGGGGGATCCGCACGCTCTCCGCGCACAATCCGGCGTACGATCCGTTCTCGTACCATCGCGGCGCGGTCTGGCCGGTCGAGAATGCGTTCATCGCGACCGGGATGCGCCGCCACGGCTACCACGCGGAAGCCGAGCGGATCACCACGGCGCAGCTCGCGGTGGCCGCGCTGTTCGAGCACATGCGGCTCCCCGAGGTCATGAGCGGCCATCACCGCACGGCGTCCGATCCATCACCGGGGATCTACAGCTTTGCGAATCCACTCCAGGCGTGGTCGGTCTCGGCGATCGCGCGTCACGTCCAGTCGATGCTGGGGCTGTGGCCCCGCGCCGGCGACGGCGTGCTGAACCTCGACCCCCACCTCCCGCCGTGGCTCGACTGGATCGAGGTCCATCACGTGGCGGTCGGCGCCGAGCGGATCGCGCTGCGCTTGTGGAGAGAGTCCGACGGCCGGACCGTCTGGGCACCGATCGGCCCGCCGCCGGCGATCGAGCTCCGTGCAGGGCCGCCACCCATCGCCACCTACTGACGCGCTTGGGAGGCGCTCGGAGCATGATGTTCGGTGACCACGGCGCGCGATGAGGCCTGCGTGACGCCGCAGTACGATAGCTGGCGCGCGTGGTCGCACGCCGCGTCGTGGGTCGGTACCAGCTGAAGTACTTTTCGACCCTCCAGCTCTACGTACAAGGTGCCCGGCCTGCTCACGACACCGACTTTGTCATCGAGCTCGAGGTCCGCCCCATCGTCCTCCGGTACATCGACGAGATCCGCGGCATCTTTATCGCGAAAGCGTACAACGTCGAAGACGTGGCCCGTGCTGTTCTACTCATTTCGCGATGACTACGTGAACCTGTGCACGTCTCTCCTCGACAAGCAGAAGCGCGATCAACTGGAGCAGGAGGACCGGAAGGTCGACCTCAAGGCGTTGAAGCTCTACATCGAGGTTGCGTCGACCCTGCGCTACGAGCACAGCACAAACATCAAAGCAAAATTCAAGGACATCGTCAAACTGTCGGAGGGAAAAGGCACCTGGGAGTGACCGGGCGAGCAGCCAGGCAAGCGCATGACCAGCACTGTTCCGCTAACGATCTTCGAGACGGAGCTTCGCCAGCGCCTTCTCCACCTCTCCACCGAGCGCCGGCGTGAGGTTCTCCAGCCCGCGCTTGAGCTCCAGCTGCCATTGCGTGGCATCGTGTGTGGTATTGGTCCCGCCCTGCCGGATCGCGCGCTCCTTCGTGTCGAGCTGCGTCTCGATGTAGTCGACCTGCTCCTCGGTGAAGCCGTGCGGCAAGCGAGCCTGTAGGTCCATGCGAACGGTCCGCATCATGCTGATGAATCGGGTCGCGTAGATCTCGGGGAGATCGGGATAGCGCGCCGCCAGGTGGACGCGCAGCGTGTTCGCGTCGGAGTGGCTGTAGTCCACGGCGTGCTCGATCGAGCCGGCGATGTAGTGGTTGAAGGCACGCAGCGCCGAGCGGATGTAGGTGAGCTGGCCGACGGTCAGCACGTCACCGGAGATCCAGCGTTTCAGCGCGAGCACCCGCTCGTCCTTCAGCGAGTTGATCCGGGCCGCGCGGTCCCCGGGGACCCCGGCGTAGTTCTCGGCGGAGAGCCCGAACACGCAGAAGGTGCCGGTCGCGTTCTGCCAGCCGAGGAAGGCCTTGTCCTGGTCGTCCTGCTCCTCGTCGTCGGTCGGGTCGCCAAACACCCCTTGCTCGTCGAGGATGGGCGAAAGGAGCGGCTTGCCCTCCTTGACGCTGTCGTCCATCAGCGGGGTCTTGTTGGGCCCGGTCTTCTCGCTGAGCAGATCCTCCGATCCGATCCCGTAGACGACGTATGTCACCTTGTCGGCGACGACCTGGCCCTTGCCCTTGTCCCGGACCTTCAGGAGCCCGTCGTCATCGTCTTCGATCACGATGTCGTCGCGCCCCTGGTAGACGTAGTGATTCACCTGGTGGAGGTTGTACGGCGCCGACAGATAGCGAGTGCCCGGCAGCCAGGCCGGCTTGTTGTCCTTGCTGTACAGCCACGCTCCGACCGTCCATTCGTGCTTCACGGCCGCGGCGACCGCATCGATCGCCGCGTTGCTGCCCCAGACCACGACCTTGCCGTCCTCCTGCTTGGCCTTGTCCCGGATGAACGTATTCATCTCGATGATCCGGGCGCGGTTGTGGACCTCTTCCTTCTTGACCTCCGGCGGTGTCCGGACCGAGCCGGCCCCGGCCGCGAAGATGACCCGCCGGGCCTTGAGCGACCTCACCGGAGGCCGTCCATAGGAGATCCGATAGACGTCGTTCATCTTCTTGATATGGGCGACTGGCTCCTTTAACCAGCGCTTCACGCGACTCGCGATCACGGCCTCGGCCGCCCGGCCGAACGTCTCGCGATCTGCGTAGCTCTCGTTTCCGCCGTACTTCGTGACGTTCAAGCTCGGCATCTCGATCTGCCGCAACGTATGGTTGATGTACGTGATGCCCTTGCCGCGCTGGCGGATCCACGGGTTCGCTTCCCCGATCACGACCGTCTTGGAGTGATCGTAGGCGGGGCCCAGCGTGTCGAGGTAATAGGCCGTCGTCGAGCCCGCGCCGATGAGGGCGAGTTCGTAGACATCGGGCAAGATGGGCCGGGGCTGGCGCCCGCGCGCCGGCCGCAGGATGCCGCCCTTGACGATCCGCCAGGCGACCAGCTCGACCTGCTGCTGGTTCTTGAGATCCACCTCGCCGAACCGCTCGGGCCCGTCCTGCAGATAGCGCAGCTCGACCGGGAGGCGGTTGTACTTGTTCTCCGGGACGATCTTCGTGCGCTTGATGGCGTCGGCGAGCTGCCTCACCGTCGCCGGCTTCCCGTTGTTCTTGATGATGAGCATCGGCACCCCGGGCGCGGAGCACCGCGCCTCTCGCCGATCATCGGACGGCCCCTCGCGCGGTCCAAATTTCGGGCCGCGGCGGCGCGCGCCCCGAGCCCGCTAGCGCTTCGGCGCGAAGCTCACCGTGGTGCTCACCCGGCTCGGAGGCAGGGACCGCCCCGCCGTGATCTCCACTGGCAGCGGCGCGATGCGCGCGGGACCTCGTTCGGCGCGCGCGGCTACGGAGACCGCCTTGGTGGCGGCGTTGCGCGAGGCGAACGACAGCGCGACGTCGACGCTCGCGCCGTAGGCGTCTGCGAACGCCGGCGAGATGTCCCCGAACCGCGACACGACCCGAACGGGCAAGGTCTCTCCACCCTACGCGAGGGTCCGGCGCGGGGCCAGTTTGGGCCACGATCTGCCCGAAGGCGGTCGGTCCGGGGTCGGCCCAGGTCCGGCCGTGGGCGTCCCGAGCCAGCGCTGGAGGGCCGCCCAGAACGTGCCGGGCTGCTTGCGCCCAGCCCGGCCCACGAGGCCGCGCACCATGTCCTCGAGGACGCGATCGCACGCGGCGTATGGCGGCCCGACGACGCGCAGGCGCTGCACGCGACGATCGCCGAGCTCAGCCGGCCCGAGGCATCGCAGGAGCTTGCCGAGCTGTCACGCGCGATCAACGCCGGCCAGGTCCAGGTCGCTATGCACGATCGTCCGATCCTCTGACGGTCGCGGCGATGCGCCACGAGGGTGCGTGGGTCGTGTCGATCGCGAACACGCGGCGCACACCGCGGACTTCCACGTCGCCGACGTGCAGGTGAGCCTCGTCGGGATCACCCTGCCGGCCGCCGGCTTCGCGCTGTCGGTCGACCGGGTACGCAATGGCTTCACCCGGCCGTTCTTTGGCTGGGTCTCCGACTGGCGATGCGCCGGGCTTATTTTACCTGTGCGCAGCCAATTTTTTGACGGACCGGCCATGTCGGTCATACGATCGACGCCACACCGCGAGCTCGCTGTCGCCATGCTGCGACGCGGACTGATCGTGAAAAACAATGATCCAGCGCTGTATCTATTGCAAAAAATACTATTTGGCATTAAATGACTTGCCATGCCTGACTTGCCGCAAATATCATTGCAAGGCATGTTCCTGCTGGATCTACAAGGGTTTATCCGGTCTGATATTTCAGCCAATCCTATTTGATCCAGGAGACAAGCCTCTGACATGCGGAGGCATCCAGACCTGCGAGGACGACCACGAGCTCACGACGTCCAGTAACGACTATTCGCGCGGAATCGCAACGTTGTTCCTCATGACGGGGCTGTTCATCTGGAGCACCGTGAGGGCCAATCAAACCACCGATCCGTACGCCTCCTCGGGTAAGTATCGGCCGACCATCAAGTATTTTGACTCCTTGATGTCGAAGGTCATCGGACAGACCCCCATCAAGTCCACGGCGCCAATCTTCGACCTGTTTTCTCAAGTATACAAGTACATCAATTTCAATGGGGTACAGAGACTTCCTATCACTTGGTCGATAGGAAAGATGGTCGCCAATCCCATACCCATGCCCTTGACGATGGTATGGACGAACCCCAGTGAGCTGAAGCTGTCCTTCCGCTACGGCTCGTTCCTCTGCTTCGCGGGAGAGGAAAGGATCGCCTCGCTGTACAAGTC
>Ga0308175_100001952_pt1 | contig 13959 bp, 16 predicted proteins | sample PhyCR1_3_FD_203893 | JGI IMG/M metagenome (GOLD analysis project Ga0308175, IMG submission 203893) | Soil microbial communities from UC Gill Tract Community Farm, Albany, California, United States - DLSLS.C.R1 | ecosystem: Environmental > Terrestrial > Soil > Agricultural land | place: USA...
GTCCGGGCAGCCGTCGACCGGGACGCGGTCGCCCTATGAGCCGATCACCGGCCCACCGGCTCGAGGACATCCTGCTGGCCTGCGATGCAATCGACGAGCATCTACGACGAGGCCCGGCCGATGATCCGCTCGCCGACGGGCTGGTCTTCGACGCGGTCCGGGTCAGGCTCATCGAGATCGGCGAAGCGGCCAAGGATCTGCCCGCTGACCTGCGCTGCTCGTGCCCTGCGGGTTTGCGTTTGGATCGCGGGCATCGCAGGCGACGGGACACTCGTGTCCGGCGTCACGGGGCGGGAGTTCGTGGCCGAACTCGTGGCCGAAGATCACTACTCCGTCCTTAGTGGACTGGGCATCTGGCGATCTGGTCGGCGCTGCCGACAGTGGGCCACCACCTCGCGCCGCCCCTCTTCGGGTTGGCCACACACACCAATTGATCGGCATCCCGCGCCAACGCAGATCGAGAAGCTATTCCTCGCGTGGCGGCGGGGGGCGCCGCGCCTCTCCGGCCGACGCCCGGAGGGCGAGCAGGAGAAGGACGAGTGCTGTGGCGGCGCCGTACGACAGCTTCTTCATCGGTTCTTGCTGCAGGTGCAGGGCTCCGACGAAGTAGGGAAGGTACGCGGCGGCGGCGGCCGGCAGCCATTCCCACCGGCCGGACAGCGCGATGAGGGCGACCAGCATCAGCGCGTACCAGGGATAGTTGGCGCCGGCGAGCAGCACCGCCACGCCGGTGAGCACGACGGCCCCGTCCCACGGTTGGTTCGGGTCGGTCCGGCGCGCAACTTGCACCGCCACGGCCGCGAGAACCACGGCACCCAGCGCCGCGGCGACCGCAAGCGGAACTCCGCCGGGCAGCAGCAGTCGCAGCACGGCGAACCTTCCCCTGCCGTCGTACCCCTCCTCGTTCAGGTAGCCGGGCAGGTAGCCGAGCACCTTCGTCCCGACCGTCAGAACGTGCGGCAGGTAGGAGATCGCGAACGTGACTCCCGCGACCGCGCAGAGCGCGATCCCGCGCCGGCGGAGGGCGGCGGGCAGCACGAGCGCCGGATAGAGCTTGACCGCGGACGCCGCTCCGAGCAGCACGCCGCCGGCGACCGCTCTCCGGGATGCCGTACACGAGAGCCCCGCGACCACGAGCAACGCTGCCAACACGTCGACGTGGGCGGCGTTGCCGGCTTCGACCACCGTCAGCGGACACCAGGCCCAGAGCACCGCCCACCGCGGATCCCGGCCGGCTCGGCGCAACGCGGCGATCAGGGCCACCGCGGTGAGCATTGCGAGCAGCGCGCCGGCCAGTTGCCACGGCTTCCATCGGGAGCCAGGCGGAGACACGGCGTGCACGGCGAGGAAGGACCCTTCGGCGACCGGAGGGTAGATGGTCGGGGAGGTCGGATGGTTCATGATCGTGCAGACCGGTGTCCGGTCTCTGCAGTCCGGCGGGAACAGCCAGTCGTCGCGCAGGTGCGATAGAGCGGGGTCGACGGGAACGTACCGGTAGGGGTCGGTCCCGGTGGCCTGCACCCGCCCGTCCCAGGCGTACCGGTACAGGTCGTCGGTGCTGCGCGGCGGCCAGCCGAGGGCGATCACCTGAAGCAGGACGGCGCCAGCCAGGATCAGCGGCACGGCCCGGGCCGAGGGGGTGCGCAGCACGAGCCAGACGGTGGTGGGGAAGATCAGCCAAGCCGCGGCGAGCAGGCCGAGCAGGAGCCAGCGTGCGTTGTTCGGGGTGCCGGCGGCGAACGCGGCGCCCAGTGTCCCGGCCAGAGCGAGCAGGCTTCCGAGCGCGGCCCAGAACCGCGGGCCGAGCCGCCGAGCCCCTACGCCGACCGCCGCGCTTCCGGGCGCCGTCACGCTGTCCCGATTCCGGCCCTCTCCGCGGTCGGACCGTCCGCTCACGGGAGTGGTCGGCGTACGCGGCCGATCCGCTGCGCGGGACGACGGTCACGCCATCGCGGAGCCCCCGCTGGCCGGACCGAGACAGCGGTCTGTACCGACTCGCGCAACGGGGCAGCCGCGAACTCAGCCATCCCGGTCGCGAACGGTTCGGCAGCAGACCAGCCCAGTTCCTCCGCCGCCCGCGCGGAGGAGGCCATGATGTGCCGGACGTCGCCAAGGCGGTATTCGCCGGTGATGATCGGTGCCTTCCCGCCGAACGCGTCGGCGAGCGCGGCCGCCATCTCCCCGACCGTACGCGGATTCCCGCTGCCGACGTTGAACGCGCGCAGCGCGCCGGCCGGGATGACGCCGGTGTCCACTGCGGACAGTGCGGCGAGGTTAGCGGCGGCGACGTCCCGGACCGCGATGAAGTCCCGCCGCTGGGCACCGTCCTCGAACACGGTCGGCGCCTTACCGCGGGCCAACGCGGACCGGAACAGCGACGCCACCCCGGCATACGGGGTGTCCCGTGGCATCCGTGCGCCGTACACATTGTGATAGCGCAAGGCGGCCACCGTTCCCCCGCACGCCCTGGCCCACGACGCGGCCAGGTACTCCTGGGCGACCTTGGTGGCGGCGTAGACGCTGCGCGGGTCCAGCGGGGCGTCTTCGGTGACCAGCTCAGGCGTGAGCGATGCCCCGCATGCCGGACAGAGCGGCTCGAACCGACCCGAGGCCAGATCCTCGAGCAGGCGCGGCGCCGGCGAGACCGGTCCGTGGACGACACAGCGGTAGCGACCCTCGCCGTAAACGACCATAGAACTGGCCAGCACCAGCCGCGTCACCCGGGCACGCGCCATCTCGGCGAGCACCACCGCCGTGCCCAGGTCGTTGGTCCGTACGTAGGCCGGAAGATCGTGCAGGTCGATACCGAGTCCCACCATCGCCGCCTGGTGGCACACTGCATCCACACCGGACAGAGCGTCAGCGACGGCCGCGGCATCCCCGACATCGGCCGTGACGACCTCGGCAGCCTCGGGAAACTCCGGTGGCACGGGATGGACGTCGGGCAGTAGTGCGTCCAGGACGCGAACGTCGTGACCGGCGACCAGGAGCCGCTCGACCACATGCGATCCGATGAACCCGGCTCCGCCGGTGACCAGCACGCGCACCAGGCGACCCTAGGCAGATCGGCGCCGATCGGACGCCGTCGCCGAGCCAGCCGTTCGTGGTCCGTAATGGTGCGGGTCCGTACGAAGGCCGTTCGGGTGCCTACTGTGACCGGTGTGCGTTCGCCGCTGACCCGGCCGCTCCCACCACCGACGGCGGCCCTGCGACGCGGACCGTTCCGGGAGGGCGCGTTCCGGTCCCCGCTGCACGACCGGGAACTGACCGTCCGGATCGGACGGTGGCTCGGCATCGCGTTCGCGACATGCTTTGTCACCGGGCTGATCAGCCACTATCTGCAGAACCCGCCGTTCTGGCTCAGCTCGGTGCCGAGCCGCCCGATCTGGGGCTATCGCGTCAGCCAAGGCATCCACGTGGCCACCGGCATCGCCTGCGTGCCCCTGCTGCTGGCCAAGCTGTGGACGGTCGCGCCGAAGCTGTGGTCGTGGCCGCCGGTCCGGTCCGTCGTGCACGCGCTGGAGCGGCTGTCTGTCCTGGCGCTCGTGGCGGCCGCGAATTTCGAGGTCGTGTCGGGTCTGGTCAACATCGTCCAGTGGTACCCGTGGTCGTTCTTCTTCCCCCGCGTGCACTACTACGTGGCTTGGGTCGCGATCGGCTCGATTGCGTTGCACCTGGCGGTGAAGGCGCCGATGATCGCGGAGGTCCTGCGGACGCGACAGTCGCATGTGGACGAACAGCGTTCCCGGACTCCGAACGCACAGTCGGACGGGCTGTCCACTTCGGACGGACAGGCCGATCGGCTCAACCGGCGCGGCCTTCTGATCGCCGTCGGCGCGGCGGTCGCGACTGTCACTGTCGTCACGGTCGGCCAGACGCTACGGCCACTGGCTCCGCTGGCGGTGCTCGCCCCGCGGAAGCCGGATGTCGGGCCGCAGGAGCTGCCAGTCAACCGCACCGCCGTCGGGGCCGACATCCGTCCAGTCGGCCCGGACTATCGGCTGGTGGTCGACGGAGCCCGCCCGTTCTCGCTGAGCCTGGCCGAGTTGCGGGCCCTGCCGCAGCATGAGGCCGAGCTGCCGATCACCTGTGTCGAGGGCTGGTCGGCGAACGCGCGCTGGCGCGGTGTACGGCTGCGTGACCTTTTGGATCGGGCCGGCGCCGCGGACGGCGCATCGGCGCGGCTCACGTCCCTGGAGAAGAACGGCCTCTACCGGCAGTCCGTCGTGGACGGCCCGCACGCGGCAGATGAGCTGACTCTGCTGGCGCTCGAGCTCAACGGCGAGCCGCTGGACCTCGACCACGGCAGCCCGGTCCGGCTCATCGCGCCCAACCGGCCCGGCGTGCTGCAGACCAAGTGGGTCAGCCGGGTGGACGTGCTGTGAGGTTCCTGCGATGCGGCTTGGGCGCGCTCGGAGTAGCCGCCGTCCTCTTCGGGCTGCGTGGGCTGATCACCGGCGGGGTGGCGACGAACTGGCCGCAGCCGGCGATCTGGCTCGTGCTGGGCGTGCTCGCCCACGACCTGATCCTGGTGCCCACGGTGGCTGCGGCGGGCTGGGTGCTTGCCCGAGCCGTCCCGTGCCGCGTACGTAGGGTCGTCCGCGGCGGCCTTCTGGTCGCGGCCGTCGTCACCCTCGTCGCGCTTCCGGTGCTCAGCGGCAAGGGCGACCCGCGCAACCCGTCCCTCACCGCGCAGGACTACCCGCGCAACTGGCTGCTGGTGCTCGGCGGCATCGCAGTGGTCACGACCGCGCTGGCAATCGCAGGGCGGTTCGCGTCGCGGTCGGGAGGCGGACGACGAACCGGCAGCCCGGGTCGGAGTTCTCCACCATGATCCCGCCCTGGTGGGCCTCCACCAGCCCGCGCGCGATCGCCAGGCCGAGGCCCGCGCCGGCAGCCTGCCTCGTGGCGGCGTCCTCCGCCGACGTGCGCGAGGACTCGCCGCGGAACGCCACGTCGAAAACCCGCTGCAGGTCGACGGCCGGTATCCCGCCACAGGCGTCCTGAACCGCGAACCAGGCGCCTTCGGCGTCCTCGCCGGCGGTCAGGGTGACCGTGCGCTGCGGCGGTGTGTGCCGGATGGCGTTGGACAACAAGTTGCGCACCACGCGGCCGAGTTCCGGATCGCTGCCGCGCACGACCGGCCACGCATCCGTCTGGCCTGCGGCGATCTGTACCCGCTTGGCCTCGGCCGAGGGATGGACGACGGCAACGGCATCGGAGACGACGTCGGCAAGGGACACCGCGTCCAACTGCAGCCGCAACGCCCCTGCGTGGATCCGGGACAGTTCGAACAGGTCGTCCACCATCGCGGCGAGGCGGTCTGTCTCCCGCGTCATCCTCGCGTGGTAACGAGCAACCTGGGACGGCTCGGTGACCACCCCGTCCTCCAGCGCCTCGGCCATGGCCCGCAGTGCCGCCAGCGGGGTCCGCAGGTCGTGCGACACCCAGGCGACGAGCTCCCGCCGGCTGTTCTCGAGGGCGCGCTCCCTGTCCACCATCTCCTGCAGGAAGACGCTGTGCCGCGCGAGCCGGCGGCCGAGCAGCAGGGCGGACACCAACGCGACGACGCCGGCGGACGCGAGCACGGTCAGCATGACGCCGAGATCGTGGGCCGACAGGAACATCGCGTAGGAGGTGCCGACCACGCTGGCCACGACCCCCAGCACGCCGCTGAGAACGACGACGGAGACGCTGGCGACGATCGAACGCCGGCCGAGAAGCCGCAGCGCCAACCATCCGGCCGCTGCGACCGGTACGGCGCAGCCGACCGCGATCAGCACGACCTGGACCGTTGCCGGGATCATGGCGACTCCGGGTCGTACCGGTAGCCGACGCCCCACACGGTCGCCACGCGGCGGTCGTTCCCGCCCGGTGAAAGCTTCTCCCGCAGGCGTCGCACATGGACGGTCACAGTGGACTGGTCGCCGAAAGTCCAGCCCCAGACGTGCTCCAGCAGCTCAGCCCGAGTGAAGACCTGACGCGGATGGGCGAGGAGGAATGCCAGCAAATCGAACTCCCGGATGGTCAGCGCGAGCGGTCGCCCGCCGATCGAGGCCAGCCGGGCGGCGACGTCCACCGTCAGACCGCCATCGACGAGCGGCCCGGGTCTCGGCAGGCGAGGTGTCGGCTCTCGGCCACGTCGTAGCACCGAGAGCACCCGAAGCGTCAGCTCCCGCGGGGAGAACGGCTTGATCACGTAGTCGTCAGCACCCAACTCCAGACCAGCCACCCGATCGGCCTCCTCGCCGAGAGCGGTCAGCATGACGACGGGAACCGAGCTGGACCCACGAAGCCGGCGGCACACCTCCAGCCCTGACAAACCCGGCAGCATCAGGTCGAGCACCACGACATCGGGCGGATCCGCGAGAGCGCAGGCCAAGGCCGTCGCGCCGTCGCCGACGACGTCGACGACCATCCCCTCCCGCTCCAGGTAGCGACGCACCACATCGCTCACGGTCGGGTCGTCCTCCACCAGGAGGACGTGGTCTTCGCGCACATCTCGCAGACTAGGCCGGTCCCAGCTCCGGACGCCCGGCCGCTGCAGGCGTTCCTGACTCGTAAGGATCATCGGCGGTCGGACGCGGCTAGCGTCCATGAATGTGATCGACGTCGTACTGCCCTGCTTGAACGAGGCGGCAGCGCTCCCCGCTGTGCTGAGCCGGCTCCCGGCCGGCTATCGCGCCGTCGTCGCCGACAACGGATCCACCGACGGCTCCGCCGATGTCGCGCGCAGATACGGCGCCGAGGTGGTGTCGGTACCACAGCGCGGCTTCGGGGCGGCCGTGCACACGGGGCTGATCTCCTGCAGTTCCGACGTGGTGTGTGTCCTCGACGCCGATGGCTCCCTCGACCCCGCGCAACTGCCGAAGGTGGCCGAGCCGGTGCTGCGCGACGATGCCGACCTGATGCTCGGTCGCCGGCGGGCCCTCTCGGGCGCCGCCTGGCCGTGGCACGGGCGGGTCGGCAACGCCGTGCTGGCACACCAGGTCCGCCGGCAGGCGGGGGTGAGGCTGTCCGACCTGGGCCCCATGCGCGCATTCCGCCGCGCGGACATGCTCGGACTGCCCGTGCTCGACCGCCGATCCGGCTACCCGCTGGAGGTCGTGCTGCTGGCTGCGGCCGCCGGCTGGCGCATCGCCGAGGTCGACGTGATCTACGGCCCACGCGCCGCCGGCACCCGGTCGAAGGTCACCGGGTCGGTGCGCGGCACGCTGACGGCGGCCAGGGACATGGCCGCGGTGCTGACCCGGTGACCGTTCTCGTCCTGGCCAAGACCCCCGCCGCCGGGCGTGTGAAGACTCGGCTCTGCCCTCCCTGTACGCCGGAGGAGGCCGCCGACGTCGCCGCCGCGGCACTCGCGGACACGATCGACGTCGCCGTCCGAACGGGTACGGTCGTGCTCGCCGTCGACGGCGTGCTGTCCGGCCCGGCGGGCACCGCCGTGATCCCGCAGCGCGGGGTCGGGCTCGGGGCTCGGATCGCCGCCGCCTTCGCGGACGTCGGCGTCGGGCCGATCCTGCTGATCGGCATGGACACGCCCCAGGTCACGCCGGCTCTGCTCACCTCCTGCCTGTCCGCGTTGGACGGTTCGGTGGACGCCGTCCTGGGTCCGGCCGAGGACGGTGGCTGGTGGGCCCTCGGCCTGCACGATCCTCTGCATGCCCGGCTGCTCGAGGACGTGCCGATGTCCACGCCACACACCGGCCGGAACACACTGGCGGCGCTGCACGCCGCCGGCCTGCAGGTCCGCCTCCTGCCGACGCTGCGGGACGTGGACCGATGGATCGATGCGATCGCTGTGGCTGGCCTGGCACCGCGCGGACGCTTTGCGACAGCCGTCCAGCGACTCGCGCGGGCGTACCCGAATGACCATGACCGAGCCCGCCGCGGCTGAGCTCCTCGACACGGGCAGGCCCGTCATCGAGGTCTACGAGGCCGGGCTGCGGGCGACCATGCGCGGCGACCGAGCGGACTGGCGGGTCCGGCACGACGACGGCCGGTCGGTGGACCTGCCGCTGGCGGCCTGGGCCGGCGGCCAGCGGCCCGGCGACCTCGGCTTGCTGGCCCGCTGTCTCGGCCCGACCGTCGACCTAGGCTGCGGTCCCGGCCGGCTGACCACACTGCTCACCAGCCGCGGAGTACCCGTGCTCGGCGTCGACATCGCCCCGTACGCGGTGAGGCTCACCCGCAGCCGCGGCGGCCTCGCCGTACGCCGCGACCTGTTCGAGCCGCTCCCGGGCGAGGGTCGGTGGCAGCACGTACTACTCGCAGACGGCAATATCGGGATCGGCGGCGATCCGGCTCTGTTGCTGCGTCGCTGCGCCCAATTGCTGCGCCCCCGCGGCAGCGTGTTGTGCGAGACCGACCAGGCAGGAACCGGCCTTCGGCTGACCCGCACTCGGCTCGAACCGCCCGCCGGCCCGGCATCGGAATGGTTCCCTTGGGCACACGTCGGTCCGGAGGCGGTTGCGGCGATGGCTGGCGGCGCCGGGCTCACCTGGTCCGGCGGATGGACCGACCACGGCCGTTGGTTCGCTGCGCTGCGCCGACCCTGACACCCCCGGCGCAGGAGACCGTACGTCCCGGCACCGCCGGCGACACGCAACATCTACTCAGGATTGGCATCGGACGGCACGCGTTCGTGACCGATCTCGCGGCCAAAGATCACCAGACTTCTCTGCTGCGAATGTCCGCATCGGAGTGGGCGCGGCTCTGTTTCGTGGCCGAAGATCGACAGCAAGGGGCGGTTGAAGCCGACCTAAGGCCCTGACCTGCCAAGACAGGCGCGCTCGGCAGGACTCGAACCTGCTGGACTCGAACCTGCAACCTCTTGATCCGTAGTGGCGTGCCGTACTCTTGACCTGCGGGTTTGGGATTGCGGGACTGGCATGACAGGCGCGCTCCTGCTGATCGCTGGCGGGCGGACGGCATCAGTTCGTGGCCGAAGACGTGGGGGAAGATCATTCCACCTGTCGCTTGTGGACCTCGGCGACGGTGGATCAGGTGCCCTCGACTTGAACAGCGGCGAGGCGTTGTCAACCTGTGCCGACCGACGCTAGCTGCCGGGTCTGAGCACCACACGCGTTTCGGGCAGTAGCCGCCCGGCCGCCGGCCGCAGCGACGCGTGCCCGAAGTCGTGCCCGGCGAGGATCTCCAGAGCGGTCCGCAGCGTGCCGGCCCGGCGGCCGGCCCTTCCGCAACAGGTACTCGGCCAGCAACGACGCCCGCCCCGTCCGCGACCGCCAGCACCTGCTCCTGCTCGCGGCGGGCGTCGGCGGCCTCGACGTCGGCCTGGACTTCCTCCCGGCTGCGGTGCCGGTAGTTCGGCGGAGTCTCATGCCCCCAGTCCTTCGGCTGCCGGCACACATACACCGGCTGCCCGTCGACGTCGACGAACGCCGCATGCCCCGGGCAGGACGCGTGCTCCTCCACCGTCATCAGCCCGCCGTCGGCGCCGGTGAGGTCGCGGAGGCGGACCTCGACGGAGGACCACGGGAAGTCCTTCGGCTTGGTGATGATCCGCACCCCAGCGTCGACGAGCTGCCGCCGGGTGACCGCCTTCTCGTAGGCGACCTGGCGCTTGTGCCGCTCGTCGGACAGGGCGTAGTGCAGGCCCGGCGGGTGGTTCGCCGCGACGGTCACCAGCCGCTCGTACGCCGTCGGCTCGCCGGCGAACTCCTCGATCGCCGCGGCCTGCTCCAGGGTCACCGCCCCGTCGATCACCTGCGGCCGCAGCGCCGGCGCCATCCCGGACGCGGCCAGCGCGGCGGGGATCCGGCCGGCCGGCCGACCCGCGCGGTGATCCGGTCGGCGTCCCAGCCGTCGAACATCGACAGCTGCGCGTACCCGCCGACCTCCTCCAGACCGTCATGTCGTGGCGGTGCAGTTCTCCGCCAGCATGTCCGCGACCTGCTCAGGCGAGTTCCCCGCGCCCGGGCGGACCGGTCGGGGCAAGGCCGGCTGCCCGACCGGCGTGAGATCGCCGCAGGCGACCCCCCAGGGGGCCCGTCTCACCCGGTCGGCGGCACCGGACGGCATCGGCCGCAGCCGCCGGGCCGGTCAGAGTCGGCCGCCCCATCCACCGGCCGCAGCGTTCGGCCCTCTAACCCGGACGATCATGCCCTTGGCGCCGCGGGGCAGGCGTCAGTCCCGCCGGGCAGGATGGCGGCGGTAGGCGGTGCAAGGAGGCAGCGGTGGCGTTCTCCGAGGTGCACGGGGTCCGGCTCGCGTACGACGAGGCGGGGTCGTGACCGGCGGTCGTGCTTTGCCATGCCGGCATCGCCGACCGGCGGATGTGGACCGGCCCGTTCGAGGCGCTGGCCGGCGGCTGCCGGGTGGTCCGGTTCGACTGGCGCGGCTACGGCGAGTCCGGCCCGGGCACTGCCGACCACACGCTGCACCGACCTGCGCGCCGAGCGGGGTGCCAGCGGCCTCTCCCCGCGGGCCCGTACCGCCGAACAGATCTTCGCTGTCGTGATCATCGTGCTGGCCCTGTTCTGGGCTACATCGAACTATGCTGAGTGCTCGGCAACCGCATTGCCGACCGGATCTCCAGTTCGTCTGGCACTGCCACATCGTCGAGCACGAGGACAACGAGATGATGCGGCCGTACCGGATCCGGCCGGTTCAGCCGGGCCAGCCGAACGAGTAGGCCGAGCGAAAGGGCGGCGCGTCACGATCCGCACCGCTGCCGAGCGGGTGGATCGTGACGCGTTCGTAGATTTCGACGTACCGGGCGGCGAGCTCGTCCATCGAGAAGCGACGGACCTGGCTCTCCCCCCGGGCCCGGAGGGTGGTGGCTAGCCGGGGGTCCGACAGCACCCGCAGTAGCCCTGCGGCCAGCGCGCGGGAGTCATCGGGCGGCACGAGGAGGACTGCGCCGCCCTGGTCGCTGAGGGACCGGTAGCCAGGCACGTCGCTCGCGACGGCCGGCGTGCCAGCGGCCATCGCCTCGAGCAGCACGACACCGAACGACTCGCCGTGGCGTGAGGGCGCACAGAGCACCGAAGCGGCACGGAGTTGGCGGATCTTGTCTGCCTCGCTAAGCCGGCCGAGCCACGAGATGCGGGGGTCGCGGTGGCGTTCGCGAAGTCGGGTGGTGGCGGGCCCGTCACCGGCGACCCGGACGGCGACGTCGGGCGGCAGCGACCGGAGCGCGTCGAGCATGACGTCGAGGCCTTTGCGGTGCTCGTGCCGCCCGAGGAAGAGAATCGTCCGGCCAGCGGCGTCAGCCCGCGGAGCCTCTCGGAATCGGGCGAGGTCGATCCGTTGAACAACAGCTCGTAGGAGCCGCCGAGATGGCGGCGCGCCAGCTGGGCCGCCGGCTCGGAGACCGCCACCCGGGCGTCGATGCCGCTGGCGAGGCGACGCGCCGAGCCGCCCAACCACCGGTAGGGCGTGCGATGGCCGGCGGCGTGGAAGGTCGCGATCACGGGTGCCGGGTGGGCGAGGAGCGCAGGGATGGTGATGCTCGGGGCCAACGGCTCGTGGAGGTGGAGCACGTCGAAGTCGCCCCGACGCAGCGCTCGCACCGTGCGCACGGCGGCCGCCGGCTGGGGCGCCATGGGCGCGACGGACCCGTTCACGCGGAAGCGGAACGCGCGCCCGGCGCTGGTCCCGCGAAGGTCGCCCGGCAGCTCGCCCGGCGCGACGATCTCGATGTCGTGTCCGAGACCCGCGAGTGCCCGGGCCAGACCCACGACCTGGTCCTGCACCCCGCCTGGTGCGGACAGGCTGTACGGGCACACGAGGGCGAAGCGCACCTGCTCCCCCGACACTTGCCGCCGTCGGCCGCGCGGTCAGATGTCCGCGCCGCGGGCCCGCTCGCCCTCGCCCACCACCCGGACCTTCGCCCGTTCGAGCGGCCCGAAACGCTCGAGCTCGTCGGGTGTCATCGCGGTACGCAATGTGCCGAAGGCCAGATCGGCCAGCGGCAGCAGGAAGTTGAGGTTGGTTCCGAGCGCCACGTGGTGGATGTAGTGATGGCGGTCAAGAAACGCGAACCACGGCTGGGCCTCGACGATCCGGTGGCTGCCCGGCCGATGGATAGTGTCGTGCACGACGACGAACAGGTTCGACACGACCGCGGTACCCGCGACCGCGCCGACCAGGAAGGACACGTCACCCGTCAACAACCACGCCGGCAGCCAGATCACGACCGCGCCGAGCCCCATGTACCAGGTGAAGTGGGCGAGCCGCACGGCCGCGTTCCGCACTGGTGCGACCTGCGCGTCCGGCGTGCGCTTCTTGATCGACAGGCGGCGCGGCGGCCCGCCCGTGACATAGCGCCACGGGGGGAAGTAGGCGTAGTGGTGCGCCGTGTGGACCGTGAAGATGACCGAGAGCGGCCGGATCACCGCCTCGTGATACACGAAGCGGTGCACGAACCACTCGGCCGGCGAGGCGATCACCGGAACCACGGCCAAGCCGAGCGCCACGGCCAGCACCGTGCGGGCGATCCCCGAATCCGGGAGGGCCCGGACAGCCCACTCGATGCCACAGACGACCGCGACGATCGCGCCGGTGGCGAGCAGAACCCGGCGACGGTCGACCGGCCCGACCGGGCTCGGCTTCGGCCGTACGGGCAGCGAGGATGCGTCGCGAGCACTGACTTCGGTCATGCCGGCCTCCCCTGTCGCCGGCGGGCGTGTGGTCAGCCCCCGGGCCCCCGACGGTACTGCCGGGCACCAGCCGCCGGGTCTGAATCGCCCCCGCGCCCGCGGTCAGCGCGCGCGGGCTTCCACGACCGAGGACGATGGGAAGGCCCGCTCGGCCAGCTCGCCGTCCAGCCGGCGGTAGCGCGCGAGCACCTGCCCGGCCTCCACCGTGCCGACGACGACCGCGCCTGCCGGCTGCGCGGATCCCTAGGACATGAGGTCGCAGGTCAGCCTCAGCGACGGTGACCAGGCGCCCGTCGAACAACACCTGCCAGCAGGGAGGCGCCGCCGTCGTCGGATTCTGCATGAGCCCCAACGAGCCGGTAGTGACGCGGCGGACCATGCCGGATAACGGCACGCGTTGGACGACACCAGTCCTGCCGTTCGCGAGCCAGATGTGGAGGTGTCGCCGTCCAGCACTCGTGCCCCGCGTCGAGAAGGACTCGGCTGATGGTGACGGCGACGTCGTTGTCCAGGAGGAACCGCAAGGTGACGAGCGCTCAGCCGGTCGTCGCGTGGCCATCGCCGACGACGGCGATGTCGGCGGCCGTAAGCTGGGGATAGGCCGCCAGAATCTCCTCGTCAAGCCCCGTCGCGCAGGAAGGCTTCTACTGCTGAGACGGGGATGCGGGTCCCGGCGAACGTAGGTTTCGACGCGTGCACCCGGCGGCGTTTCACCACGCGGCCAGGCTCACGTTGCCGCTCGGCTGCGGCACGGCGGAGATCGGCGCGAACCTCCTCAAGCATGATGACTTCGGCCAGGACGATCTGCCCGGGTCGCTGGCCGCCTTCCCAGGTGCCGTCGGGGTGCTGGAAGTAGAGGTTGCGCCCCTGAACGGCGAAGCGCAGCTCGGTCAACGGCCGGACATTGCTCGCGCGCAGCCGGTTGATCACCTGGCGGATGTGCTGCAGGCTCAACCTGTTCCGCAGTGCGGCCACAATCTGCAGCTCAACGAGCCCGGTGAAGTCGTACAGGCGTACCTCGTTGCGAGCGGAGATCCGCCGGGCGACCGCAGACTCGATCAACCCGATCTCCCGCCAGTAGTTGAGCTGGCAGAGGGTAACGTTCCGGTCCGCCTCGTCGCCTCGACGACCGCCCATGCTCCGACGCGGTCATGCTCCGGCTCAGGTCACTGCTTCGGTGGCCTCCGCGAGCCGGACGTCGACGGCCGGAGGGGTGGTCAGTGTGTTGTGGACGGTGCAGTGCGAGGCGACGGCGAGCAGCGCGTCCCGCCGCTGCGGCGGCAGCCCAGCTGGAGGCGTCACCTCGACCCGGACCGCGACGACACGCGCGGGCCGG
>Ga0308175_100001953_pt1 | contig 13959 bp, 16 predicted proteins | sample PhyCR1_3_FD_203893 | JGI IMG/M metagenome (GOLD analysis project Ga0308175, IMG submission 203893) | Soil microbial communities from UC Gill Tract Community Farm, Albany, California, United States - DLSLS.C.R1 | ecosystem: Environmental > Terrestrial > Soil > Agricultural land | place: USA...
CTCCAGCGTCGCGAACGACCGGCAGCAGGAGATCGATGGTGTCCCGGCGGCGGTAGTACTCGATCCCGGGGCGCGAGCGGTCGCGGTCCGGGCGCTCGCAGAGTCGCCGGAAGGCCGGCGCGATCAGCCCGTAGACGCCCGGAGGCTCGCCGCTGAGCCGGACGCGCGCGTAGCTGCCTCCGGGGAGCGTTCCCACCTCCAGACCGAACGCCTCGGGGTCGTCGCTCTCGCGCAGCTGGACGCAGACGCGATACTCCTCGCCGTCGTCGTCGAATGCGCCGTAGTACTTCCGGCCGCGTAAGCCGACAGCCGCCTCGACCTCGGCCATACCGCGAGCGATCGCGGTCTGCTCGTCGGCGACGCGTCTGAACATCACCGCGACCTCGCCGCGCTCGATGAGCACCTGCTCTTCCGCCACGGCGGCAGCGTACGCACTCGCTTTTCGCCCGTGCTTCGGTGCGACGGGCCACATCCGGAAGCCTCGATAGCCTGCCTTCGTGCACCTGAAGGCAATCAAGCTGCGCGGCTTCAAGTCGTTCGTCGACCCCGTGGAGATCCACCTCGAGCCGGGGGTGGCGGTGGTCGTCGGCCCGAACGGGTCGGGCAAGTCGAACGTCTCCGACTCGATCCTCTGGGCGACGGGCTCGATGAGCCCGGGCGAGCTGCGCGCCGAGAAGCCCGACGACGTGCTGTTCGCCGGCTCGACCGGCCGCGGCGCGACCGACTTCTGCGAGGTCGACCTGCTGTTCGACAACGCCGACGGCGCCTGGCCCGACCTGCCCTACAGCGAGGTGTCGGTCTCGCGCCGCCTCGGCCGCGGCGGCGAGGGCCAGTACCTCGTCAACCGAACGCCGGTGCGGCGCGTCGACCTCGTCGAGCTGCTCTCCGACGTCGGACTCGGCGGCGGCCTGCGCTCGGTCATCTCGCAGGGTCGTGTCGAGACGGTGCTCAACTCGAAGCCGTCGGAGCGGCGAGAGCTGATCGAGGAAGCGGCGGGCCTCGGACGGTTCAAGCGGCGCCGTCATCGTGCGGAGCTGAAGCTCGCGCGCGTTGCGGTACAGGTCGACCGCGCGCGCGACCTGGAGGACGAGGTCAAGAAACGGCTGCGCCCGCTCGCGCTGCAGGCGACGGCCGCCGAGCGTGCGGAAAAGCTCGGCGTCGAGATCGCGAAGCTCCAGGCGGCGATCGCCACCCTCGACCTCGAGCGGCTCCTGCAGCGCCGTGCCGAGGCCGAGGGTCGGCGCACGGTGACGGCAGAAGCCCGTCGTGTGCTCGACGAGAAGATTGCTGCGCTCGTCGCCGAGCGCGAGCGCGCCGAGGAGGAGCTCACCGATTCCGCCGGCGCGCGCGAGCAGGCGACGGCCGCGCTGTACCGGCTGCGGAGCGGCGGCGAGCGCATCGCGCTGCGACGCGAATCGGCCGCTGCGCTCGTCTCGGCGCTTCGGGTAGAGCTCGACGCGGCACGTTCGCACGATCCAGCCGCGTCGGTCGAGCTCGAAGCAACGGCGCGCGAGGCGGCGAACGCCGCGAACGCCGCCGCCGGCGAGCGCGCGCGCCTGCAGGTCGAGGCGGAAGGACGCTGGGCGAGGGTTGCGGCGATCGAGCGCGCCACGCAGTCTGCGCTCGTCGACGAGCTCGACGCGGTGCTGGCCAGCCGCGCCGAGACGGAGTCGCAGCTCACCGGCGGCGGTCGCGACGCACTGCTCGCGTTGCGAGGTGCGACGCAGCGGCTGGGCGTCCGGCACGAGTCGGCCCAGCGGCTGCTCGCCGAGCTGCGGGCGGATCTCGCGGCCGCGAAGGTAACGCCTGCCGGTCCGACGCCTGAGCAGCTCGGCCGGGCCGCGGACGAAGCGGATGCCGTCGCCCGCGCCGCAGCGCGCGAGCGCGAAGATCTCGAGGCGCGGGTCGAGCTCGCGCGAGAGCGTCTCGTCGCGCTCGAGCAGTCGCTCGCAGAGCGCGAGGGGATTCCGCCGGCGGCACGCGCACTCGCCGAGGGCGGCGAGCGGCTCGCGCTGCAGGTCCTCGACGTCGCCGCCGGCTGCGAGCGCTCCGTCGCGGCGGCGCTCGGTCACCGTGCGTCGGCCGTCCTCGTCGACGACCCGCGCCGCGGCTTGCAGCTCGTCGAGCAGGCGATGGCCGCGGGCCTCGGGCCGGTGCTCGTGCTCGTCGGTCGCGACCCCCGGACGCTCGCCGACCTGCCGGTCGTCGAGCGCGACGCGCTCCTCGCCTCGGCGGTCCCCGCGGTCACCGCGGACGGGATCGGCTGGGACCCGGTGCGCGGCGAGCTCTGGTTCGCCGGCGAGACGGCCGAGGCCGTGTTGCTCGAGCTCGACGCGCGCCGCCGTGAGCTCGAGGCGGAGGTGCAGGAGCTGACGGCGCGTGCCGCCGACGCCGCGACCCGGGCCGGGGACGCCGCCGAGCAAGCACGCGCCGCCGCACAGCGGTTCGCGCCCGTCGCGCATCTGCGGAGCGTCCGCCGCGCCGACCCCGCGCGGCTGCACCGACTGGTTGCAGGCGCCGAAAGGCTCGATGAGACCTTGAGGGTTGCGGCAGCCGCCGCGGGCAGGCTCGAAGCGCCGCTCGCCGAGCGCGCGGGCCGGCTCGCCGAGGACCTGCGCGGCATTGCGATGCGCGAATCGGAGCTCCGTCGCACAGTTGCCGACCTGGACACGCGCGCGCTCGCTGCCGAGCGTCGCGCGAACGGCCGCACGGCCGAGCCGGGTGGCGAGGTCGAAGCGTTGCAGCGCGAGGCGGAGGATCTGTCGGAGCGCGCCGCAGAGGCGGCGCAGATCGCCGAGGACGCGGCGGAGCGGGCGCGGCGCGCGGCGCGCGCGCTCGCCGACGCCGATCCTGCACGTGCACGCCGTCCGAACGAGCTCGTGCTCGACCGGCTGGTCGCGGGCGCCTCACGGCTCGAGGCGGCGCTGGCGGTCGAGATCGAGCACTTCGACGCGCCCGTGCGTGGGCGTGTCGATGCGCAGGCTGCACGCACGACCGAGCTCGGCGCGGAGCTGCGCCGGCTGGGCGCGGAGGAAGTCGAGCTACGGCAGTCGGCGAGCGCAGCGGGAGAGAGGCTCGCGGCGATCGACGTCGAGCTCGCGCGCACCGATGCCGAACACGACGAGGCGCGAAGGCGGCTCGACGCCGCCGGCGCGGAGCCGGCAGAGGGCGACGACCGCGACGAGCTGGCGGAGAAGCTCGCGCGCTACGAGAAACGCCGCGAGCAGCTCGGCCAGGTGAACCCGCTCGCGAAGGAGGAATACGACGCCGAGAAGGAGCGCCTCGAGGAGCTGTCGGCGCAACGCGAGGATCTCGAGAAGAGCCTCGACGAGCTCGAGAAGCTCCGCGACGACCTGACGCGCACCGTCGAGACGCGATTCGCAGAGACGTTCGCCGCCGTCGAGCAGCACTTCCGCGAGGTCGCCGCGACGCTCTTCCCGGGCGGCGAGGGTCGCCTGCACATGACGGAGCCCGAGGACGAGGGCGAGGAGCCGGGGATCGAGGTGGAGCTGCGCCCGGTCGGGAAGAAGGTGACGCGGCTGTCCCTGCTCTCAGGCGGTGAGAAGGCGCTCGGCGCGATCGCATTCCTGTTCTCGCTGTTCCTCGCGCGGCCGAGCCCGTTCTACCTGCTCGACGAGGTCGAGGCGGCGCTCGACGACACGAACATCGGGCGCTTCACCGAGCTCCTGCGCACCTACGCCGGCCGCGCGCAGTTCATCGTGATCACGCACCAGAAGCGGACGATGGAAGCCGCCGACGTCCTGTACGGCGTCACGATGGGGAACGACGGCGTGTCGCAGATCGTCTCGCGCCGGCTGCCGCAGGACGAAGAGATCGCGCAGACCGCGTGAACGACCTGGCGTTCGTCGAGCGTGCTCTGTCGCTGCTCGCGTCGAAAGGTCTCGACACCTGGATCTTCGGAGGCTGGGGGGAAGAGCTCCGCGGGCTGATCAAGCCACGCGAGCACGTCGATCTCGACCTGCTCTATCCAGCGCCTGACTGGAAAGCCGCGGACGCACTGCACCTCGACTGGATCGAAGGGAAGCGCCACTCGTGGAAACGGGCCTTCCGGCTCGAAGGGATCGCGGTCGAGCTCTTCCTCGTGCAGCACGACGCTCAGGGGTGGTTCACCGAGCTGGCGCGCCGCCGTCACGACTGGCCGGAGAACGTCCTCGCCTCGACCGGGCAGCTGCCGGTCGCGAGTACGGCTGCACTGGCGAGCATGCGGCACTCCTACCGGGTCGACGCCGCCGCGTAGCTACCGTTCCGCGGTGACGAGAAGCTGGGGACAGCTCCTGGGGGACTCCGACGCGCCCGCCGAGAGCGAGAGCGACCAGCGCGGGTTCTTCGGGCGGCTGCGTGAATCGCTATCGAAGTCGCGCCGCGCGCTCACCGAGCAGCTGCAGGTCGCGGCATTCGACCCCGCGGACGACGCGTCGTGGGAGCGCCTCGAGGAGGCGTTGATCTACGCCGACGTCGGGGTGCGCGCGACCGCCGAGCTGATCCGCCGCCTCGAGGCGCGGCAGGATCTGACGGAGCTTGGCGCGGCGCTTGCCGACGAGATCGCGGCGCTCTTCGGCGAGCCGCCGACGCTGGCGCTCGGCGAGCGTCCGGCGGTGATCCTCGTCGTCGGCGTGAACGGCACCGGCAAGACGACGACAATCGGCAAGCTCGCGAGCCGGCTGCGCGAGCACGGCCGCACCGTCACGCTCGGCGCCGCAGACACCTTTCGCGCGGCAGCCGAGGAGCAGCTCGAGATCTGGGCACAGCGCGCGGACGCGCAGTTCGTCGGCGGCGAGCGCGGCAGCGATCCGGCCGCAGTCGCTTACGACGCCGTCGGCTCCGACGCCGACGTGGTCATCGTCGACACCGCAGGCCGCCTGCACACGCAGACGAACCTGATGGACGAGCTCGCCAAGGTGCGACGCGTGATCGCGGGCCGGCTCGCGGGCGCGCCGCACGAGGTTCTGCTCGTCGTCGACGCGACGACGGGCCAGAACGGCTTGCAGCAGGCACGGCTGTTCAACGAGGCGGTCGGCGTGACGGGCGTCGCACTGACGAAGCTTGACGGATCGGCGAAGGGCGGCATCGCCGTCGCGATCGCCTACGAGCTCGGTCTGCCGGTGAAGCTTGCGGGCGTCGGCGAGGGTCTCGACGACCTGCGGCCGTTCGACGCAGGCGACTTCGCGCGGGCGCTGGTTGCCGAATGACGATCGTCCCGGCGGACAGGCTGACGATGGCAGAGCTCGCGGAGCATTTCACGGCGGGCTACGAGGGATACTTCACGCCGGTCAACGTCGACGAGGCCACGATGCGATACATGGTCGAGGCGTGGGACATCGACCTGGCGCGGTCGCGCGCGGTTCCGGGCATCGGCGTGTGCAATCTCGGCGTGCGTGACGCGCGAGGCTGGATCGGCGGCCTCGGGGTCGTGCCGGCCGAGCGCCGGCACGGCGTCGGACGGGCGCTGATGGAAGCCGTGCTCGACGTGGCGCCCCCGCTCGTCACGCTCGAGGTGATCGAGCAGAACGAACCGGCGATCAGGCTCTACGAAGCTCTCGGCTTCGAGCGGACGCGCGTCCTCGAGGTGTGGTCGCTGCCGGAGCCGCCGCTTCTCGAGGCACGGGTCGTCGAACCGGCGCCGCTCGGCCGGCAGGACCTGCCGTGGCAGCGGGAGGACGCGTCCCTCCCTGCGGACTACGAGCGCTACGAGGTCGACGGCGGGGCGATGCTCGTGCGCGGCGCCACCGTCTTCCAGCTCGACGCGAGGGACGAGGAGGCGGCGGCCGCGCTGCTCTCACGAGGCAGGAAGCTGCAGTACGTGAACGTCCCCGAGGGTGATGTCGGGGGCGCCGCGATGCGGAGGCTCGGCGGCACGCTCGACCTGCGGCAGTTCGAGATGGTTCTAACTCGCTGAGGAGCGCGCCCAGATGTTGATGTCACCGTCGGTCGCGTAGCGGTCGATCTCGGCGAGCTCGTCGTCCGAGAAGTCGAGCCGCTGCAGTGCTGCGAGCGAATCCTCCAGCTGCTCGAGGCTCGACGCGCCGACGAGCGTCGAGGTCATGCGCGGGTCGCGCAGCGTCCACGCGAGCGCCATCTGCGCGAGGGTCTGGCCGCGTCCCCGCGCAAGCTCGTCCAGGGCGCGAATCTTCGCGAGCGACGCGTCCGTCAGGAGGTCGGGGGAGAGCGAGCCCGGCCGCGACGCGCGCGAGCCGGCGGGAATGCCGCCGAGGTACTTGTCGGTCAACATTCCCTGGGCGAGCGGGGAGAAGCCGATGCAGCCGACGCCGAGCTCGTCGAGCGTCCCGAGGAGCTCCGGCTCGATCCAGCGGTTGAGCATCGAGTAGGACGGTTGGTGGATCAGGAGGGGCGTGCCGAGGTCGCGCAGGATCGCGGCCGCCTCACGCGTCTTCTCCGCCGAGTACGACGAGATGCCGGCGTAGAGGGCCCTCCCGGATCGCACCGCTGTATCGAGGGCGCCCAGCGTCTCCTCGAGTGGCGTCTCCGGATCGAAGCGGTGCGAGTAGAAGATGTCGACGTAGTCGAGTTGCATCCGCGCGAGCGACTGGTCGAGCGACGCGAGCAGGTACTTGCGCGAGCCCCATTCCCCGTACGGCCCCGGCCACATGTCGTAGCCCGCCTTCGTCGAGATCACGAGCTCGTCGCGATACGGCCGAAGGTCTTCGACGAACACGCGGCCGAACGTCTCCTCGGCCGAGCCGTAGGGCGGCCCGTAGTTGTTCGCGAGATCGAAGTGCGTGACGCCGAGGTCGAACGCGCGGCGCAGGATCGCACGGCTCGTCTCCAGTGGACGGTCGCCCCCGAAGTTCTGCCAGAGCCCGAGCGAGATCGCGGGAAGCTGGAGCCCGCTCCGGCCGCAGCGGCGAAAGCGCATCTGCTCGTAGCGGTCCTGGGCGGCGGTATAGGGCATCGCACACCGATCGTAATGCCCGCGGGGCTCGATCAGGGGCGGGCTACCATGCGCGGTCATGTTCGACAGCCTCGCTGACAAGCTGCAGGGCGCCCTCGGCGACCTGCGCAAGAAGGGAAAGCTCGACGACGAGTCGATCTCCCGCGCGATGCGCGAGATCCGCCTCGCGTTGCTCGAGGCCGACGTCAACTTCACCGTCGTCCGCGACTTCGTCGCGCAGGTGCGCGAGCGCGCGCTCGGCGAGGAGGTGCTGAAGAGCCTCACGCCCGGCCAGCAGGTCGTGAAGGTCGTGCATGACGAGCTGACTGCGCTGATGGGCGAGGGGGAATCGGGTCTCGCATTCTCGAAGTTCACCGTCATCCTGCTCGCCGGCCTGCAGGGCTCGGGCAAGACGACCACCGCGGCGAAGCTCGCGCTGCAGCTGCGCAAGCAGGGACGCAAGCCGGGCCTGGTCGCGGCCGACCTGCAGCGTCCGGCGGCCATCGACCAGCTCGAGCAACTTGGCGCGCAGATCGACGTTCCGGTCTACCGGACCGACACGAAGGACGCGGTCGAGGCGACGCGCAGCGGCCTCGAGCGGGCGCGCAGCGCAGGTCTCGACACGGCGATCGTCGACACGGCCGGCCGGTTGCAGATCGACGAGGAGCTGATGGACGAGCTCGCGCGTGTGCGCGACGAAGCGAAGCCGCTAAACGTCCTGCTCGTCCTCGACGCGATGACCGGCCAGGAGGCCGTGAACGTCGCCGAGGCGTTCCACGAGCGGATCGCGTTCGACGGCGTCATCCTCACGAAGCTCGACGGCGACACGCGCGGCGGCGCGGCGCTCTCGGTGAAGGCGATCACGGGCAAGCCGATCAAGTTCGCCTCGACGGGAGAGAAACTCGACGCGCTCGAAGTCTTCCACCCCGACCGCATGGCCTCGCGCATCCTCGGCATGGGCGACGTGCTCACCCTCATCGAGCGCGCGGAGGCGGCGGTCGAGGAGGACGAGCAGGCCGAGATGGAGAAGCGGCTCGCCGCGGGCCAGTTCACCTTCGACGACTTCCTGAAGGCGTACAAGATGCTGCGCCGGATGGGGCCCCTGAAGGGCGTCCTGAAGATGATCCCCGGCATGGACAAGCAGCTCGGAGACGTCGACGTCGACGAGGGCCAGCTCGGTCGGGTCGAGGCGATCGTGCTCTCGATGACGCCGCAGGAGCGTCGTTCGCCTATCGTGATCGACGGCAAGCGGCGGATTCGCATCGCCAAGGGCTCCGGAGCGACCGTCGAGCAGGTCAACCAGCTGCTCGAAGCGCGGAAGCAGATGGAGAAGATGATGAAGCAGATGGGGCGGGGGAAGATGCCGGCCCTCCCGAACCAGCAAGCGCAGCCCGCGCTCTCCGCGACGCGGAAGACGGGCGTCAAGCGCAAGAAGAAGAAGGCCGGACGGAGGTAAAGGAATCGAATGGCAGTCAAGCTGAGGCTCACCCGCGTGGGCTCGAAGAAGAACCCGATCTACCGCGTGGTGGCCGCCGACTCGCGCTCGCCCCGTGACGGGAGGTTCCTCGACATCGTGGGCCGCTACAACCCGCAGACCGATCCGTCGACGATCGAGCTCGACGAGACGAAGGTCAAGGACTGGCTCGGCAAGGGCGCACAGCCCACCGAGGCGGTCGCGAAGCTGATCAAGATCAAGAACATCGAGAAGTAAGCGGCGGCGCGGTAATGGCTGAGTTGCTCGCGTACCTCGCGCGCGAGCTCGTCGACGATCCCGACGCCGTACGCGTCGAGACGGAGGAGCGCGACGGGGCGCTCGTCCTGGTGCTCCATGTCGCGCCCGACGACGTCGGCAAGGTGATCGGCCGCCAGGGCCGGATCGCCCGCGCGCTGCGGACGCTCATGCGCGCGAGCGCCGCCCGCGAGGGACGGCGCGTGCTGGTCGAGATTGCCGATCCCGACTGATGCGCGTCGCAGCCTTGTACGACCTCCACGGGATGCCGTGGGCGCTCGAGGCGGTGCTCGCCGAGGTCGACGCGGACGCGATCGTCGTCGGCGGCGACATCTTCGGCGGCCCCTACGACGAGGAGACCTACGCCATCGTCCTCGGACTCGAGGCGACGCTGATCCGCGGCAACGCGGAGGAGGACGATCCGCGCACCACATCGCTTCCCCTCACGACGGTGCTCGACGGCGTGACGTATTGCCACGCCACGCCCACGGCCAACACGCCGATGACGACGGCGGCAACGCCCGACGCGGACCTCCTGGCGATGTTCGGCGAGCGCGGGACGTTCGTGATCGGCCACACGCACCATCAGTTCGATCGGCGCGTCGGCGACCTGCGCGTCGTCAACGCAGGCTCGGTCGGGATGGCCTACGAGAGCGACGTCGCGGCGTACTGGACTCTCGTCGAGGACGGAGAACCATCCTTCATGCGGACACCGTTCGACGTCGACGCTGCCGTTGAGCGCGTGCGCGCGAGCGACTGGCCGCCGCGGGAGGAGTTCGTCGCCGAGAACCTGCTCGCTGCGGTGCCGCGCGAGGAGGCGATCGCGCACTTCGAGGCGCAGCGGTGAGGGTCCCGATCGGGAAGGTCGGCCGCCCGCACGGGATCGACGGGGCGTTCTTCGTCGAGCAGCCCTCGGACGACGAGCGTTGGTGGAAGACCGGCGCGAGCTTCCTGGCGAACGGCGAGCGCGTCGAGGTCGTTGCGCACCGGCGCTCCTCCGGGCGGCCGATCGTGAAGCTCGACCGTGACGTCCTTCGCGGCACGCTGCTCGAGGTCGAGCGAGAGGCGCTGCCGCCGACGGAGGAGGACGAGTACTACGCCTTCGAGCTCGTCGGCCTGACCGTCCAGGAGGAGACAGGCCGGGAGCTCGGAAGCGTGCAGGTCGTGACGCCCGGCATCGCGAACGACGTGCTCGAGCTCGACACCGGCGTCCTCCTGCCGATGGTGGAGGACTGCGTGCGAAGCGTCGACCTCGACGCGAGGCGCATTGTCGTAGCACCGGGATTTGCGGTTTTAGATGATTAATCGGCAATTCACCGTCGCCGCGGACACCGGCAATTACCGATCAACCATCTAGATGCAGCTCGACGTCTTCACGCTCGTCCCGCACGCGTTCGCCTGGCTGACCGAGCAGCGACCTGTCGCATCCGTGCTCGGCACGGAGCTCGACCTACGCCTCTTCTCGTATCGCGACCACTCGCCGCTCCGCAACGGCCAGGTCGACGACGAGCCGTATGGCGGCGGTGCCGGCATGGTGCTGCGTGTGGACGTCGTCGCCGCCGCGCTCGACGCCGTCTACGGCGGAGCCCCCTCGCAGCCGGTGATCGCGCTCAGCCCACAGGGTCGGCCGTTGACGCAGCGCGTCGTCGAAGAGCTCGCCGCACGCGAACACCTGACATTGCTGTCTGCACGCTTCGAGGGCTTCGACGAGCGGATCGTCGAGCACCTCGCAACCGACGCGATCTCCATCGGACCGTACGTGCTCTCGAACGGCGACCTCCCCGCGATGGTGCTGCTCGACGCGATCGCACGGCGCCTGCCGGGTGCGCTCAGCGAAGGGTCGGGCGAGCTCGAATCGTTCTCCGAGGAGCTCGGCGGCGGCCTTGAGTACCCTCACTACACGCGGCCGGCGGATTTCCGGGGCTGGCGAGTCCCCGACGTGCTGCTTTCGGGCGACCACGCACGAATCGAAGGTTGGCGAAGGGAGCAGGTCCGCTGAGGAACCCGATCGACTATCTCACCGAGGGGCTGCCGCACGGCTGGCGCGTCACGATCGACTGGCTCGTCACGATCGTCGGGGCGATCGCGATCGTGCTCGCGATCAAGGCCTGGGTCGTGAACCCCTACCGGATCCCCTCGAGCTCGATGGAGCCGACGCTGCACTGCGCGCGGCCCGGTTCGGAGTGCGAGGCGCGCTTCTCCGACCGTGTGCTCGCCTGCCGCTTCTGCTACCGCTTCTGGTCGCCGAAGCGGAACGACATCGTCGTCTTCCACACGCCGCCGCTCGCGGCCGTCCGCTGCGGCGCGGGCGGAACGTTCGTGAAGCGCCTGATCGGGTTGCCCGGCGATCTGTGGGAGGAGCGCTCGGGCTACGTGTACATCAACGGCCAGCGCCTGAAGGAGCCTTACATCCAGCCCGGGCGCCGCGACGACCGCACCATCGCGCCCATGCGGATCCCGAGGGGCCGTTACTTCTTCATGGGCGACAACCGCGCCTCGTCGTGCGACTCGCGGGCCTGGGGCACCGTGCCGCGGAAGAACCTGATCGGCAAGGTCTTCGCGACGTACTGGCCGCCGAGCCGGATCTCGATCCGCTAGCCGGACGGGGTTCCGCTACCATTCCGCCCGGCCTCCGGCCACCTTGCCATGAGCACGATCATCCAGGACATCGAGCGCCGACAGCTGCGCGAGGTTCCCCGCTTCAAGGCGGGCGACACCGTGCGTGTGCACTTCCGTGTCATCGAAGGCGCACGCCAGCGGATCCAGGTGTTCGAGGGGATCGCAATCAAGCGGCAGGGCGCGGGGGCACGCGAGACGTTCACCGTCCGCAAGAACTCCTTCGGCGTCGGCGTCGAGCGCACCTTCCCGCTGCACTCCCCGAAGATCGACAAGATCGAGGTCATGCAGATCGGCGACGTGCACCGCGCGAAGCTCTACTACCTGCGCGGCAAGGTCGGCAAGAAGGCTCGCGTGCGCGAGCTCCGCCAGTCGTAACTTCTTCGCAAACTCCGCCTTCCCCGACCGGGACTCGCCCACCGCCGGAGCTATTCTCGAGCCGTGCCTGCGAAGCGCCGCGCGACCGGTCAGAAGCTCCTGCGGTACGACCGCGCGCTCGGTGCGCGCTTCGTCGCGGGTGCCGACGAGGCGGGGCGCGGACCGCTCGCGGGACCGCTCGTCGTCGCCGGCGTGCTGCTCGACTACGCGTGCCTGCGCGACCACCGCGTGCGGCCGCTCGCGCTGCTGAACGACTCGAAGCAGGTCGATTCCGCGACGCGCGACGAGCTCTACCGTGCGGTGCTCGCATGTGCGGAGCGCGTGTCGGTGCACGTCTACCCCGCTGCAGTGATCGACCGCGACGGCCTGCACAAGTCGAACCTGCGCGGGCTGCGCGCCGCGCTCTGGGCGTGTCAGCCTGCCGACGTCTCTCTCGTCGACGGCTTCAAGCTCGGCCCGACGGCGCCTCCGCACACTGCCGTCGTGGACGGAGACACGAAAAGCGCCGCTATCGCCGCGGCGTCGATCGTCGCCAAGGTGACGCGCGACCGGTACATGCACACAACGGCCGACGCGCTTTACCCCGGTTACGGGTTCGCGTCGCACGTCGGCTACATCACGCCGTCCCACACCGAGAACGTGCGCGAGCGAGGGCCCTGCGAGATTCATCGCCGCTCCTGGCGTGCGCGCGCCTACCTCCCCGCGTAACCACGCCGAGGTTCGTGCGGCGCGCTGGTACAAGCGACGCTTCTACCGGGTGCTCGACACGAACTGCTGGCTCGCCGGCGCCGAGATCGACGTCGTCGCGCGCCGCGGTCGCACGCTCGTCTTCTGCGAGGTCAAGTCGAAGAGCGGCGGCGGCTTCGGCGATCCGCTCGAGATGGTGGATGCGCGCAAGACCGAGCGAGTGCGGCGTGCGGCCGCCGCGTGGATCGCACAGCATCCGGAGGCCGCCGGGCTGGACGTGCGCTTCGACGTGATCGCGGAGCGGACGGGCCGCATCGAGCACCTGCCGGACGCGTTCTAGGAGGGCTCGCCGTGGCGGCGAACTGATCGCCGTGGGGGTGACGCAGGAGCAGATCTACGACGGCATCGACCTGGACCTGTCGTGGTCCGAGCGCGACCTGCCCGAGCGCGAGCGGACGAAGCACGTCCACCGCCTGCATCCCTATCTCGGCAAGTACATCCCTCAGCTCGTCGAGGAGCTCTTTCGCCGCCACGTTCCGGCGGGCGGGCGCGTGCTCGATCCGTTCGCCGGCTCCGGGACGACGCTCGTGCAGGCGCTCGAAAGCGGGCTCGACTCAGTCGGCGTCGACATCGCTGCGTTCAACTGCCTCCTCATGGATGTGAAGACCGCCGCGCACAACCCGTTCGTGCTGGAGAGCGAGCTCCGAGACGCACTTGCGCGCTACGCCGCAGGCGATGGGCGCGTTGGGCGCGCGACTGCGTACACCCGTGCGTGGTTCGCGCCGCAGGCGCGTGCCGACCTGCTGCGCTTCCGCTCCATCGTCGACGACTACGAGCACGTGGACGTACTGCGCATCGTGCTCGCGCGCGCGGCGCGGTCGGCGCGCCTGACGACGCATTTCGACCTCGACTTTCCGAAGAAGCCGCAGAGCGAGCCCTACTGGTGCTTCAAGCACAAGCGCGAGTGCCGGCCGGTCGAGCGCGCGGAGCACTTCGTGCGGCGCTACGCCCTCGACACCCTCGTCCGGTTGAAGGAGTTCTCGCGCGTGCGCTCGCACCGGAGCGTGGAGGTGCTGCACGGCGACGCGCGCGAGCTTGCGCTGCCGGGACAGTTCGATGCCGTGGTCACCTCACCGCCGTACCCGGGGTTGATCGACTATCACGAGCAGCACCGCTATGCCTACGACCTGCTCGGTCTCGACGACCTGCGAGAGCGCGAGATCGGGGCCGCAGCGCGCGGAACCTCGCGCGCTGCGATCGACGCGTACGTCGACGGAATCGCAGGCGTCCTCGGTGCGTGCTCCGGGGTCCTGAAGCGGCGCGGGCGCGTCGTGATCGTCGTGAACGACCGGCGCGATCTCTACCCGCAGATCCTCGCGCGCTCGGGTCTCGTGCTCGAGCAGCGCTACCAGCGGCACGTGAACCGCCGCACCGGGCGGCGTGCGGGTGAGTACTTCGAAGACGTGCTCGTCGCGCGGCGCGGCTAGAGGGTTGATGTGAAAGTCGGGTGCGTGCGGGGATGCGCCTCGTCAAAGCGGCCTGCCGCGCAGCCGTGAAGACGTCGGCGGAGGCGAATGCTCGTACCACTCGGCCGTCGTACCGCGCGGGGCTCATGGTGCAGTGGAGGCCGCGACTGTTT
>Ga0308175_100001954_pt1 | contig 13955 bp, 12 predicted proteins | sample PhyCR1_3_FD_203893 | JGI IMG/M metagenome (GOLD analysis project Ga0308175, IMG submission 203893) | Soil microbial communities from UC Gill Tract Community Farm, Albany, California, United States - DLSLS.C.R1 | ecosystem: Environmental > Terrestrial > Soil > Agricultural land | place: USA...
CGGACGGCGGCCACCCACCCGGACCGGGTCGCGGCCGCGGCCGGCTTCCACGGCGGGCGGCTCGCCACCGACGCCCCGGACAGCCCGCACCTGGGCGCCGGGCAGATCAGCGCCGAGCTGTACTTCGGCCACGCCGACCAGGACCGGTCCATGCCCGAGGAGCAGATCCGGCGCCTGGCGGACGCGCTCACCGCCGCCGGCGTACGGCACACCTCCGAGGTCTATCCGGGGGCCGGGCACGGGTACACGCAGGCGGACACCACCGCCTACGACCGGGAGGCCGACGAACGGCACTGGGCCGCCCTGCTCGCGCTGCTCGAACGCGCCTTCTGAGGTTCGCCGTGGCGTCCGCCCCGGCGCGGACGCCACCCGGATCTTGTCCACATCATTGACATGCACGTGATCGGCCGTAACGTTGAGAGCGCTCTCAGAACAGGTACGGACCAATATCCGTACCACCCCGACCCCACACGGAGGTGGAGAGTGCTCCCCAGTCACACGCGTCCCGTGTTGCCCCTGGCGGCCGCGGCGGCCCTGGTGGGCGGTGTGCTCGCGCTCGGCACGCCGGACCGCGCCGGCGCCGCCGTCGCGGACACCATCCCCCTGAAGATCACCAACAACTCGGGCCGTTCCGAGCCGGTGTACGTGTACGACCTCGGCACCCAGCTGTCCTCGGGACGGCAGGGCTGGGCCGACGAGAGCGGCGCCTTCCACGCCTGGCCCGCGGGCGGCAATCCGCCGACCCCGGCACCGGACGCGGCGATCGCCGGCCCGGCCCCCGGACAGTCGAAGACGATCCGGATACCCAAGTTCTCCGGCCGGATCTACTTCTCCTACGGCCAGAAGCTGGACTTCCGGCTGACCACCGGCGGCCTGGTGCAGCCGGCCGTGCAGAACCCCTCCGACCCCAACCGGAACATCCTGTTCAACTGGTCGGAGTACACGCTGAACGACTCCGGTCTGTGGCTCAACAGCACCCAGGTGGACATGTTCTCGGCGCCGTACGCGGTCGGAGTGCAGCGCGCGGACGGCAGCGTGAGCACCACCGGCCACCTGAAGTCCGGTGGCTACAACGCGGTGTTCAACACCCTGCGCGGCCAGTCGGGCGGCTGGTCCGGCCTGGTCCAGACGCGTTCCGACGGCACCGTGCTGCGCGCGCTCTCCCCGCTGTACGGGGTGGAGACCGGGGCCCTGCCGGCGAACGTCATGGACGACTACGTCAACCGGGTGTGGCAGAAGTACTCGACGTCGACCCTGACCGTCACACCCTTCACCGACCAGCCGAACACCAAGTACTTCGGCCGGGTGTCGGGGAACGTCATGAACTTCACCAACTCCTCCGGCGCGGTGGTCACCAGCTTCCAGAAGCCGGACGCCTCCAGCGTCTTCGGCTGCCACAAGCTGCTGGACGCGCCCAACGACAACGTGCGCGGCCCCATCTCCCGTACGCTGTGCGCCGGTTTCAACCGCTCCACGCTGCTGAGCAACCCCAACCAGCCCGACACCTCGGCGGCGAACTTCTACAAGGACGGCGTGACCAACCACTACGCGCGTACCGTCCACTCCCAGATGGCCGACGGCAAGGCGTACGCCTTCGCCTTCGACGACGTCGGCAACCAGGAGTCGCTGGTGCACGACGGCGGCCCGCAGCAGGCGTTTCTGACGCTGGATCCGCTGAGCTGAGACATGGGACGGTCCCGCACCCCGGAGGAGCTCCGGGGTGCGGGACCGCTTCGCGCTGTGATCAGCCGGTCGTCAGGGCGGTGTCGTCCACGACGAAGCTGGTCTGCAGGGAGGAGTCCTCCACGCCGTTGAACTTCAGCGTGACGGTCTGGCCCGCCAGCGAGGACAGGTCGAAGGACTTCTGGCTGTACCCGGAGGCCGCGTTGGCGTTCGAGTAGGTGGCCAGGGTCTTCGAGCCGGCGGTCACCGTCAGCTTGTCGTACGCGGTGGTGCCGCTCTCCGAGGTGTCGATGTGCAGGTAGAAGGTCAGGGTCGCCTTGCAGCCCGCGGGGATCGTCACCGACTGGGACACGGTGTCGGTGTGCGAGGAGCCGTAGCCGTCGAGCCAGGCCTTGTACGAGCCGCTGTGCGCGGCCTCACCGGTGTCGGTGGTGATGGCACCGCTCGTCGCCGTCCAGCCGGTGCTGCCCGACTCGAAGCCCGGGTTGGCCAGCAGCTGGGACGCGGAGCAGCCGCCGCCGGTGGTGCTGACGGTCCAGCCGAAGGTCGTGGTGCCGGTCGCGCCGGTGGAGTCCTTCACCGTCACCGTGGTGCTGGAGGAGCCGGCGGTGGTGGGCGTACCGGAGATCAGGCCGGTCGAGCTGTTGATCGACAGGCCGGCCGGCAGACCGGTGGCGCTGTAGGTGAGGGCACCGCTGTTGGTGCTGCTCGCCTGTACCTGCAGGCTGACCGCCGTGCCGACGGTGGCGCTCTGGCTGCCCGGGTTGGTGACCGTCACGCCGCTGCTCGGCGGGTTGATGTGGCTGCCGACGTTGATACCGGCGAAGGCGTTGCCCACCCCGGCGTACTCGGCGGAGTTGGTGCCGTACAGCGAGGCGGCCGCGTTCAGGGCGGCGGTGCGGGCACCGGCGTAGTTGGTGCTCGACGTCATGTAGGTCGTCAGCGCCTTGTACCAGATCTGCAGCGCCTTGGCGCGGCCGATACCGGCGACGGCGACGCCGTCCGAGGTCGGGCTGTTGTAGGTGACCCCGTTGATGACCTTGCTGCCGCTGCCCTCGGACAGCAGGTAGAACATGTGGTTCGCGGGGCCCGAGGAGTAGTGGACGTCCAGGTTGCCCACGCCGGAGTACCAGCTGTCGGCGGAGCCGCCGTCCTTGCTCGGCTTGTCCATGTACCGCAGCGGCGAGCCGTCGCCGTTGATGTTGATCTTCTCGCCGATGAGGTAGTCACCGACGTCGGTGGAGTTGTTGGCGTAGAACTCCACTCCGGTGCCGAAGATGTCACTGGTGGCCTCGTTCAGGCCGCCGGACTCGCCGCTGTAGTCGAGGCCCGCGGTGTTGGAGGTGACACCGTGGCTCATCTCGTGGCCGGCCACGTCGAGCGACGTCAGGGCGTGGGTGTTGGACGTGCCGTCGCCGTAGGTCATGCAGAAGCAGGTGTCGTCCCAGAACGCGTTGACGTAGGCGCTGCTGTAGTGGACCCGGCTGTAGGCGGCGACACCGTCGTTGCGGATGCCGCTGCGGCCGAAGGTGTTCTTGTAGAAGTCCCAGGTCTCCTGGGCGCCGTAGGCGGCGTCGGCGCCGGCGGTCTGGGTGTTGGAACCCGACCCGGTGCCCCAGACGTCGTCCGAGTCCGTCATCAGCGTGCCGGTGCCGGAGGTTCCCCCGTTGAGGGAGTACGTCTTGTGGCCGCCGCGCGTGGTGTCGTAGAGCTGGTACGTCGAGCCGGACAGCGTGGTGCTGAGGCTGACCGAGCCGCTGTACTGGGTGTTGCCGGTACCGGTCTGGATGGCCTGGTAGCGGTGCAGCTCCTTGCCGGTGGTGGCGTCGGTGATGACGTGCAGCGCGCTGGGCGTGCCGTCGTCCTGGAGGCCGCCGATCACCGTCTCCCAGGCGAGCTTCGGGGTGCCGTCGCCGGCCCAGATCACCTTGCGGGCGCTGTCGGTGGTGGCCTTCTTCGCGTCGAGGGCCTTCGCGGCCTTCAGGGCCTTGGTCTCGGCGGCGCCCTTGGCGAAGGTCGCGGTGGTGGAGGCGACCTTCATGGTGCGCTTGTTGTTGAAGGTCGCGCTCACCGTGCCCTTGGCCACGGAGGCCGGCGGGGTGTGCACCACGACGTCGCCGCCGAGGACGGGGAGCCCGGCGTAGGTGCGCTCGTAACGGGTGTGCAGGGTACCGTCGTTGTCCTTGACGACATCCTTGACGACCAGCTTCTCCTTGGCGCCGAGGCCGAGGGAGCGGGCGGTCGTGGCGGTCCCTTGCTGGGCGCTCTTGAGCAGCTTGGCGTGCTGGGCCGGGGAGAGCTTGGCCTCCAGGCCGCCGGTGCGCAGGTGGCCGGCGTGGGGGGCCGAGGGCTTGGCGGCGGCCGGCACCGACTGGATGCCGACGGCGAGGAAGGCCGCGGTGGAGACCAGTGCGGCTCCGGCCATGGCCCGTCTGTGGGGAAGACGACTCACTCGATTTCCTCCTGCTGCGGCCGCCGGGTAGCGGCCGGTGAAGACCCGGGCAGACGGGTGTGCTGTCCGGGACGAGCTGAACTGTGTGGGGAGCATGGTGCTTGCTCGCGAAACCGACTGCGTGCTGGGGGAGAATGACAGTCTTGACTCGCGCATGTCAGCAGCGTCAGAGGCAATTCGAGGGTTTTCCCTACCCTGCCCCGGCGACGGCCGGGCGGGCTCGGGCGCTCTCGCCGCGCCGGGCCGGCGCATCGTGCGGCGCGGGGCCCGGTGAACACGGCCTCGGCAACACCGAACCGCGAAGTTGCCTTATTTTACCAGTACTTGACGCCAGGTCCCACCCTTCGGGCGTTCACAGGACCGTTGTTACCGTGCTCGCGTGTCTGAATCCTCACGCGATACCGCCCGGGGCGCCGGCTGGGGCCCCTCCGAACCCGGCCTCTACCAGCGGCTGATGCCCGTCCACGTGGAAAAGCTGTCCTGGCTGAATCCGAGGGTCCTGTGGGCCGCCCGCAACGGGGTGCTCGCGTCATGGTTCGGCGACCCGACCGGCCGTACCCGCAGCCGCCTGGCGGCCGGGCGGGCGGCGGCCGGGGCGCCGGCGGACAAGGTGGTGCGGCGAGACGTGCCGGACCGCTTCTCCTTCATGGTCGTCGGGGACACCGGCGAGGGCGGCGCCTCCCAGTACGCCACCGTGCCCGGCTTGCTGAAGGCGGGCCGGGACACGGAGTTCGCGGTGATCGCGAGCGATGTCATCTACCCCGTCGGCAGCGCGGACGACTACGGCACCAAGTTCTTCCGGCCGTACCAGGACTATCCCGCGCCCATCTACGCCGTACCGGGCAACCACGACTGGTACGAGGACCTCGGCGCGTTCATGCGGGTCTTCTGCGCCGACGCTCCCCCGCCCGCGCCCGAGCCGCGGCCCCGCCCGCTCACCCGCGCCTGGTGGCGCACCCTGCTGTGGCACCGGGCGCGCCCGTCGGACGGCCAAAACCTGGCCGCGGCACGGGCGTTGCGCTCGGCGCCGGAGCAGCGGGCCATGCAGCCGGGACCCTACTGGGCGATCGACGCCGGACCGGTGCGGATCGTCGGCATCGACACCGGACTGCTCGGCACGATCGACGCCGAGCAGGGCGCGTGGCTGCGGGAGGTGTCCCGCGGGCCGAAGCCCAAGATCCTGATCACCGGCTCCCCGCTGTACGTGGACGGCGAGCACCACCCCTGCGCCGTCGAGGGCGGCGGCACGGTCGACGACATCGTGCGCGACCCGGAGCACCACTACGTGGCCGCGATCGGCGGCGACATCCACAACTACCAGCGCTATCCGGTCGATGTGGACGGCCGCACCGTCCAGTACGTGGTCTCGGGCGGTGGTGGCGCGTTCATGCACGCCACGCACACCATCCCCCGGGTGTCCGTCGCCGATGTCACCGAGCGGGAGTTCCGCTGCTATCCGCTGCGCGGCGACTCGCTGGCCTTCTACAGCCGGGTGTACGCCCGGCGGCTGCGGCTGCGCCGCTTCTTCACCCTCACCGAGGACGAGGCGACGGCGGTCGTGGCCGAACGTCTCGGTATCGAGCCCGGCCGGGCGCCCGGTCCGGACGTCAGGATCACCCGGCGGGTCCGGCTGGTCGCGAGCCTGCTGGGCGCGGGCCGCCGCCCCGACCGGACCTCCCGGTTCCGGCTGCCCGTCCACAAGCTCTACACCCAGCTCTTCTCGCCGGGTTCGGTCACCTACAGCCCGCCGTTCTTCAAGTCCTTCCTGCGCCTGGACGTCACCCCGGAGGCGGTGCGGCTGCGCTGCTTCGCCGCGACCGGCAACCGCGCCCAGGAACTGGATCCGCCGGTCGAGGACGAGGTCACGATCCCGCTGATATGAGCCACGGGGGGCCGGCGCCGGGCCGGGTGCCTGCCTCCCGGCTCACCAGCGGCCCGCCTCCGTGCCGGTGACCGGCTCGGACGGCCTGCCGTCCACGCCCACCGGGACGTCGCCCGCGAGCATCACCCGGTGCATGATCCGGGGGAACCCGAGGTGGGCGTTGTCGCTCGGGGCCAGGTGGACGGTGGCCCGGTTGTCCCAGAAGGCGACGCTCCCGGGCTCCCAGCGGAAACGGACCGTGTACTCGGGGCGCACCGCCTGTTCGAGCAGCATCTCCAGCAGGGCCGCGCTCTCGGGTCGGGAGACGTCGGTGATCTGCTCCAGGTAGTAGCCGTTGACGTACAGCACGCGCTCGCCCGTCTCCGGGTGCACCCGCACCAGGGGGTGCACGGAGGCGACCTGATGGTCCAGCAGGTGACGGAGGTAGGCGTCGTCGCCGGGCCGCGGCTGGTAGCCGACGCCGAGCCGGTGCTCGGCGCGCAGCCCGTCCACGAAGGCGCGGACCGGCGCCGAGAGCCCGGCGTAGGCGGCGGCCAGATTGGCCCAGGTGGTGTCGCCGCCGTACGGCGGCACGGTCTCGGCGCGCAGGATGGTCGCGGCGGGCGGGTCGACGCGGGCGCCGTGGTCGCAGTGCCAGCCGCGCAGCAGGGTGTGCCGGCGCCGCCGCAGCCACTCCTCGTGCTCCATGCCGAAGCGTCCGCCCAGCTCCAGCCGGTCGGCGGTGGTCTCCACCTCGGGGAAACCCTCCGGTGAGGCGCTGCCCCGCCGGCCGAGGACGACCGGCTCGCCGAACCGGCGGGCGAAGGCCACGTGCCCGGCGTGGTCCAGCTCCTGCCCCCGGAAGAACACCACCTTCCAGCGCAGCACCGCCTCCCTGATCAGGGCGACCACCGCGTCGTCCAGCGGGCCGGCGAGATCGACGCCGGTGATCTCGGCGCCGATGTGCCCGGCGGCCGGGCGCACCTCGACGCCCTCGGTCCGTTCCGCCTGCCCGGTGTGCTCCGCCGTGGCCCTGTGCGTCGTCATGCGCGCTCCGTTGGTCGTCCGAACCGGCTCCACGACCGATCGTGACACCAGGGCCCCGTGCGCCGCGAACTTCCCGCGCCCGTGCTCCGCGCGCCCGCGCGGCCGGCGTCCTTCGGCACGGCCTCCCGGCCTTCCTCCGTTACGGCTCCTCGGCGGGTTCCGGGGCGGCGGCCGAGCGGGGCGCGGCGAGGCTGCCGAGGATGTCCAGGAGTTCGGCGCCGCGGCTGCCGGGATCGGCGTGGAAGACCACCAGGGTGAGTCCGCCGGTGCCGTCCGCGGTCAGCTTCTCCGAGTACAGGTCCAGGTCGCCGACCTGCGGGTGGCTCAGTCTGCTGAGCCGTCCGCGCCGGGGCCGCACCTCGTGCCTGGCCCAGAGCGTGCGGAAGCGGTCGCTGCGCAGCGAGAGATCGCCGACCAGGTCACGCAGCCGCGGGTCGTCGGACTCGGGCCCGGCGTACGCGCGCAGCGCGGCCACACCCTCCTCGGTGAGGTCGTCCCAGTCCCGGCGCAGCGCGCGCTCGGCGGGGTCGAGGAAGACGGCCCGCAGCAGGTTGACGCCGGGCCGGTAGTTGGGGGTGAGGGCCGTGGCGAGGGCGTTGGCGGCGAGGCAGTCGGTGTAGCGGTTCTGGATGTAGGCGGGGTTGCGCGGCCAGCCGTCGATGAGGTGCAGCAGACCCTCCGGCACCTGCTCCCGGTGGCGCGCCGGCCCGGTGCGTGCCCCCGGCCGGGTGTCGCGGGGCCGGTCGTGGGCGAGGCCGAGGAGGTAGGAGGTGGTGTCGGTGTCCAGCCGCAGCACCCGGGCGATGGCCTGGAGGACCTGCGCGGAGGGGTTGCGGTCGCGGCCCTGTTCCAGGCGCAGGTAGTAGTCGGAGCTGATGCCGGAGAGCATCGCGACCTCCTCGCGGCGCAGCCCCGGCACCCGGCGCGGTCCCGAGCCGGGAAGCCCCACGTCCTCCGGCCGGACCTGACCCCGGCGGGCGCGCAGGAACTCGCCGAGCGCGTTCGTACCGTCCATGACACCACCGTACGGCGGCACCCGCGGCGGTGACTGGTCCTGGCACTCCCAGGAACGCGGGGACACTGCCGTGCGGGGCGCAGCGGGCGCAGGGTGGAGACGAGCCGCCGGCCGGCGGCTCGACGAACGGCACGAGAGGCACGACATGACCGCACGACTCGGCGGCACCGTCACCCCCGCGGACGGGCTGACCCTGACCCGCATGGGCTACGGCGCCATGCAGCTCGCCGGACCGCACGTCTTCGGCCCGCCGAAGGACCGGGCCCGGGCCGTGGCGGTGCTGCGCGCCGCGGTGGAGGCGGGCATCACCCACATCGACACCGCCGACTTCTACGGCCCCGTCGTGGTCAACGAACTCATCCGGGAGGCGCTGCACCCCTACCCGGACGGCCTGCGCATCGTGACCAAGGTCGGCGCGCGGCGCGGCCTGGACGGCGGTTGGATCATGTCCCGGCATCCGGCGGACCTGAAGGCACAGGTGTACGACAACCTGCGGCACCTGGGGCTGGAGACGCTGGACGTGGTCAATCTGCGGCTCGGTGACGTGGACGCCCCGAACGAGGAGCCGGTGGCCGAGATGTTCGGCGCCCTGGCCGAGCTGCGCCGGCAGGGCCTGATCCGGCATCTCGGACTGAGCGCCGTGTCCCTGGCGCAACTGGAGGAGGCGCGGGGAATCGCCCCCGTGGTCACCGTGCAGAACCTGTACAACCTGGCCATCCGGCGGGACGACGCCCTGGTCGAGCGCACGGCGGCGGAGAACATCGCCTTCGTGCCGTACTTCCCGCTCGGCGGGTTCACCCCGCTGCAGTCCGGCACGCTGTCGAAGGTGGCCGCGCGGCTCGGCGCCTCGCCGCAGCAGGTCGCCCTCGCCTGGCTGCTCGGCCGCTCGCCGAACATCGCGCTCATCCCCGGCACCTCCTCCCCGGACCACCTGCGCGAGAACATCGCCGCCGCCGCGCTGGTCCTGCCCGCGGACGCGGTCGCCGAGCTGGACGGCGTGGCGGGCTGACCAGGCCCGTACCGGGGTACCCGGGGCGCGTGAGGCGGACGGACGGAGGGAGCCGCACGTGGCGACGGAGGACCGGCTGCGGACCTACCGCGGCAGGCGCGACTTCGAACGGACCAGCGAGCCGTCCGGCGGGGCGGCGGCCGCGGACGAGTGGCCGCGGTTCGTGGTGCAGATCCACGACGCCCGCCGGATGCACTTCGACTTCCGGCTCCAGGTGGGGGACGTGCTGAAGTCCTGGTCCGTCCCCAAGGGGCCGTCGACGGACCCCGGGGACAAGCGGCTGGCCGTGCCCACCGAGGACCATCCGCTGGAGTACGAGGACTTCGAGGGCGTGATCCCGAAGGGCGAGTACGGCGGGGGCACGGTGATCGTGTGGGAGCACGGGACGTACGAGCCACTCAGCCACGACCGCCGGGGGCGTCCGCTGGACTTCGCCGAGTCGCTGGAGCACGGGCACGCCACGTTCCGGCTGCACGGCGCCAAGCTGCACGGCGAGTGGGCCCTCACCCGGTTCCGCGCCGGCCCGGACGAGGAGGAGTCCTGGCTGCTGGTGCGCAAGGGCCCCGCGCGGGCGGCGGGGCACGGCACCCCGGATCCGCGCCGGGCCCGTTCGGTGCGCACCGGGCGCACCCTGGCCCAGGTCGCCGCCGACGCCGGCGAGGAGTGACCGGCCGGACCTCGCACCCGGCTCCGGGCCGCCGGCCGGGAACGCCCCGTGCGGATCACCGGGCGCCGCATCCGGAACACCAGGTGCCGTGACCGGATCACCGGGCGCCGCAACCGGATCACCTGATTCCGCCCCCAACACCCGCCTTGCGCCTCTATGTTCGCGGCGGTAACCGCTCGCGACCCTGGAGGCTCCCGCATGCGCACCGCACTCCGCACCGCCCTCATCGGCGTGGTGACCGCCGCCGCGTTCCTCACCTGCGGCACCGCGGGGGCCACCCCGCCGGGCCCCGGGGTGACGGCCCGGACCCTCGCCCAGAGGACGGTCGGCGGCACCGACTACACCCTGCGCGAGATCACCATCCCGCCCGGCCAGGGCACCGGCTGGCACTACCACGACGGTCCGCTGTACGGCGTGGTGAAGCAGGGCACCCTCAGCCACTTCGACTCCGGCTGCGCCTCCGACGGCGTGTACCGCAAGGGCGCGACGATCCAGGAGCCGTCCGGCCCGGACCGGGTGCACATAGGCCGCAACCTGGGCAGCATCCCGGTCGTCCTGGAGGTGCTCTACGTGCTGCCGCACGGCGCCCCGTTCTCGGAGGACACGCCGAACCCGGGGTGCTCCTTCGAGTGATCAGCCGCCGGGCAGCGACTGCTGCGCCCAGATGGTCTTGCCGCTGCCCGTCTGCCGGCTGCCCCAGCGCTGGGTGAGCTGGGCGACCAGCAGCAGTCCGCGGCCGCCCTCGTCGTAGGCGTGCGCCCGGCGCAGATGCGGTGAGGTGGAACTGGCGTCGGACACCTCGCAGATGAGCGCGCCGTCGCGGATCAGGCGGAGCTGGACGGGCGGTTCGCCGTAGCGGATGGCGTTGGTGACCAGTTCGCTGACGACGAGTTCGGTGACGAACGCGATCTCCTCGAGACCCCAGGCGGTCAGCCGTTCGGTGGCCGCCTGCCGGAAGGCGGCCACCGCGGCCGGGTCGGGCGGGACGTCCCAGGTGGCCACCCGGTCGGCGCCCAGGGCGCGGGTGCGGACCAGGAGCAGGGCGATGTCGTCGGTGGGCTGCTCGGGCATGACGGCCTTGAGGACGTCGTCGCTGAGGGCTTCGAGGGAGTCGGCCGGTGCGCCGAGGGCGCGGCGCAGTTCCTCGGTGGCGCGGTCGACGTCCCGGTCGCGGTCCTCGACGAGGCCGTCGGTGTAGAGCGCGATGACCGAGCCCTCGGGCAGTTCGAGTTCCGTCGCCTCGAAGGGCAGCCCGCCGACCCCGAGGGGCGGCCCGGCGCTCATCGGGACGAACTCGGCGGTGCCGCCGGGCAGCACGACGGCCGGAGCCGGGTGGCCGGCCGCGGCCAGGCCGAGCCGGCGGGAGACGGGGTCGTAGACGGCGTAGAGGCAGGTGGCACCGAGTTCGGCGACCTCCTCGCCGGTCCCGTCGGAGGCCAGATGACTGACCAGGTCGTCCAGGTGGGTGAGGAGCTCGTCCGGGGGCAGGTCGACGTCGGCGAGGGTCCGCACCGCCGTGCGCAGCCGGCCCATGGTCGCGGAGGACTGGATGCCGTGGCCGACGACGTCCCCCACGACCAGCCCGACCCGGCTGCCGGAGAGCGGGATCACGTCGAACCAGTCGCCGCCGATGCCGGCCAGCGAGCCGCACGGCAGATACCGGTGGGCCACCTCGACCGCGGCCTGCCCCGGCAGACCGCTCGGCAGCAGGCTGTGCTGGAGGGCGTGCGCGGTGTCGCGCTCGCGGGCGAAGCGGCGGGCGTTGTCGACGCAGACGGCGGCGCGGCTGGCGAGTTCCTCGGCGAAGACGGCGTCGTCGGGGCCGTAGGCGTCCGAGTGGTACTTGCGCACGCACACCGCGGCGCCGAGGGTGATGCCCCGGGCGCGCAGCGGCACCGCGATCATCGAGTGGACGCCCTCGCGGTGGGGCCGGCCCTCCGGGGAGCGCGCGTTGCGGTCCGCGAGCCACTGGTCGAACGCCGGCTCACCGGCCTGGGCCAGCACCGCCCGGCCCTCGCGGAGGGCCACGGCCGGTGGGGTCGATGGCCGGTACTCCTCGGACTCCCCCGGCTTCAGCGCCGCGCCCTGGTTGCCCGCCACGACGGAGCGGTGGGCGACGCGCCGCAGCTCGATGCCGCCCCGGGGGGCCGCCGGCGGCTCGTCCGCGCCGAGGACCCAGTCCAGCAGGTCGACGGTGGCGAAGTCGGCGTACTGCGGGACCAGGAGTTCGATCAGCTCCTCGGCCGTGCGCACCGCGTCCAGGGTGGTGCCGATGCGGGTGGCGGCCTCGTTCAGCAGGGCGAGGCGGCGCCGGGCCCAGTACTGCTCGCTGCTGTCGAAGGCGGCCAGGGCCACCGCGGCCGGCTCGCCGGAACCGTCGCACAGGGGCCACATCTCGATGCTCCAGGCGTGGGCCCGGTGCAGCGCGGGGGCGCCGGTGAAGCTCTCGTAGCGGACGGGCCGGCCGGTCTCGGCCACCTCGCGCAGATGGCGCACGAACCCCCGGGTGTCCTCGCCCTCCTCCACGGTGTCCGTGTAGAAGCGGCCGACCAGCGCCTCCTCGGGCACCCCCATCAGCCGGCAGGCGATGCCGTTGACGTACAGGTAGCGCTGTTCGAGGTCGAGGACCGACATCGCCATGGAAGCCTGCTGGAAGGCCTCGCCGACCAGCACCGGGCCGGTCGGGCCGGCGGTGATCACGTGTCCGGCCGGTGCGCCGTCGGCGCCGAGCACCGGGCAGACGGTCACGGCCACCTCGACCGGATGTCCCTCGCGGTGGCGCAGGGTGAGGATGCCGGTCCCGGCGGCCAGGACGCCGCCGGGTGGTTCCCCGGCGAGCAGCTCGGCCGCCGGCCGGCCGACGACCTCGTCCGCCACGCGGCCCGTGAGCAGCCGCGCGCCCTGGCTCCACCCGGTCACCCTGCCCTGGGCGTCGATGACCACAGCGGCCGCGACTCGCTCCATATGCCCCAGGATGATCCGAATGCTCCGGTCCATCAAGCGCGGCGGCGGACCGGATCAGTCCCGGGGGGCGCGCAGCACCGCCAGGGCACGGTCGGCGTGGGTGTTCATGCGCAGTTCGCTGCGCACCACCTCCAGGACCGTGCGGTCCTGGCCGATCACGAAGGTGACCCGCTTGGTCGGGGCGAGGGTGAAGCCCCGCCTGACCCCGAACCGGTCACGCACCGCACCGTCGGCGTCCGACAGCAGCGGCATGCCGAGGGTGTGCCGTCCGGCGAACTCCTGCTGGCGTTCGACGCTGTCGCCGCTGATCCCGACCGGGCGGGCGCCGACGGCGGCGAACTCGGCGGCGAGGTCGCGGAAGTGGCAGGCCTCGGCGGTGCAGCCGGGCGTGAGGGCTGCGGGGTAGAAGAACAGCACGACCGGGCCGTCGGCCAGCAGCTCGGTGAGCCTGCGGAGCGTGCCGGTCTCGTCCGGCAGCTCGAAGTCCTCGGCCTTGTCGCCCACCTCGACACGTTCGGTCACGACCGCCCCTCCCCGTTCCGGGCCACCCCGCGGGCCCACAGCACCAGGGGCACCTGGAGCGGCAGCCGGGCCAGGGCCGCGTTGCGCTGGGGCGCGGGCCGGTGCCGCCAGTCGACGGCCATCTTCACATTGGCGGGAAACACCCCGACGAAGAAGGCGGCGGCCGCCCTGGCGGCCAGGGGGCGCGTCCGGCGCGCGGCGACACCGGCCGCCAGGGCCAGCTCCACGGCTCCGCTGCCGTACGTCCAGGCCCGCGGCGAGCCCGGCAGTGCTCGCGGGACGAGGTGGTCGAACTGGCGGGGTGCGGCGAAATGGGCGACCCCCGCGGCGGCCAGCAGGCCGGCGAGCAGCAGGGGTGAGCGTTCGGACCGGGGCACGGTTCCTCCTCAGGTGACCTGCCGCCGGATATTACTCGACAGTAGTCCCGGCCAGGGCCACTTCCGGCGGGCAGGGAAGGGAAAACACGCGATGCCGCACCCGGAGCCGGCGTGGTCCTCGCCCAGATGACGACCAGCCTGGGCGGCCACGCGCTGCCGTCCGAGAACGGCTTCAAGGTCGTCCTGGCGCTCGGCGCGGGCTCCGCCGTCCTGGCCTTCCTGCTCGCCTCCGTCCTGCCCCGCCACCGCCCTGCGGACCCGGTGGCGGCCCCGGCGACCGCGGGCGAGCCGTCGGCCGAGCCGGTGGGCTGAGAACGGCCGGACCGGCCCCGGGCCCGTTCAGGGGAACCGGGGCCGA
>Ga0308175_100001955_pt1 | contig 13950 bp, 12 predicted proteins | sample PhyCR1_3_FD_203893 | JGI IMG/M metagenome (GOLD analysis project Ga0308175, IMG submission 203893) | Soil microbial communities from UC Gill Tract Community Farm, Albany, California, United States - DLSLS.C.R1 | ecosystem: Environmental > Terrestrial > Soil > Agricultural land | place: USA...
GGCAGATCGGGACGCGGAGCTGGCTCGCCGGCTTCGCGGTCTTCTGCGGCATGACCCTGGCCTACGGCATCTTCCGCAAGCTCTACTACCACGACCTGCTGCCGAACACGTACTACCTCAAGCTCTACGGCGTGCCGCTCGCCGTCCGCCTGCTGCGCGGGTCGGCCGTGCTGGCGGAATTCGTCCGCGACCACCTGCTGGTGCTGCTGGCCGCCGGCCTCGGCACCGTTGCCTTCCTGCGGCGCAACCGGCGGCTGATCCTGCCGGCCGCGCTCTTCGTCCTCTACTGCGCCTACAGCGTCTACGTGGGCGGGGACGCCTGGGACGACGACCTGCCGATCCGGGCCAACCGGTTCATCTCCTTCGTGATGCCGCTCCTCTTCGTGCTGCTCAACGCCACGCTGAACGAGGTTCTGGCGGTCTGGCGGCGGGGGCGGGAGACCGTGGACGGCGATCCGGCCGGGCGCTTCGCCCTCGGCGCCGCCACGGTGATCGCGTTGCTGACCGTGAACGGGCTCTGGCTCTCCGACAAGGCCAACGACAACTGGCGCGAGCTCGCCCTGGTCGACCGGCCGCCGATGACGATGCGGCACCAGCGCGTGGTCGCCCAGCTCCTCGCGTTCGAGAAGCTCGTGAAGCCGGGCGCCGTGGTGGCGACCGCCTGGGCGGGGATCCCGGCGTACTTCTCGGATTACAAGATGATCGACATCCTCGGCTACAACGACCGCGTGGTGGCGCACATGACGCCGGTGACGCCGCTCACCGAGGACAACTTCGACACCTACCGGCCCGGCCATTCGAAGTGGAACGAGCAGCGCCTGCTCACCGAGCAGCGGCCGGACGCCTTCTTCCAGATCTGGGGGATCAAGCGGGGGATGGGACCGGTGGCGAAGGTCATGCCCGGCTACGGCTACCGGAGGGTCGGGAAGTTCTGGCTGCGGGGGGACTCCCCCCTCGTCGATACCCAGGGCGCCGCTCCTCCCGCCGAGGAGGAGCAGGAGCCGGCGGCCGGCGACGCGGGAGATCAGGGGACCGGTGGCGATTCAGCCAATGCCGGCGACAAGCTCGTGAGCCCCGGGAAGGGGCGACCGTAGGTAGTCCGGGATTTCAATCCCGGGCGGCAGAGGCCGCGGACCCTCCGGGAAGAAACGACGCTCGCCTAATTCCACTTTGTCAGATTACGAGCGCCCGCCCCGCCCGGGCATAAATGCCCGGGCTACGCTTCAACCGAAAAGCCGGGTGAACCCGGCTCCTGGAGGAGCGGCTCTGACTTTGGAGCCGGCTTCAGCCGGCTTTTCGGTTCCCACATAGCCCGGGCATTTATGCCCGGGCGGGGCGGGCCAGGCAATCTGACAAAGTAGAGCTAAGTGAGCTGTCTTGGTCCTAGTACGGCACCCCGGTAATCTGCAGGTTGGCGTAGCTCCAGCCGTAGCTCGCCACCTCGGGGCCCTCCTGGTTGGCGTAGTGGCCGAACTCCGCCGTCAGCCCGGTGGCCGGGACGTCGAGCACGCCGTTCGGCGCCGTGCTGTTGAAGCTCAGCGTCTTGAGCGTCGTGCCGCCGGAGGAGAGGACCGCCGTCACCGTGCCGTGCTCGGCGTCGTAGGTGTACTTCAGGTGATAGCGCTGCCCCTGCACCCAGGAGAACCCCTGCTCGTCCTGCGTGGTGCCGCCGGGCGGCAGCTCGAGGTTCTGGGCCGCCTTGAACGACAGCTTGGGGGGGCTGAAGGCGTTGACGTTGGCGATCGTGTTGCTGCGGAACTTCCCCCGGTAGAGCCAGAGGATGGCGTGATTGCCCGGGGTCTTCGCGCGGTTCCAGGGCCCCGGGGTGACGTCCATGTCGATCACCATCCGCCGCAGCGACAGGGGCGCGGGGAGGGTGATGTTGAAGGTCTTCTTCTCGTTGCCCGGCGCGGCGGTATGGAACGTGCCCGAGGCGGTGAAGATCGTCGTCGTCCCGCCCGAGCCGCCGCCTCCGCCATTGCCGCCGCCAGTCCCTCCGCCGCTCCCGCTGTCGCCGGGGCCGGGCAGCGTGGAGGACCCGGAGGGGGCGGGGGTGACGAAGAGCATCTGCGAGCTGAGGGCGGTGTAGAGCGTCGCGTAGGCGTAGAACGGCTGATTGCAGCTCACCTCGGCCCGCGCGTCGGCGGCGTCGAGCTCGCCGAGCAACTGGAAGGCGTCGGGGAAGAAGCGCATCGACAGCGGCTTAAAGGTCACCGCCGCCGTGGCGGCGATCTGCGAGCCGTCGGCGCGGAAGAGCTTGATCTCGCACTGCGAGGCCTGCTTCGCCAGGTTGACGACGCCGAGGTTGGTGTAGTCCCCGTGAGTGTTGTCGCGGCGCAGCCCCAGGAGGACCGCCGTCTTGCCGGTGTCGATCAGGTTGCCCGAGGAGATCAGCGGTACCGGGCTCACGGAGGTCGTCAGGCCGTTCGGCGCGGTGCTGATCAGGCGGGCCTCGACCGACATCGAGGAGGTCGTGGCCACCTCCAGCAGTCCGACCTTGCCGACCGTGCCGATACCGTTGAGGATCGACGTGCGGCCGGCGCCGACCGAGGAGGCCGGAGGCCCCTGGGCCGGGCGCTGCGTGCCGTCGGTCTCGGCGTCCAGCACCGTGGCCGTGTAGGTGCTCTGCGCGGTGCCGGTGTTGGTCATCCAGAGCTGCACCACGTGCGTGCTGCCCGCGGCGGTGACGGGATCGGGCACCGGAATGTAGACCGCGCCGGCGAACGCGGCGCCGGCCGTTCCGGCGGCCAGAACGGCGGCCCATACCGCGACAAGCGACTTCCGCATCGGTTCCATCCTCCTGAGAAGGATCGGGACTGCGTACTGCAACAAATTGAAACTTCTGCATGATAGCGCCCCGCGGGACGGGACGCAAGCCCGCAAACGTGGATGGATAAAGGGAAAAGGGGAGGAGGGGGGAATCTATAGGGGCGGCCACGCAGGGCCGCCCCTACGAGGAAGCCTAGTTATTCGGCTTCACGATTTCCACATGGAAGTTGGCGTACTTCCAGCCGAGGCTCGACACCTCGGGGAGAGGCTGGTTGTCGTAGTTCCCGAATTCGGCCATCAGGCCGGCCCAGGGCACCGCGATCAGGGGGGTGCGCAAAGTGGCGTCGTACTGGCCACCCTTGAGCAGCCTGCCGTCCTGATAGATGCCGTAGGTGACCTTCCTGCTCACGGCGTCGTATAGGTTGCTGATGTGATAGGTCTGCCCCTGCTGGAAGGTGAACCCGAATTTGGTAAAGGTGCTGGAGTGGGCCGGCAGGTCGACGTTCTGGGCCGACTTGGTGTTGTTGTTCCCCGGCCCGAAGGCGTTGATGTTGGCCAGGGTGTTGGCGCGGAACCGGCCGCGGTGGAGGAAGAGCAGGTTGTGCGCGCCCTTCGGGTAGCGGGGGTTCCAGGGGCCGGCGACGACGTCGAATTCGACCAGGATCCGCGCGGCGTCGAGCGCCTTCGGCACCGGGACGCGGAGGATCCTCTTGGCATTCCGCGGGGTGGCGGTGTGGAAAAGGCCGTTCTGATCGAACGTGATCGCGCCGCCGCCCGTGGACGCCGGAGCCTTCTTCCGCGCCCCGCCCGCCGCCGCCTTCTCGATGGCGTCGGACGGATTGACGAACGAGACCTCGGAGGTCTTGCCGTCCGCCAGCGCGGCCAGGGCGTAGAACGGCTGATCGCACGAGACCCTGGCGGTGACCTTGGGGCCGCCGCGCAGGCCGAGGGCATCCTCGGACCGGCTCATCGACTTCGCCGGGACCTCCACCGAGCCGGCGTTGCGCACCAGCGAGCCGTCCTCCGCCACCACGTCGACCTGGCACTGGGAGGCGGCGTCGCCGAGATTGATCAGGGCGAGTTGGGTGACGTCGCGATTGCCGTCGCGCCCGACGCCGTTGAGATAGACCGCGGCGCCCGCCGCCGCCTGCGTCTCGGACGAGATCACCGGCAGGCCGGCGTAGTGGACGTTCTGGCCGCGGCCGCTCTGGACCCAGGCGTTGACCAGCAGCTCCTGCGAGTCGTCGTCGATCGCCAGCAGGCCGGTCTCCCCCTGGGCCGCGGCCCGGTCCAGATAGACCGCCCGCTTGGCCGGCACCGTGGCGCTGGCCGCCTTGGCCTCGGCCCCTTCCTGGTCCGGGAGGAGCGTGGTGGCGTAGGACCGCTCGACGCCGTCGAAGTTGGAGATCCAGAGCTGGGTGGCGAGGGGGGCTCCGGCGGAGCTCATCGGCTCGATGACGGGGACGTAGACGGTTTCGGCTTGGAGCGGGACGAGGGAAAAAGCGGAGAGGACGAGGGACCAGGCGAGGGACTTCTTCATGCGACGGCCTCCTGGGGACTTGAGGCAACCGGCCCGGTGGCTTGAGGATTGCCTCGATACAACGGGACTTCCCTGAACGAACGCATGGTAGGCGCTTTGTCCTTCAGTTGTAACGTGGAATGTGCAACTCTGCATGGACCGATCTGATAGTCTCGGGGGCACCCGCCCATGAGCCAGGACGACCCCGCTTCGCCGCCGCTCCCCTATGAGACGCAGCTCGCCTCCGGCGCGCCGCGCGCCAGGGAGCGGATCAAGGACCTGATCTCCTGGAGCACGCTGCCGCTGGGGAGCCTGATCCGGGTCGCCACTCGCGAGCCGGCCATCGCGCTCACCTTCGACGACGGCCCCGACCCGCAGGAGACGCCGCGCGTCCTCGATATCCTGGAGCGCCACGGCGCGCGGGGCACCTTCTTCCTGGTGGGCAAGAGCGTGGAGCGCCACCCCGAGATCGTGGCGCGCGCCGCCGCGGCCGGCCACGCGCTGGCCAACCACTCCTGGGACCACTCCTCTTTCCGCCAGATCCGGGGGAGCTACCGGCGGGCGCAGCTCCGCTGGTGCGGCGAGGCCCTTGCCCCGCACGGCGGCACCCGGCTCTTCCGGCCGCCGTTCGGCGAGCAGAGCCTCGCCTCGCGCCTCGACGCCCTGCGCTGCGGCTACCGGGTGGTCTGCTGGGACGTGGTCGCCGAGGACTGGCGGGACGATCCGGCGGAGGTGCTGGTTCAAAGGGTGATGCGGCGGCTGCGGCGGGGGAGCATCGTGCTCTTCCACGACACCCTCTACGTGGCCGACGCCGAGCGCTACCGCGATCGCGCCCCCATGCAGGAGGCCCTGGAGATCCTGCTGAGCCGCCTCTCGGGGAGCTTCCGGTTCGTCACCGTGCCCGAGCTCCTGCGCCTGGGCCGGCCGGTGCGCTGGCCGATCTTCCACCGGCTGCCTGTGGGCTTCCACCGCAAGCTCGTATAATCCGCCGCCGTGTCCAGCGTTCCGATTCTGCGCAGGGCCCATCGCGCCCTGATCGACGCCATCAACCGCCTGGGATGGGTGGTCGCTCCGACCTCCGACTACTACCACCCCCTGCGGCCGGTCTCCGAGCTCAAGGGGCACGCCGATCGCTGGTTCCGGCCGGGTCACATGGCCGGCATCAGCTTCGATCTGCCCGCCATGATGACGGCCCTGGAGGGGATGATCGCCACCTACGGCGCCGAATACGCGGCGCTGCCGTCCTACGATGAGCTGAAGGCCCGGAAGCACGGGCCGGGGTTCACCCGCGTGGACGCCATGACCCTGTACCTGATGCTGCGCCAGCACAAGCCGGCGCGCTACCTGGAGGTGGGGTCCGGGCTCTCCACCGACTACGCCGTCCTGGCGGCCGAAAGGAACGCGGCCGAGGGGCGGCCGGTCAAGATGACGGTGGTCGATCCGTTCATGACCGAGGCGACGCGCGGCCTCCAGAAGCAGGGGATCGAGGTGATCCCGAAGGAGGCGCAGGATCTGGCGGTGGAGGAGTACACGCGGCTGGAGGCCGGGGACGTCCTGTTCATCGACACGACGCACATCGTGCGGATCGACGGCGAGGTGCCGTACCTGGTCCTCGAGGTCCTGCCGGCTCTGAAGCCGGGCGTGCTCGTGCACATCCACGACATCCATTTACCCTTCTACGTTCCATGTGACCCAAACGCCTATGTCTTCGACCGCCGGTGGCCGATGCTGTTCACCGAGCCGATGCTGGTGCAGGCGTACCTCAGCTACAATCCGCGCGTCGAGATCGCGATGTCCACGCCCCTGCTGCGGCACTATCACGAGGACTTCCTCCGCCGCGTGGTGCCCGGCTACCAGCCGCTGGACCGGCGGGACTTCGACACCCATCACGGCTCGCTCTGGCTGCGCTGCCTGGAGGGTCCGCCGGTGGTGCAGCGGATCGGGTAGATGGATCTCTCCCAGAAAGCGGCCCGCAAAGCCTTCAAGCCGGTCTATCTGTTCTATTACCGGTTCCTGTTCGGGCGGCGGTTCCCGTTCGCCGACCGGCTGGCGGCGCGGGTGCGCGCCTTCGAGGCGGCGACCGGCCGCGGCGACGCCCCCTTGAGCAAGGAGGCCTGGGAGGAGCAATACCGCAAAGGCGGCTGGGAATTCATGCGGCGGCTGGACGAGGTCGCCCGCTACAGCGTGATCGCCGGCTTCCTCCACCACCTCAAGCCCGGCGGCTCGGTGCTCGACGTGGGGAGCGGCGAGGGGCTCCTCGCCGATCACCTCCGCCCCCTCGGCTACTCCCGCTTCCTCGGCGTCGACCTCTCCGAGGCGGCCATCGCCCAAGCCGCCGGCCGGCAGGATGATGCGACCTCCTTCGTCGCCGCCGACGCCGAGACCTTTACGCCGCCGCCGGGGCGCTGGGACGCGATCGTCTTCAACGAGTGCGTCTACTACTTCAACGATCCCGTGGGCTCGGTCCGCCGCTACGAGGCGTTCCTGGAGGAGGGGGGCGTCCTCATCGTCTCCACCTTCCGCTCGCGCCGGGCGGACGTGATCGTCGAGCGCCTCCTGGAGAGCTGCCGGCTGCTGGAGGAGACCGCGGTCAGCAACCGCAAGGGGACGTGGGTGGTGCGGGTGCTGGCGCCGGGCTCAGCCCGGCAGTAGCGTGCCATGGGAGCGGCAGCACTCGGGCATCTCCGCCCGCAGGATCTCCAGCGCCCTTTTCGCCTTGGTCAGGAAGTCGGGCGAAGCCTCGATCGTGAACCGGCGAGGGTGGCCGGCCCAGACCTGAGCGATGTGCGCGTCGATGGCCGCGGCCTGGGCCTGCGACTCGATCCGCAGAGGGTTCTGGTGGTTATAGCCCACCGACGGCGTGCGCAGGTGGATGACGGCGTCGTAGCGCCGGAGCTGCTCCTCCAGCGTGGTCCCCACCGCGGAAAAGAGATTGCCCGGCCCCGGCCAGTAGGCCGAGCCGTCGACGGTCCCGCGGTCGCAGAGCACGATGGCGGCGTCCGAGGAGTCCCCCACGGCTTCGAGCTCGCGCTGGACGTGGAAGATCGCCCGCTGGTCGGCGCGGAGGACCTCACCCTCCTCAGACCGGGGGAAGCCGCCGCCGAAGACGATGCCGGCCGCCTCGGGCAGCACCTTGACGTGCTTGCAGAACGATTGATGGACGAGCTCCAGGACGGCGGTCTTGCCGGCCCCCGGGCCTCCCGTCAGCACGATCCGGCGCCGCTGGTGCGGCCCCGTGCAGTGGCACTCCTTGGACGTCATGCGGGGACTGTGGCCTGCCAGCGCAGCGCCGCGTCCAGCCGGCCGTCCTTCTGCAGCTCCTGGATGCGCTTCAGGCGGATGAAGCGGGCGCCCAGAAACTCCTCGGCGGTGAGCCCCGCCGCGCGGTAGGCGTCGTGGAGCTCGCGGGCGCCTTTGCGGGCGTCCCATTGCGGCTGGAAGGCGGGGAGGACGCGCGGGAGCTTGTCGCAATTCACCCGGTAGCAGCGCTTGTCCGGGCCGGCGTCCTCGGCGTAGGTGATGGCGCAGCCGGGCACCGCCTCGGCCACGATCTCCGCCAGCTCGCGGATGCGGTAGTTCTCGGACGTGCGGCCGACGTTGAACGCCTGATCGTGAATCAGCTCGCGCGGCGCCTCCAGCACGGCGAGGAAGGCGCGGCTGATGTCCTCGATGTGGACGATCGGCCGCCAGGGGGTGCCGTCGCTCATCAGGTGAATGCGTCCGGTCGTCACCGCGTACCCCACCAGGTTGTTGAGCACCAGGTCGACCCGCAGCCGAGGGGAGACGCCGTAGGCCGTGGCGTTGCGCAGGTAGGTGGGGGAGAAGCGATCGTCGGCCAGCTCGGCCAGTTGCTGCTCCAGGCGCACCTTGGAGACGCCGTACGGGGTGACCGGATTGAAGGCCGCCGTCTCGTCCAGGAAGTCGTCGCCGGCCGCGCCGTAGGTGCTGCACGAGGACGAGAAGAGGAAGCGCTCGACGCCGGCCTCCTTGGCCAGTCGCGCGAAGCGGATCGAGGCGGCGTCGTTGATCTCGTGGGTCAGCGACGAGTCGAGATTGCCCAGCGGATCGTTGGACAGCCCCGCCAGATGGATCACCGCCGCGAACCCCTCGAGGTCGCGGCGCTCGACGTCGCGCAGATCTTTCCGAATCGTGGGGACCGCCCGGTCGACCGGCTGGCCCTCCAATAGACAGGGCTCGAACCAGTCGCTGTCGAGCCCCACGACCTCATGCCCCGCCGCCTGTAGCAGCGGCACCATGACCGTGCCGATGTAGCCGGTATGCCCGGTGACCAGGATTTTCATTGCGGCGGGAGAGTAGCAGAAAGCGAACCCGATGTAGCCCCGCGCCTTTTTCCGATCGTGGTAGCTTGACACCCCATGAAGCTGGGAGGCATTCCGCAGAGTCCCCTCGAGCGGATCGGCAAGGCGCTGGGCCTGCTGCCGCAGCCGCTGCTGGACACCCACATCGCCATGCTGCTGGCGCGGGCGATCATGGAAGGGACGCGCCTGGGCGTCTTCGAGGCCCTGAAGGACGCCCCCCTGCCGGCCGAGGAGGTGGCCGCGCGCTGCGGCTGCGATCCCAAGGCCATGCGCAAGCTGCTCGACGCCCTGGCCGGCTGCGAGTACCTGCGCTGGGACGCCGGCCGCTACTCCCTGGCGCCGGTGGCCCGCAAATGGCTGCTGGCGGACTCCCCGCGGACGTTGCGCGACAAGATGCTCTGGCAGTTTCCGGAGTGGGACTACATCGCCCGGCTCGGCGACTTCGTGCGCTCGGGCGAGCCGCTAGACCTCCATCCGACGCTCACCCTGGAAGATTGGGGCCTCTATCAGCGCGGCATGCGCGCGACCGCCGCGAGCTGGGTGGCGGAGGTGGGAAGGCGGACCCCGGTGCCGAAGGGAGCGAAGGAGATGCTGGACGTCGGCGGCTCGCACGGCCTGGTGTCGGTCGCCCTCTGCCGCCGCCATCCGGGCCTGCGCTCGGTGATCCTGGACCTCCCCGCGGCGATCGAGCACGCCGCCCCCATCCTGGCCCGGGAAGGAATGGGGGACCGGATCGTCTACCGGCCGGGCGATGCCCTCACCGACGACCTCGGCACCGAAGCCTGGGACGTCGTCGTCGTCGCCAACCTCGTCCATCACTTCGACGACGCCGCCAACCGTGCCTTGGCGAAGCGGATCGCGAAGGCGCTGCGTCCCGGCGGGGTCTTCGTGATCCAGGAGCTCTACCGCCAGAATTCCCCGCGAGAGGCCGGCCAGATCGGGGCCCTCCTGGGCCTCTACTTCGCCCTCACCAGCGAGTCCGGCACCTGGTCCTTCGAGGAGATGGCCGGCTGGCAGCGCGAGGCGGGCCTGAAGCCGCTCAAGCCGCTCAAATTCGTCACCGCGCCCGGGAACGGGCAGCAGTCGGCGGTGAAGAGAGGATAGGATCGGCCCCGTGACCGCCAACGCCCGCCTGAGCCTTTTCGTCCTGGCCCTCGCCGGCCTCGCCTGCGCTGGAGCCGGACGTCCGCCCGCAAAGGAGCGCTCCACCATGGATTCCAAGACGGCCGGCGATTTTTCGCGCGTCGACCACGTCATCCTGGGCATCGACGACCTGCAGAAGGGGATCGAAGAGCTGGAGCGCCGCACGGGCGTGCGCGCGGCCTTCGGAGGGGCCCATCCAGGGCGCGGCACCCAGAACGCCCTGATCTCGCTGGGTGAGCATCACTATCTGGAGATCCTGGCGCCGAATCCGAAGGAGAAGGGCGGTGAGAGGACCGATGAGCTCCGCGGCCTGACCGCGCTCACGCCGATCGGATGGGCGGCACGGGCCAACGATCTGCCCTCCACGCAACGGCTCCTGCGGAGCCATGGAGCCCAGACCGGAGAGATCCGTCCGGGAGCGAGGAACCGGCCGGACGGCACCCGGCTGGCCTGGAAGACCCTCGATTACACGTCGCCGGCGAGCCCTCTGCTACCGTTTTTCATCGAATGGGACCATGTCACCGCGCACCCTTCGGCCACCTCCCCGGCAGGCTGCCGGCTGACGGGATTCTCCCTCGAAGATCCCAATCCCGCCGTCCTGCGGGACGCCCTGCGAGCGGCCGACGTGGGGGTGGAGGTGCGGGAGGGCAAGGAATCCCGCATTCACCTCTCGCTCGCCTGTCCCCAGGGGACCGTGGATTTCTGAGGCTATCTCCCCCTGGGACCGCCGGCGTCCCCGCCGGCCTTCTAACCAGCTTCTTCACCCTTCCGTGGTCTTCATCTCCGCCATCGCCGAGCTGATGACCTCCTCGTCGACCCCCTGCCGCCGCAGGCTCTCGACGAGCCGCTCCAGACCCGGATTGCGGTCGAGCCGCTCGAGATCCTCCCTCAAGCCCTGCCCGATGTAGGCGCGGATGAGCGGCTGATATCCCGAGAAGCCCAGGAGGGGAGCGACCCGCTTGAGGTCCTCCACCACATCCTCGGGCATCCGGATGCTGATCGTGGTCATGGGGCGCTCCTTCTGGAGCCGCTCACGGAGCTGTGCCATCTTCATAGAGCCTCCTTTCTCCCGGAGTGACAGGACGGGCCGAGATGATGCGGATGGCCTCCTCCCGGAAGGTGTAGACGACCGCCAACTGCCGCCACCCTTCCGTCAACCCGATCGCCGTCTCCCGCTTCTCACCGCCCAGCATCTCGGAGCGGTGGAGGTGGATGAGCGGATCGAAGAAGATCTCGCAGGCCGCGTCGAACGAGACGCCGTGCTTCCGGAGGTTGATCTCCGCCTTCTCCCGGTCCCAGTTGAAGCGAATGCCGTTCCGTTCATGAGCGACATTCCCGGCAACGAACCTACCACGGTGTATATACGTTGTCAATATGCTCTCCCCGTCCGCCCGAGGACGGGAGCTGAGCCCTCGCAGCGCCTTGCCTATTTGACGTATGTCTTGAAGCGGGTACGCGTGTGACGGGAAGAGGTTATCAAAAACAGGAGCAGCAGGCTGGCGAGGCCGCCGGCGGTTCCAGGGTCGCCTACAGGTCCCCTATCCCTGCTGCTCCGTAGGCCGCACCAGTACCTCGTTGATCGCCATCCGCCGCGGGCGGGTCACGATGTAGGCGATGGCGTCCGCGATGTCCTCGGACTGGAGGCGCTCGATGTTGCCGAAGCGCTGCATGACCTGCCCGGCGACCTCGGGCCGCAGGTGCGTGGTCAGCTCCGTTTCCACCGCTCCCGGCTCGACGAGGGAGACGCGCACGTGGCGGGTCGTGACCTCCTGGCGGAGCGACTCGCTGAAGGCTCCCACGCCGTGCTTGGTGAGGTTGTAGACCCCCGAGCCCTCGCGGGCGACGCGGCCGGCCACGGAGCTGATGTTGACCAGGTCGGCCACGCAGCGGGGTTCATCCTCCGCCGCCTTGAGCAGGTGGGGGAGGGCGGCGTGGGCGGTGTAGAGGAGGCCGAGGAGGTTGAGGTGGACCATCCGCTCCCACTCCTCGATGGGGGCGTCCACGATCGGGCCGAGGAGCATCACGCCGGCGTTGTTGATCACCGTGTCGAGGCGGCCGAGCTCGGCCACGGTGCGGTCGACGGCGGCGAAGGCCTGATCCCGCTGGGTGACGTCCGTCTCGAGCACGAGGGCGCGGGACGAGATCTCAGAGGCGAGCTTCTCCAGCCTCTCCTTGCGCCGGGCCACGAGCGCCACCGCGGCGCCGAGCTCCGCCAGCGTCCTCGCCGTGGCCTCGCCGATGCCGCTGCTGGCGCCGGTCACGAGCGCCACGGTTCCTTCCAGGGGTCTTGCCATGAGGTCTCCTCCTTGTGCGGGATTCCGGGGTCCGGCCGCGGGACGTCGGGGGCCGGGCCCGTTCCATGTCGTAGCAAAAAGCCCGCCGCCGACGGCTCGCCTTGCCCGCTTTCGCGCCCCAGTCTATGATCCCTCCGCTTCGCGGCACAGTCTGACTTCTTTGGCGTAGGAGAACGTATGCCCGGTGCGGTGCTCTCTCTGTTCGACGTCCTGGTGGCGGAGTATGAAGCCCAGGGGACTCAGCCCCCGTTTCCGCGGGAGGATTTCGAGGCGCGCCGCCGGCAGGGGGAGCCGGACTCCGCGCTGATCGCCGACTTCTACTCCTGGCTCCACGCCAACGGCGTGCGGCGCTCGGCGCTCTGCTTCTCGGGCGGCGGCATCCGCAGCGCCACCTTCGGGCTCGGGGTGATCCAGGGGCTCGCGCGCGCCGGCCTGCTCAAGCGCTTCGACTTCCTGTCCACCGTCTCGGGCGGTGGATACCTGGGGAGCTGGCTGTCGTCGTGGATCGCCCGCACGCGGCGGGAGCTGGCCGAGAGGCAGGACCCGCGCCCGGCCGTCGAGGTGGTGGAGGAGCAGCTCCGGGCCCGGCCGGCCTCGCCGCTCACCCCCGAGCCGGAGCCGGTCCGCCATCTGCGCAGCTACAGCCGCTACATGAGCCCCAGGCTGGGCCTGCTCTCGGCGGACACCTGGACCCTGGTCGCGATCACCCTGCGCAATCTGCTCCTCAACTGGCTCGTCCTGCTGCCGCTGCTGGCCGCCGCGCTGATGGTGCCGCGGGTGAGCGTGATCCTCGTGCGGCTGGGCACGCGCCCCTGGTTCCAGGCGCAAGAGGGGTGGCTGCTGCCGGCGGCGTTCTGGGGATCGGCCGCGCTCGGTACCGTGGCCGTGGCATTCATCGGCGCCAGCCGGGCGGAGGCCGAGGAGCGGCGGCCGATCCCGCCCCGCCTGCGGGGGCAGGGGCCGTTCCTCCTGCTCTGTCTGCTGCCGCTCTACCTGATGGCCGTGCTGATCTCGCTCTACTGGGTCTGGCGGCGGAGCCTGCCCGCCCCTTACGCGGGGCTTCACTTCCTGGGCTGGCGGCTCCCCCCAGCGGCGAGCGTCATCCTGTACGCCCTGCTGGTGGACCTGGGGGGCTTCCTGCTGGCCCGGATCTGGGTGCGGCGGCCCCGGCATGGCGCGCTCGGGGTGATCGCCGCCACGGGGATCCTCGGAGGCGGCGCGGCGTGGCTCGCGGCCTCGCGCCTCGCGCCGCGCTTCGTCGACCAGCCGCTCGCCGCCGAGCTCTACGCCTGCTTCGCGGCCCCTCTGCTGCTGCTCCTGTTCCTGGTCTCCGTCATCCTGTTCGTGGGGCTGTCGAGCTACTACACCAACGACGCCGACCGGGAGTGGCTGGCCCGCGCCGGGGCCTGGGTGCTGATCGCGGTCGCCGTCCGCGGCGCCCTCTCGGCGGTCGTGATCTTCGGGCCGGACGCGCTCGTCCGCAGCGCGATCTGGCTCTCCTCGCTCGGCGGCATCTCCGGCCTGGCGACCCTCGTCCTCGGCCGGCGGTCTCAGTCCGAGCGTCCGGCGCCGGCCGCCGCCGCGCCCTCCTCCAGGACGGCCTCGCTCAAGAGCCTCGCGCTGGCCATCGCGGCGCCGGTCTTCGCCCTGTTCATCGTGATCGTCCTCTCGCTGGCGACCACGCTGCTGATCTACGGCCTGACCAACGCGGTCGAGCCGGGTCATGCCTGGCCGTCGCAGAAGGGGGTGCTGCCGGACGTCGCCCTGCTGATGGACGTCGTCTACGGCTCCCCCTGGTGGGCGGTGGCGGCCGTGCTCGCCGGCCTTCTGGTGACCGGTCTGGTGATGGGCTGCTTCGTGGACGTCAACCGCTTCTCGCTCCACGCCGCCTATCGCGACCGGCTGA
>Ga0308175_100001957_pt1 | contig 13949 bp, 10 predicted proteins | sample PhyCR1_3_FD_203893 | JGI IMG/M metagenome (GOLD analysis project Ga0308175, IMG submission 203893) | Soil microbial communities from UC Gill Tract Community Farm, Albany, California, United States - DLSLS.C.R1 | ecosystem: Environmental > Terrestrial > Soil > Agricultural land | place: USA...
CAATGGCGCCGCAGATGACAACCACGTAAAAGGCCGCTGAGTGACCGGGCAGTTGACGCTCCAGCCATTGCAGCGGCCGCATCGGGGTGGCGTTCTCTCCGCCGAGTAGCAGCGATAGCAGCGGGACAAGCAGGCCGACGCCCGCCCCTTCGAACACCATCACGAACAACGAGCTCGCCAGGACGGCGGCCAGCCGAACGCGCTCGGCCCCGAGAAACGGGCGAAGCCTCCGGACAACCAGCGCGAATTCGCTGAACTGATGGAGGGTGCTCAACCAGCGCTAGGATACGGCATCTTCAACGTCGAACGCGCATCGGATGATGTCGTCGTCGACCTGCACGTCGCAACCGGGACGCTCACGCGCAATCCAGCCGCGCAGCTCCTCAATGGTTGGATACCCTGCCGACCCGGTAAACAGCCGCGCGTCGTCGATCAAGACCAGGTGATGCCGCACCGGGTGTCCAAGTAGCGCCGTGAGTTCAGCCCTGACGGGACTGTCCTCCTTACCACGGGCGGTGTTTTCACCCATGAAGTGGCCGTCGAGCCAGAAGAGCGCCGGATGGCGGATCTGCTCGAGCACGCGAGGCAGGACGGTAGCGCTGTCGCCGAGCAGCAGTTCGACGTGTGGATCGCCGGCGAATCGGCGCATCGCCTGCCGGTGGATTTCTGGCGCCATTTCGATGGAGATGATGCGCCGAAAATGCGGGCGCATGGCCTCGACCATTTCGCCGGTGAACGTGCCGGTCTCGACAAACGTGTCAAATCGTCGTGACCGCTGGTAGTCGACGATAGCGAGCTGTTTGACGACATGCGGCGGCGGCAACGGACGGCCGCGCAGGCGCCACTGCAGGGCAACCCTGCGCCGCGTGAGATCGATCAGGGCAGGCGACATCGACCAGCGTCTCCAGCGCGCTCGCATCGACTCGCTCATCGTGCTCCGCGCGCGGCGTCGATCACGACATCGATCGTCCGGTGAGAAACGTCGGCCAGCGTGTAACGGCGGGCGGCCTCGGCCGCGCCGTCGGCCAGACGATCCGCGAAGTCTGAATTCGCGCGGAGTCGCTCGACCGCCGCAACAAGGGCCCCCGCGTCATGCGTCGGAACGATCAGCGCGCTGTGCTCGTGTCGAAGGGCATCGGCCGCGACACCCACGCTGGTGCACACGATCGGTAGACGCGACGCCATCGCTTCGACGATGGCGCGGCTGAAACCCTCGTACAGACTTGGAAATACAAACACATCAGCGTTGCGATAAAGCTGGGCGAGTGATGCCTGATCGACCCTCGGCAGCACGGTGACGCGATTTCTAACGGTCTCCGGAAAATGCGCCATCACCTGATCTGCCGTGGCCAGCGTTCCGGCGCACACGAGCCGCATATCCGCGTACCGTCCGAGAAGAACCGCCGCAGCATCCTGCAAATACTGAACGCCTTTCATCGGCAGCCACTGTCCGACAAAGAGCAGCGTCTGAAGCGGACGGCGCCGGCGCGACGACACGAAAAATTCCGGGGGGACACCATGCGCAAGCACATGCAGGTTCGAACCGGAAACCCACCCACGCTGCTTGAGGTACGCCGCCTCGCGCTGGTTGAGACAGGCAACACCGAAGGCGCGCCGGCATGCGATCCCGAGGACGAGCGGCATGAATACTTCCTGGAGTAATCGGTACCGCCACGTCAGAGGACGGCCACTCCTCTGCGCCTCCGCCCGCAGCGCTCGGTGATAGAGCGGCTCGACGCCATGAAACATCACCAGCGCACGGGGCCTGCCACGGCCAACCAGACTTGTCACCCAACCTGAATAACTGTGGAACAAGACGAGATCGAATTTGTCGCGCCGATCGCCCAACCAGGACGCAAGTGCAAGCGGGTAGACCAGGGGCGTCCATCTTCCACTGAGCCGTGCCACGCGCGTGAAATCGGACGGAGCGACGATGGTCACCGAATGATTCAGGTGCTCGAGTCCCTCGGCGAGCGATTGATACCCGATATAGACAGCGGACTGCTGGTCCTTGGGCGTCTGGAGGACAATCGCAAACCGAAGCATCCGGTCACTCACGCGCGCGCTCCAGCGTGCGCCGGGCGCTCAGAAGTCCGCCGCACCATCCGGCCAGCCAAATCCACTGCGCCATGTCGTCCAGCCCGCGAATTCGTAGAAGCTTCCAGACCAGATGACGGCCGAGATCGTAGGCCATCGAAGGAAAGGACTGTGGATTCGATTCGGCGGCGTACCGTCGCTGGACGTGAGCACCGCTTTCCGCCCACGCCCACGCCTGCTGAAACACGCCGGGCACCGTCTCTTTGAACCGCACGTGCATCACGGCGTCGGGTACGAAGACGAGCGGCGTGCCGGCGAGCTGGACGCGAATGCAATAATCGGTGTCCTCCTGTCCGGCCATTGCCACCAGTGTGGTGTCGAACCCGCCGATCGCCTGGTGCACCGCTTTCTTGATCCCTAATCCGCCGGCCCCCGCGTATGGCAGCGTCGGATGACAATAACCGCCCGCGAGACCTTCCTCTTGCCCTCCCTCGGCGGGACCTCGCGCTGCAGCAAGCCACGACGTGTTCAGCCGGCGAAAGTCGTATCGGCAGGCCACGAAATCATTGCGTTCCAACGCCCGTCCCATCGCCTCGACATACCCCTGCGCCATCACATCGTCTGCATCGCAAAAGAGGAGCGCATCGGCCTCGGCCGTCGCGGCGCCGGTATTCCTCGCATATGCCGCACCCCTGAACGCAGAGGCGTCGACGATGCGAAGGCGGGTGATCCGATCGCGAAACGCTGATGCGATCGCAACGGTATTGTCGCGCGAGCCGTTGTCGGCAATCACGATCTCCCACGTGTAATGGGATGTCTGATTGGCCAGCGCGGATAATTGCGCGCCGAGCGTGGAGGCGCTGTTGAAACACGGAATAATGACGCTGAGCTGAGGCGCGGTCCGGGAAATCACGTCGGCCGATTCGAGGCGTCCGGCGGTATCGGACATTCCTCCGGCCGTCAGTACGCCAGGAGGCGCCGGGCGGCGCGCTCGATCTCGTCTTCCGAGGGGAGGAACGCGTCCTCGAGTGGGGGCGAATACGGCACCGGTGTGTCGAGGGCGCCGACGATGCGAATCGGGGCATCGAGGAATTCGAAAGCTTCTTCCTGAATAATCGCCGCAACGCTTTCGCCGATGCTTCCGGTACGCGTGTCTTCGTGCACGATGAGGACGCGGGTGCAGCGCTCGGCAACGGCAAGGACCGCTTCGCGGTCGAGCGGCATCAGCGATCGTAAATCCAGCACCGCCGCCTGATGGCCGTCAGCGGCAAGACGTTCCGCTACCCGCAAGCCGACGTGGACGTAGGCGCCATACGAAATGATCGCCAGGTCCTTGCCGTCACGGCGTAAAGCGGCCCGGCCGAGCGGGATCGGCGCGGGCGCGCCCTGCGGCAGTGCCTGCTTGATCCGAGGATCGCGATAGAGCGCAATGTGCTCGTAATACAGCACGGGATCGGGATCGGCCACTGCCGACGCCATCAGCGCCCGCGCGTCGGCCGGCGTGGACGGTGCGACGATCTTCAATCCCGGAGTTCGATAGAACCAGGGTTCGGTGTTCTGGCTGTGAAATGGACCGGCGTGACGAAGCCCTCCCCAGGGCATTCGCACAACCAGCGGGACGTCGCCGCCCCACCGGTAGCGCACCTTGGCCGCATTGTTGACGAGCTGATTGAACCCCGTCGCGACGAAGTCGTTGAATTGCATCTCGACGATCGGCCGCTGACCAGCGAGCGCCGATCCGACGGCGATGCCCAGGATCGCGCTTTCGGAAATTGGCGAATTCAGGATGCGATCGCCAAATTCCTCGAGAAGCGGCCGGAGCAGCAGAAATGCATTGCCGTACTTTCCCCCAACGTCCTCGCCGAACACGAACACTCGCGAGTCGCTCCTCAGCGCATCGCCCACCCCGAGCATGACGCCCTCGAGGAATGTCTGCCCCTTGCGATCGAACGGGCCGGTTCCTTCGAGCGCAGGCATCGATCGTTGCGACGCGGCCGCGTCGCGCAGGGCGGGATCCAGAACGTCGATGCGCACGCGGGGTGACTCTCCGCTCACGACGCCCTTGCCGGCGTCCTCCGCCGCTGGCCAGCCCGCGTCGATGACCAGCCGCGCCTGAGACTCGACGAGCGACGCGGCTTCGCGCTTCAGTTCTTCGACAGCATCGCGATCGATGAGTCCGGCGGATTCGAGCCGCGCCGCATAAGCCGGAATCGGATCGCGAGCGGCCCAATACTCATACCGTTCGCGATTGACGTAGCCATCACCCTCCAGCGACGGATAGGTCCACCCGAGGGGAGGATCTTTGCCGAGGTACAGCATGTCGTCATGATGCGCGTGGCCGCACATGCGCATCGAGACGAGCTCGATGAGCGCCGGACCGCGGCCATCGCGTGCGCGCTCGACGGCCCAGTTGAAGGCCGCCGCAATCGCGTCCGGATCGGTCCCGTCGATCGTGATGCCCGGAATCCCATATCCGACCGCCTTATCGGCAAAGACCCGCACTGCCGACTGTTCGCTGACCGGCGTGGACAGAGCCGTCTGGTTGTTCTCCACGGCAAAGACCGCAGGCAGCTTTCGCACGGCGCACACGTTGATGGCCTCGTGCCACTCGCCGAGCGACGATCCCCCTTCGCCGATGAAGCACAGCGCCACCCGGCCCGATTGTTCGCGCGCGAACGCGAACGCGAGGCCGGCAATCGTGACCGCCCCTGTTCCGAGCGGGGCAACGGCGGGAAGGATGCCGTACTGCATATCGCCCACATGCAGATCTTTGCCGTTCATCGGCGGTCCGGCTTTGCCCATTTGCGCGGACAGCACCCGGCGAATCATCTCCGGCTCGCGACGCATGGCAATGGTGACGCCCAGATCGCGAATGAGCGGTGCAACGACATCGCCACGCCACTCGTTCCCGTCGCGGTACTGGTCACCCCGGCGGAGACGAATCGCCGCGCCGTAGATCGCTTCCTGTCCAAGTGACCGGAACCCTTTGCCCTGAAAGACCGACTCGCCGTAGCGGACCTCGCCGTTCGTAAACAATGCCTTCAGGCGATTGTCGGTCGCCCGGGTCACGATCATCCCGCGAAGAATTTCGAGCCGCTCTTCTGCGGTCAGCGACGCGCGGATCGCCGCCCGACGGAGAAACCCGTCGCAAGCAAGAACGACGTCTTCGACCGCCTGCTCAAAGCGGCGCGTCGCCGATACTCCGGGCGTGGGATCGACGAGATCGATGGGAGCGAGGCGATGAAGACGGGCGCGGAATTCGCGCGCGAAGGGATCGCGGAGGCGATCGATGGCGCTCTCGAGCACCGGCGTCACCCCGGTGACCTCAGCCAGCGCCTCGCGGGCCGACGTGGCCGCAAACGGATAGCGTTCGAGGACGAACGCTCCGAATTCCCGCCGCAAGTTGTCGGCGATTGGCTGCGGCCCGTGCATGCCGCCTTAATCCTACCGCAGTCAGGAAACCTTGACCGCTCCGTTCACGAAGCTTTCGATTTGCGCGGCTGGCATCGCACCCGTCGTCCGTGCCGTTTCGCGGCCGCCTTCGAAGATCGCCATCGTGGGAATCGAGCGAATGCGAAAGCGCTCGCCCAGCTCCGGCAGCGCATCTGTATCCACCTTGACGACGATGAAACGGCCGGCATTCGAGGCCGCCACCTTGACGAGTTCTGGTGCCACCATACGGCACGGCCCGCACCAGGGCGCCCAGAAGTCCACCACAACGGGGTGCCCGGAACCACGAACGAGCGCATCGAACGCTTCTACCGTCGGCACCTCGATCGGCTCGGCCGGCTGTCGCAGCGTGGTTTTGCACCGCCCGCACCGCGTTTCGCGACTGGAATACGGCACACGATTCCGCTGTCCGCACGACGGACACGCGATAATCAACCCGCGATCGTCCATGTGAATGTCGCTCATATGCCTTCCTCGACCTCGATCGATTGTAACAGCGCGCCCGCGTGGGCAAGCTAATCTGAGACCGACAGCTCACCCGGCACGATCGGCCGGGTTCTCGGGAGGAGCCCACGGCGCGCCATGTTCCCGACATAGGCGAGGATACCCACAAAAACCGCGAGCTTCAGGACGTCGAATGCCGTGGAACGCGGAAGAATCTTCCACAGCAGCCACAGCACGGGCTGGGCGATGCAGACGGCCCAGGCTGAGCCGTAGAAATACCGCCGCTCGTGCCCTTCATTCTGCGTGGACGCTTTCACCCGCGGCAGTTGTCCGAACGCTCCCAGGATCCAGATCGTCACGACGATCGGGAAATATCCCGCGTCGTACAACTGTCGCATTCGCCATGTACCGGTGACCACCGCGATGGCCAGACCGACCGCGTTCAGCAGGGCGAAAGCGAGGATTTCACTCCACGCGAGCGTGTAGCAGATGCGGCGATACAGCGGGTTCGGCCGATCTTCTGTGAAACGAATGATGTAAGGCCGAGGCTCGACGCCAGGAAGCCGCCCGCGAAGTCCGGCAATGCCGGTCCCGAGGAGGACGGCGCCGAGCCATAACGCCATCCGCGTGTCGAACCCGTGCGCGAACAGATCAAAGGTCAAGGGCCCGGGTGCGATGAAGAACACGAAAATCCAGATCGGCCAATGCGCGAAGCGATAACTGATCTTGTTGCGTTCTCGCAGCGTGCGATCGCTGGCCAGCTCAATCCGTTCGGCGTGCCCGAGCGATCGTTCGTAGGAAGGCGGCAGGATGCTGCGGCGCATTCGCGGCGCCGCTTGTTCGTTGGCCCGATTGGTCACAGCCAATTATCGCCGGTGACGGCGAACGGAGTGACGAAGATCTTCGTATGGCAGCAGTATGAATCTGAAGTATGCCATCCGGATGCTGGTGAAGGACCCCTGGTTCACGCTCGTCGCGGTACTCGCATTAGGCCTCGGCATTGGCGTCAACAGCACCGTGTTCACCTTCGTCAACGCCGTGTTGCTGCGCGGCCTGCCATTTCCACACGCCGACGAGATCGTGCACCTCAACGCCCGCAATACCGCCGAAGGCAATACACAGGGCGTGTCCTTCCCAGACTTCGAGGACTGGCGCGGCCAGGCGCGCTCGTTCGCCTCGCTGGCCGCGTATCAGACGATTACGGTGAACATCAGCGACAGTGGACATCCGCCCGAACGCGCGAGCGGTGTGCGACTGAGCGCGAACGCCTTCAGCATCATCCGGGAGCAGCCAGTCCAGGGGCGGGATTTCCGGGCCGGGGAAGATCGCAAGGAAGCCGAGCCCGTGGCGATCATCGGCTACGGGTTGTGGAAATCCCGTTACGGCAGCGATCCCCAAGTCATTGGCAAATCGATCAAGGTGAACGACGTGCCGACTACCGTGATCGGGGTGATGGCAGAAGGCATGAAGTTTCCGACCAACACTGACGTCTGGATCCCGCTCGTGCCAGACGCGGACATGACGCGTCGTGACGTCCGGCCGCTCAACCTGTTCGGGCGGCTCGCGCCTGGGGTCACCCTGAAGCAGGCACAAGCCGAGCTCACCGGCATCTGCAAGAACCTGGAGCGCCAGTATCCCGACACGAATCGATCGATGGACGCGGAGATCATGACGTTCAATCAGCGATTCAACGGCGGACCGATTCGGATTGTCTTCCTTGCCCTGATGGGGGCCGTTGGATTCGTCCTCCTCATTGCCTGCGCGAACGTGGCGAACCTTCTCCTCTCCCGATCGGCCCGCCGCTCCAGGGAGATGGCGCTGCGCATTGCCCTCGGCGCGAGCCGTGGCCGTGTGATTCGTCAACTGCTGGTGGAAAGCATCCTTCTGGCATGCCTCGGGGGAGTGCTGGGATGGATTCTCTCGCTGGTCGGCGTGCGCCTGTTCGACCTCGCTGTCGCTGACGTCGGAAAGCCGTACTGGATCAAGTTCACCATGGATGCGACGGTGTTCGGGTACCTCGTCGCGGTGTGCTTCGCCACCGGCATCATCTTCGGCATTGTCCCGGCGCTGCAGGTGTCCAAGACCAATCTCAACGAGATTCTGAAAGAGAGCGGGCGCGGCAACGCCGGCGGCCGTCGCGCGAGATGGATGGCGTCCAGCATGGTCGTCGCGGAACTCGCGCTGACGATTGTGCTGCTGGCCGGCGCAGGACTGATGATCCGCAGCTTCATGAAGCTCTATTCGATGGAGATCGGCGTCGACACGAGCCACATGCTGACGATGCGGCTGGCACTGCCCGACAAGAAGTACCCCACGCCAGAAAAGCGCCGATTGTTCTACGAGTCGCTGCTGCCCCGTCTCGCCGGCATTCCCGGTGTGGCTGCCTCGTCGATCACCGGGGCCCCACCGGGCAGCGGTGCGGGTGCCAGTGGCATCGAGTTCGAAGGCCGGCCAGAGGCGGATCCCAAAAAGGGTCCGGAGGCGACGACGCTCTACGTCAGCGAGGGCTACTTCGACACTCTCGGTGTTGCGGCGCTGCAGGGACGGCTGCTGCGCGAGATTGATGGCGCACCCGGCTCGGAAGCCGTGATCGTCAATGCCCGATTCGCGTCGAAATATTATCCGGGGGAAAACGTACTCGGAAAACGGATTCGTTTGAAAGCGCCGACCTCGGGGCCGGACGCGCAGAAAGTAAAGCCGTGGACGACCATCGTCGGCGTCACCCCCACCGTCCGGCAGCGCAACGTCCAGGATGTCGAGCCTGATGCGGTCCTCTATCTCTCATATCGACTCGATCCGCCATCGGGTACTGCTATCTTGATCAGAGGGCAAGGCGACCCGGGTGCGCTGACGTCAGCGGTACGGGAAGCGGTTCAGGCAACCGATCCGGATCAGCCGGTGTTCAGCGTCCAGACGCTGGAACAGACGTTTGTGCAGCAGCGCTGGCCGTATCGCGTGTTCGGAACGATGTTCACCATCTTCGCGATCATTGCGCTGGTGCTGTCGTCGGTCGGCATTTACGCCGTGACTGCCTACTCGGTGACGCAGCGCACGCAGGAGATCGGCGTGCGCATGGCGCTCGGTGCGCAGTCACGTCAGGTCTCATGGCTCATCCTGCGTCAGGGGCTGGTGCAGCTTGTCATCGGCCTGACGCTCGGGACCGCGGGCGCGCTTCTGGCCGCGCCGGTTCTCCAGAGCTTGCTCGTCCAAATCAAGCCGACCGATCCGGTGACGCTCGGCGCAATCGGCCTGGTGTTCGCGGCGGTGACCGTGTGCGCGTGCCTGATCCCGGCGCGCCGGGCAACCAAATTGGATCCGCTGGCGGCACTGCGAATCGAGTAGCGAGGTGAGTTCTTCCTGACTCGGGCTCAGGAATGCGGGATAGCTTTTGGGATCATTGATCCATGATTAGTCGCGTTGGTGGTCTCTCCTCAATCAACGGGGCAGTTGCCGGCGCGAATCAGAGCGACGCTCCTCGTCGCGATTGCCGCCGTCGCGCTCGGACTGCTGTTCGCCCACAAGGTCGCCAACAAGATGCCCGATCTGGCGGTCTACTGGACCGCCGCGCACCGCGCGCGGCACGCCGAACCGTTGTATCGCGCTGAAGACGGGCACTACCAGTTCAAGTACCTTCCCGCCTTTGCCGTTCTGATCGTTCCTCTCGGTGCGGTCACGATCGAAAGCGCGAAACTGATCTGGTTTGCCGTCTCGGTGGGACTGCTTGCATTGCTCCTCGGCCTGAGTCTGCGGGTTCTGCCGGAGCGACGGAGGTCCGCCTGGGTCCTGGTGATGCTCACCTTGCTGGTGATGGGAAAGTTCTATGGCCACGAATTGGTGCTCGGGCAAATGAACGCACCGCTCGCCGTGATCGTGACGGCGGCGGCGGTCGCCGCGATGAGCGGACGCGAAGCGGCAACGGGTGCGCTCATCGCCCTGGCCATCGTGGTCAAACCATATGCGGTTCTGTTTCTTCCCTGGCTGGCCGCGCGGCGCCGAGCCGTCTCCATGACTCTGGCTGCGGTTGGTTGCGCAGTTGTCTTCCTGCTGCCGTCAGTCATCTATGGAGTCGATGGCACCGTTCAGCTCCATCGCGCGTGGTGGAGCACGGTCACCTCATCGACGGCTCCGAACCTGACCAATGCCGACAACGTGTCGATCGCAGCGATGTGGACCAAGTGGGTGGGAACCGGACAAGTCGCGGCGCTCCTCGCCATCGCGACGTCGGCCGTGATGCTGATCGTGGCCGCACTCGTCTTCGCCCGTCGGAAGGGTGTGAGACGTCCTGAAGCGCTCGAATGCGCCCTGCTCCTGACGCTGATTCCCCTGCTGTCGCCGCAGGGGTGGGATTACGTCTTTCTGCTTTCGACACCGGCCGTCATGTTGCTGCTGAATTACGACGACCAGCTCCCGCGCGTCGCTCGAATCGCCACGCGGGTGGCGCTGGCGACGATCGCACTGAGTGTGTACGACGTCATGGGGCGTACCGCCTACGGCATGTTCATGTCGCTCTCGCTCATCACGGTGTGCTACTTCATGGTCGTCGCCGCGCTCTACACGCTGAGACGTCGCGGCGTCGCCTGATATCATGCGGTCATGATTCGGGCGGTCGCCATTGGCGCGTTCGTGATCACGATCATGGGAGCTGCCGCTCGATTGCCGTCGCGAGCCGTTCAGGAGGCGCCCGAGGCGGGCGTGCCGCGTTCACTGGCCGACGAGCGTGCACAGCGAGTCCGCGATCTTCGGTACACCCTGCACTTCGCCATCCCCGCCGATGCCCGCACGCCGATCAACGCGGACGTGACGGTGCGATTCACGCTGGCCGACGCCAGGCGCCCGCTGGCTCTCGACTTCGCCGCAAACGGCCCGGTTCGCGGCGAAAGCCAGGGACGCTCAATCGACATCGTCGCGGCGTCCGAGCATCTGCTGATCAAGTCCGCAGACCTTCGCGAGGGTGCGAACGAAATAAAGATCTGGTTCACCGCCGGCGATGCCGCACTGAACCGAAATCCCGACTTCATGTACACGCTGTTTGTGCCGGCGCGGGCTCGACTGGCGTTTCCGTGTTTCGATCAACCGGATCTCAAAGCTGAGTACACGCTGTCGATTGATATCCCGTCCGCCTGGGAAGCGCTCGCGAATGCGCCTGAAGCGGCGCGAACCCGTAACGGCGACAGCACCACAATCCGGTTCGCCGAAACCGACCCGCTCCCCACCTACCTGTTTGCCTTCGCTGCCGGCCGCTTCCAGATTGAGACGGCACAACGGAACGGCCGTCGATTTCGGATGTTCCACCGCGAAACGGATGCGGCGAAGGTGGCGCGCAACCGCGACACGATCTTTGACCTGCACGCCGCCGCGCTCGCCTGGCTCGAGCGCTATACGGGTGTCAATTATCCGTTCGGCAAGTTTGATTTTCTGCTCGTTCCATCATTCCAGTTCGGCGGAATGGAGCATGCTGGCGCGATCTTCTACAACGCCTCCGGATTACTGCTCGACGAGAGTGCCACCCAGAATCAGAAACTCGGACGGGCCAGCGTGATCGCTCACGAGACGGCGCACATGTGGTTTGGCGATCTGGTCACGATGCGGTGGTTCAACGACGTGTGGATGAAGGAAGTCTTCGCCAATTTCATGGCGGCGAAGATTGTCAATCCCGCATTCCCTGCGATCAATCACGATCTCAGGTTCCTGCTGACGTATTACCCTGCCGCGTACGACGTCGATCGGACGGCGGGCACCAACGCCATCCGGCAGCCGCTCGAGAACCTGCGCGATGCCGGCACGCTCTACGGCGCCATCATCTATCAGAAAGCGCCCGTCGTGATGCGGCAGCTCGAAATGATCCTGGGAGCCGACGGCTTTCGCGACGGACTGCGTGAATACCTGACCGCACACGCGTTCGGAAATGCGACCTGGCCGGATCTGATCAGAGTCCTTGACGCGCGCACGCCGGACGATCTCGCGGCATGGAGCCATGCCTGGGTCGAAGAGCGAGGGCGCCCACAGATTGCGACAGATCTCGAAACCGAGAGTGGACGCATCGCGCACCTGTCGTTCCTGCAGAAGGATCCTATTCCCGCGCGCGGCCTGGTCTGGGCACAGCGCCTGGACGTCGCCCTCGGCTACGACGAGGCGGTCCGACACATTCCCATCTCACTGAACACCGGCCGTGTCGAGGTCACCTCGGCGCGAGGACTTCCCGCGCCTCGCTACGTGCTGCCGACCGGTGGAGGCATCGCATATGGCGCATTCGAGATCGATCACAACACCCGCGACTACTTGCTTCATCACCTCGGCGACATACCTGACGCGCTGACGCGTGGCAGCGCCGTGGTGACGCTCTGGGAAGACATGCTCGATGGGCGCGCCAAGCCAGTGGCTGTCGTCGAACAGTTGATGGCGTCTGTTCCGGGTGAACGCGATGAACTGAACCTTCAACGGATGTTGGGGTACATCGAGCAGGGCTTCTGGCGTTTCGTATCGACCACCGACCGCGACGCGCTGACGCCGCTTCTCGAGCGTGTCCTTCGCGAAGGCCTGGATGCGGCAACGACGTCAACGACTAAGGCCGCGTGGTTTGCGGCTCTGCGCAACACCGCACGAACGCCGGCCACGCTTCGATGGTTGGAGAACGTCTGGCGCAAGACGGAAACAGTACCTGGCCTGACGCTTGCCGAGCCTGACTACATCCAGCTCGCAGAAGAACTGGCCGTCCGGGCCGTCCCGGGTTGGGACACCATTCTCGCCGAGCAATTCAGCCGTATCGAGAATCCGGATCGTCGGGCGCGGTTCGCATTCGTGCGGCCGGCGCTCTCGGCCGAGGCCAAGATTCGCGACGAGTTCTTCGGCAGTCTTGGCGACGTCGCCAATCGCCGCCGCGAGCCGTGGGTGCTCGAAGCGGTTGCGTACCTCCACCATCCGCTGCGCGCGGAGGCGTCGCTACACTACATTGGGCCGAGCCTCCGGATGCTGGAGGAGATCCAGCGAACCGGCGACATCTTTTTTCCGAAACGCTGGATGGACGCGACGCTCTCGGGCCACAGCTCCGCGAGCGCCGCGCGCATGGTGAAAACCTACCTCGCCGAACTACCGCCAGAGTACCCGGACAGGCTTCGCCGAATCATCCTGTCGTCGGCAGACGATCTATTGCGCGCGTCGCGCTAGACAGTCTGTTGCTTTTTGCGGCTGCTGCGGCGTCGAACGTAGAACACGCCGATGACGCCGATAAGGATCGCTGAAAGAGCGTACATGCACACACCTCCTCGGTGCTGTCGAGTCAGGCAAGGCGGGTGCCGAACGCGGCCTGGCAACCGTGTCGTCGCGTTAATCAATGACGGTACAATCATTTACGAGGATGTTCAGCTCGGCGCAAGAGCCGGGACGTAGAATAGACGGCCCCGTCCGACCCGCGATTCGGTAAGGAGCGCTTTCAGTTCTGTTATGAAGAAGATTCGCATCCTGGCCACCGGCGGCACGTTCGACAAGGAATACGACGAGCTGACCGGACGATTGTTCTTTCGCGATACGCACGTTGCGGAGATGCTGCGCCTGGGACGCTCACGCGTCGACGTGACCATCGAGACGGTGATGATGATCGACAGCCTGGAACTGAACGATGATGGACGACGGCGGATCGTGGAGCGGGTGCGCGCCTGCGAAGAAGCGGCGATCGTCGTGACCCATGGCACCGATACGATGGTGCAGACCGCACGAGCGATCGCCGACGCGTCGCTCGCCGGCAAGACCATCGTCCTGACAGGCGCCATGGTGCCGTACGCGTTTGGCAGTTCGGACGGATTGTTCAACCTTGGCTCGGCGCTGTCGTTCGTGCAGGTGCTGCCGCCTGGTGTCTACGTGGCGATGAACGGCCAATACTTTCCGTGGAACGCGGTCAGGAAGAACACGTCAACCGGCTGGTTCGAACTGGTGAACGCACAATGAGCGTGGATGTGAAGCTTCGTTCGAAACTGCCGTCGGTCGGCACCACGATCTTTACCGTCATGTCGCGGCTCGCATCG
>Ga0308175_100001958_pt1 | contig 13949 bp, 11 predicted proteins | sample PhyCR1_3_FD_203893 | JGI IMG/M metagenome (GOLD analysis project Ga0308175, IMG submission 203893) | Soil microbial communities from UC Gill Tract Community Farm, Albany, California, United States - DLSLS.C.R1 | ecosystem: Environmental > Terrestrial > Soil > Agricultural land | place: USA...
GTGCGGCACGAATTGGAAATACCACTTCATCTTTCCGGTGTCGGCATCGACGGCGAGGATGCAATCCGTGTACAGGTTATCACCAGGACGGTCCGCGCCATGGAAGTCGGGCCACGGATTGCCGGTCGGCAGGTAGATCAGGTTCAGATCCGGATCATAGGTTCCAACCGTCCACATGGGCCCACCGCCTTCGCGCAGAGGGAACTGACCCCAGGTATCAGAGCCCGGCTCTCCACTCTTCGGCACTGCCCAGACACGCCAGGCTTCTTTGCCATCCTCGGCCGAAAGCGCGGCGACGAAACAGTTGATCCCTGAAGAGGCGACTCCCACGAGTATTCGTCCCTTCACCGCAAAGGGCGCCCCGGAACAACTATATCCGTCAGCTTTCGACGCGAACTCGCGCGCCCACAACACCGCTCCACTCGTCCGCCGGAAGCTAAGGAGATAACAATCTGAGGTTGTGAAGAAAACCTGATCGCCCCAGATTGCGGCCCCGCGGTTCACGCCCCGACCTTGCGAATTGGCCGACTGATAGTGCCAGATCTCGCGTCCCGTTACGGCATCAAGCGCATACAGCTCATTCCCCGCCGTCGTGTACATCACGCCCTCATAGACAAGTGGAGTTGCTTCAAGATCAGAACCCGTCGTGAAGTGACGCACCCACTTAGGCACCAACCCGGCCACGGTGGCGGTATTGATCTCGTGAAGCGGGCTGAACCGTTTTCCCGCATAGTCGCCGTGATACGTGAGCCAGTTTTCAGCCGGGCTCTTCAGAAGGTCTTCCGAAGTGACTTGCGCATCCAGAACGAATGCGAGCACGAACCCGGAGAAAAGAAGAAAGATCTGTCTTCTCATCGGGCGCCTTCTTTCGGCACCGGAGGCCCTTTCGGCGGCTCCAGAGGGCGTATGGATTGTCGACTGAGGAACGCCACCAGGTCATTGAGTTCTCCCGGTGATAATCGTTTGGCGAATTCGGGTGACATCCAGGATTCCTGGGCGAACGCAAGCTTCGCGGCGTCCTCTCCATGCAGGAGGTGCAGATTGCCTCTTTCATCCAGGAGCTGCGCAGACCAGTAAGACGAGTGCTTCGCGACTGCGCGGAGTTGTTTTCCGTCCGCTCCGGTGACCAAAACAGGCCGGTAATCCGCACTGGGTATTGGGCTGGGATCGGTCAGCGAATTGCGGAGTTCGCCCAAGCGGCGAGTCGCTCCCACGTCCGAAAGGTCGGGCCCCAGATAACCACCTCGCCCGCGTATCATGTGGCAGGACGAGCACTGTCCTTTACCAAAGAAGGTCGCTTCGCCCGCCTGGACATCACCTGCGATGGGCAGGCTCGCAGCCGGAGCGTTAAGGCTTCGAACAAACGCCGCCAGTTGCCGGATCTGCTCATCCGGCAATGGGAACGCAGGCATCGCTGTGCCCTTTACTCCATTCTTGATGAATCCAGACAATTCCTGATCTTTCGCCCGACGCACTTCCCAGCTGGTGGCAAGGTTAGGACCCTGCCCTTCGCCCTGTCCGCCTTCCCCGCCCCTGCCATGGCAGCCGGTGCAGTATTGCCGAAATAGACTTGCGCCTGCTTCCACCAAAGCCGGATCTCTCGTCAATGGGTTCGCCGTTGTAGGCGGCCCGGAACGATCCAATTGCCCGCGGAGATCCGATGGACAAAACACTGCTGTAGCAGCAAACATCATGGCTACGCCTGCCAGGCGAAATGCTTCTGTGCGCGCCATTCGTCAGAAGTACAGCTTAAGCGCGAATTCCAGAATCCGATTGCTGTTAAGCGTCGACGAGACCTGGCCGCCTGAGGCGAGATTCACCGTGGTCGTTGGCACATTGAAAACCGGATGATTGGTCATATTGAATGACTCCGCTCGGAACTCCAGCCGTTTGACCTCCGTGAACAAGAACTCCTTCATCAAGGAGACATCCACCTGCGTCAAGTTATCGGCGCGAAGTATGTTTCGACCGCTATTCCCGTACGTATATTGGCGCGGCACGGTGAACGTGTCCGCATTGTTGGGGGCGACCGCACGGCAGCCGGGATTACTGGACACATAGAACCAGCAGGAAACATCGCCGACCAGGAGCGGTTGCCCTACGGCGTTCGGCCGTTGGGAACCGACACCGGTGTTTGCCACGTCGCCAGTGATGGTCGGCGTGAATGGCAACCCCGATTTGAGGGTCGCAACGGCGGATACGTTCCAGCCGCCGATCGTATAGCGCAACCAGCGCGAATTCGAGTGGAGAAATGCTTTTCCCGGGCCGAAGGGCAGCGCGTAGTTGAAGCTCACCGAACTCGTGTGTTTCTGATCGAAATCACAGGGAGCGTAGTTGGCGCCGATTATCTGTGTGGCAAGCGGGTTGCTTTCATCCGTACCGTTATCAAGGCACTTGGACCAGACATAGGAGCCCATGAGCGTGAGGCCATGATAGTCACGGAAGTTCACCGACGTTTGCAGAGCGTTGTAGTTACCCTTTCCGCCCCACTCTTGCAAGCCGATCGCACCCCATTGAGGATAGGGACGCCGCGATTGGATCGCGCCAGGGCCTGGCGGCGGATCGTTTCGTCGTATCCCTTGCTGCAGGTGTAACGTCCGGCTGCCAACATAGGCGATCGTACCGGACATTCGTGAACCAAATTGCCGCTCCACCGAGAGGTTCCATTGCTGCGTGTACTGCTGTCTCATATGAATGAGGCTGGCTGTAATGCTAGGTGTCTCACAAGAGTTCGCAACGAAACCGAACGCGCACGGCTGGCCGGGACTCGGATTCGGCGTCGCAATGGGCTGGCCTTGAAAGAAGTTGCCGAAGGTGCGTGTTGGAACGGCAGGCGGGCGGTCATTGAATACCGTTACGTTGTCAACGAAGGGAACCGTGACGACAGTGTTGTTCAACAGGTTGGTATCAGGAAAGGTGTAAAAGATACCGTACCCGGCTCTTACGGCCACCTTCTGAGATCCGGCGGGACTCCAGGCTATACCAATGCGCGGAGCCCAACCATTTCGATCCGAAGGTGAAACGGATGGGGGAAGCCCAAGATCGTCGGTGTAAAGCAGGCGATCTCCGAACAATGCAAGCAATTGAGGCGTTAACGGCTGGGCGTTAGAGGGAATATTGCTTGGTACGACAACTTTGCCGGTTTGTAAATCGAACCCACTTCTTGTCTTGCGTATTCCCTTGAAGAAGGGGTTGATCTCATATCGCAGACCGAGGTTCAGCGTGAGATTGGAGTTCACCCTGAAGTTGTCATTGAAATACCAAGATTTGAAGTCGTCATAGTTCCCTTGCAGCGTCTGGAAAGCACTACGCGTGACGTTGTCCGGGTAGCCGAGCAGCATGTCGGCGAATGCGTCTCCAGAGTAAGTGCCCACAAAACTGAAGTTACCCACCGAGTTCTGACCGATGATGAAGGCATCCCGGCGATGGAGCCATTCCATCCCGACTTTCAGCTCGTGACGGCCCAGGTTGTACGTCATTGAATCGCTGAACTGCCACGTATGAATGATGATGCTCTTGGGCCGCTGATCTGACGGCGAACCCTGAAACCCTTGATAGCCGGACATATTAATGTTGGGGAAACTCTTGACGGGAGTAATCAGGGGATCATTAAAGCCGAGCACGCCGGCCTGTGACTGCAGATCGAAACCGGCCAACACGGGTCCGAACAAAAAGGGCGAATTGTAATAGGACGCTTGTGCAACATTGAGAAGCTTGGGCGTGAAGATATGGGTCCACCGCAGCGTCGTGTTCTGTGCCTGACTGTGAAGGTCGGTGCCGTTGAGCGCCGGGAAGGGATTCGGATTAAACTCGCGATTGTCCGCGATGGAATACCGCGCCATCAACAGATCACTTGTCCGCAGATTGGCGTCAATACGGATGTCACCTTGTTTCGTGTCGAGCGGCGTCCCCGTGGAGAAAGCCGCGCGGCTGGTTGCGCCCTGGACTACATTTGGCTGAGCTAACAGCGAGGCGAAGTAGTTGCCCTGCGATGACAGGCGGTTTGCCGGAATGATGTTGCCGGCGAACGGCAGGCGTGTGAGAGGATCGATCACCGTTTTCGGCAGCAACTCACTGAAATTTCCCCGCCGTTCTGCCAGGCTCGGGATCACGTAATTGAACGACGTCCCTTGCCGCAGTGCCGTATTTTGCAGGTCGGCGAAGAAGAATAGCTTATCCTTCCAGATTGGACCTCCCACCGCGAAGCCATATTGATTGCGCTTTAACGGAATAGGATTTGCCAGGAAGAAGTTGCGCGCGTCAAACCGGTCATTGCGAAGGTATTCAAAAAGCGCGCCATGAAACGCGTTGCTTCCGCTTTTCGTGGACGCATTGATCATATTCGGCGTGTGGCCGTACTCGGGAGACATGTTGCCCGCCGCAACGCTGAACTCTTGAATCGCATCGACGTTCGGCTGGATCAGCGTTCCTCCTAATTCGAAGTTGGTGACGTTCGCTCCGTCTAGCGACCAGCCGGTGAAGATGTAGCTCTGTCCGTTAACCGTGACGTTTACGCTGCGCGCCCGGATTTCGCTTCCGTTGTACTGCGCCGTTTGGCCGCGCGGTATGAAGGTTGCGCCGGGCGTCAGTTGAGTGAGTTCCCAAAAGTTCCGGCCGTTGAGCGGCAATTGCGCTACTTGAGACGGCGGCACGAGGTGGCTTACCTCCGCCGAAGCAACATTCAGCAGCGGAACAGCGGCATCAACCGTCACCTCCTGCGTCTCTGAGCCGACCTCGAGCTTGGCATCGTAGGTGGTCTGTTCTCCCGTGTGCAGCGGCAAGCTCTCGACGAGCACGGTTCGAAACCCGCTCATGCTTACAGTCAACGAGTAATCGCCGGGCGTGAGATTGGGGATTGTATACTCGCCCGAACCGTTGCTTGTTATGGTTCGCTGTGAGCCGGTGCCCTTGTTTTTGAGGGTGACCGTGGCGCCCACGACCGCGGCGCCGGTTGCATCCTGAACACTTCCCGTTAGACTCGCCTGGCTGATCTGCGCAGGCAATACTGAGGCAAAAAGAACCATCAGCGCCGTGCATGCTACACGGATTCGGCTTACTTGCATGAAGAGACTCCCTGCGGAACGAATTTAAATTCGTCCGTACTTGATCAGGGAGTATACAACTACCTACAATTTTGTCCCGTACTGTGAGACAGAAGCCCGAACAAGCGACGCGAAACCTAGGAAGCGCCGTAGAGCCGATAGTAGAGATCGTTCCATTTCAACTCTTTTTTGAAGTCGCGGACCGTGGTTTCCCGGTCAATAATGAGGAATTCGAGCCCGGCCATCGCGGCGTAGTCTTCGAGATGTTCAACCGAAAGAGAAAGGCTGAACCCGGTGTGATGAGCTCCTCCCGCCAGGATCCACGAACTTGCCGCTGTCTTCAGATCGGGTTCCGGGACCCAAAGGGCACGAGCCACGGGGAGCTTCGGAAGAGGCTGATCGGGCGGGATTACGTTGACCTTGTTGACGATCATCCGGAAATGGTCTCCGAGATCAACGATGGATGCATTCACTGCCGGACCGGATTCCGACGTGAACACCAGGCGTACCGGATCGGCTTTGCCGCCGATTGAAAGAGGATGAATTTGAGCGGAGGGCTTACTGTTGGCAATGCTCGGACAGATCTCGAGCATATGCGCACCCAGAACCTTTCCGCCGCCCTGAAGGTGATAGGTGTAGTCCTCCATGAAGGATGTGCCCCCTTTCAGGCCGGTGCTCATCACCTTCATTGTCCGGACCAGGGCAGCCGTCTTCCAATCGCCTTCCCCGCCGAAGCCATACCCGTCCGCCATGAGCCTCTGAGTAGCGATCCCCGGCAGTTGCGCAATGCCGTGAAGATCTTCGAAGGTATCAGTAAACGCCTTGAAGCCGCCCTCATCTAGAAATTGCCGGAGTCCCAATTCAATCCGTGCGGCATCCTTCAACGATTGGCGCTGCGCACCCTTGGCCCGCAACGATTCCGCGAGATCATAACTCTCCTCATATTCGGAAACGAGACGATCCACTTCCGCATCGGTCACTTGGTTCACTCGACCTGCGAGGTCTCCGATCCCATATCCATTCACCGAGTAGCCAAGACGGATCTGGGCCTCGACCTTGTCTCCCTCCGTGACCGCCACTTGCCGCATGTTGTCGCCGAAACGCGCGATCTTCATGGTCTTCGCGTCGTCCCATGCGCATGCTGCACGCATCCATGTCGCGATCTCCCCGAGAACATCCGGGTCCTGCCAGAAGCCGACGACCACCTTCCGATTCAGACGCATCCGTGTTCCGATGAATCCGAATTCGCGATCCCCGTGAGCCGCTTGGTTCAGATTCATGAAATCCATGTCGATCGTCGACCACGGGAGTTCACGGTTGTACTGGGTGTGGAGATGCAAAAACGGCTTCGTCAGGGCTTTGAGCCCGGCGATCCACATCTTCGCCGGTGAAAATGTGTGCATCCACAAGATCAGCCCAATGCAATTCCCCGCGTTGTTGGCCTCACGGCACAGCGCCAACATGGATTCGGGCGTTGTCATTACCGGTTTGAACACCACCTTCACGGGGAGTTCAGATGACGCCGCAAGTCCATTCGCCATCTCGGTCGAGTGCCTGGCGACTTGCGCTAAAGCTTCTTGGCCGTATAGATGTTGGCTGCCGGTTACAAACCAGACTTCAAGCCCTTTGAAATCCATCATGTCTCTCGTCGCGTTCTTCGTACTAATTAGTTGACTTATCCGGCTCGATGGAATGAATCAGAGCGCGGTGTTTTGCCGCAACCTTCTCCGCCGGGATCTTCAGTAGCTTGCGGTCGTACGTCATCAGGCCATTCACTTCGCCTTCCACATCGGTTGTTTGCGTGTAAACCGCTGCCGCGAGTCCAGCTTTGACGAGAGGCGTTAGTTTCTCGATCACGTTCTGGTATGCGGATTCCAATTCAGCTTGTGAATGGTAGGTGCGATAGCCCCAGTTGCGTTTGTTCGTCCACCACAGGTGGCCTTCCACTGGAAAGCCTAGCCCGCCGAATTCACCAAGGACGGAAGCACGATCGCTCTGAGTCGGGAACATATCCGGTCCCGGATACTCGTGCATGTCTTTCATGTCTCCGAATCCGCGGTCTTCCCAGCCACTGGGGCCATCGACTAACCGCGACGGATCCAGATCTTTCACCATTTTGAGAATGGCATTCGTGTCGTGCTGTCCCCAACCTTCGTTAAAAGGCACCCAGCCAACGATGCTGGTCGTGTTTCTCAGGTTGCTGAAAAGGGCTTTCAGCTCGCGATTGAAATTCGCCGCGTCCTCGGCCGGGAATACTGCGTCCGAGGGGCTGCCCTTCTTTACACCCATTCCGCGATCGCCTCGCATGGCGCTCGGCATATCCTGCCAGATCATCAACCCAAGCTTGTCGCACCAATAGTAATACCGAGCTGGCTCAACCTTCACGTGCTTCCGGAGCATGTTGAAGCCGAGACTCTTCAAGGTCTGAATATCGAACCTGATGGCGTCGTCTGTTGGCGGCGTGTAAAGGCCATCGGGCCACCAGCCCTGATCCAGAGGACCTATCTGAAAAACGGGGTGGTGGTTGAGAAACAGGCGGTTGTAGCCGGCCGCGTCCTTTGCGACCTCGATTCTGCGCATCCCGAAGTAGCTCGTCACTCGGTCACCGGAGTCCAGCTTGATGTCGAGATCGTAGAGGGTTGGCGAGTCGGGAGACCAGGGTTCAACCTGATCGAGGGCAATTGACGCAGTTTCACCCGCCTTCCCGGAAGCGGAGCCTACCTTCTTGCCCCGGAGCGTCGCCGTAGCGGTGAAGTTGTCTGAACAACTGCTCGGGGCTTTATCCGATGAGGTCGCGACTCCTCCGGAACAATCCACGACTAACTGCAGGCGTTTTCCGTCGAGATCCGGGGTCATCTGAAGGTCGTTGACATACGTCTCCGGAACTTTTTCTGTCCAGACCGTTTGCCAAATGCCCGACACAGCTGTGTACCAGATGCTCTTTGGATCGAGTGTCTGTTTCCCGCGGGGTTGCAGTCCGGTATCAGTTCCATCCCAAACAGCGACGGCAAGCTCCTGCTGAGAGGCACCCGTCTTCAGCGCCGCGGTGATGTCAAACGTGAACGGATCGTAGCCGCCTTCGTGCTGTCCCACTTTCGTCCCGTTCACGAAGACTTCAGTCCGCCAATCAACAGCTCCGAAGTGCAGCAGCAAGTGCCCATTTGACATCTTCGGTGCGCGGAACGTACGCCGGTACCAAAGCCTCTGTTCCGGCGTCAAAGGCTTTTTTACGCCAGAGAGGCTCGACTCGATTGCAAATGGCACCAGGATGCTGTCGCGGAATGTCTTGGGCTGAGCCGCGTCTTTCGGCTCTACGGCGTAGTTCCACAACCCGTTGAGGTTTGTCCACTGCTTACGCACCATCTGGGGCCTCGGGTATTCAGGTAGAACATTGGAAGGACGGACTTTCGTAGTCCACGGCGTCGTCAGAGTTGAAGGCGCGGGCTCCCACTTGGCACACAGGCCTGGAAGTGCCGCCCACAGCAGCACCGCCGCAAGTCTGAACACGGTTAATTTCCTTGCCATCATCTCCCTCGCGTGAGCCTCGACAATTACCCGGATCCCAACGCAAGCCCATAATACTTCCTTGCGCTAAGATGCGGGGTCGATTCAGACCTATGGGATTCCCACTCTGGTTGGTTGCTGCCGGTGTCCTGCTCGGTCGAGAGTGAACTCGGTCCGGCGTGCGGGGCCTTCATCCGCCGGTCTCAACGCAGGTGAAGAACGATGTGCGGCAAGTTACGAGATCGGAACGGGCGAGGCGTCGATCGCCGTAGTAGCGGTCGCCTGCCCGCTCGCCCAAAAGGCGCACTTCTGGAGCAGATAGTCGAGCTTGATCGGTTTGGTAATGAAGTCGTTCATCCCGGCCGACAGACAACGATCACGGTCGTCTGTGAAGGCGCTGGCGGTGAGTGCGATGATCGGAACTTCCTTTACCTTGGTCTGCAGAGCCCGGATTTGTCTGGTAGCCTCAAGCCCGTCAAGCTGCGGCATGTGCAGGTCCATCAGAACGAGATCGAACTCGCCGGTCTGAACCGCTTCCACCGCTTTATTGCCATCGTCTACCGCGAGGACGTCGCACCCTGCCTTCTGAAGCATTATGCGGACAATCTTCTGATTGATCGCGTTGTCCTCGGCTACCAGAACTCTTACCCTGTTCAGGGAATCGACCATCTTTGTGAATTCTCTCTCCCGTCACCGTCACACAAACCGCGAACGGAAACAGACTTCTCCCCAAGAAGTAGTGCGGCGAAACCGTCAGGAACTCTCACCTGCATCGTCGAGCGTGTATTTGTCCCGGAACCCGGCCGTTTCGGACGAGTTGTTTCCGAGCATCCAGATTAGTGCTCCGGCGCCCCCCTGGTCGCGCATCTGATTGATCCATTCGGAGTAGAGCGTTCGCCGTGACTCATCGGTGATCCCGGCTTGCTCCTCGCAGGACAGCCCAAACTCCTCGAGGATCACGGGCTTCTGCGCTTGGGCTCCCGCCTGGATGTGGTCTCGGATCCAGCGCTGGGGAAAACGCTGATTTGCCCATTCGCCCCAGTGTTGCGGATACATGTGAAAAGTCCCGAGATCGATGCTGTCCAACCCGAGAATCGCCTCAAAATCCACACCGTACCTGCCGTCGTAGAGGTGGGACCGCCTCCGCCGGCAGAAGAAACCTTCGTCACCCGTCGCGAGCAGGTGATTTGAATCCTGCTGCCGGACGAAATCGCTGATTTCCCCGATCCAGTCGAGCAGAAGCTCGCGTCCACCTTCGCCGGTGCAGCGGGGCTCATTGGCGAGCTCCCAGGCGAGCACGGCCGGCTCCTCGCTATAGCGGCGCCCCGATATCTCGTTGCGGCGGTTCAATACGTGGTCGATCCACACCTGGAAAGCGTTGCGCGCACGCGCGGAACGGTAGAAGCTGGCCGGATCATCCGCCGGCAAACCAAGCCAGCTCAGATAGGCTGGCATGCCGCCAAAGTCGGGCCAGTAGTTCACCAGCGGCAAAATAAGCTTCAGATCCAGTGCTTCCGCACTCGTGATCAGGTGGTCGAGCCTGCGTAGTCCATCCGGACCGTCATTCTGTTCGCTGAAATCACCGTTGAGGTATTGGAATGTAACCGACCCGGAGTCCTGTGAGAGGGAGTCGAGAAACGCCCAGCTCCGAAGTGTGTTCGCACCGAGCTTCTTCGCATTCCGAAGCGTTGCTTCGCGGATTGCATCGGAACAGAACGACAGGAAGTAGCAGTTGTATCCTGCCGCAAAGAAGGTAGTGCCGTTCAACGTTAAACGGGTTCCGCTTCGCTGCACGAACACGACTGGCCGCTCGCTCAGGATTTGTGATGAACTGCTCTTCCGATTGAGTGCGGCCGCTTGGTGAAGCGCCAAACCGTAGCCGGCGGGAAATTCATCCACACACGGCCGACGCACTCGGCCTCAAGTCCCAGGCGTCTGCTGGGAATGGGACAGGTCGGCCCGTATGTAAATTGAATGATCTGTCCCTTCCCAGTCAGCGTGCTGATCATCGCGCGGAAAATCTCGAGTTGATCGGCTTGACGCAGGTTCCGGAGAGGAAGGCTTGAAACAATGGTGTCCACCGGTCCTATTCCCGCACCCGAAAGGATGCGAGGCGCATGAGCGGCTTCGCCGCAACAGATCTGAACTCGCGGGAAGTGTGTCTGGAGGAAATCCGAGAGCACGGGGTCGCGCTCAATGATGAACAAGCGTTCTGGCCGGAGACCACGGCGTAGGAGGGCTCGGGTGATAGCACCCGTGCCGGCACCGACTTCGAGTACCGAAGACTGCGACGGATCTACTCTTGAGGCCATCAGGCGGCATAGCTGCGGCGAGCTGGGCGCCAGCGCACCCATCTTCCTTGGATCGTTCAACAAGGAACGCAGAAAGAGTAGCGAAGCCGGGAGGTCGTTGCTCATGTCCTAAATGGGAGGATAACCAACTGCAATACCTGTTCTTTAAAGGAGACTACTCGGGAGCGTAAAACAACAAGATTTTCTTACGCTTACGGTACCAGCCGTTTAGGAGGCACCAAAGATTAGCCGCGTGAAAGATAGTCGCAATTGCACGTGGGACGCTGTCTAACCTGCGAGTACATCATATGGCTTTCACGAGTGTTATCTCGCGTTTTAGGTCCCAGCCGGTTGTTGTTCCGGCTGCACTGATGATCTGTTCCTTCCTTCTGGGCGCGGCTCCGGTTCCCAATGGTACTTACCGGGCCACGGCATATGCGCAGTCCGGAGTCACAGCCTCGGGAGAGTTGACGCACAGGCATGTCGTCGCCGCCGATCCGGACATCCTTCCCCTGGGCTCCCGCATCAGAATCAGGCGAGCCGGTAAGTACTCGGGGGAATATGTTGTCGCTGATACCGGCGCAAAGATTCAAGGGCGTCGTCTGGACATTTACATGCCAAGCGAAGCAGCTTGCAAGAAATTCGGCTCCAAGCTTGTGCGGGTGAAAGTTATTCAACTGGGGGACGGAACCCGAGCAGCTACAAAGCGGGCCGATCAGGCAGTGAAGCAGGATGTCACGAAGGACGTTCACAAGCAAGCTGTTGGCGGTTCCGCTACCGAAGAAGATTGGGCGAGATCACGTGCGCAGGGCACCCAAGGCACGACGGCAAACGGCAGCGGGAAACAGCCGTAACTGCGCTTTAGCGGTATCGGCGGCCGAAATAGGGCGCAACCATTCGCCGCAGTAGGTGTCCACATGGGAGGAATCTATGGATCGATTGGAAGAACTGAAACAAAAGTACGCCAGCGTATTGAATACGATCAAACAGAAAGGTGTGAGTCTTTCGCACCTTCATGTCCAGAACAATAAGCTGTTTCTGCAGGGTGCAGCGCCTTCGGAAGCTGCTAAAAACGACGTCTGGAACCAGATTAAGGCCGTGGACAGCTCGTACAGTGATCTCACCTGCGATCTGACCGTCGACACAAGTCTGCCCCAGCCACAAGCCGCGGCCGCCGCTTCTGCGGGTGGATCAGGGTCCAGCAGGACCTACACGGTGAAAGCGGGTGACACGCTGTCGAAGATCGCGAAAGAGATTTACGGTAACGCGAACGAATACAACAGGATCTTCGAGGCAAATCAGGACAAACTGCAGAGTCCCGATAAGATCCAGGTCGGCCAGGAACTAGTTATTCCGAGTTAAGCTCGCGCCGAGGGGTGGATTCTATCCACGGGGGCCAAACGTCTGGCCCCTTACCTGATTTATACTGGGTTCGGAGCTCCCCTTTTGCAATTTCGCCATCTCGTGCGCGTTTTCGCGCACATTCAGCTACTTCCAGTTCTTGAAAACGGCGAAGAAACAACGCTGATTGGCGGTCAGGCCGTCATGGAAGGCGTGATGATGCGCTCTCCTCACAGCTATTGTGTGGCTGTACGCAACCCCAAAGGTGAGATTACGGTGCAAGAGGAACCCCTACCCCGTGTCACTGACCGGCATCCGGTATTGAAGTGGCCGCTGCTCCGCGGCCTCGCGACGCTGGGCGGGGCCATGTGGCTCGGTATGAAGGCCTTAAAGTTTTCCGCCGATTGCGCACTGGGTAAATCGCCCGACGAGACAAAAGAGGAACAGCCGTCTGCTCCGGGCGCCATGGTCCTGCAGATCTGCTTCTCGCTCCTGTTCATGATCGGTCTGTATAAGCTGGTGCCGTTGTATTTGGCAACTCAGCTTGGAAAACACTTCGAAGCGGTCAGCGGCCGGTTTGCGATCAATCTCGTCGATGGACTGATCCGCATTGGCATCTTCCTTTCGTTCATGCTGCTTCTCTCGCAGTTGAAAGATATGCGCCGCTTGTTCCAATACCACGGCGCTGAGCACAGGGTGGTGTTCAACTTCGAATCGGGCAAAGACGTAACGGTAGAAAACGCTCAGCAGTTTGTAACGTGGCATCCCCGGTGCGGGACGAGCTTCCTCTTTGTCGTTCTCATCGTTGCCATGGTGCTCTACGCTTTTCTGCCCATCGACAGCTTCGGGATGAAGCTTCTGGCCAGAATCGCTCTATTTCCTGCCATCGTTGGAATCAGCTACGAGATCATCCGGTTCGCAGCCAAAAAGCGGAACGGACTCCTTGCCGTCCTCACCACACCGGGTCTTTGGCTGCAACGCGTCACGACCAAATCTCCATCTGACGATCAGACCGAAGTGGCTATCTGCGCCTTGAACCATGCCATGGCACTTGAACAGGCACAAGGCGGCGAGCTCGTTGTTGCATAGCTGCCGGCATACGTCGCATCAAACCTGAGTAAGTGGCCGGTATCAATAGAAATGCAGTATCAAGATCGATTAAACGAAGCCGAAGCGCGATTCAGCGAGCTGACAGACCGGATGGCCGATCCGGCCGTTATCAACGATTCAGATCTGTATCGGAAGACCGCAAAGGCTCAGAGTGAATTATCTGAGCTCGTGAGCAAGTACCGGGAATGGAAGCGCGCCTTCCGCGAGCTGGGAGAAGCCCGCGTGATGCTCTCGGAGACCGACCCGGATCTCCAGGAAATGGCCCAGCTGGAGGTAACCAGGCTCGAACCGGAAGTCGCAGCCATGGAGCAGGAGCTGCAGGTGCTCTTGCTGCCAAAGGACCCGAACGACGAGAAAAACGTGATCCTCGAGATCCGCAAAGGTGCCGGCGGAGACGAGGCGTCACTCTTCGCCGCGGAGATGTTCCGGATGTACGGCCGGTATGCAGAAGAGCAAGGCTGGAAGGTAGAAGTCACCTCGCTCAGTGAATCCTCTGTTGGCGGTTTAAGTGAAGTGATTGCCATGATCAGCGGCAAGAAAGTGTATAGCCGCATGAAGTATGAGAGCGGTGTTCATCGCGTGCAGCGCGTTCCGGAGACTGAGACACAAGGGCGTGTCCATACCTCAACTGTTACTGTCGTGGTCATGCCTGAAGCCGACG
>Ga0308175_100001959_pt1 | contig 13947 bp, 11 predicted proteins | sample PhyCR1_3_FD_203893 | JGI IMG/M metagenome (GOLD analysis project Ga0308175, IMG submission 203893) | Soil microbial communities from UC Gill Tract Community Farm, Albany, California, United States - DLSLS.C.R1 | ecosystem: Environmental > Terrestrial > Soil > Agricultural land | place: USA...
CGTTGTCGGAGACCTTCGAGGCCGTCAGGCGCGTCTCGATGTAGCCGAACGCGACCGCGTTGACGTTGATCTTGAACTGGCCCCACTCCTTCGCCAGCGTCTTCGTCAGGCCGACGACGGCGGACTTACCGGCGCTGTAGTTCGCCTGGCCGGCGTTGCCCATCGTGCCGGAGATCGAGGAGACGTTGACGATCTTGCGGAAGACCTCCTCGCCGCGCTCGCGCTCGGCCTTGGCGGGCTCGCGCAGGTGCGGGGCGGCGGCCCGGATCACCTTGAACGGCACCGTGACGTGGATGGCGAGCATCTTCTCCCACCAGTCGTCGCTCATCTTGTGGATCGGCGCGTCGAGCGTGTAGCCCGCGTTGTTGACGATGATGTCGATCCTGCCGAAGGCGTCGACCGCGGTCTTGACGAGCTCGTCCGCGGCGCCGTCCTTCGTGAGATCGCCGCCGTAGACGACCGTCTCGCCGTCGATCTCGCCCGCGGTCTGCTCCGCGACGTCGGCGTCGAGGTCGTTGATCAGCACCTTCGCGCCCTGGCTGCTCAGCAGCTCTGCCGTCGCGCGGCCGATGCCGCGGGCTGACCCGGTGACGATCGCCACCTTGTCGTCGAGGACTCCCATTGCGCTCTCCCTGGATATCGAGGTTCGGAAGAGCGCGGACTCTATGCGAGCCGCCGCCGCCAGAGCGCGATGCCCAGCGGGGGGATCGCCAGCAGCGCCCACGCCGGATCCGGCCCGCCGCCGCCGTCGTCGCCGCCGCCTGACGGGGCCCGAACGACCTCGTCGACCCTCGCGCCCTGGGACGTCCCGCCGATCGGGCCGAGCTTCGACGCCGGGAACGGCTCCAACCCCGCGCTGAGGCGGCGCAGCAGCCGCTCCGTCTCCGGGTACGGGAGGCTGAACTCGACGAGCGGCCCGTCGTCGTTGCGCGTCAGCCGCAGCGACGGGATCCACTGCGACCGCATGGCCGGCATCCCGTGCTCCATCCGCGAGCGCACGCGGTAGAAGGCGCCGCCGTGGTTGGGCGCCGCCTGCGGCTGTACGTCCATCGCCATGCGCAGCTCGCCTCGGTCGCGCGTCGTGTGGCAGCCGTGCGTGCCGCAGACGCTGAGGGCGGTGAGCTCCTTCGCGGAGGCCGCCGCAGGCAGCGCGAGCGCGACGGCGGCGAGTGCGTGGAGGAGGCGCTTCATGGCTCTTCTACACCGCCCCGCCGGGCGGCGTTCCCTCAGAGCCCGAGCGTCTTGGACAGGATCTCGCGCATGATCTCGTCGGTCCCGCCGCCGATCGGGCCCAGGCGCGCGTCGCGCGCCATGCGCTCGATCTCGTACTCCTTCATGTAGCCGGCGCCGCCGTGGATCTGCAGGCAGGTGTCCATGACGTCGAAGCAGGCGCGCTGGGTGACGAGCTTTGCCATCGTGACCTGCTGCACGGCGTCCTCGCCGGCGACGAAGCGACGGAGGGCGTCATAGGTGACGGCCTGGCCGGTGTAGGCGGCGGTCGCGACGTCGGCGAGCTTGTGGCGCAGCGCCTGGTGGCCGGTCAAAGGCCGGCCGAACGTGGTGCGCTCCTTCGCGAACGCGACGGTCTTCTCGTAGGCGACGCGCATCGCGCCGACGGCGCCCAGCGCCATCAGCAGCCGCTCCCACTGGAAGTTGGCCATGATCAGGTAGAAGCCCTCGTTCTCGCGGCCGAGCAGGTTCTCCTCGGGCACGAAGACGTCCTCGAAGGCGATCAGCCCGGTGTCGGACGCGTGCCAGCCGAGCTTCTCGATCGCCGACGCGTCGACGCCGTCGCCCTTGTCGACGATCAGGAAGCTGAGGCCGTGGTGGCCGCCCTCGCCGGTCGTCTTCAGCGCGGTGACGTAGAAGTCCGCGCGCACGCCGTTGGTGATGAACATCTTCGAGCCGTTGACGAGCCAGCCGCCGTCGACGCGCTTCGCGTTCGTCCTGATCCCCGCGACGTCCGAGCCGGCGTCGGGCTCGGTGATCGCCAGCGCGCCGATCTTCTCGCCCGCGATCGCGGGGCGCAGGTAGCGCTCCTTCTGGTCGTCGGTGCCGAACTTCCAGATCGGCGGGGTGGCGATGTTGACGTGCGCGCCGATGCCGGCCGCCAGCCCGCCCGAGCCGCAGCGCGACAGCTCCTCGGCGAGCACCGCCTCGTGCAGGTAGGTGCCGCCCTGGCCGCCCCATTGCTCCTCGTACTTCAGGCCGAGCAGGCCCTGCTTCGCGCACGTGGCGAAGACCTCGTCGGGGAACCAGTGCGCGTCCTCCCACTCCATCGCGTGCGGCCGCAGCTCGGCGGCGATGAAGCCGCGGATCGACTCGCGCAGCTCCTCGTGCTCGTCGGTGAACGGGGGGACGGCGGTGCTCACAGGCGCTTCTTCAGCATGCCGAAGATCCCGCGCACGACCTGGCGCTGGATCGCCTTGCCCTGGCGGGATTGCAGGAAGTCGCCGACCTTCTCCGCCGTCGACTCCTTCGGCGCGGGCGCCTTCTCGCGCTTCGCCGGCGCGGGAGCTTCCGGCTCCGTCGCCTCCTGCACGCGCGCGGCGAGCATCTCCCGCGCCGACTGCGCGTCGGTGCGCGTCCCGTACTTGGCGAACAGCGGCGAGGCCTTGGCGGCGGCGTCGACGTCGTCGGCGGGCGACATCCGCGACGCGGGCGCGCGCAGGCGCGTGTGGACGACCGGCGTCGGCACGCCTGACTCCGACAGGATCGTCACCGCCGCCTCGCCGATGCCCATCTGGGTCAGCAGCTCCTCCATGTCGTAGAAGTCCGACTTGGGGAACGTCGAGACGGTCGCCTTCAGCGCCTTCGCGTCGTCGGGCGTGAAGGCGCGCAGCGCGTGCTGGACGCGGTTGCCCAGCTGCGCGAGCACGGACTCGGGCAGGTCCTTCGGCGTCTGGGTGACGAAGAACACGCCGACGCCCTTCGAGCGGATCAGGCGCACGGTCTGTTCAACGGACTGCACGAACGCCTCGGTCGCGCCGTCGAACAGCAGGTGGGCCTCGTCGAGGAAGAAGACGAGCTTGGGCTTGGGCAGGTCGCCGGCCTCCGGCAGCGTCTCGAACAGCTCGGCGACGAGCCACATGAGCGCGGTCGACCACAGCTCGGGCTTCTCCTGCACCGCGGGCAGCTCCAGCACCGAGATCACCCCGCGGCCGTCGGGGGCGGTGCGCAGCAGGTCGGCGATGTCGAGCTGCGGCTCGCCGAAGAACTCGTTGCCGCCGCCGTCCTCGAGCCCGACCAGTGCGCGCAGCAGCACGCCGACGGTCGCCTTCGCCAGGCCGCCGATGCCCTCGAGCTCGGCCTTGCCGGCGTCGGAGTCCAGGAACGTCAGCAGCGCGCGCAGGTCCGCGAGGTCCAGCAGCGGCAGCGACTTCGAGTCCGCGTAGTGGAAGACCAGCTCGAGGCTCTGCTCCTGGGTCTCGTTGGCCTTCAGGATCTTCGCCAGCAGGCGTGGGCCGAAGTCCGAGACGGTGGCGCGCACCGGGACGCCGGCGCCGATGCCGCCCAGCGAGAGGAACTCGCACGGGAACGCGGCCGGCGCGAACGGCAGGCCGAGGTCGGTCATCCGCTTCTCGGCGACCGCGCCCGCGTCGCCCGCGACGGACAGCCCCGAGACGTCGCCCTTGACGTCGGCCACGAAGACCGGCACGCCCTGCGCGCTGAGCTGCTCGGCGATGCCCTGCAGCGTCTTGGTCTTGCCGGTGCCGGTCGCGCCGGCGACAAGCCCGTGGCGGTTCATCATCGCCAGCGGCACCTGCACGACGGCAGCCTGCTCGAGCTTGCCCTCGTGCACGCCGCGGCCGAGATCGATCACCGCGCCCTCCGCCTTGTAGGCGGCGGCGATCGCGTCGGAGAAGTCGCTCATGGACGGGCAGTATGGCCGCGCCCGACGTGATCGAAGCCCTGGAGGTCACCGCCACGTTCGGAGTAGTACGCGCGGACCTCGCAGATCAGGCCGTCGCGGATCGCGAGGAACTCCGCGCCGCGGTCCAGCAGGCGCTCGCCGGTGCGCGGGTGGTCGAACGCCATCGTCCACTCGATCGCGACCTCGCCGGGCGACTCGACCAGGTGCTCGCACGTCCAGATGGCGTTGAGGTGCTGCACGGCCAGCACCGCGTTGTCGGCGATGGCGCGCGCCCCCACGTGCGGCTCGCGGCGCGTGTAGTAGTGCACCGCGTCCTCGGTGAAGTGCCGGGCGACGCGGTCCGCGTCGCCCGAGTTGAGGTCCTCGTAGTAGGCCCGGACGCGCTCGGCGGCGGCGCTCACTAGAGCCACAACTCTGGCCTAAAGGCCATAGGAGCGGCCGATGACGTCGAGCATGATCTCGTCCGTGCCCGCGCCGATGCGGTTCAGGCGCATGTCGCGCCAGACGCGCTCGACCCCGTACTCCTTCATGTAGCCGGCGCCGCCGTGGATCTGGATGCACTCGTCGGCGACCTCGACCGCGATCCGCGAGGCGTGCAGCTTGGCCATCGAGATCTCGCGCACGGGGTACTCGCCGTTCTGGTGGCGCCAGGCGGTCGTGTAGACCATCTGCCGCGCGCTCTCGATCTTCGTCGCCATCTCGGCGAACTTGTGGCGGATCACCTGGAACTTGCCGATCTCGCGGCCGAAGGCGGTGCGCTCCTTGGCGTACTGCAGCGTCATCTCGAAGCAGCGCTGCGCGCCTGAGACGCAGCCTGCGGCGCCGATCAGGCGCTCGCCCTGGAGCTCCCACATGATGTGGTAGAAGCCCTTGCCGACCTGGCCGAGGACCGCGCTGGACGGGACGCGCACGTCCTGGAAGGCGAGCAGCGCGGTGTCGGACGCGTGCATGCCGAGCTTCTCGAGCTTCTTCTCGCGGATCACGCCGGGGGCGTCCATCGGCACGAGGAAGAGCGTGAAGCCGTCGTAGCCGGCGTCGGGGTCGGTCTTCGTGACGAGCACGATCACGTCGGCGCGGTGGCCGTTGGTGATGTAGGTCTTCGAGCCGTTGATGACGTAGTCGTCGCCGTCCTTGACCGCGCGCGTCTTGATGCCGGCGACGTCGGAGCCGGCATCGGGCTCGGTGATGCCGAGGCAGAGGATCTTGGAGCCCTTGATCGCGGGCACGACCCACTCCTGCTTCTGCTCCTCGGTGCCGAACGCGAGGATCGGGGGCATCGCCATGTCGGTGTGCACCGCGATCCCCATCGCGAGGCCGCCGGACTGCGCGTGGACCATCTCCTCGCCGAGCACGAGCGACGCGTAGTAGTCGCCGCCCTCGCCGCCGTACTCGACCGGCTTGTCGAGGCCGAGGAAGCCCTGCCCGCCCATCTTCGGGAACACCTCGTCGGGGAAGGTCGTCTCCTCCCACTCGGCGGCGTGGGGGGCGAACTCGCGCGTCACGAACCCGCGGATGGACTCCCGCAGCTGCTCGTGCTCGTCGGTGAAGATGAAGTGCTTGCGGCGCGCGCCGAAGTCGGGCTTGAGGACGTCGGAGGCGGAGGTGTCGGTGGCCATACCGATGAAAGTAGCTATTAGTATTTCATATTTTCAACTACAAACGCGACTTACCCTTTTGTCGAAAGCGACAATGGGTTCTGAGGTTTTTGTGGTGCGACTGGGGGGACTGTCCCCCCAGTCGCACGCATTGGCGCTACCCCACCCCCAGATATGTCAGGGCGTCGTCCAGGAGCTTGGCCCTGGTGTCCGCCCCGGTCACACCCTCCAGGCCGAAGCCCCAGAACACCGAGTGGTCGGTGCGCACGCCGGGACCGTCCTGGAACCCGACGGTGGTCGTGCGAGTCCAGTCGTTGGCGTTGCCGGGGCTGTCCGCAGGCGGCCCGGGGACCGTGAACGGGCCGAGGTCGGCCTCGAACCCGGTCTGGGCGATCTGCGAGCCGTCGACCGTGATCGCGGCGTCGTCCACGAACACGCCGAGCCCGCGCACGGCGGGATCCTGCATGTAGGTGATCGACACCTCGACGTTCTTGCCGGCGAACGACGACAGGTCGACGTTCCACGGGCGGAAGCCGCCGGAGTTGCCGGTCGCCGCGTTCCAGCTGCCGGTCGTGCCGGTCGGGTCGCACGCGAACCCACCCGACGTGGAGTGCCGCGTCAGGTAGTGGTTCAGGAACGGGTGCAGCTCCAGCCAGAACGGGTCGTCGTCGCCGCAGCCGTCACCGACGTCCTGCGACGTGATGCCCGGCACCGGCAGCGTCGTCCAGTCCTGCTGGCCGACGGTGTGCGCCTCGATGAAGACGTAGTCGAAGCGCGGCTCCGTGTCGTAGGAGAGCTGGAACCTGAGCGACCCGCTCGTGTGACCGGTCAGGTCCACGGTCGTCGCCAGCCGCTTGTAGGACTGGTCGGCGACCCGCGAGTACATGTAGTGCGAGCCCTCGGGTGGGTCGTATGCCGGCGGGCCGTCGCGGACGATCGCCGGGTCCGAGCTGAACTGGGGGTACTCCTCCTTCGACAGGACACTCGACGTGGTCAGGAACCGGTAGAACTGCTGCTGGTTCTGCGCCGAGTCCGCGCCGTTGAGGCCGAACTCAGTCGAGCCGAACGGCGCGACCTCGTGCAGTGCGGCCGCCGACGGATCTCCGCCGTCCCCGTTCTGGTAGGCCCCGAGCCAGTACTGCATGAAGTCGTTGGAGACTCCGATGCAGGGGAAGCTCTGGCTCTTCGGCGCGTCCGCCAGTCCGTTGCCGGATGTCTGGTTGCTCGGGCAGAACTTCGCGTCGTCCCCGAGCGGGTTGTAGAGGAACTGGTCCCAGGCGCCCTGGAGGGCCGCCTGTCCTGCGACCAGCAGCTTGCCGCCCTCGTTCATGTAGTCGCGGCCGTTGATCACCTCGTCGTCGAACAGCTTCCGCGTCCCCGTGCCGCCCGGCTGCTTCGGGTTGCGCACGTAGAGGTCGTTGCCGGTCTCCCAGACGACGGCCTGGTAGTGCGAGAGCACGCCGAGGTTCGTCGGCGCGGTGCGGTCCATCGCGTCGACGTCGTACACGTCGAACCCGATCCCCGCGTCCTGCAGCGCCTGGCTGTAGGCGCCCAGGTAGTACGGGGAGCTGCTCTGCGGTGCGAGCGCGCTGTTGCCGGTGTAGTCCTCGGCGACCATCAGCAGCACCGGGTTGCCGGTGTCCGACTTCACCGCGTAGGTGAACGGGTCGCTCGAGGCGCCGCCGCCGGTGAACCACACGGCGACCTGGTCGCCGGGTTGCGTGCCCGTGACAGCGGCGCGCATCCGGTGGTAGTAGACGCCCGGCCGGCCGTAGCGGTCGCCGCCGTCCCACTGCGTCGTCGCCGCCGTCTGCTCGGCGCCGCCGTTGACGCGCCAGTGCGCCGTGATCGCGCCGAGCGAGCGCTTGGCGTTGACCTCGACCGTCTGCGGGTTGCCGGTCGACGTCGCGAACGTCGTCGGCACCATCGCCGGCGCCGTGTTCTTCAGGTGCGACGACGGGTCGTCGGGATGGGTCGCCGACCTGGCGAGATCCAGCGCGAAGTCCCAGTTCTTCTCGAACTCGGCCTGGATGTCGGTCTCGGAGTCCTGGAAGACGAACCCGCCGGGCGTGTAGTTGCCCGTCGAGCCGTCGGTGCCGCCCACCGGGTCGCCGGTTCCGCCGTCGAGTTCGACGGTGTAGGACTGCGTGTCGAAGAACCGCAGCGCGTCACCGGTGATGTCGCCGTTGGTCGTGTAGAGCTGTGCCGAGACCTCGGGGTCGAAGCCGGGCACCGCCGGCGTCGCCGAGTCGCCGGCGAGCGCCTTCATGAGCGGCGCGTCCGTCGCGGGCGTCTCCACCTGCCAGCCCTCGGGGTAGAGGATCAGCTTCGCGAAGGAGTGGTAGTCGATCTGGAAGATCGGCTCCAGGCGCGCCTCGAGGCCGCGGATCGCCTGCACCTCGGGCTCGGAGCCAGCGCTGGCGCCGTGGAACGTCTCGGTGACGAAGTCGTTGGACGCGCCCTCGAGGTCGTAGTTCCACTTGTACGGCCAGTTGCGGTTGGGGTCGACGCCGTCGACGTTGGTGATCTGGCCGTCACCGTTGTTGTCGTGCAGGTTCTTGCGCCACAGGCGCGTGCTCGCGTCCTGGAACGTGTAGTCGTAGCCGTCCGGGTTGTTCATCGGGATGAACCACAGCTCGCGCGTCTGCAGCATCGACTTGACGAGTCCGCCGTCGCTGCGGTTGACGAAGCGCTCGAAGAGCCGCCGCTCGACCTCGGCGGCGATCCACTCGCGCGCATGCTGGACGGCGTCGTAGAGCACCACGGGGCGGGTGCCGTCAGGCGTCGCCTGCGCGTTTGCCGTGAGCTTGTAGGCCATGATCGGCTGGTCCTGGACGGAGTAGCCGATGACCTCCTCCTTCACGACGTCCGGGTGCTGCTGGGCGAACTGGTGGTACCAGTCCTTCAGCGGCATCAGCGGCGTCGCGCACGTTCCCGGGCATGGTGCCGGATTGAGGCTCCATGGGCGGAAGACGTTGTAGCCGTGGGCCGGGTTCAGCGCGGCGTGCGCCTTGCGCGTCCGCGCGCGTGTGCGCGTGAGACCGAACGGCGCCGTCACCCTGGCGCCCTTGGCGCGCAACGCGGCGGCCTGTGACGGCGTCGCCACGATCGCGAACTTCCGCTTGGCGATCGGCGTGACCGCCTCCTGCATGTCGTAGCCGGCGCGCTGCAGCACGTTCGGCTTGATGTGGCTGACCAGGTACTGGTTCAGCGGCTGCGGCCTGGCGGCGAGCGCGCCGGCGGGCACGGCAAGGGACAGCGCGGCCGTGGCCGCGAAGAGCATCCTGCGCAAGTTCTCCCCCTAAGGAGTGGGACCGGAATGGCGGGCGCTCGATACCCACGCAGGCGAAGAGTTGAAACCAGACGAACGTCGATAGGGTGCCGCGCGTGTCCTTCGCGACCGTGCTGTACGCCGCCGCCGACGGCATCGCGACCATCTCGCTCAACCAGCCCGACTCACGCAACGCGTTGAGCGACGAGCTGCTGGACGACCTCCTGGCCGCGTTCGAGCACGCGCGCGCCGACGGCGACGTGCGCTGCGTCGTGCTGACCTCGACGCACGAGACGACGTTCAGCGCGGGGGGGAACCTGAGCGGCTTCGCGGCCGACGTGCCGCTCGTGCACAAGCATCTCTACGGCATCGAGAAGTTCCCGCGACTGTTCCGCACGATCGGCACGCTCGGCAAGCCGGTGATCTGCGCGGCCAACGGGCACTGCCTCGCCGGTGCGCTGGGACTGGCGCTGGCGTGCGACCTGATCGTCGCGTCGGAGAAGGCCACGTTCGGCACCCCGGAGATCAACGTCGGCGTCTTCCCGTTCATGATCATGGCGCTGATCTACCGCAACCTGCCGCGCAAGAAGACGACGGAGCTGCTGCTGCTCGGCGAGCGCATCGACGCGCACGAGGCCGAGCGGATCGGCATCGTCAACCGCGTCGTGCCGGCGGACGAGTTCGACGCCGCGGTGCGCGACTGGGCGCAGAAGCTCGCGGCGAAGTCGCCGGTGCTCATGCACATGGGCAAGGATGCGATCTACCGCCAGATGGACATGGCCTTCGAGGACGCGCTGGACTACCTGCGCGCGCAGCTGACGATCGCGTTCTCGACGCAGGACATCCAGGAGGGCGTCAAGGCGTTCTTCGAGAAGCGCGACCCGCAATGGACCGGCCGATGAGCGCCCCGCGGCTCGTCGCGCTGCTGTGCCGCACGTCGGACCGCGGGCCCGAGGGCGCGGCGGGCGCCGAGGCGCTGGCGCACGCGCTCGGCGAGAAGCTCGGCGCGCCGCCGCGGATCATCGGCTCGCCCGGCGAGCCACGCGACGGCACGTGGGAGGAGGACCTGCGCGACTCGCGCGGTTGCATCCTCGAGGCGGGCGGCCAGGTCGACGACGCGCTGGCCGACGGCGAGTTCCCGATCCTGCTGTCGTCGGATTGCACGATCTGCCTGACGACGATCCCCGCGGTCCTGCGCCATCGCCCGCGGGCGGCGGTGCTGTGGCTCGATGCGCACGGCGACTTCAACACGCCGGACACGACGCCGTCGGGCTTCCTGGGCGGCATGTGCCTCGCGGGCGCGTGCGGGCTGTGGGACGCGGGCTTCGAGTCGGCCGGGCCGGCGCTGGACCCGACCCAGGTCGTGATGTGCGGCGTGCGCGACCTCGACGGCCAGGAGCGCGTGCTGATCGAGACGAAGGGCGTGGACCTCATCGACCGCCCGTCGCTGCTGGGCGGCGCGCTCGAAGGGCGCGAGGTGTTCGTGCATCTCGACTGCGACGTCCTCGACCCCTCGATCGTGCCTGCGCGCTTCGCCGCCGACGGCGGGCTCAGCGACGGCGGGCTGCGGACCCTGCTCGGCGAGGTCGCCGAGGCGGCGACGCTCGTGGGGGTGGAGATCACCGCCTTCGGCGCCCCCGAACTGGCCGAGCGGATCGCGGCCGTGCTCGAGCCGTTGCTGACGCCGGTAGCTTCCGCGCCATGAGCACCGACGCTCCAGCTTCGATCCTGCGGCCGCTCGTCGAGGATCTGCACGAACGCCGCGCGAAGGCGATGCTCGGCGGCGGCGAGGAGCGGATCGCCCGCCAACATGCCGCCGACAAGCTGACCGCGCGCGAGCGGCTCGCGCTGCTGGTGGACGAGGGCACGTGGACCGAGCTCGGCATCCACGCTGGGATCCACTTCTCGGTGCGCGGCCTGGAGGGCAAGGAGGCGCCGGCCGACGGCGTCATCACCGGCTATGGCAAGGTCGACGGCCGCCTCTGCGCGGTGGCGGCCTACGACTTCACCGTGATGGCGGGCTCGATGGGGATGACGGGGGAGATGAAGGTCGCGCGGCTGCGCGAGCTGGCGCTGACCAAGCGGATCCCGTTCGTCTGGCTGCTCGACTCCGCCGGCGCGCGGATCCAGGAGGCGGTCGGCTCGCTGTTCGCCGGCTCGGGCCACCTGTTCCGCGAGGAGGTCGTCAACTCGGGTGTGATCCCCCAGGTCGCGGCGCTGATGGGGCCGTGCGCGGCGGGCACGGCCTACATCCCCGGGCTCGCCGATTTCGTGCCGATGGTCAAGGGGCGCGGCTCGATGGCCCTGGCGGGCCCGCACCTCGTGCGCGCCGCGGTGGGCGAGGACGTCACGCAGGAGGAGCTCGGCGGCTCGCGCGTGCACTGCCGCAAGAGCGGCGTCGGGGACCTCGAGGTCGCCGACGATCAGGAGTGCATCGCGCGGATCAGGGAGTACCTCTCGTTCATGCCGTCCAACTGCGAGGAGGCGCCGCCGGTCCGCGACGTCTCCGACCCGGTGGACCGCATGGACGACGAGCTGCTGGACGTCATCCCGGAGTCCAACCGCAAGCCCTACGACATGTACGAGGTCATCTCCCGCATCGTCGACGACGGCGAGTACTTCGACCTCAAGCCGCAATGGGCCAAGACGATCATCACGTGCCTCGCGCGCTTCGGCGGGCGGCCGTGCGGCATCGTCGCCAACCAGCCCAAGCACCTCGGGGGCATCCTCGACAACGACTCGGCCGACAAGGCCGCGCGCTTCATCAACCTCTGCAACGCCTACGGGATCCCGCTGCTGTTCCTGCAGGACGTGCCGGGGTTCATGGTGGGCACGAAGGTCGAGGAGGCGGGGATCATCCGCCACGGCGCGAAGATGCTCTACGCCGTCGCCAACGCGACGGTGCCGAAGGTCACGGTCGTGCTGCGCAAGGCCTACGGCGCCGGCTACTACGTGATGTGCGGCAAGGCCTACGAGCCGGACCTGATCGTCGCGTGGCCGACCGCCGAGATCTCGGTGATGGGCGCCGAGGGCGCGGTCGAGATCGTGTTCCGCAAGCAGGTCGAGGAGGCCGAGGACCCCGCCGCCAAGAAGGCGGAGCTGATCGCCAACTACCGCTCGATCATCGACGTCTACATCGCCGCCCGCAACGCGATGATCGACGACGTGATCGACCCGCGCGAGACGCGGCCGACGATCTGCCGCGCGCTCGAGATGGCGGCCGGCAAGCGGGTCGAGCGCCCCTACAAGAAGTCGGGCATCGTGCCGGTCTAGAGCTGTTCCGCCAGGCGGTCGAGCAGCTCGCGCTGGGCCTCGATCAGCTTCTCGCGGGCGGCGTCGAGGCCGAACCAGCCGGCGCGGTCGACCTCCGGGAACTCCTGGGTGCGCCCGCTGCGGGGCGGCCACTCGATCGTGAAGGTGTTGCTCGTGATGGCGCCGGCGTCGAGGTCGCCCTCGACCGCCCAGGCCGTGACGCGCTTGCCGTTGCGCTGGCGGATCTCGCCGAGCTCGAGCGCCGGGCCATCCGGGCACGGGCTGCCGAGCTCCTCGGCGAACTCGCGCCGCGCGCACGCGAGCGGCTCCTCATCGGCCTCGTAGAGGCCCTTCGGGATGCTCCACGCGCCGGCGTCGCGCCGCGCGAAGTACGGCCCGCCGGGGTGCACGAGCAGGACCTCCGGATCGCCGCTGCCGCGGCGGTACATCAGGATGCCGGCACTTCGCTCGGGCATGGCTGCAGGCTACGCCGCGACAGCACGAACGCCGTGGCCAGCCCCGCCAGCAGGCCCCAGAAGGCACTCGATATGCCGAGCGCCACGACGCCCGACGCGCTGACGGCAAACGTCACGACGGCGGGCTCGCGCAGCGACTCGTCCGCTGCGGCGGTCGCGAGCGAGGCGCCGAGCGCGCCGAGCAGCGCCAGGCCGGCCACAGCCTCGATCAGCACCACCGGTGACGCGGCGATGAACGCGGTCGCCACGCCCGCGGTCAGCGCGAGTGCGAGGTACGCGGCCCCGGCGGTCACCGACGCGATCCAGCGCCGGTCGCGATCCGGCCCCGCCTCGGGCCCCGCGCACAGCGCAGCTGTGATCGCGGCAAGGTTGATCGCATGGGCACCGAACGGCGCGCCGATCGCGGTGGCGGCGCCGGTGCCCACCAGCAACGGGCGCAGGCGCGGGCGGTAGCCGAACGACTGCAGCACGGTCATGCCCGTCACGTTCTGCGACGCCATCGTGACGACGAACAGCGGTATGGCGAGCCCGATGACCGCGCCGGCGCTCAGCGTCGGCGCGGAGGCCGACAGGTGGGGGAGCAGCCCGCTCGCCGGACCCAGCCGGAGCGGCCGGTCGATCAGGATCGCCACGACCGCCACCACGAGCGCGCCCGGGACGGCCCAGGCGCGCGCCACCCGCGACAGCGCCAGCCAGGTCGCCACGACCGGCGCGGTCAGCCACGGCAGCTGATCCATCGAGTGCACCGGCGCAACGCACAGCGGCAGCAGGATGCCCGCGAGCATCGCGGCCGCGATCGCCGGCGGGATCGCGGCGATCAGCCGGCCGAGCAGCCCCCAGAACCCGGACAGCGCGATCAGCACGCCGGTCAGCAGGAACGCGCCGAGCGCCGCGCGGTAGCCGCCGTCCACCTGCCCGGCGGATACCAGCAGCGCCGCTCCCGGCGTCGACCACGCGATGCTCACGGGCATCCGCGTGCGCACGCCGACAATGATCGCGGTGACGCCCATCGTGATGCACAGCGCGGTCAGCCCGGACGCGGCCTGGTCGCGGTCGGCGCCGACGGCGCGCAGCCCCTGCAGCACCACCGCGACGGTGCTCGCGGACCCGACGATCGCGGCGACGAGCCCGGCCATGACCGGCGCCAGGCGGGTCATCGGTCCGGGTAGAGCATCAGGCACATCGCGCGCGCGGCGCGCAGCGCGACGTAGCGGTGGGGGACGTCGGAGGCGAACGCCGCCGCGTCGCCCGGGCCGAGCTCGACCTCCTCGCCCTCTGGCCCCGTCCGCAGGCGGCCCCTCGTGCACACGATGACCTCGTTGGTCCCGGGCAGGTGCGGGCGGCCGGGGTGCATGACCCCCGCAGGCAGGTCGAGCTCGTAGAGCTCGCAGCGGCTCGGCCGGCCCTCGGCGTGGACCAGCCACGCGCTCATGCCGGAGTCGGCGCCCATGCGCCGGCCGGTGCGCGCCCTGACGAGCT
>Ga0308175_100001960_pt1 | contig 13946 bp, 11 predicted proteins | sample PhyCR1_3_FD_203893 | JGI IMG/M metagenome (GOLD analysis project Ga0308175, IMG submission 203893) | Soil microbial communities from UC Gill Tract Community Farm, Albany, California, United States - DLSLS.C.R1 | ecosystem: Environmental > Terrestrial > Soil > Agricultural land | place: USA...
ACGATGGCGGCCACCGTGGCGATCAGAAGCCAGAGGGCCGCGTTCGCGGCGTGCGGCCTTCTCCACCGGCGGCCCAGGAGGAGGTAGGTGACCTCGCTCAGGACGAACAGGAAGACCGCGGCCAGGGCGTAAAGGTCGAGCGAGCCGCGCAGGGCCGAGAGGGCGAGCCGCGGATATCCGTCGGTCAGGTAGCGGTTGGCCGCCACGAAGCCGGCCCAGAGGAAGAAGCCCAGGAGAGTGCCGGCGGTGACCCCCGCGAGCGGAATCTTGAGAATGGATCGCTTCGCGCTTCTAGAGAACGTCTCAGGAAGAGAGCTCCAGATGGATCGGGAAAGGCTTCGGGTCCCACGGGATGTCAATTCCAGCACGCCTCGCCTCACCTCGCAGCGTCTCGCGGACCGCCAGCGGCCCGGAGAGCTCCAAGTTATGCAAGGGGCAAATCGTCAGTCTTCAGCGGGAGGTAAGGTGTTTGTGAAAGATGTAAAGCGGAACAGCCGCCGCATCTGGAGGCGGTTGAAGACGCCGGGAGTCCACGCCACCATCCGGTCGCGCAGCCGGCAGGCCGCGGCGCTCTCCCACTGGCCGATCCAGCCGAGATGGTAGGCGCGGAGGGCGATGCCGGCCGTCCTGCGCCGCCGCAGAGCCTCGTAGCGGCGCAGGGCGGCGGCGGGGTCCGGAATGGCCCGCAGGCAGTCGGCGAGCACGACGCCGTCCTCGATCGCCAGACAGGCGCCCTGTCCCAGATTGGGGGTCAGAGGGTGGGCGGCGTCGCCCAGCAGGGTCACTCGGCCCCGGCCCCAGCGACGGGACGGGTGGCGATGGAAGATGTCGGTGCGCAGGATCGCGCTCTCCGGGGTCGCCGCGATCAGCTCCCGGATGGGCGAGTGCCAACTCCCGAAAGTGCGCAGCAGGGAATCGTGAAGAGCTCCCGGCTGGTCGTGCCCTCCGGGGGGCGCGTTGCTGGTGGCATACCAGTAGATCCGGCCGTGCTCGATGGGCACGATACCGAAGCGGTGGCCGCGCCCCCAGGTCTCGGAGCTGCCCGCCGGACGCGGCGCGAATCCCTCGGGGGTGACCGCCCGCCACGCCGTGTAGCCCGCGTAGCCGGGCTCGCCGTCGCCCAGGAGCTCCTCCCGCATCCTGGAATGGACGCCGTCCGCGCCCACCAGCACCGCGCCCGCGATCCGCCGGCCGTCGCGCAGGATGAGAGTGACGCCGTCCGGCCGCGCCTCGAAGCCCACGCACTCGCAGCCGGTGTGGACCCCACCGGAGCCCAGCGCCGCCAAAAGCACTCTCTGGAGCGTGGCGCGGTGCAGGGAGAGGAACGCGGCGTCCGGCGCGATCTCGCGGGGGCGGAGGCAGGCCAGGAGATCGCCCCCGGCCGTCCACAGGTGGAGAGCCTCCTCGACGCAGCTCACCTCGGTCACGGCGCGGTCGAGCCCGATTCGCCGCAGGGCCAGCACGGCGTTGGGCTGGATGGCGATCCCCGCCCCCACCTCGCGGATCTCCGGCGCCCGCTCGAAGATCTCGACCGCGAATCCCGCCCGGCGCAACGCCACCGCGGCGGTCAGGCCGCCGATGCCGCCGCCAGCGATGAGGATGGGGGCGGGCGAGGTGTCTCCCGGCATAGGCGAGATTTTATCGAGAGGCGCTCAGGTATTCCACTTAAAAATTGAAGCTCTCGGTCTTCGACGGCGAACATCCCACCCCTTTGGAAAGGTCAAACTGCTCGGCGAGGGAGGCCGTAGCCATCGTTCTGTTGCCACCTGGAAAAGGACCCGGGCCGCTACCTGGATGAAGGCTGTAGACATGCAAAAAGCTATGTCCCTCTGGAGTGGGTACGGGCCAGTCGTTCTTTTTGGGCGGCGGGAAGAGCGTGTTCATAACATCGAAGAACGGCGCATTGGAGACTTCGACCAGCAGATCTTGACCGGCCGTCCTCGGGGCAAAGACCAATCGATTCTTTGGGCTGCCTCCCCAGGGAGTCGAGAGAATCTTGACGCTCGTACCGTCTGCGCAGTCCATCTCGCAGACCACATAAGAGGCCAGTGCCTGGGTATAGCTGGCACCAAAGTTGAAAATGCTGGGAAACTTTCTTGTCGCAAGTCTATCCGGATATCGAAAGAATTCGAACGTCGAAAGGTTTCCCCGGTCCAGATCGAAACGGGCTACGATCAGTGGCTCGGTAGCCCCTGGTGGGACCGGAGGCATGAGAAACCACCACGGCTCGGGATCTCCGGCTCCGGGCTTGATGCTGTTGAGATCGGCAACCCACGACCAGTCTGCACGGTCGGCCTGGGTAGGCTCTGGCAGGCGTGGCGTCGGCCGCAATCCTTTGGTGATGGTCAGAGGAAAGAGAGACCCGCCTCCCGCATCGACGGCCAGATCCTCTCCGCTCAAGAAACATGCGCTATCTCGCGTCAAGCCGGACACTCCCTCGAGATGGAGATCGGGCTGGAGGCTGCCGGCGGCGAGGTCGTCGCGATTGAAGCGGAGGGTCGCTCCGGCATGCACGAGCCCGCTGGCAGCGCTCCGTCCGTCGACCATCACGACTTTGACCTTGGGGAGGGTTTCATGCTCCACGAACGTACACAATCCAGTGAACACCAACTGTAATTTGAAGCTCATGGGATCCTTCCATATCTGCCGTCTATGTCAGAGGTCCCGCCGATCAACTGAAAAGCAGACCAGGCGGCCGGTGTACGAAGGTTTTTGTCAGCGCTGTGCAGGAACTCGAGTTGCGCCATTCGTAGAGCATTGGCGGGGTTTTGGCCTTGCCGCAAACCGCGGTGAAAGGCAATCATTAGCTCGGTCGTCGCGTGGTCGTCGACGTCCCACAAGGGTGCCAATACGGCCGGAGCACCCGCCGCCAGGAAAGAGCTCGCAAGGCTGGACACCCCCTCGTTTTTCCTGATGGTCCCCCCCGCCGTACTGCAGGCGCTCAGGACCGCGAGCCGTGTCCTCCGCAGATCGAGCCTCTGGATCTCCCAGGCGTTGAGCTCGCCAGGCTCTCCCTCCGGACCCGGCGCCAGCAGCAACCTCGACCAGGCCGGGGCCTCACGGTTCTGGAGAGCGTGAGCCGCGAGGTGCAGCACCTCGTAGCTCGGGGCGAACTGCCGGAAGCTCACCGCGGTGGCCTGTCGGCTCAAGAGCAGCAGCGGGTCGCCATAGAGGGAGGAGACCGCTGTCGCCTCCCTTTCCGCTTCTCCGAGGAACGGGAGATCCTTATACCGGACGTGGTCGATGGCCGGGTTGCCGACCAGCAAGGCACGCTCCGGCGCGCCATGGGCGAGCGCGCGGTCGCGTTGGACGCTGCGCACGTAGAGGGTCGCGCTCGGGGCCACCCCGAGCGGTCGCTCCTCCAAGAGAAAACGACCGGTCTCGGGGTTGACCAGAGCGGCGAACGGTAGATTGTGCAGATCCTTGTCCGGGACAAAGACCAGGGTATCGTTCGTCGTGAGCCCGGCGCCCAAGGGAGCTATGAGGGCGGCATAGAGGCGCTTGCCGGTCCCGGCGATCTCCCCCGGCTCTCCCCGCTCGATGGCAGCGCGCAGCCTTGCCACAGCCGTTGCGAGGGAGGGAGCATCCAGCGAAAGCGGCCGGAACAAAACCTCGTCTCTTTTGACGATCCAGGCGAGCAGGCGATCGGGAAGTACGGCATACTCGATCAGGGCTACTCCAGGCGGTAACCCGGCCCTAACCTCGGAGAGGCTCCACGGATGGACCACCTCCGGTTCCGGCGGAAGCCCGGGAGATGGAGGCGGCGCATGCTCGGCAAGCTCAAGGAGGGCCCGCGCACGAGCGCGCTCGACATCATCAAAGGCGGCTTCCGGCTTGCCGTTGTCCACCTCAAGACCGACCAGAGCGTCGAAGATTTCCCCGGATTGGTCGAAGTACGAGATGCGGTATCTCTCGTCCTGGATCTTGAGCCGCCTCCCCTCGTACAGCTCGACTCCTCTCTCCAGGTCGGCGCGCGCCCGCTCCGGCTCACCGGTCCTGATGTAGGCCTTCGCGCGAGCGAGGAGGATATCGCCCAAGAAATCCTCGCTCCCCAGGCTCCCGTAAAGGTCGAGGGCTCGGTTGAAGCGGTCGACCGCCCTGCCGGGATCGCCAGACAGAAGGGCCTCTCCCTCGACCATGCCGAGGTCGCCGTCGATCCGCTGGCGCAACTCCGGATCGACGATTCGGTCCGCAGCTCGCTGCGCCGCGTCGAGATCCGTCAGAGCCGCCTCTTTCCTACCCAGGACCCTGAGAATACGGCTCCGCCACCAGTAGACCTCGGCCAAGGCGGGGGCATTTTGCCAACGCCGCGCGGCGGCGACGGCCTCGTCCTCAAAGAGGAGGGCCGTCTCGGGCATGCCTTGCTTGAGCACGGTCGTGGCGGCGTCGAGAAAGATCTCATACTGCTGCTTGGCGGACCGGATCTCTCCGACCTGACGCAGCGCCCTGTCATGATGAGACCAAGCCTCCACGGTCTCTCCGACGTATTCGAGGTCAAGGGCGATCAGGTTGTGAACCGAGGCTTCGTACTCGATCTCATGGCCCCTGGTGAAAGCGGCGAGCGCAGCTTGGTGGTGGATCAGCGCCTCGTTCGCCTCACCCTTCAGATAGCTGATTACACCGAGGGTCCATTCCCGCTGACCGGACAGGACTGGATATCGCTGCAAGGGAAACTCGCGCCGCAAACGATCCAGGGAATCCAGGGCTCGTGGGTAGTTGAAGCTGTTGTAGTCAGAGCTCGCGTGAAAGAACAGGGCTGCCGCCGCGAAGGGGCTTCCACCGCGCTCCAGGGACAGGCGGGCCTTCTCCAGGCTCGCCCTCGCCGCGTCCAGCCGCAAGTCGCCAAAGGCTTTACGGCCAGCGCGGTAGGCCTGGTGCCCTTCCGCAAGCGCGGCGCGCGTCTCCGGATTGTCGACGGCGCGGGCGATGGCCGCCACCGCATCCTCGACCTCGTGACTGTCGAGCTCCGCCAAGCCTTCACCGATCCGTCGCGCTGTCACCAACGTCTGCTCGGCCTGCTGAGGCTTTCCTGCCAACACGGCTTCGCCCCAATCCGGAAGGAGCTCGTCCTCCGCGTAGAGCCGCGCATCCTGGGTAAATCGCTCGACGAACGTGCGGACCACCGCTCGATTGCCGGCCAGGGCAGCCTGCGCGAGCTTCGCGCGGCACGCGTCCCAGGTCGTCACCACCGATGGAGCGGTCAGGGACCGGACCCTCCGTCGCGCTTCTTCGGCCCAGACCGAGTCGAAGTCCGTTCTCAAATAATCTTGCCAAGCGAGTGACGCCGCCTTGGCAAGGGACAAGCTTTCGAGAGCCAAGGCACGGTTATAGAGCGCTTCGGATAAATCGGGATCGAGCCGCAGGGCGGTGTCGGCGGCACTCAGAGCGCGTAATTGCTCGTATGGTCGCTGCCTCTCTGCCGCCAAGCTCAGATAGGCCGCCGCCAAGTCACTAGCCAGGGAAGCGTCCCCGGGAGCCGAGCGCACGGCCTTCTCAAGCTTGACTACCGCCTCGTCGGGTTTCCCCAGCAACAGGGAGGCGACGCCGAGCGCTCCCAGGGCACTCGGGGTGCTCGCAAACCTTCCTGAAGCGAGTGAGCTTGCCGTGCGCCGAAGCTCTTTCTCATCCTCGGTGGCCTCTCCGGCGCAATGCGAGCAGAGCACCTGGAGAGAAGCCCTGCTCACGCGAGCTTCAGGCGGCGGACCCGTCACCCCCGCAACCGCGAAGAGCCGGGCCTCACGCGGTGCGAGCCGAGCCACCTGCTGGAGCCGGAGAAAGACGGCCAGACCGAGCACGCTGGCAACGAGGATCCCAATGAGGAGCCAAGCTCGCCTCGGACCTCGGGTCAAATGCCGGCCCTCCGGCGTTCCCTGAATTCCATGGAGAATGAGCGCCTTCGGCATTGTAGGCTTGGGTATAGGCTCGGTCCAGGGCGAAATCATGCTGCTCCCGTCTCATGAGATGAGACGGACCTACTCAGCGAATTCTCGACAGGAGCCTGCTTCCGGGCGGCGACGTCCGAATTTCTGCAGGAGTAGATCGATCTAAGGATGGGAGCGGGTGGGGGCACCTAGCGCTTCCCCATCACCCGGAACCCATACCCCCCCACCTCCACCGCCGAGCCGTCCGGTTTCACCCCTTCGACGCGCAGGCGGTAGTCGCCGGGCGCGAAGAAGGTGGAGGGGAAGGTGATCATCAGGGCTTCGAGGGCGTTCGGCTTCAGGCCAGACTTCTCGAAGACCTTGCCGCCGCCCGTTTTGCCCCCTATGAAGACAATCGTGGCGCGGTAGGTGTCGAAGCGGAGGCCCTCGCCCAGGTCCACGGCGAGGGCCAGGGCGTCGCCGGTCCGGGAGGGGTCGATCGTGACCGGCTTGGCGTCGTTGCTCCGCACGGCGGCGAGGAGGAAGACGGGGGTGTTCACCAGCGGGCCGGCGAGGCCGCGGGGGGGCTCGGGCGGCTTCACCTGGGCGAGCTTCGCTTCCAGATCGCGGCGCTCGGCGCTCCGGCGGCTCTCGCTCTCGGTCAGGCGGCGCTCCAGCTCCTGCCGCGTGTGGCGCTCGGCCTCCAGGCGCGCCTCCTGCTGCCGCCGCTCGCTCCGCCCTCCGGCCAGCAGCCAGAGGGCCGGCAGCAGGGCCGCGAGGATCAGCACGGAGAAAGCCGTCCCCCACCGCGCCAGGCGCCCCCGCCGGGCCAGCCAGGCGAAGATCCCCGCCTCCACCACCGCCCGGGCCGCGTCCTCGGCCGCCATCGTCCTGAGCCCCCGCTGGAAGCCGCGGGCCAGCTCGAGCTGCTCCGTGCACTGGGGGCAATCGACGAAGTGCTCCTCGAACCGCGCCTCCTCGTCCGGCGGCAGCAGGCCCCGGTGGTAGCGCTCCACCAGGCCGTTGCTTTCGATGTAGGCGTGATCCATGAGGTCAGGCTCCCCCTCCCAGATGCTCTCTCCACCAGAGTGTGATGAGAAGGAGAACTATCGCACCCGCCACCTGCGCGGCCCGGTCTCCGCCGAAGCGCTCGGTCAGGAGCTCCTTGTAGCGCTGGCGGGCGCGGTGGAGGACGCGGTTGAATTGCAGGCTGGAGAGGCCGTAGTCGGCGGAGATGCGGTCCTTGTCCTCCTCGGCGATGTAGAAGCGAAGGAGGATCTGGCGGTCGCGCTCGTTGGCCAACTCGTGGAGGGCCTGGCGGACGAGCGCGGCGTTCTCGCGCGCCAGGAGCCCCCCGAGCGGGCTCTCGGCGGAGGCCACGGCGTCGAGCACGGCGTCGCTGTCCGCGTCGGTCTTGCGGCGGGCGAGCTTGCGGTAGTGCTCGATGGCGAGGTTGCGGGCGATCTGGGCGAGGAAGCCCGGCAGCTTGGCCGGCTCGCGCAGCTCCCCCTGGCGGAGCTTCTCCAGGCCGACGCGGAAAGTATCCTGAAAGAGGTCCTCGGCCTCGGGGCGGCCGTTGGTGTGGCGGTCGAGGATGACCGCCACACCGCGGCCGTAGAGCTCGACGATCCGCTCTTCCGCGCGGGGATCTCCCGCCCGGACGCGTGCGACCAGCTCCTCCAGCCCCTCGGGGGTCTTCTCTTGAATGGCCAGACGCGATGTCCCCGCCTTGGATGCGGGCGGATTCTAGCACGCGGCCAGTGTCACCCCTCGTCCCCGTCGTCCTCTTTGGGGCTCGGTTGATCCGGGGTCGATGGCGGCGTGCCGCTGCCCCCCCAGACCGCGACCTGGTCCGGATCGCCGAACGTCGTCGAGCCATAGAGGTTGATGTGGGTCTTTCCTTCCGGGGTCACCGTCTCGGCGGCGGAGATATAGATGTAGGCGGGCTGCTGATTGTAATACCCCTTCCAGCGGAGCTGCTCGCCGGTGAGGCGGAGCACCGCCGGCTGGTTGCCCTCGTGGTCGTCCGTGGCGATGATCACCGTCACCTTCGGGGGCGAGGTGCTCGTTTCGAGCAGGGCGAAGCCCACGCAGACCGCCCCTTCCGCGGAAAGAAAGGGTTTCTTGGCACCGTATTTTCCAGTGCCGATCTCCAGGATCCAGCCGTTCTGCAAAGGCGTGTTCGGGTTTCCGCTCTTGTATTGGATGAACCAGTGACCGACGAAATCGTTGATGTTCATGCTCTCCTCCCTTCAATCACGATAGTGGGATGGGAACGCGATCCATCGCATCCCCCTGTCAACGCCAGTCTCCTTCCAGGACGAACCCGGCCCAGAAATACGGGTCGCGCCAGCGCCGCTGCCCGCGCACGCCGAGCTGGGCCTGGCGCAGGGCCGCGGCGGGCGGCAGCTTGTCGATCCACAGGGCGCGGTAGAAGCGGGTCATCAGCGCCGCCGTGGCCTGGTCCTCCACCCGCCAGAGGCTCGCCAGGACCCGCGGCGTTCCGGCGTACTGGAACCCCCGTGTCAGGCCGATCAGCCCCTCGCCACGCACCTCCTTGCCGAGCGCCGTGCGGCAGCCGCTCAGCACCACCAGGTCGGCGTCGAGCTTCAGGTTGTAGACGTCGTGCAGGTGGAGGAACCCCTCCTGGGGATGGCCCGCCGCGTCCACCATCGACAGGGCCAGCCCCGAGAGGGCCGGCCGCTCGGCGTCGATCACCCCATGAGTGGCGAAGTGGACGACCCGGAAGCCGCTCAGCCGGTCGCCGAGCACGCGCGACAGGGAAGCGTCGAAGCCCAGGGCCAGCGTCGCCTCTCCGGGGGGTACGAGCGCCGCGATCGCCTCCGCCTCCTGGCGCGAGGCCGGCAGGCGCTCGAAGGTTGGGGGATCGCCGCCCGCGGATCGCGTCACCCCGCGCGCGGCCAGCCGCGGGTCCCGGAGATCGAATACCGGATCGGCGATCACCGCCAGCCGCTTCGCCGCCGGCGGACGCCGCTCCAGGAGGCGGCGCTGCACGGCCAGCGCCGAGGCCGAGGGGAGATCGGCGATCTCGTGCCCTTCGATCAGTGGCGCTGATAGGGCCTCCGGCGAGGGGAGAGCCCCGAAAGGGACGTACTCCAGGGCGCCGTCCGGCACCACCACCAGGCGCTTCCCGGCGAGCCGGCCGGCCACGGGCCCCAGCAGCAGGCGGCCGAGCGCCGCCGCGTCCTCTGTCTCCTGGCGCCGGCTTTCGACGTCGAAGCGGCTCAGCTCCTCGTGGACCTTGCGGGCCAGCGCCTCGACGCGGGCGCGGCCGGGGAGCTCGAAGCTCTCGATGCGGCTGGAGGTCACGGCCCAGAGATAGCTCCTCTCCTCGCCCAGGGAGTAGCTCAACAGGAGCGTGTCCGGCTCGAGGAGGGCCTGGATGCCGGCCGCGCTCAGCGGCCGCGGCTGGGTGAGAGCGGCGAAGCCGGGGCTCCGCTCGCGGATCTCCGCCTCCACCCCGTCCAGGTCGCGCAGCACGGCCAGGCGCTCCTCCTCCAGGGCCGAGCGCTCGTCGGCACCCTTGGGATGCTCCCGCAGGGCCCGCTCGGTCTTGGCGCTCAGGCGGCGCAGCAGGGAGGTGCGACGCTCCAGCAGCGCGGGGTCCACCCCCTGGCGGACATCCACGCCGGCCTCGGTCAGCAGCGCGATAAGGGTGCGGGCGCGGGAGCGCTCGGCCGTCTCCAGCGCCGCGCGGTCCCAGCCGGCAGCCGGCTCGGCGCGGTGGCTCTCCATCAGGAGATCGAGAGCGAGCTCGTACGCCTGATGCCGTAGAGCGGAGAAGGAAGCCCGCAGATCGGCGCCGACGATCCGGGCGCGCAGGGACTCGATGAGATCCAGAGCCGCGCCGGCGTGAGCCCGCGCCTCGGCGAGGTGGCCTAGGGCCCGCTCGACGCGGGCGATCCCGTACTCCGCATCGACCTCCCTGCCCCGGTTTCCGGCGGCCCGCGCCAGCCGCAGCGCCTCCGTCAGGCTCTCCAGCGCCTTGGCGGGCTGCCCGGCCCGGAGATACGTCTCCCCCCGGGCGCGCAGGGCCTCGGTCTCATCCGAGCGGGAGCCGACGGCATGCAGCAGATCAATGGCCTGCGTGAATTCCGCCAGGGCCGGAGCGGTTTCCCCGAGCGCCAGGGAGGAGCGACCGATTTGGGTCAGCGCCACACCCTCACCCCAGCGGTCGCCGGTCTCCCGGCGGAGCGCGAGCGCCCGCTGATAGCATTCCAGCGCCTCGCGGGCCCTGCCGAGGGAGCTGTAGACCCGGCCGAGATTGGAGAGCGTCGCCGCCTCCTCCGCCTTGTCGCCGATCTCGCGGCGCAGCCGTAGCGCCTCCTCGTAAGCTGAGGCGGCGCGCGCCCACTCTCCCAGGCCCTGGTAGACCACCCCCGTGTTGTGCAGGCCGAACGCCAGCCAGCGGCGGTTGTCCAAGGCGCGGAAGGTGTCCATGGCGGCCCCGAAGTCGGCGAGGGCCTCCTGGCTGTCCCCCAGCTCCTGATGGAGCAGGCCGATGAAGTTGAGGGTCCGCGCCTCCCCCGTCCGGTCGCCCACGGCGCGCATCCGCTCCCGGGCCTCGCGGTAGCGGTCGAGCGCCGGATCGGGCTCCCCGAAGATGTCGTAGACCCGGCCGACGTTGATCAGCGCGGAGGCGGCCAGCGATTCGGCCTTCACCTCGCGCAGCACCGGGAGGGCCCGCTCGTAGCAGGCGAGCCCCGCCTTCAGCTCCCCCTTGGCCAGATCGGTGACACACAGATTGGCGAGCGCCGCCCCCTCGCCGTAGCGATCTCCGGCCTCGCGGTGCAGGACCACGGCCTTCTCGAACGCCGCCCGGGCCTCGGCCGTCTCACCGAGCCGCAAACGGTCGAGCCCGATCTCGTTCCAGGTGGCCCCCTCCCAGAGGCGGTCCTCAAGCCCCTGCCATAGCGGGAGCGTCTCTTCCCCCGTCTTCAGCGCCTCGCGGGTGTCGTCCACCAGCCGGGCCAGCACCGCCGCGGCGTAGAGGGCGCGCGCCTCCTCGCGGCGGTCCCCCACGGCCCTCTGCTCCTCCGCCGCCTGCCGGTACTCGGCGAGGGCCTGCCGCCGTCCTGGAGCCCCCTCGCGGTAGCGCTCCCCCGCCCGGGACATGGTGCTCTCGGCGGCGGCGCGGTGGGGGTCCGCGCCGCTCAGATCGTCCAGCCGGATCTCGTAGCGCCCGGCCGGAGCCGCCGGCTCGCGGGCGGTCACCGCGATCTCGAAGACCCCCGAGGCCGCGGGCGCGATCACCAGCGTCTCGATCCCCTGGCGATCGAACGGACCGTCCACGATCGTCCGCCGGCCGTCCGGCCCCTGGGCGGCCACCTCGACGTCGATCCCCCGCTGCTCCACGGCGATCCGCCACGCGTGCCCCGCCGCCAGCTCGGCCCGGTAGGTGTGGGTCTCTCCGGAGGACAGATCGCTCTCCAGGGACTGGCCGGGGACCAGGAGAGAGGGCGCGGCGGCGAGCACGATTCCGCCGAGGGCCGTCCAGGCCAGAAGGCGGAGAGATCGCCGGGGGCGAGACATCGGAAAGTCGGCGTTTCTACGGTTGGGAGGGGATGATATACCCGCCCGGGCATTCGCGCTTCACGGCGCGGCGATCCTCAGCACCTTGGCGCCCCGGATCTTGCGCTCTTTCAGCTCGCGCAGGGCCTGGTTGGCCGATTCCAGCGGATACTCCTGGACCTCCGGATGGATCGGGATCTCGGCCGCCAGCGCCAGGAAGTCCCGCACGTCGCTCCGGGCCACGTTGGCGACGCTCTTGATCTCCTTCTCCAGCCAGAGATCGCGGGGATAATCGAGGCCCAGAAGAGCGCTCTTGTCCCGCTCCTCCTTGCGGATGGCGTTGATCACCAGCCGCCCCTCCGGCTCCAGGTGCCGCATCGCCTCGACGATCGGCTGCCAGGCCGGGGTGGTGTCGATGACCGCCGCGAGCCTCTCGGGCGGCTCCTCGGTGGAATCCCCGGCCCACACCGCGCCCAGCTCGCGCGCGAACGACCGCTCCCCCTCGCTGCGGGCGAAGACGTACACGCGGGTGTTGGGATAGCGGTGCCGCGCCATCTTGAGGACCAGATGGGCCGAGGCGCCGAACCCGGTCAGCCCCAGCGCCTCGCCGTCCTCCAATTCTGTCAGCATCAGCGAGCGATATCCGATCGCTCCGGCGCAGAGCAGTGGGGCCGCCTCGACGTCCGTGAAAATCTCAGGGATCGGATGCGCGAAGGGGGCCGGCACGGTCATGAATTCCGCGTAGCCGCCGTCGGCGTCCCGCCCCGTGGCCACGAAGAAGGGGCAGAGGTTCTCGTTCCCCTCCCGGCAGTACTTGCACCGGCCGCACGCCGAGAAGATCCAGGGGACGCCGACCCGGTCCCCCTCGCGGAGATCCCGCACCCTGGAGCCCACCGCGTCCACCCGTCCCACGGCCTGATGGCCCAGGACCACCGGCAGGCGCGGCGGCGGCGTGCGCCCCTCGATCTCGTCCAGCTCCGTATGGCAGACCCCGCAGACGGAGACCCGGATCCGCACCTCCCCCTCGCCAGGGACCGGCACCGGCAGGTCGGCCATCTCCAGGGGATCGGGGTTGTCTTCGAGATCGGCAAGGGCGCGGAGGAGCATGGCTCGCATGGCGGGATCAGACTCTAGCATTCGTCCTGAGAGCACAGTATGGGAGAGGTGGGTTATGATCTCCTTCGATGACCAAGGCCGTGGTTCACCTGCCCGAGGACCTCAAGGCGGATCTCGAACGCGTGGCGCGCGACGAGGGGCGCAGTGAGGAGGAGCTCATCCTCGAAGGAGTGCGGCGCGTCGTCGACATCCATCGATCACCGGCCCCCCGAGTGCCTCTCTTTTCGAGCGGTGATCCGACTCTAGCCGAACGAGCCGACGAGCTGCTCAAGGGCTTCGGCGAGCGTTGATCCTGATCGACACCAGCGGGCTCCTCGCCTGGATCGACGCGAGCGAGCGCCTCCATCGCGAGGTCACGGCCACCATGAAGTCGATCCCCGGGCCCTTTCTCCTGTCCCCCTTTGTCCTCGCTGAGCTCGATTACCTGACCGCTACCCGGGTAGGGACCGCCGCCGAGTTGGCTTTGCTGGAAGAGGTCTCGCGCGGCGCTTATCGCCTCGAACCGTTTACTCCCTCGGATGTCCAGCGTGCCCTCGTGGTGATGGAGCGGTTCCAGGATCTTGAGATCGGTCTCGCGGATGCGTCAATCGTCGTTCTCGCGGAGCGTTATCGGATCAGAGATGTCCTGACGCTCGACGAGAGGCATTTCCGCCCCTTGCGCACCCTCGACGGACACCCCTTCCGGCTGATCCCGGCCGACGCCTGACCCCCACCCCACCAGGCAGCCCCGCCCCCACCCTCCGGACGGCGCGTTCCGCCGCGATCGGCTCTACCTTGTACGCGTAAGGAGGCGACCATGAGCACGATGCAGATCACTTTTCCCGGCGGCGTCGCCGTGGATGCCCGGTTCCGCGGCTTCACCGTCCATACCGACCAGCGCGTGGAGCACGGGGGGGCCGAGACCGGCCCGGAGCCGTTCGAGCTGTTCCTGGCCTCGCTCGGCACCTGCGCGGGGCTCTACGCCCTCCGCTTCTGCCAGCAGCGGGGGATCGACAGCGCCGGCCTCGGCTTGACGCTCGAGATGAAGAAGGACCCCCACGGCGTCCGCGCCCCCCTGGTGCGGCTGGAGATCCAGCTCCCGGCGGCTTTCCCCGAGAAGTACCGGGATGCTATCGTCAGGGCAGCCGACCAATGCGCCGTCAAGCGTCACATCCTGGAGCCGCCGCGGTTCGAGGTGGTAGCCGTTCCAGCCGGACAGCCGGAGCTCTTGACGGTCTAGCCGCCGTCCCGGCGGGTGCGGAGGCGGCGTCATCCCCTATGCGCCTCCTCTGGCCTCTGATCAACGCCTCGCAGGCCCTGTTCACCGTGGTGTGGAGCGCCCTGTGGATCCCCATCGCCCTGCTCTCCTCACTGGTGACGCGGGACCGGCGGGTGGGGCTCGCCTTCGCCCGGCGGGTCTGGTCTCCCGGCATCCTCTGGGCGGCGATCACGCGGCTC
>Ga0308175_100001961_pt1 | contig 13945 bp, 9 predicted proteins | sample PhyCR1_3_FD_203893 | JGI IMG/M metagenome (GOLD analysis project Ga0308175, IMG submission 203893) | Soil microbial communities from UC Gill Tract Community Farm, Albany, California, United States - DLSLS.C.R1 | ecosystem: Environmental > Terrestrial > Soil > Agricultural land | place: USA...
CGAGCGGCTTGCCGGCGAAATCGGCCGCGAACGCGTGCATCTGCGCGAACCGGTGACGGCCCTCGACGTTGGCGGCTCCGTCGTCGTCGTCACCACTGCCGCGCGAACCTACGAAGCAGACTACGCGGTACTGGCCGTCCCGCCGCTCACGTGGAATCGCATCGCGTTCACGCCGGCGCTGCACGTCACGTCGATGCCGCAGATGGGCACGAACGTCAAGTATCTCGTCGCCCTGAAATCGACGCCCTGGTCACGGCCGCCGCTCTCCCCCGCCATGCTCACCGACGGCCCCGTCAACGTGACCTGGTGGGCGACCGAGGGGCAGCACGTCCCGGGCGCAGGCATGGTGGCGTTCTCCGGCGGACCGTCCGCTGACACGTGCCGATCGTGGAGCGCAACGGAGCGGGATGCGAATTACGCGAAGGCGCTGAGCGCGATCTATCCGACGCTGCCCGGAGGGATCGCAAAGCACCGGTTCATGGACTGGCCGTCGGACCCGCTCGTCAAGGGCTCGTACTCGTTCCCGGCACCCGGGGAGGTCACCACGATCGGACCCCAGCTCCAGCAGCCGCTCGCCGGCCGCGTGTTCCTCGCTGGCGAACACACCTGCTACGCATTCGTCGGCTACATGGAAGGCGCACTCCAATCCGGCGCGCGCGCGGCTGCGCGGATTGCGCGCACGGCAGAAGCTGCCAGTAGCCAGCTTCCAGCGGCCAGCTTCCAGCTGCCAGCTCTTAAAGGAGGACCTTCTTCCTTATAAAGCTGGAAGCTGGAAGCTGGAAGCTGGAAGCTGGAGGCTGGGAGCTGGAGGCTGGGAGCTGGTCACTGGCTCTTTGCTTTGACCATCAACACAGGTACGGAGACGTTGTGGCGGACGCGGTCGGCCGTGCTCCCGCGGAGCAGGTCGTTCAGGAACCGATGGCCATGCGTCGACATCGCGATGAGATCGACGCGCTCCTCGTTGGCGACTTTCACGAGCTGCGTGGCCGGATCGCCCATCGCGAGGCGGGCGCGCGCGTCGAAGCCGGAGGCGGCCAGCTCCGTGCGCAGTTTCTCGAGATAGGCGCGGTCCTCCTGGATTTCTTCCGACTCGCGCAGTTTCAGGTCGTCGAAATGCCGCGCCGCCCATCCGTCCGCCACGTGCACCAGCAGGAGCGACGCGCCGGTCATCTTCGCCAGCGCCTGGATGTGCGAGAGGATTGTGCGATCTGCGTGCGAGTTCTCGATCGCGATGAGGATGTTGTGATACATGCTCAGCTCCCGATGACCGTCTGCCAGAGCAGATAGACGTTGAGGACGGCGATGACAATCGCCACCGGCCACGCCAGCGCCAGCATCCACCACGGCGCGACCAGGTCGCCCATCTTCTTCCGATTGCCGGCGAACATCACCAGCGGGAACACGGCGAACGGCAACTGCAGGCTCAGGATCACCTGACTCAACACGAGCAGGGTGCCGGTGCCGCGTTCGCCGTACAGGACGACGGTGATGAGCGCGGGAATGATCGCGATGAGCCGGGTCATGAGGCGCCGCAGCCACGGCCGCAGGCGGATGTTGAGAAACCCCTCCATCACGATTTGTCCCGCCAGCGTGCCCGTCAAGGTCGCGTTCTGCCCGGCAAACAGGAGCGCCACGGCGAAGAGCGTGCTCGCGACCGACGTCCCGAGGAGCGGCGCCAGGAGCAGGTACGCGTCCGAGATGTCGGCGACCCCCTGATGCCCGGTGCCGTGGAACGTCGCGGCGGCGACAACGAGGATCGCACCGTTCAGGAACAGGGCGAACATGAGCGCGACCGTCGAATCGATCGTCGAAAATCCGACGGCCTCGCGGCGGCTCCGATCGTCGTCGCCATACTGCCGCGTCTGCACGATCGAGGAGTGCAGGTACAGATTGTGCGGCATGACCGTCGCGCCGAGAATGCTGATGGCGACGTACAGCATTTCGCGGTTGGTGAGAATGTCGGGAACCGGCACGATCGCTTTCGCCATCTCGCCCAGTGCCGGCTTCGCGAGCCACAGTTGCACGGCAAAGGCTCCCGCGATGCCCAGGATGAGCAGAACCACGAGCGCCTCCACGTAGCGGAAGCGGCGGTGCTGCAGATACAGCACCAGCAGGACGTCGGCGGCCGTGATGCACACGCCCACCGTCATCGGAATGTGGAAGAGCAGGTTCAGCGCGATGGCGGCGCCGATCACCTCCGCGAGATCGCAGGCCGCGATGGCGATCTCGCACAGGAACCACAGGACGAGGACGACCGGCTTGGAATAGCTGTCGCGGCAGGCCTGCGCCAGGTCGCGCCCGCTCGCAATGCCGAGCCGCGCCGCGAGCGCCTGCAGCAGAATCGCCATGAAGTTCGAGATGACGATGACGCTGAGCAGGGTGTAGCCGAAGCGCGCCCCCCCGGCGAGATCCGTCGCCCAGTTCCCGGGATCCATGTAGCCGACCGCGACCAGGTAGCCGGGACCCGCAAACGCGAAAAGCTTCCGCCAGAAGCCTGTGCTCGGGACCGGGACGGTCCGGTGGACCTCCGGCAAACTGACGGAACTCGATGGCTGACGCCAGCTCATACGTTCGTACTACCTTACACGACCCGTAACCGAGTTACCGGGCGAGTAAGGCGGTGATGTCTGGAGTCAACCCCGGCAGAAGCCGCGCCCATGCGAGAAGTCGGACCGTTCGAAACGGATCTTGAGTAGATCGGCAGAATCGGGCGGTTATTCCCAAGGAATTTCACTCCAACCATCGTCACGTCTTTGGATCTGTGGCTCTTTGCTTTCCTGGCCCTGGACAGGTTTCGCGACACCGCCCCGAACACTGTGCGGGCACACCGATTGCCTTTGCCTCGGCACCGCGCCGTGCAGGGAGCGGTTGGGTGTTTAGGTAAACGGACGGGTGGACCGAAGCGCCAGCCGAAACCTGCATGGCGTGGACTGCGACATCCTGGCGGCGCGAAGCCTCCCGGGATGAACACGGAGGAGGCTCCCCATGAGAATGAAGTCGCGAGCGTTAGTGCTGGCGGCGGCTGTGGCAGCGGCCGGCAGCGTTGGATGTGGCAGCAAGAGTCCGAACAGTCCGAGCAATCAGCCCACGATCTTCAACGTCGCGTTGAAGGCCTCGAACGAAGTTCCTAACGTTTCAGGCGCGGAAGCCAACGCCGTTGGGACGGCAGTCATCACGTTCAACACGACGCGCGACAGCGGCGGCGCCATCACCGGCGCAACCGTCGATTTCAACGTGTCGATGAACGGGTTCCCGAACGGCAGTTCGGCGATCCTGTCTCACATCCATCCCGGCGCCGCCGGGGTCGCAGGACCGGTGCTGGTGAACACCGGCCTGACAGCGGGCACCGCCGTCCAGATGCCAAACGGAAGCGCCACCTTCTCGTTTACGGGCGTATCGGTTTCCGCTGACAACGCGACACAAATCCTGGCCAATCCGCAGAACTTCTATTTCAACGTCCATACGCCGGCGAATCCATCCGGCGCGATCCGCGGCCAACTCCGCTAGAAACGCCGAATGCTGAATGTCGAGAGGATCGACATTCGGCATTCGACGCCGGCATCAGTCATTTGCCGGTTGAAATCTTCCCCGACTGCCCTTTCCCCTTCCGCGGACCCTTGTTGTCGCGGACCGGGAAATGATCAAGGTTCGCCAGGTGCATGCCGGTCGTATACACAAGCCGCGCGATGTGCGCCATCTTCGGGAATTCGATCTTGTCGACTTCGTCCGTCAGATAGTGATAGTCGCGGTGCAGCCCGGTCGTGTAGAAGATGATCGGAATGCCCTTGGCGGCGTAGCTGTAGTGGTCGCTCCGCGTGTAGATCGATTCCGGATCCGCCGGATCGTTCATCTCGTAATCCAGCTTCATCGGCTCTGACAACGACGTGTTCGAGTCCTCGCTCAGATTGTGCAGCTCCGTGCTGATCCGATCCGAGCCGACGAGATACACGGTGTTCGATTCCGTCGGCTTGTCGCAGCGGTTGCGGCCGACCATGTCGATGTTCAGCTGCGCCGACACGTGGTCGAGCGGCACCTCGGGATAATCCGCCATGTAGCGCGACCCGTAGAGACCCGCCTCTTCACCGGTGTGCCACACGAACATCACCGATCGCCTCGGCTTCGGTCCGAGCGCAAACGCCTTCGCAATCGCCATCACCGACACGGTCCCCGACCCATCGTCATCCGCTCCGTTGTTGATGATGTCGCCCGGTTTCGGCGTGGCTCGGGTCTGACCGACGCAGCCGCCTGGCGCCCCGCCGCCGAATCCGCCGCGGCCCTGTCCGGGCGGCGTTTCCTGATACCCGATGTGATCGTAATGCGCGCCAAACAGCACGTACGTGTTCTTCAGCGTCGGATCGGATCCTTCGACGACGCCAACGACGTTGCGTGAGAGGCGCGTCTGCACGATGTCGTAGTCGGCGTCGACGTCGATCGTGATCGATACGTTGTCGAGCGCAATCGGCTCGAGCGGCTCCTGCTTGTCAGCCTTCGCCTTGAGCGCCTGGTAATCCTGTCCCGCGGCTTTGAACAGAAAATCGAAGAACTCGTCGGATGCCGTGATCTGCGGCGGGACCTTGTCGTCGAGCCGCTGAACAGTCTGGAAGTCGCCCAGGTTCGTGCTGCCGCGCCCGCGGCCCGCGGGCTGCGTCGCCGCGGCGGCGCCGCGCTGTCCGGCGGCGGCTGTCGTGCCTGCCGGCGCAGCGCCGGCGGCTTGCGGCGCGTTGCCGCTGCGGCCACGTCCGCCGAAACCAGTAAAGGAAACGGCCGGGCCGATCGCCGCGACCGCGTGTTCGATTTCGATCGCGTTTCGGCCGCGCGCGCCGAGCAGGCGCCGCTGCTCCGCGCCGAAGTTCGCCGGACCCTGCGCGCCCAGATAGATCACGACCATGCCTTTGACGTCATGCCCCTTGTAGTCCTCGTGGTTCAGTTCGGGCACACTCAGGCCGTATCCGGCGAATTCCGCTTTCCCTTCGACCGTCTGCTTGCCGCCCTGATTTTTCGGAAACGTCACGCCTTCGCCATCCTTGAACGTCCGTGTCTGGCCGTTCGCGGTGACCGTCACGCTCGACTGGCTTCTGGTGTTGACGCCGAGGACTTTCACGTCCTGGAAATAGGTGCCGTTGTCGCCGCCCGGCTTGACGCCCCACTCGTGCAGGTGGTCCGCGATGTAGGAAGCGGCAAGGCCGAGGCCCTCATGAAAAACCTGACGCCCTTCGAGCTCGTCCGATGCGATATAGGAAAGCCAGTCTTTCAGTTCCTGAGGGGTGATGGATCCAGCGCCGCCGCTCCTCTCGGCCGTAGCGGTGTGTTGGGCCTGCGGGGCCGCGAGTGCGGGAGCGACAAGGGAGAGGGCCAGCGCCGCCCCGAGCGCGCCCACGAACCGCCGAATGTACATAGAGAGAGCCTCCGGGCGTGTATACGGCGCCCGGAGAATCTCTGCTTACTCCGCTCGGAGCGATGGCATCGGGGCCCATCCGTGCAGCGCGTTGCCGCGATTCCGCGGACAAACGGTTGTGCGATAGCCTTGAAGCGTCCTGTGGCCGACGCGATACCTGCGAGACCTGGCGTCCCTCCAACCCCCGGCCGACCCGCGGGCCCGAAGCTGACGAGCCTGCTGCGGCCCTACGGGCGGTTCGTCGCGGCAATCGCGTGTTTCACGGTGGCGGCTAACGGCCTCAACCTGGTCATCCCCAAGCTGATCGCGCGCGGAATCGACGCATTCGCGGCGGGCCGGCTCGATGTGCGCGCGCTCGCGATCGAGTTCACGGCGGTCGCGGCCGGCATCTTCGTGTTCACGTACCTGCAGAACATCGCGCAGACCTTCGCGGCCGAACGCGTGGCGCGCGACCTGCGGGGGCGTCTCGCCAGCAAACTCGCCACCGAGGACCTGGCCTACATCCAGCAGGCGACGACGGCGAAGCTGTTGACCAATTTCACGTCCGACATCGACGGCGTGAAACTGTTCGTGTCCCAGGTGGTCGGATCGCTGATCGCGTCGGCCGTCCTGATCGTCGGCGCCTGCGCGCTGCTGCTCTCGATCAATTGGAGGCTCGGACTCGCGGTGATGGCGGTGCTCCCGGTGATCGCCGTGACGTTCCAGGTGGTCCTGCGGCGGGTCCGGACGCTGTTCGGGGAGTCGCAGGGCGCGATCGACTGGCTCAACAAGGTCATCAACGAGAGCATCCTCGGCGCAGCGCTCGTCCGGCTCCTGCACTCGCAGCAATACGAGCACGACAAGTTCCTGAAGGCGAACACGGAGGCGCGCGACATCAGTCTCCGGATCCTGCGGCTCTTCGCCGGTCTGATCCCGATCCTCATGTTCTGCACGAACCTGGCGACGCTGGCGATCCTGACGCTCGGCGGCCACTTCGTCATCGCCGGCGCGATGAGCCTTGGCGATTTCACCGCATTCAACGGTTATCTCGCGATTCTCATTTTTCCGGTGATCCTGATCGGCTTCATGAGCAACGTGATGGCCCAGGCGGGCGCGTCCTACATGCGCGTCGGCGCCGTGCTGGCCGCGCCGGCGCCCGGGGCGCGCGGCACGGTCGTCGCCGATCTGCGCGGCGACATCGCGTTGACAGACGTCGTCCTGACATTCGGCGGGAAAGACACGCTCAAGGGCGTGTCGCTGTCCGCCGCAGCCCGCACGAGGACCGCCGTGATCGGCCCGACCGCCGCCGGCAAAACGCAGCTGCTGTTCCTGCTCACCGGTCTCATTGCACCGACGTCCGGCACCGTCGCCTACGACGGACGCAACATCAACGAGTACGACAAGGCGACGCTGCACCAGCAGATCGGCCTGGTCTTTCAGGACGCGGCGATGTTCAACCTGACGCTGCGGGAGAACATCGCGTTCAGCCGGACGGTCAGGGACGAGGACCTGGAGAAGGCGATCGCGACCGCCGAGCTGAAGGCATTCATCGCGGCGCTGCCCGAGGGGCTCGATACGGTCGTGTCGGAGCGGGGCACGAGCTTGTCGGGCGGCCAGAAGCAGCGGATCATGCTGGCGCGCGCGCTCGCACTCAACCCCCGCGTGCTGCTGCTCGACGATTTCACGGCACGCGTCGACACCACGACCGAGCGCAAGATCCTCGAGAACGTCCGCCGGAACTATCCCACGCTGACGCTCGTGTCAGTCACCCAGAAGATCGCGCCCATCGAGGACTACGACCAGATCGTGCTCCTGATGGAAGGTGAGGTGCTCGCCTCCGGCACGCACCAGCAGCTGCTCGCGACGTGTCCGGAGTACGTGCAAATCTATGAGTCCCAGCGAAGCACAAGCCATTACGAGTCCGTACAGGCTTAGCGCCGCGCACGGCCCCTCCGGCGGGTCGGTGCTGGCGGCGATTAGACGGCTCGTGCCAGTACTGGCCGACCAGCGCCGGCACGTGGTCGCGGCGTTCACGGCGACCCTCGTCTCATCGGTCATGGGTCTGCTCGGCCCCGTGATCATCGCGCGCGCCATCGACCTCTACATGCGCACTGGTGATTTCGCGGGCGTGCTGCGGTCGGCCGGCCTCCTGCTGCTCGCGTATCTCACCGGACTCGTCGCCACCTACGTGCAGACGCAGCAGATGGGGCGCGTGGGGCGCTACGTCCTGTTCAACCTGCGGAATACGCTCTTCGGCAAGCTGCAGGAGCTGCCGCTGGAGTTCTTCAACCAGAACAAAGCCGGCGACCTCATCTCCCGCATCAACAACGATACCGACAAGCTCAATCAGTTCTTCTCGCAGGCGCTCGTGCAGGTGGCCTCGAGCGTATTCGTGATGACGGGCGCGGCGGTGTTCCTCGTCGCGCTGAACGCCCGCCTCGGAGTGTCCGCGCTGCTGCCAGCAGCCGCGGTCCTGGCCGTGACGCGGGCCACCGGCGGCTGGATGAAGCAGAAGAACATGGCGAGCCTCCAATCGCTGGGCGCGCTCAGCGGCGAAGTCCAGGAGAGCCTGAGCAACTTCCGCGTGATCGCCGCGTTCAACCGCGCCGACTACTTCGAGCGGCAATTCAACGTCGCCAACGATCGGAACTACCATGCCGCGATCACCGCCGGCATCGCCAACACGGTGATCATTCCGCTCTACGGGCTCGCGCTGAATCTGGCGCAGCTCACGGTGCTCGCGTACGGCTTCTATCTCATCTCCACGGGGCATCTCACCGTCGGGCTGCTGATCGGCTTCCTGCTCTACGTCAACAGCTTTTACATGCCGCTGCGGCAGCTGGCGGCGCTCTGGTCATCGTTTCAGCTTGCGATGGCGAGCCTCGACCGGATCTCGGCCGTCCTTGCGCTCCAGCCCAATCTCCCCCAGTTCCCGCCCGAGGCGCCCGTCGCCGATCCGGCGCCCGCGCTCGCCTTCGATCACGTGCAATTCAGCTACGTGCCGGGCAGGCCCATTTTGCGGGACGCCACGTTCTCGTTCGAGCGCGGCAAGACCTACGCCCTCGTGGGGCCGACCGGCGGCGGAAAAACGACCACGGCATCGTTGATGGCGCGCTTGTACGACCCGACGGCCGGCCGCGTGCTGCTGAACGGCCGCGACATCCGCTCGATGTCACCCGCCGAGCGGGCAGCGCGCATCGGGTTCATCCTGCAGGAACCGTTTCTCTTCACGGGCACGATTCGCGACAATCTCGTGTACGGCAACGAGACGCTGCTCCACCTGTCCGACGAGCAACTCGTCGCGCGCCTGGCGGCCAGGGGCCTCGATTCACTGCTGCAGCGGTTCAATCAGGGGCTCGCGACCAGAGTGACGGCCGCCGGCGATGGCCTCAGCCTCGGACAGAAGCAGATTGTCGCGTTCATGCGCGCGGTGCTGCGCGAGCCCGACATCCTCGTCCTGGACGAAGCCACCGCAAACATCGACACGGTCACCGAGGATCTGCTCGAGCAGATCCTGCGCGAGCTGCCGGCATCCACGACGAAGGTCGTCATCGCCCATCGCCTGAACACCATCGAGAATGCAGACGAGATCCTCTTCATCAACGGCGGCGACATCACGCCGGCCGGATCGATGCAGGACGCGCTGAATCTGCTGCTGCACCACAAACGGGAGAGCTGATCCGCGAGGAGTTTGACGGAGGCATGTTGCCTCCGTCAATCCAGTGAGGGGCGGTCAGGCGACGATGCCGGCCGGGGTCTCGTCGGTCACGAACTTGCCGTCGCGCATGGCGTAGACAATCGGGAACACTTCGACGGTCTTCGGGTCGTGGCTCACCATGATCACGGTCTTGCCATGGTCCGTGGCGAGCGACCTGAGGAGCGTCGCGATGGCGTTCGCATTGACGGAATCGAGATTCCCGGTCGGCTCGTCCGCCAGGATCAGCGCCGGATCGTTGGCCAGCGCCAGCGCGACGCCGACGCGCTGCTGTTCGCCGCCGCTCAGCTCCTCCGGGCGCTTCTGACCCTTCGCCTGCAACCCGACGAGGCCGAGCAGGTGATTGGCGCGATCGCGGCATTCCGCGTCGGGCTTGCCCGCCATCACCATCGGCAGCTCGATGTTTTCGATCGCCGTGACGCTCGGTATGAGATTGAAGAACTGGAACACGAAGCCGACGCGCCGGAGCCGGTGCACCTCGAGCGCACGCTCGTTCATGGCGGTGAGGTCCTGTCCGTCGATGAGAATCGTGCCGCTCGACGGGCGGTCGACGCCGCCAAGCAGGTTCAGCAGCGTCGTCTTGCCGCATCCGCTGGGGCCCATGATGGCGACCGCATCACCCTTCTTGACGTCCCAGGAACTCTCGCGCAGCGCGTGGACCTCTCCCGCCGCGATCTTGTATTGCTTGCTGACGCCGCGAACGCTGACACCGACCCCGGGGTTGTTGAAAATCTTGTCGCTCGCCATCAATGCTCCCTCACGCGCCTTGAATCGATCGATGCGCCGTATGCCGGTAGACCCACCAGCTGAATCCAATCGCGACCAGCGCAAGCAGCGCTATCAGCAGCAGGGCGATCCAGACCGCGAGCCACGACAGGACGAGATGCGTTGGCAGCAGTTGCACGACGGTGCGGATTTCCCTGAGCTTCCAGACGTAGTTCGCCAGCCCGAACCCGGCCAGGACGGCCGAGGCGGCTCCGAGCGCAAGCCCGACGAGCGCCGGCGAGAGCAGCATCGCGAGTACGAACCGGCGCATGTCCGACGGTGAGGCGCCGCGAATTCGCAGCAGGCCGAGCGTCCGCCGGTCCTCGCTGTAGTTCGCCATGGCGATGGCGAGGATGGCGACGAGCGCGAGGATCAGACCGCCCACGAGATAGATCCGCATGTTCGCCAGCGCCAGCGAGATGTACATGTCGCTCCCGACCTTGGCGACCTCCTGCGCGAGATTGTGAATTTCGAGCGGCGGAAACGACGTCGATTTCGCAATCGCCTGCTGAAAGGTCGCGGCATTCACGGAGGGATCCGTTTTGAGCAGGACGATCACGCGCGGCATCAGGATTTGAAGCGGCTGCAGCTTCGCGTTCGACACGCCCGTCGCCAGGTACGCGTTGGTCGTGAACAAGTAGTTCAGATAATCGATTCGGGCCTGGACGTACCCGGATCGGTCGTTGATGCCCTTCGGGGGAATCCCCGGCAGGAACCCGAGAATGCCTGCCGTGTTCGTGCCGGTCGCGCGACGCTCCGAATCGAGCCCCATCACCAGCGGCGTGCCTGGGTCGAGCTGCCAGAAGTCAGCGACCGGCGGAGATACGGCAACGCCGCCCTTCGCCGCGCCGGACATCACGTCCTGGAACGGCGCGCTCAAACCGACGGTCGGCTCCGAGTAGACGAGCGATCGGTATTTGTCGACGTCCTCGAGCAGATACAGCGGCACGCCCCGCAGCCCGTATCCGGGCAGGTAGAACGACGGCAGCACCGATTCGATCATGTACGTCGCGTCGTGCACGCCGGGGATGCCGCGCAGCGAGTTCATCAGTTTCTGGATTTCGGGGGTCAGCGCGGCGAGCTGCTGGGACGCCGGCCCATTCAGCTTGTCCACGTCGATCAGATCCGGCGCGTTGTACATGACCTGCCAGTCGGCGCCGATCTGCACCTTCGCGCCGCGTTCGGCCTTGTTGGCGAACGACCGGCTCGTGACGATCGGGTACAAACTCACGCTGGACATCAGCGCGACGATCAGGAGAAACGCGACCGTGCGGTGCGGCTTCGCCGACATGTGCCGGAGCGCGAACCGTCCGAGCACGCCGCCGATCGGCCGCAGCGCCGGCGCCATCACGTGCTGGATTCGTTCACGTTTCGAGGCGAGCAGCGTCGCCACGCCGTACAGAAACAACGGGAGGCCCAGGAAGTCGAGCAGCCGATCGCCGACCTGGAACCATCGGAACCGCGGAAGGTCGGAAATCGCGAAATCGAAGATCCATCCGAGCAGGACATAGCTGCCGACCAGCACCGAGAGGCCCTGGACGACGCCGAACCGGATCTGCGCGCTGGTGGCTTCCGAACCCGATACCCGCACCGATGCCTCGAGCGGCGAAATCGTCGTCGCGTATTTCACGAGCCGCCGGCTGACGACGAGCGCGAGGATGACCGACACCAGCAGGAACGCGCCGAAAATCGCGAGCTGCCGCCCGTCGAAGAGCACGCTGAGCGGCACGTGGCCGTGTTCGTAGATCATCAGCGGCAGCACGGACCCGGCCAGCAGTCCGAGCAGCCCGCCGGCAAGGCCACCGACGGAGACGCTGACGAGCAGCGCGCGGCCCATCAGCTGCCCCGAGATGCCGCGCAGCCGCATCAGACCGAACGTGCGTCGCTCGTTCAGCATCAGCAAACCGGCCAGATTCGCGGCGAGCACCCACGCCATCCAGAGCAGCGGCAGCGCGACGAGGAGCGACACGATGCCAATCAGGCGCGCGATGTTCTGCATGCGCTCGAGCAGCACTTCGGTCGTGCTGTCGACCACGAAGCTGGTCGGTCCGAATTTGGCGTCGTCTTCGCCGACCTCCCCGGCGTCGTGCGTATGGGAAGGTTCGGTATAGACCTTTTTCGGCGGCGCCATGTTCTCGACCGATGTCGAGTGCAGCGCGGCGTTGACGGCCGACACGCGCGCGAGCGACCCGGGAATGTCCCATCCGGAGATGAGCGCCGCGCGATCGATCTTCGCGACGTAAACCACCTCCGGCGCGTACTCCGCCATCTGGATGTGGCTGGCATCCTCGTTCTCCAGGCCCAGCACGTCGTCGGGCACGAACCCGTTGGCCACCTGATCGAACTTGTTGAGGATGTTCCAGTCGTAGGGCATCAGCAGCACGGCGCCGATGTACGGCACGTAGCTGACCGAGCCCGTCTGGTCCATCAGCCACCGATTCAAGTCATCGCGATCGAGGCGGACGACCGATCGAATCGGCGTGTTGAACAGGAAGCGCGGCTGCTCGCCGACATGGACCTGCAGCTGGAACATCTTTGCTCCCTGCAGCGCGAGGAACGCCTTGCCCATCGCGTATTCGGGGCCGATGAGCGCCAGCACCGCGCCCTTGGTCGCATCGCCGCCCTTCTCGAGCGCGAACCCGAGTTCCGGAGGCAGCAGCTTTTCGTCCGAGGCCTGCAGCACGCACATCCACGGCGTCGTAAACGGCTTCCGGTCGATCAGCGCCTCGACTTCGCCTCCCTCGGGGAAGCGCGCCCGCAGGAAGGCCATGGTCTCGACCTTCGTCACCCCCGGCGTTCGCTTGATGTGCTCGATGAGCGAGCGATCGCCATTGACCGCGCCGTTCTGGTACACCGCGAGGTCCCAGGGGATCCGCCGCAGCTGGTCGTCGACGTACGTCTTCAACGCGTAGCGCGACGTGATGTTGACCGTCGCCAGCAGCGCACCCACCAGAAAGGTGACCAGCCCGAACGTGAGCATCGTCCGGCGGCCCAGGATCGCAAGCAGGCGTCGAATCATTTCATTACCGAGGGGCTTTGCCCCTCGGACTCCCCTGCACGCGCACTCGCGGGGACCCCGGCCCCGCTCCGTTCGCGTGGCTCACTCGCTCCCGCTCGTTCGCTGATCGCATTCATCGGTTGAAGAGCTCCGGTTTCAGGAATGTGAAGAGGCCGTTCCAGACGGCGTCCGGCGCAATCACTTCGCCGCTCTTTGCGTTGAACGTCACGCCGGCGGGGTGCACGATCCCGGTCGAGCGGCCCATGATGAGGGAGTGCGGCGGCACGTCGCCATCGTCGCCTTCGTCGTTCCAGACGCCGACAAATCCCTGAGATCCGGTGTTCCAGGGCGACGGCAGGTCGATATCCGGCGACAGGCCGGCGCGCGGTTTGTCCACGTCATAGGGCGGCAGGTACTCGTTGTTAATCGCTGCGACGAAGATCCGCCCGGTTGCCGGGTCCAGAGCGATCTGCCGCAGGCGCGTGATGCCTGTTTTCGGACCGGCAATGACGCGCTGCGGCGCGATGTTGCCGCTGTCGGTCCGGTTGAAGATCAGCAAACCGGTGACACCGCCCGCCAGACGCGAATACGTCGAGACGACGAGGAGATCCCTGACGGGGTCGACCGCAATCCCGACAATCTGCAGGAGCTTCGTCTTGTCGCCCTGAATCGTCCGCACCGGCGCCGTGTCGCCGTCAGCCTCGCGCTTGTAGACCAGCACGCGTCGATCGCCGGGATCGCCGACATAGATCTCTCCATTTTTCTCGTCGACCGCGACCGTCTCCGGACGCGAGAGGCCGCTGCGCGCTCCTTGAATCGTGCGCACCGGCGCTTCTTCATCCCTCGCGCCGCCGCGGAAGATCACCACCGCCGCCGCCAGCGGGTTGGGCGCGACGATTTCGTCGTGCGTCGCGTCGTACGCAATTCCGTGCGTCGTTCGGCTCAGATGCGTGGCCTGTCCTTGAATCACTCGAGCGGGAGCAACGTTTCCATTTGCCAACCTGGCAAATGCCGCAATACGCGGCTGGCTCACTCAATTGGGCACGAGCACTTCTTCACGCTTGCTGTCGTACGCGACCGCGTACGGGTTGCC
>Ga0308175_100001962_pt1 | contig 13945 bp, 8 predicted proteins | sample PhyCR1_3_FD_203893 | JGI IMG/M metagenome (GOLD analysis project Ga0308175, IMG submission 203893) | Soil microbial communities from UC Gill Tract Community Farm, Albany, California, United States - DLSLS.C.R1 | ecosystem: Environmental > Terrestrial > Soil > Agricultural land | place: USA...
TGGTTGGGTCGTAAACCTCCAAATACACCAGCATGTTTTGACCGGGACGGAACACTCGGGTCACACTCGGCACAAGCTTCTGACCGTTGTCGATGAGAGGATTGTTCGCCAACGCCTTTTTGTCGTTCTTCACCCCTGCCACTTGCTCAGCGATCGGATCCCGTTGGCTGCTGAGTACAACAGAGCTGACCTGAAGCGCCTTACCCGCGGCAAGATCCGGAACCGTAAACGAGGTTTCGAACGTACCCACTTTGCCTTCGCCGTTTTCTCTCGCCACGAATCGCAGCTTATAACGACCCGGCGTCAGGGTGGCCCCGGTATCGTACTGAATGCTCTTACGGACGACCTGCCCGGCGATGTCGCTCGCGACTTTCAGTGGTATCGTGTCCCTCACGGTGGATGCCGGCCGATTGCGAGCATCGAAAACTTCAGCGAGGAAGTCGAGTTCCGTTGCTTGTTTCGCGCCTTTGCTATGGAACGCGAGCGCCGATCCCGGGATCTTGACTGAGATCGGAACAAAGTACTTCGTCTTTTCCAGCCGGAAGTAGTCAATCTCAACGGAGATCGGCAGATCGGTGACGGGATTGTCAGAGATCAGTGCCTGCGACAGCTGAGCTTCTTTGTCTACGTCGCGCATGCGCGCGAACGTTGTCGGGGCGTAGTAGCCCTGCCGGTAATCCAGCTTCGCGCGGAGTTCCGCCGCCTTGGGGGCCAGCTTCACCTGAATTCTCCGGTACCGGCCGTCTTGCGCAGTATTGGTGCTCACGTAAGAAAGCACGTAATAACTCGAGAAATCCTGCTGCACCTGACGGATGCCACTCGTCAGGTCATTCGAGTCGAGCAGTGCCTTCCCGCCAGTATCAATCGCAAGAGAAGCCAGTGTCTCCTGCTGGTTGTTGAAGTTATCCCGCTGGGATCGCTGACCGGAGCCGTTGTAAAGACCGTTACCGGCAGCTCCGGCCTGGGTAGCATCGCCGCCGGGAACCAGCGCGGAGAGCCCGCGCGCATCGATGGGGTAGAACGCAACGTTCGCACGGATCGCGGTGTTCACAGTTGCGCGAAGCTGAGACTGATTATCGACACCACTCTTCTGGATTCCGCTTGACAGGTAAATCAGCGCCTTCTTTTCCGGGTACTGGCCAAGCTTTCGCGCGGCATCTTGGAGCGCCGCCAACTTGAGGTCTGCGTTGAAGATGTTGAATTCAGTTTCGTCTGCCGTGAAGTTACCGCTCGTGTCCTGATCATCACCACCAGTGCTCGCCGCGTCGGTGTTCTCACTCGATTCACCGATCCGAAACTTGTTGATCGTCGCGATCAGCAGATCCCGATCCGAAGTGAAGTCCAGAGCTGTTTTGAGCTCGCTCCCGTACGTCATGATCGACACCGAATCACTTGCAGTCATCTGCGTACTCAGGAAGCGGATCGCGGCATCTTTCGCGCGAATCTGTTCAGCGGGCTGCATGGAGCCGAAGTCAAACAGCAGGATCATCAGGCGACGGTCCTGGTATTTGGACAGCATGCTGCTTCGGACGGTCGCTTTCTCGGCGTCGGGGTTGTAACCCTTTGGAGCAGCGGGCTCTGGCGGCGTACTCTCGAGGGGCAGAAGAACTTTGTTCGTGAGGCGTTGTAAGTCGACCGCCTGGAGGCGCTGCGGCTTTCCGTCCTCAAGAACCTGGAAATCATCCTTCGTGAGGCTCTCGATCGGGTTCCCGTTCCGGTCTGATACTGTGACATTCACGACGACAACGTTCGTCGTCGTGGAAAACGTTGCACGCGGCGGTGTTTGAGCCGCCAAAAAGTGCAGGACCATCAGAGAAGCGAGCAGGGACGAAAGCGGTTTCAAAATCTGAACCTCACGACCGCGTCCAGGGTACGCATAGCGCCTGCTGCGCTCGGAAGACCATAGTTCACCGAATTTATGACGGTGTAGTAGCTGGTGTAATTGACGTGATTCAGCACGTTATTCGATTCGACCCGAAACTCGAGCCGGCGGCGTTCTGACAGGTTGAACGAGCGCGCGAAGGCAACGTTGAGATTGAACAAGCCTGGACCCGGGATCGTGTTTCTTCCCGCATTGCCGAATGTTCCTGCTGCCGGTATTCCGAAAGCATTTAGGTTGAAAAAGGCCGAGCCGGAATCGATGGGCTCTCCGGTCGCCTCAGCCCGGCCGCTTCCAGTTCCGCCCGTCTGTGCGAGACGTTGCGAATTGCCGAGCACTCGGGCCGTCAACGGATTCCCTGTTTGCGCCGTAACACCACCGCTGATCTGCCAGTCCTTCAGCAAGCGCGCCGCGAGGCTATCCGGAGCCATGTGGTTTCCGGGACCAGCCACCGGGGAAGTCCACACAAAATTTGCAGAGAGTTGATGGCGCACGTCGAAGCTGGAGAGCCCCCGCTCTGCCGACGTGTCGAGCCAGTTTTGCGCAACCGTGTTCCCTGCCCCTCCGAACGTTGACGAGTTATCGATTGACTTCGCGTATTGATAAAACCCTGTCAGTGAAATGCCCCGATTGAAACGCCGCACAACGCGGACATGACCGGAGTGGAAGATGGAGTCGCCGTTCGATTGGTCAAAGCTAAACCCCACCGCGTTGCCCAGCTGATTGCGCTGGACGAGCGTCAACGTGCTGCCCTGATTCGGCGTAGTGCGAAGGTCCAGGCGCGTTCCCTTCGTTCCCAGATACCCGACCTCAACGAAGAAACCACCCGCGAAATCACGTTGCAGTGAGGCATTCCAGGTTCCCGCGTAAGGCGTTCGGTAATGGCGATCCACAGCGAACGTATTGCTTACGTCGTTCGCTGATAGATTCGTGAACGCGTTCAGAATACTCAGCGGGCGAGTCGAACTCGTGTTGATACTGCTCGAAACCGCAAACGGGGGCTGTTGAGCAAGGATGTTGGTGAACTGAGTATAGATCTGCCCGTTGTAGTAGATGCCGTATCCGGCGCGGAACAAAGTGGATCGCTTAAACGGAAGTTTCCAGGCGATCGCAAGGCGTGGCGACCAGTTATTGCGGTCCGGATCAATCAGCCCACTCGGAAACGGGCCCGTATAGAGTCCAGGCGTTGCGGGGGTCACCTGTGAGACATTCGTGTACCCGGGCGCAATATCGAGATTCGCTGCGCGTCCATACTTCTCTGAGAAGGGCGAGAAATACTCATAGCGAAGCCCCAGCATCAGCGTGAGGTTCGACTTCACTTTCCACTGATCCTGAGCGTAGAAATTCACTTGGTTCTGCCGGAAGTAGTTGCTGTACTGACTGTATTGAATGGAACTGGATTGCGGCAAACCCAGCAGCAGATCTGCCAGGTCGTAGCCGGTGCCCGTCAAGGGTTGTCCAGTGCTGCCGATCTGGCTCGTGCCGAGCCCCGTGAAATTCAGTGTTCCGCGTCCATTCGAAGATGTCCGTGCGCTTTGGTCGGCGCGCGCGTATCCGTAACCGAACGTGAACGAGTGCTGTCCTTTCACCCAAGTCACACTCTGGCTGACTCCCTCCGATTGATTTCGATTCAGCGTGGGATTGCTGTCGCTGAGCGATCCGAAGTTTGTGAAATTCAGAGTGGGTGGGCCGGCGTTCAGCCGGTCCCTCGAGATTCCCTGGATGCTTAACTGCGCCGCGACATTTGGTATCAGCGAGAAGTAAGGAACGATCTCGTTATAGTTGCGGTTAAAGCGGACCTGCGTTGTGAGTACAGACTTCGCCGTCAGATTCCGCGTCCACTGCAGCTGCGTATTCAGACCGTATCCATTTGTGTCGTCAGAGTAGCCGAAGGCTTGAGCCGTTGTACCTTCTCGCCGTTGGTACTGGAAGTTAAAGGCGAGCCGGTCCTTAGCTGTCACGCTGCGCTGAAGTCTGACTCCCAGATTGTCCGAATTCGATGCCTGGGCCGTTTCGTACTGATAGTTATTCGTCAGTCCTGTTTGGTTCGGCAGCGGATAAAACTGCAGGAGATGCAATGCCGCGGGGCTGAGCCGGCTGGCCGGGATCGCGTTGTTCCGAAACTGCAGGCCCGTTGTGGGATCGAAGATGGAGACGGGCATGCTCGTAGCCGATGTACCGAGCGATTGCGCCGACTGAGAGAAATCTCCGGTTCTCTGTAAGGCGTTCGGTACCGTTTGCGTGAACAGGCGTGGAGTGCGGGCGCGAGTGCCGAAGTAGGTCACAAAGAACTGAGTCTTCGAGTCGTGGGCGAACTTAGGAATGACCAGCGGTCCGCCCACGATCAGGCTGAATCTGCTTTGGGCGTATGCCGCTTGCGGTATATCAAGCCCGTTGATGGAAAATGGCTGGGCATTGACCGCGGAGTTGGCCAGTGTAAATGACGCCTGACCGTGAATGCCCTGGTTCCTGCGGCGCCGGTTGCCGAACGTGGCACCCGCGACCTGTCCAGGGCGCCTGCCCGCTCTGGCTCCGGGGCCGCCAAGGCCTCCTCTGCCGCCGAATCCGCCACCTCCCCGACCGCCTCCGAAGCCGCCGCCAAAGCCTCCTCCGCCCGGCCCGACTTGTCCGGGTATCCCACCGCCAGCCGCCGAGGGATCGCCAAGCTGTTGTCCAAGCCCGCCGAATCCATTCGGATCGCCCATGCGAATGTCCGGACCGGAATCGGCCTGGCTGCCGGGAGTCATGCCCGGGCTCAGGCTACCCGAGACCAGGAATGACTCGGTGCCGCTCTCGCTGTTTGTGTTAACCGGGGCCGCCGGATTTTGCACATTCAGCTCATTCTGCAGTTCCTGGTCGAGCGCCGAGTTCGTACCTTCCCCGGCAGAGCCTGGCGTGGTTCCCGTCCGTGCTGCGTTTGCACCCGGCGCGCCTCCATTCCGCACGAAAGCTCCCGGCTGGCCGAAACCTTGCCGTTGTCCCGGCCCGCCCGTGCCGCCTGCCTGGCCCATACGGCGCATGAATTGCGGTTCGGCCAGTTTCAGCTCGAAATTGACGGGACCGGTTGACGTCCCAAAGTCCACGTCCTTCTTCAGCGTTTCGAAGCCGAACATCTGTATCTGGATTGACCACGTGCCGGCGGGAAGCGCACCGAACGCATAATGTCCGTCAACATCTGTGGTTGTCGAAAGGGTTTGCGAACCCTGGGTAGCGGTTATCGTGGCACCGGGAATGGGTTGATCAGCAGATTTGACGAATCCGCTTTGTCCGAAACTTGTGGCACAAGCAGCCAGGGAGAACACGAACGCTAGTGTGAAAGAACGACGGGTGCGCGGCAATCTGGCTTCCGTTCAGGTTGTACTTTGTACGATGTTCCCGGTTCGGACGAGGTTACCGCGGGCGGGCGGCCGGAATCACGCACCCGGTGAAGAAATGTCAACGACCGGGGATCTGATACGGTGAAGCGGATGGCTCTTGATCTTGAATCGCGTAGAGCGGAGATCCAAACCTATCTAGACGGGTCCGACATCCCGGTATTCTTTGGGTATCATCGCACCATCGATACCCTGACCCAGATCGCCTGGGACGTCGACAATCACCCCGACTTTCGCGAATTCATCGCCGCGGGCCGGAAGGCAGGAGCGAAGCTGATCGTTTTCACCCATCTTGCGTTTTCGTTAGATCAGATCGACGAGGCGCTGGAACAGCTGGAAGCGAGTGATCTCACCCGCGAAGAGAAACGCAATTTCGAGACGCGGCTACGCCAATTGCAGGCGTACGAGGGGTTCACGTGCTCGGTAGAGCTATCATTCACGCTCGATTCGCAAGTTTATCTCTTCGAGCTTCATACCGACTGGTACAAGTCGCTCAACGACATCCTCGCGGAACTGGACTTCGCCACAGAAGAAGACGCCGGAGAGGATGATCCCCTGGGCGGCTACTTCTCAAAGAATTGACCATCCCAAATCACACCGTTTCTGGTTGGGTGCGCCCTTCGGCGCGCTGGATCCTGCCCAATCCGTCGCCATCGGTTGTTTCGCGATTGCAACACGAACTCGGCGTTGCACGGCTCGCGGCCGAGATACTCGCCAACCGCGGGTACGCCGACGTCCAGTCCGCACGTGAGTTTCTATCGCCCAGCGGTGCTTCCTTACACGACCCGATGCTCCTTCGCGACATGGACCGAGCCGTCGAACGGCTGGAACGTGCCGTACGCGGACGCGAGCGGATTCTAATCTACGGCGATTACGACGTGGACGGGACGGCGTCCATCGTGGTCCTGAAGAAAGCGATCGAGATTCTCGGCGGCATCGCGGATTTCTACATCCCGCACCGGTTGACCGAAGGGTATGGGATGAAGGCCGAAGTGATCGAGCGGGCTGCCGAGACGGGTGTCAGTCTGGTGGTCAGCGTAGATACCGGCATTCGCGCGCTCCACGTTGTGCGGCATGCGCAGACCGTCGGCATTGATGTGATCGTGACGGACCATCATCTTCCTGAGGCGGATCTTCCCCCGGCGCTGGCTGTCCTCAATCCGAATCGACCCGATTGCGACTACCCTTTCAAAGATCTGTGCGGGGCGGGCGTGACCCTGAAGCTGGTACAGGCTCTGCTCGAACGGAGCGAGCTGCCGGCAAGCCGCCGGGCGGCACTCCTCGATTCATTTCTGAAGCCGGTTGCCATCGCCACCGTCGCCGATATTGTTCCGCTCAATGGAGAGAACAGGACGGTAGTCAGACGCGGCCTATCGGGTCTGCGCGACGTTCGGAATCACGGGCTACGCTCCCTACTCAAGGTGGCTGGACTCGAGGAAGGCGAAGTTCCGTCTGCCCACCAGGTTGCGTTCCGGCTCGCTCCCCGGATAAACGCGGCCGGCCGCATGGCAACAGCTCGCGACGTTATAGAACTGTTTCTGACGAGTGATCGTGCGCGGGCAGAAGCTCTTGCCGAACAACTGGACGTTCAGAATCGCGAACGGCAGCAGGTCGAAAGCACAATCGTCGAGACCATCTTGAAGCAGTGCGAGGAGACGGCCTCAGAACTCGAGAGCCGAGCGCTGGTGTTTTCGGGTGAGAATTGGCACCTTGGCGTTCTGGGCATTGTTGCCAGCAGGCTCGTCGAGCGCTTTTGCCGTCCCGTTTTCGTCCTCAGCAACGGCCAGCACGGCCCCGACAACGAACCCTGCTTTACAGGTTCGGGCCGAAGCATTCCCGGTTTTCACCTGCTCAATGCGCTCGAAACCATGCCCGAACTGTTTACCAAATTCGGCGGCCATCGCCAGGCGGCCGGGCTCACCGTGCGCGCGGCGGACATTCCCGAGTTCCGTAGGAGATTTGCAGAAGTCAGTACAAGGCTCTTGACCGAAGACCATCTGCGTCCCCAATACACTGTAGACGCGATGGTAGATTTCCCGGAGTTGACGGAAAGTTGCGTGGCGGACGTACTCTCGCTCGGGCCGTTTGGGTTCGGAAACGCATCTCCGACGCTCGCCGCGTTCGGCATTACCGTTGCGGGCCCCCCTCGTACGTTGAATGGCGGAAAACACTTGAATGTTCCGCTTGCCCATCAGGGCCGAACCTTGTTTGCGAAGGCCTGGAACTTTGGAGACCGGCTACACCTGTTCGAACCGAGGAATCAGCTCGATGTCCTGTTGCAGATCGAGGATGATCCCTATTCGAAGAAGAGAGGTTACGGATCCTGGTGCTTATCTTTGAAGGACGCAAGGCCGGGAAATCAGGGGTTGGAGCCGGTGACGTCCGCAACCTAAACGGGACGTGACTTCACAAATTCAAAACGCCTTTTCAGACTTAAGAACGGTGTTTCGAAGTACCTGTACGAAGCTGCGGCTACGGCTACAGTGATGGCCAACGTCAAACCGTACAGCAACACTAAGGAGACAAGTTCGGAGCGCACGTGAAGAGGGTAAAGTAGCTTGGCTGCGAGGACGTAGGCGGCTGCGTGGAAAACGTAAAGGCCATACGAGATTTTTCCGAGATAGAGCAGTTGTGCGGGCAAGTAAGGTCGCTCCAAACCTAAGAATGAAAGGAACACAAGTACGCAGCCTAGGTCGACCACGAAGTAGACAAAGGACGCATTCCAATCTACAAATCTGACCATTACGAACAGGAACATGCCGGCGGCAAATGCCGTCAGGCGCATTCTGGGCGATATCGTGATGCTTCGATTTTGCAGCAAAACGGCGATGAGACCGCCCGTCGCGAAGAACACAAAATGAGTCACCGGGTTGTACCAACCGTGACGGAACAGTTTCAGAGTCAGCGGGGCGATCGGAATGATGATCAATGCGGCTCGCGTGAGGAACACTTTTCCTTGCGCCGCGAGACTTGGCCAGACAAGATAAAACCACTCTTCTACGGAAACGCTCCACAGTACGCCGAACGGATTACCGTGAAAGGCCCCGCCTAGCCACGCAGTGAAAGTCGCTAAGTAGAGAATTTCGTCGTGGTCTAACCGAAATGATGGTTTCAAGAACCCGATAAGTACACCCAGAGCCACTCCAGCAAAGTAGAGCGGCCAAATGCGGAGTATGCGTCGGAAGTAAAAGGCCTTCAGATGGATGACGCCAGTACGTTCCTTCTCTCGCAAAAGCAATTCGGTGATGAGGTAAGAGCTGAGGAAAAAGAATAGAGGCAACCCAGCCAGGCCGCTAGCCGCTAATCGGTTGAATACATACGCCAGCGATGCCTTCCATTGCGCAACATTCGCGCCAGATTCTGTCAACCTTGGGCCGTGCAGTGCGAATACGAGAAGGAACGCGAGCAAACGTAAGAGGTCGAGTTCCGGACGATAGAAGCTCGGACGCGTACTCGTTTTTTCGTGATGTTTCTCGGCGACGGAGAGGTTCAATTTGTTTATCCTAGCGAACTATTCGGCAACTCCCGCCTCATGGCTCGCGTTATCATTTGCTAAAAAATGTTACGCCCTCTTATCAGCCTTTTTCTGTCATACGTACTGCTGCTCCAACCAATCGCGGCAGCACCCAATAAGGATAGTAAGGTTGCGCTGACGATCGATAACCTGATGCGAGGCCCCGCTCTGGTCGGTACAGAGCCGGAAGAGGTGCGTTGGTCGGGTGACAGCTCCAGAATTTATTTTAGATGGAAGAAAGCCTCCGATCCGGTAAGTGCTCCGCCTGAGACCTACGAAGTGAATCGGGACGGCTCCGGGTTACGCAAGTTATCGAAAGATGAGGCTCACGATGCACCCCCAGCCTTCGCCGATACCAGTCGCGATCACACGCTGAGCGTCTTCTCTCAAGACGGCGACATCGTCGTTCTCGAAAGCGCAACCGGCAAGCGGCGGCAACTGATGAGGACCTCGGAAGCTGAGACGAACCCGCGCTTTCTTCCGGATGGGAAGCACATCACTTTCCAACGCGGATTGAATCTGTTCAGGCTTTCACTGGACGACGGCGAACTCGAGCAACTGACTGACATCCGTCCTGCCGCACCATCCGCGGCTAGCGGCGTGGGCGGTGCAACCAGTCAAGCGCAGCGGGGCGCCGGCACCGGTTCAGCAGAGAGCGCCGGCGCCGATGCTCCGCCCAAAAGCACCGACAGCCAGGAGTACCTCAAGAAAGAGCAAGCCGAGCTTTTTGAGACCGTGCGTACCCGGGAAAAGCGGGAGAAAGAGAATGCGGAACGTCGTAAGAAGCTGAATCCGCGCAAGCCTTATACACTGCACGCCCACCAGAGCTTGACGCAGATGCAACTGTCCCCCGACGGTAAATTTGTGCTTGCTATTTCCGTGACTCCGTCCCCGGATGCGAAGACCGATAACGTACCGACCTGGATCACGGATTCGAGCTTTCCCGAGGAAATTTCCGGACGCATGCGTGTCGGTGATGACTTGGGGCCGCGGAGCCTTACGATCATCAACACGGCTACCGGTGAATTGAAGACCGTTGATCACGGAGATCTCGGAATACCTCCCGCGGAGATTGAGGATGGTGCCACCTGCGGCGGACGCGGAGGAGGTTTTGGTCCAGCGGCATCCGTCGTTCCGCTCGTGTCCTTTTCAGAGGACGGCACCAAAGGGATCTTCACTGCTCGCGCCCAAAACAACAAGAGTTGCTGGATCCTAGCCCTCGACCCAAGCGCGGCCAAGGCGCGCCCTTTGTTTAAAGATGAGGATGCGGCTTGGCTCGGAGGCCCTGGCGGCGGCCAAGGCTGGCTCGCGGACAATCAGACGTTTTACTTCACCTCTGAGAGGGATGGCTTCAATCACCTCTATGAGATTCCTTTTACAGGCGGAACACCGAAGCAACTTACGTCGGGTAAGTTCGAAATCGAGAAGGTAGAGCTCTCCCGCGATAAGTCTAAGTTCTATCTAACATCCAGCCGAGGCAGCGACTATGCCGAACGCAATCTATTCACCCTCAATGTAAGCGGAGGTGAGGCGACCAGAATCACGAAGGCCGTTGGAATGCACAACGTTACACTTTCGCCCGATGGCCAGTGGATCGCTGATGTCTACTCGTACACTAATAATCCGCCTGAACTCTACGTGCAGCGCAACGAAGTCGGGGTTGAAGCGAAAAAGTTGACCACATCACCCGCTCCGGAATTCGCCGACTACGCGTGGCTCGATACGCCGATCGTCAAGATCCACGCGCGAGATGGCGCTGAAGTGCCCGGCCATCTTTATAGGCCTGCGCACTTTCGAAAAGATGGGCCGGCCGTGATCTTCGTTCATGGGGCCGGTTACCTGCAGAACGTGCACAAAGGCTGGTCGAGCAACTACTACCACGAGTATCTGTTCCACCATTTCCTGATGGCGCACGGCTACGTTGTCCTGGACATTGATTACCGCGGATCGAAAGGCTATGGCCGGGACTGGAGAACCGCCATCTACCGCCACATGGGCGGCAAAGATCTCGATGACCAGGTGGACGCAGCGAAATGGCTTGCCGCCGAGCAGGGCGTTGACCCGAAGCGGATTGGGATCTACGGTGGAAGCTATGGCGGCTTCATCACGCTGATGGCCATGTTCACTCAACCGGATGTTTTTGCAGCCGGCGCAGCGTTAAGACCCGTAAGCGACTGGGCGCTCTACAACCATGGATACACGGGCAACATTCTGAACTTCCCGCAGAAAGACGCAGAGGCCTATAAGCAATCGTCGCCGATCTTCTTCGCAGACCACCTGAAGGGTGCACTGTTGATCTGCCACGGCATGGTCGATACCAACGTTCACTTTGTGGACACGGTGCGCCTGGTTGAGCGGCTGATTGAACTCCACAAGGACAACTGGGAACTGGCCGTGTATCCGGTTGAGGATCACGCGTTCAAACAGGCCGCGAGCTGGACGGACGAATACAAGCGGATCTTTAAACTGTTCGAGACCAATCTGAAGAACAAGGGAACAAGCTAGAACGAGCTGTTCCAATACGCATTCTGGCCTTTGTATTTGTCGTCAGGCAGATACTTCAGAATCGCGCGCTTCACTTCGATCGGGTCCATGGCGCCTTGGCTGTGATACAGCAGTTCGCCATTCATTCCGATCAGAACGGTATAAGGGACAGCGCCGGACCAGCCGGCATTGAACGCTGGAGCGGCTTCGGCTGCGTCATTGCTGTTAAACAGCAGATTGCGGTTGAAGGCATGCTCCTTTTGCAGAAACGAGAGCACCATGTCTTTCTCATCCGGCGCGTTCACGCTCAAAGTGACGATGTTGATCTGACGCGCCCGAAATTGCCGGACCATCTTCTGCAACTCCGGGAATTCGCCTACGCATGGACCGCACCACGTAGCCCAGAAATTCACAAGCAGAAGCTTGCCGGTATCAGCGTTCTTTCGGATCGTTTTCAGCTGCTCGGCGGAAGCGAGTTCCACGCTCACCGGCTCCGCGGCTTCCTTGGCGAGTTCCGCTTTAGTGCCGGCTTCTTTGTAAGCCCACTTGGTGGAACATCCCACGGCCGGCGTGTGCTCGACCGCAACCGGTTTGCCCGCCAGAAGCGCGTCAATAGCATCCCGGGCCTCATGCTTGGTTGCGAGCTCTTCGCGTTGATTACTGTCGACGCGGCCTTCATAGCGCAGCTTGCGATCTTTGTCGAACAGGAACACGTGCGGAGTTGCTACGGGCCCGTACTTGAGAGCGACTTTCTGGTTGTCTCCGTCCGAAAGATACGGATAATTCAAGTGGCGGTATTTCGCCCGGATCTTCATCTCTGCCAATGTGTCACCCAGATCGGTGTAACCCATCTCGGACAGATGCACGGCGTTTGGCGCATTGGGATTGATCGCCACGACGGCCACACCCTTGTCGCGGTATTCGCTAGTGAGCTGCTTCAGGCGTTTTTCGTACATCTGGGCCACAGGACAGTGATTGCATGTGAAGACGATCGCCAGTAGTTTGGCCGATGAATACTCGCTCAGGCTGTGATTCTTACCATCGACACCCGGCAAGTTGAAATCCGGAGCCCCGGAGCCAATCGCAAGCACCGGCGGAGTGTCGGGCGGCTTCGCCGTGATGTCGTCCTGAGCCTGAAGGCAGCCGCATAGGAGTAAAAGCCCAGTTGCCGGAGTAAGAAGAAGGCGGGCGGACCGGAGTGATTTCACAAGCTACCTCGAGGAGAATTTTGAACGGAGAATTACAGTCGGACTATACTGCCGGGCTGAAGGCTTGTCAAGCAAACTCAACGCCTCGCCGCGCCCGCAGACGTTTCGGCCGGAAGCTCAGAGTGTGCACTCCACTCCTGCCATGAGCCGTCAAACATACGCGAATCGTAACCCAGGTACCGCGCTACGAAATAGGCGAGGCTGGCTTGCTGCCCGATGTGGCAGTACGTAATCACCTGCTCACCCGGGTGTGCACCCGCAGCCGCGAATTTCTGTTGGAGTGTCTCAGCCGGCAGCATCCTCCCGCTTTCATCCAGCAACGACGCAAACGGTATATTGATCGCGCCAGGAATATGTCCCGCGCGCCGCTGCGGCGGAATCTTCTCACCCGAATAGTATTCCGGCAATCGTGCGTCAACGATGGCCGTGTTCGGCTTCCTGACTTGAGAGCGGACGTAATCCAGACTGGTCACCACATCGTTCTGCGGACAGAGTTGCAGATTCCCTTGAGTCACCACAGACATGTCTTGAGTCACCGGATGGCCTTCTCGCCGCCAAGCGCCGAGACCGCCATCCAGGATGGAAGTAGCAGCACCGAGCCCCATCGCATCCAAGGTCAGGTAGATACGCGCAGTCATGGTGGCATTGTCGGCGGTTGAGTACAACACGATCCGAGATCCGTCACTAATACCTGCTTTGCCGAGAACGTCTCGCACCTGTTCGACAGGCGGGAGTTCGAGGGTGAGCGCGTCATTGACGGCAGGCGGCGTACTCTTGCGCAGTTCCGCCGACTCGAGGTACCCGGAACCGGGAATATGCCCGGCGGCATACTCATCCTTCTTTCCGACAGCGAGAACCACCACGTTCGCGTCGTGCAGATGCTTCGCCAGCCACGCCGTGTTCACCAGCATGCTTTCGCGTGTACCATGCCCACCACAACCGGCCGCTGCCATGGCGGGTGCACAGGGAAGCAGAGCACCCAAAATGAACAATCCAGCGATACGCAGCTTCAACTCACACCTCACGAATATCGTTATCTGGCTCAGGGGCCTTTGAACTAGATGGTATGCCAGAACCACTAGCTGCAGACCCCTGCGACAATCCCCAAGTTGACGCGCCAGCAGCTCGACGTTCGAAAGGATCACATGTGCGTGTGTTCAAGCGGGCCGCGAGACTGCGCCGCAGCTTCCATTCCGCTCTCGGTCTGGCATTCTGGTCTGAGTTCTCGGATGAAACGCTCCATACCCTTTGCGTTAACCGCAGCCTGTCTGTCCAGCTAAGCGCCGGAAAATCTGGCACAAGCGAACACGAAAAAGGCGGCCAGGACCACTCCCGCTCCTGAGCCGCTTAAAATTCCACCCTTTAACGTTGTTTAGACCTCTATTCCGGATACGCGGATGGCCATGGAGACCGGGCGCCTCACATCGCACGACCTCGTAGTGCAGTACCTGACCCGGATCGCACTTTACGAAAACAGGTGCACGCG
>Ga0308175_100001963_pt1 | contig 13943 bp, 14 predicted proteins | sample PhyCR1_3_FD_203893 | JGI IMG/M metagenome (GOLD analysis project Ga0308175, IMG submission 203893) | Soil microbial communities from UC Gill Tract Community Farm, Albany, California, United States - DLSLS.C.R1 | ecosystem: Environmental > Terrestrial > Soil > Agricultural land | place: USA...
CGGCCGCCGCGGCGACGGCCTTCAGGTCGAGCTGTCCCGACACCGGCACGATGCCGACGACCAGCCGGCCGTCGACGGAGACGAACAGGGTCTTGAACACCCGCTCGGGGTCGAGGCCGAGGACCTCGGCGGCCTCCAGGCCGTACGACGCGGCGGACGGGTCGTGGGGGTAGGCGTGCTCGGTGAAGGGGACGCCGGCCCTGCGCAGCGTGACCGTGGCGGGGGTGCCGGCCATCAGTTCGGGGACCAGTTCGTGCGGGCCACCTCGGTCGCGGGCAGCGACGGGATCGCCCGCATCGCGCGCATCTCCTCGCGCAGCGCGAGCCGCAGCATCACCAGCCGGTCGAACGAGCTGTCCGCCTCCAGCAGCGCCTGCCGCTCCTGGAGGGTGAGCAGGCAGGTCGCGGCCAGGCTGTAGGAGAGCAGCTCAGGGTCGCGGGGCAGGTCGCCGTCGAGCACCTCACCACCGCGCATCTGCGAGAGGCGGCGGCGGTACTCCTCGAACGTCGCGTAGGTCTTCTGCGCCTCGGCGACCGCGGCGGGCAGCGGCTTCTCGCTGTCCGGCAGGGTCTCGACGTCGCCGACCAGGAACTCGCGCGAGGTGTCCAGCCCGTCGAGGCGGAGCCGCCGCCGCCCGAGCACCTCGATGTCGAAGCGGCCGTCCTCGTAGGGCTCCACGGACGTCATCTGCACCACGCACCCGACCCGGTGCACCGAGTGCACGCCGTGCTGGCCGACCTCGTAGCCCTCCCGGATCGCCACGATCCCGAACAGCCGCAGCGACTTGTCGGGGATCGTCAGCAGGTGGTGGACCAACGCGCGGTAGCGGTCCTCGAACACGTGCAGCGGCACGCGCACCCCTGGGAACATCACGGTGTTCAGCGGGAAGATCGGCAGCTGCTCGCGCACCCTGCCAACCTACCGACGTGAGACGGGTCTCTTCGCGTGAACGCCCGCCGGGGCGCCGGGCGAGTCGCACCTAGACTGGGGCGCATGATCCGCCGTACCGACCTCAGGGGCGAGAGCGTCCCTGACTACCGCGCCGTGGTGCCCCGTGCCGCGTTCGACGTCGAGGCCGCCCTCGACGTCGTCCGGCCGATCTGCGACGCCGTCCGTCATCGCGGGGTCGAGGCGATCACCGAGTACACCCGGAAGTTCGACGGGGTCGAGCTGAGCGACATCGCGGTCCCCGTCGAGGCCCTCCGGAGCGCCCTGGACGAGCTCGACCCGGCGGTGCGCGCCGGCCTCGAGGAGTCGATCGGCCGGCTGCGGACCACCTGCGAGGCCGAGCTGGAGCAGGACGTGGCCACCCAGGTCGTGCCCGGTGGCACGGTCAGCCGGCGGATGGTGCCGATCCAGCGGGTCGGGCTCTACGTGCCCGGTGGCATCGCACCGCTCGTGTCCAGCGTGGTCATGAACGTCGTGCCGGCCCAGGTCGCGGGCGTCGAGTCGATCGCGCTGACCTCGTCGCCGCAGAAGGGCACCGGGCTGCCGCACCCGACGATCCTGGCCGCGTGCGCGCTGCTCGGCGTCGACGAGGTGTACGCCGTCGGCGGCGCCCAGGCCGTCGCGATGTTCGCCTACGGCGCCGGCCCGTGCCGCAAGGTCGACCTGGTGACCGGTCCCGGCAACATCTACACGGTCTCGGCCAAGCGGCTGCTCAAGGGCGTGGTCGGCATCGACTCCGAGGCCGGACCTACGGAGATCGCGATCCTCGCCGACGACACCGCCGACCCGGCGTACGTCGCCTCCGACCTGCTGAGCCAGGCCGAGCACGACCCGATGGCCGCGGCGGTGCTGGTCACCACGTCGCCGTCGCTGGCCGACGAGGTCGAGGCCGAGCTCGACAAGCAGGTGTCGGTGACCCGGCACGTCGAGCGGATCCGTACCGCCCTGTCCGGCGAGCAGTCCGGCATCGTGCTGGTCGACGACCTCGAGCAGGGGCTCGCGGTCGTGGACGCCTACGCCGCCGAGCACCTGGAGATCCAGACCCGCGGCGCGTCCGACCTGGCCCGCCGGGTGCGCAACGCCGGCGCGATCTTCGTCGGCCCGTTCGCGCCGGTCTCGCTCGGCGACTACTGCGCCGGCTCCAACCACGTGCTGCCCACCGGCGGCTGCGCGTGCCACAGCTCCGGGCTGTCGGTGCGGTCGTTCCGCAAGGCGCTGCACGTGATCGAGTACGACGAGCAGGCGCTGCGCGACGTCGCCCCGCACGTCGTCACGCTGGCCGAGGCCGAGGACCTGCCCGGGCACGGCGCGGCCGTGCGCGTGCGGGTCGGGGAGCGTGCATGACCGTTCCTCTGCGTGAGGAGCTCCGGGGGATCGAGCCGTACGGCGCGCCGCAGCTCTCCCTTGAACAGGCACCGGTCCAGCTCAACGTCAACGAGAACCCCTACCCCCCGAGCGAGGCCGTGGTCGCCGACGTGGCGGCGGCCGTCGCGGACGCCACCCGGACGCTGAACCGCTACCCCGACCGCGAGTTCACCGCGCTGCGCGAGGACCTCGCGGGGTACCTCGGCCACGGCGTCACCCCGGCGCAGGTGTGGGCCGCGAACGGCTCCAACGAGGTGATGCTGCAGATCCTGCAGGCGTTCGGCGGTCCGGGCCGCACGGCGGTGTCGTTCGCGCCGACGTACTCGATGTACCCGGAGTACGCCCGCGACACGATGACCCGCTGGATCGTCGGGCACCGCGAGGAGGACTTCTCCCTCGACCTCGGCCACGCCGCCGACGTGATCGCGACCGAGCGCCCGTCGGTGGTGCTGCTGCCCTCGCCGAACAACCCGACGGGCACCGCGCTGCCGCCCGAGGCGGTGACCGCGGTGTGTGCGGCGGCCGCCGCGGTCGGGGGCGTCGTGGTGATCGACGAGGCCTACGGCGAGTTCCGGCGCGCCGGCACGCCGAGCGCGCTGGAGGTGCTGCCGCAGACCCCGAACCTCGTCGTCTCCCGCACGATGAGCAAGGCGTTCGCGCTGGCCGGGGCCCGGCTCGGCTACCTGGCGGCGTCGGAGGAGATCTGCGACGCGATCCGGGTGGTCCGGCTGCCCTACCACCTGTCCGCCGTCACCCAGGCCGTCGCCCGAGTCGCCCTGCGGCACGCCGACGAGCTGCTCGCGCGCGTCGACGAGCTGCGCGCCGAGCGGGACAGCACCGTGGACTGGCTGCGCGGCGAGGACCTGCAGGTCGCGGACAGCGACGCGAACTACGTGCTGTTCGGCCAGTTCGCCGACCGGCACGCCGTCTGGCAGGGTCTACTGGACCGCGGGGTGCTGATCCGCGAGACCGGACCGGACGGCTGGCTGCGGGTGTCCATCGGCACGGCGCAGGAGATGGCCGCGTTCCGGCAAGCGTTGAGAGAGGTGCTCCGATGAGCAGGACGGCACGCGTCGAGCGGGCGACCAAGGAGTCGAAGGTCCTCGTCGAGGTGGACCTCGACGGCACCGGCCGCCACGACGTCTCCACCGGCGTCGGCTTCTACGACCACATGCTGTCGTCGTTCGCCCGGCACGCCCTCGTCGACCTGACCGTGCAGACCGAGGGCGACACCCACATCGACGCGCACCACACGGTCGAGGACACCGCGATCGCGCTCGGCGACGCGTTGCGGGAGGCGCTCGGCGACAAGGCCGGCATCCGGCGCTTCGGCGACGCGCTGGTCCCGCTCGACGAGGCACTCGTGCAGTGCGCCGTCGACGTGTCCGGCCGGCCCTACTGCGTGCACACCGGCGAGCCGGAGGCGCAGGCCTTCGTCACCATCGGCGGCAGCGACGTCGGCTACCTGGGGTCGCTGACCCGGCACGTCTTCGAGACGCTCGCCTTCCACGCCCAGGTCGCGCTGCACGTGCGCGTGCTGTCCGGCCGCGACCCCCACCATCTGGTCGAGGCGCAGTTCAAGGCGGTGGCCCGCGCGTTCCGCGACGCGGTCGCTTTCGACCCGCGCGAGACGGGCGTGCCGAGCACCAAGGGCAGTCTGTGACCCCTGACGTCGTCGTCCTCGACTACGGCTCCGGCAACACCCGCTCCGCCGTCCGCGCCCTCGAGCGGGCCGGCGCGACCGTCACCCTCGCCGCCGACCGCGCCGCGGCCATGGACTGCGACGGTCTCGTGGTGCCCGGGGTCGGCGCGTTCAAGGCGTGCGTCGAGGGAATCCGGGCGGTCAAGGGCCACGAGGTGATCGGGCGACGGCTGGCCGGCGGCCGCCCGGTGCTCGGGATCTGCGTGGGCATGCAGGTGCTGTTCGAGCACGGCGTCGAGCACGGCGTCGACACCCCCGGGCTCGACGAGTGGCCCGGTGTCGTCGAGCGGCTGCAGGCGCCCGTCGTACCCCACATGGGGTGGAACACCGTCGACGCACCCGAGGACACGGTGCTGTTCGACGGGGTGGCGGGGGAGCGGTTCTACTTCGTGCACTCGTACGGCGTCCGCGAGTGGACGCTGCGCACCAACGGCCGGACCCGGCCGCCTCTGGTGACGTGGGCCGAGCACGGCGGCGACCGGTTCGTCGCCGCGGTCGAGAACGGCCCGCTGTCCGCGACGCAGTTCCACCCGGAGAAGTCCGGGGACGCCGGGGCGCGGCTGCTCCGGAACTGGGTCGCCACCCTGTGAGACTGGCGGGATGAGCAAGGAGCGCGCGCGCCGCCGCGCCGCCCGCGAGCACGAGGCCGCGATCAGGGCGGCCGCCCGGGCCGCGGAGCAGGAGCGTCGCGAGCGCCGCGCCGCCCGCGCCGACGCGGTGCGCCGGCACACCACCGGCCGGCTGCCGCGGCGCACCAAGACGGCCCGGCCCACCGGGACCCTGGCGCGCCGCCGACGGGTCGAGTCCTCGCTCGTCGTCGCGCTGCTCGTCGCCCTCAACGTCCTGGTCTGGGTCGTCACCCCCGACTGGGCCGTCCGGCTCGCCGCGCTGGTGGTCGCCGCGCTGGCCACCCCCGTGCTGGTGACCCTGCTGGTGCCGCGCCGCTGAACGCCGGTCTAGTCCTGCGTGTGACGCCCGGAATGCGGGGAAGGCCTCATCCGCGGGGCCGGAGAGCGGAGCACGACATGAACCACGAGATGTCGGGAGTGGCGGAACGACTGGCCCACGAGTTCTGCCACCTACCCTGGCGCACCGTCCTGGACGCCGTGTGTGCCTGCGCCGAGGAGTGCGAGTTCGCCAGCCCGATGTTCCTCGAGCAGGCCGTGCGCGCGACCCTCGCCACCTCCTAACGGACCGGGTGACCGGCCGCCGCGAGCGCCTCCTTGACGTCGGCGATCCGCAGGGTGCCGAAGTGGAACACCGTGGCGGCCAGCACCGCGTCCGCGCCCGCCTCGACCGCGGGCGGGAAGTGCTCCACGGCCCCGGCGCCGCCGGAGGCGATCACCGGGATCGACACCTCCCGCCGGACGAGCCGGATCAGCTCGAGGTCGAAGCCGTCCTGGGTGCCGTCGGCGTCCATCGCGTTGAGCAGGATCTCACCGGCGCCCAGGTCCGCGGCCCGCCGGGCCCACTCCACCGCGTCGAGGCCGGCGCTCCGGCGACCGCCGTGGGTGGTCACCTCGAAGCCCGAGTCGGTGCCCGCCGCCCGCCGGGCGTCCACGGAGAGCACCAGCACCTGGTTGCCGAACCGGTCGGCGATCTCCGCCACCAGGTCCGGTCGGCGGATGGCGGCGGTGTTCACCGCCACCTTGTCGGCCCCGGCCCGCAGCAGCCGGTCCACGTCCGCCACGCTGCCCACGCCGCCGCCGACGGTCAGCGGGATGAACACCTGCTCCGCGGTGGCGGAGACGATCTCCATCGTGGTGGCCCGGCCCTCGTGCGAGGCCGAGATGTCGAGGAAGGTCAGCTCGTCCGCACCCTCCGCGTCGTAGACCTTGGCCAGCTCGACGGGGTCGCCGGCGTCCCGCAGGTCCTGGAAGTTGATGCCCTTGACCACCCGCCCGGCATCGACGTCCAGGCAGGGGATGACGCGTACGGCGAGGCTCACGCCGCACCCCGGGTGAGGGTCAGCGCGTCCTCCAGCGTGAAGCGGCTCTCGTAGAGCGCGGTGCCGATGATCGCGCCCTCGACGCCGTCCGGCACCAGCGCGGTCAGGGCCTCGAGGTCGGCCAGCTCGGTGATGCCGCCGGACGCGACGACCGGGCGGTCCGTGACGGCGCAGACGGCCTTGAGCAGGTCGAGGTTCGGCCCCTGCAGCATGCCGTCCTTGTTGACGTCGGTGACCACGTAGCGCGCGCACCCCTCGGCGTCGAGGCGGGCGAGCACGTCGTACAGGTCGCCGCCCTCCTCGGTCCAGCCGCGGGCCGCCAGCGTACGGCCCCGCACGTCCAGGCCGACTGCCACGCGGTCGCCGTACGCCGCGATGGCGGCCGCGCACCACGCGGGCTGCTCGAGGGCCGCGGTGCCGATGTTCACCCGCCGGCAGCCGGTCGACATGGCCGCCTCCAGCGACGCGTCGTCGCGGATGCCGCCGCTCATCTCGACCCTGATGTCCAGGGTCCCGACGATCCGGGCCAGCAGCCCGCGGTTGTGCCCGCGGCCGAACGCCGCGTCGAGGTCGACGAGGTGGATCCACTCGGCGCCGCGCTGCTGCCAGCTGAGAGCCGCCTCGACGGGGTCGCCGAACCGCTTCTCCGAGCCGGCCACGCCCTGCACCAGCTGCACGGCCTGCCCGTCCGCGATGTCGACGGCCGGCAGCAGCTCGAGGTAGTCGCTCATGGGGACGAGCCTAGGGGGTGTCGGAGAACCTCGCGGACCTGCTGCGCGACGCCCCAGACGCCCGGCGGCGGCGTTCTCGTCGGTCGACGTGGCTCCGCCACGCCTCCCTCCTCGGCCTTGCCGACGGACGCCTGGGACGCCGCTCGCGACGGTCGGAGGTTCCCCGACACCCCCAGGAGAACGCGGCGGGACCGCGGGTCCCGGTCTCACCGCCTGTGACCTCCGGGGGTCTGCGCCGTCGTCTCCGGCGGAGCGGGGCCGGGCTGGTGGGCGGCGATGTGCTCCTCGTGGTCGACCGCCAGGGGCTCCTCCTCGGGTGGTGCCCCGTCGTGCGCCGGCAGGTCGCGCAGGCCGTGCAGCCGACGCGCCTCGCGCACCCCCTGGGAGATGCTGTGCCACAGGTGGTCCTCGCCGAGCTCGGCGGCCAGGCCGGAGCGGCGCAGCGCCTTGCGGACCGGCCACATGACCCGGACCAGGTAGAGGTCGACGCCCCGCTTGCGCAGCGTCGCCAGCAGGTCCGCCAGGACATCGGCGCTGGTCGTGTCCATCTGGTTGGTCGCCTCCAGGTCGAGCACCAGGGCGCGGGTGCCCGGTGCGGACTCGACCAGGGCGAGGATGCTGTCGTGGACGGGCGCCGCGGTGACCCAGAAGATCGGCACGTCGATGCGGAGCACCAGCACCCCCGGCATCGTCGAGCGCTCCGCGTGGTTGCGGATGCTTCCCCAGGCCGCCTTCTCGTGAGGCACCTTCCCCATCACCTCGACGTCGACCCGGGTGGAGCGGAAGACCAGGCCCAGCACCGATCCGGCCACGGCCAGCAGCAGACCGTTGAGCGGACCGAAGGCCAGCACGCCGACCGCAGCCACCACCGCGGCGACGATGTCGTTGCGGCGCACCCGGGCGTAGCGGGCCAGGGCCTGGAAGTCCATCAGCTTCCACACCGCGTTGACCACGATCGCGCTGAGCACGGCGCGCGGGAGCACCGCCAGGGCGGGCGCGATCACCAGGCCGACGACCAGGGCGAGCGCGGCCGCGGCGAGACCGGCCACCTGGGTGCGCCCGCGGGCGTCACTGACCGCCGCGGTCTTGGACAGGCTGCCGGCCACCCCGAGCCCACCGAACACGCCGCACGCGACGTTGGCGACACCGGAGGCCAGCAGCTCCTGGTCGGCGTCGATCCGGTAGTTGTTCCGGTCGGCGAACAGGCGCGCCGCGCTCAGACCCTCGGCAAGGCCCACCAGCGCGAGCGCGGCGCCGGCGCTGAGCAGACCGGTCAGGTCCCCGGGGTCGACCGTGGGAACGCCCGGTGTCGGCAGCCCGCGCGGCACCCGGCCGACCACCTCGACGCCGCGCGCCTGCAGGTCCAGCGCCGCCGACGTGGCCAGGCCGCCGACCAGCACCAGGAGTCCCCACGGGAACCTCGACGCCAGGCGGGCACCGCCGAAGAGGACGACGAGCGACACGGCGGACACGACCATCGTGGCCGGATCCGCTTCGCCGCGGCCGAGGCTCGACCCCAGCGCGCCGACCCGCTCGACCACCTTGCCCTGGGGTGTCGGCACCCCGAGGAGGTGCGGCAGCTCGTTGAGGATCACCAGCATGGTCAGGCCGAGGACGAAGCCGGTGACGATCGGCTTGGACAGGAACTCGGCCATCCACCCGATCCGGGCGAAGCCGGCCGCGACCAGCACCAGCCCCGAGGCCAGAGCCAGGGCGGCCGTGTACGACGCCGCCTGAGCCGTGCCCGCGACCCCGAAGCTGGCCAGGAAGGACCCGGACAGGACCGACACGGTCGACACCGGTCCGACGACGAGCTGGCGGGACGAGCCGAACACCGCGTAGGCCAGGAGCGCCACGGGCACCGCGTAGAGACCCATCTGGACGGGGGCACCCGCGATCGACGCGTAGCCGAGCGCCTGCGGAACGGCGAGCGCCGCCACCACGGCCCCGGCGACGAGGTCGCCGCGCAGCCAGGCAGGCTGGTAGCGCGGCAACCAGCCGACCATGGGAACGCGGCGCCACTGTTGCTCCGAGACTGCCCTCGTGCCGTCGCTCATCTCGGGCCACCTTGATCCACAGCCGGGTCGTCAGGCTAACGCCGGGCTACCGCCTCGCGGCTCCTCCGCCGTGGAGGGCACGCGCTGCCGTGCGGCAGGGCTCGCCACGCCGTCGCCGGTGCGCCGGCCCCTACCTCCAGCGCCGTCACGCGTCGTCCTGGTGCGGGGCGGGACGGCTGGTCAGCAGACGCAGCGCGGTGCCCAGGTAGGCCGTGTCGAAGACCATCTGCAGGATGCACATGATCCGGCCGGCCGACTCGTTCGGGTGCACGTCGCCCAGTCCCACGGTCGAGACGACGGTCGTCGAGAGGTAGAGCGCGGACACGCGGCCGGTCACCCCCACGAACTGGTCCGGAGCGAACTCCGCGGTGACGGCGTACAGCAGGGCGAACCCCAGCACGATCACGTAGAGCGCGCCGATGAGGTACTCGATCCTCAGGTAGCTGGGGCTCAGCACCCGCCGGCTGTGCCGGGCGTGCATCCGCACCAGCACCACGAGACCGAGCAGGGCGAGGACCGTGACGGCCCCCCGGACCAGGAACCCGGCACCCCGCTGCAGGTCGAACGGGACCAGGAAGTAGCCCGTCGTGAGCAACGCGAGAAGCACGGTGCTCTCGGCGAGCATCCGGGCCACGGGGTGCCCCGTGTCGGCCGGCGCCCTTCTCCCGGCTTTCATACCGCCACCCTGACACCAACGAGCCGTCGACAGGGACGCCCGATCGGGTCAACCCCGGCGGATGCCGGGGTGGTCCGCGTCGGGACCTTGGCCCCTGTCCCGCGACGGGAGGGTCATACGCCGAGGGCCGACTCGCGCAGCCGCGCGACGTCGGCGTCGTCACCGAGCAGCTCGACGTCGCAGCGGTCCTTGCGGCCGAATACGAACAGCACCACCTCGCTGGGCACCCCGCGGACCGTGACCGACGAGCCGCCGTCCTTGAGCACGGCGCGCGACCCGGTGACGGCGTTCTCGATCGTGACGCCCACCGGCGCGTTCCGGGTCAGCGCCTTGCCGGCGGTGCGCACCATCGACCAGAGCAGCTTCTCCGTCGCCGGGTCGAGCGTGCGCGCCGTCCAGTCCGGCTGCGCCCGGCGGATGTCCTCGTGGTGGACGAAGTACTCCAGCGTGTTCAGCGTCGCGTCCAGCTTCGGGACGGCGTACGGCGACCACACCGGTGGGCCGTGCCGGAGCTTCTCGACCAGCTCGATGAACGGCCGCCGGCCGACCCGGCGCATCTCGAGGTCGAGGACCTTGGCCAGTTGCTTCACCACGATGCCGGCGGCGGCCGGGCTGCCCTCGCGGACCAGCAGGTGCACGACCAGGTCCTTCACGTCCCAGTCGCCGCAGAGCGTCGGCTGGTCCTGCCCCACCTGGAGCGCGGTGTCGCACAGTGCGGCCCGCTCGGTCTGCGCGAGTCTCGTCATGCTGCCGATCGTAGGGTGGCCCCGTGACGAACCGAGAGGGCACGCTGCGCGACGGCTTCCGCGTCCTCGGTGTCGCGATCCGGCGCGAGCCGTGGATCTTCACCCTCTCCACCCTGGGCAGCGTGCTGTTCGGCGCGCTCACCGTCGCCGACGCGTGGGTGCTCGGCTGGTCCACCGACAACGTCGTGCTGCCGGCCTTCAAGGACGGCGACGTCCGACCGGGTGGCCTGCTGACCATCGTCGCGCTGTTCGTCGCGGTCGCCATCCTGCGCGCCGTGGGCATCGTGGCCCGGCGGCTCGGGGCCGGCGTCATGCAGTACCGCATGCAGGCGCACTACCGGCGCGCGGTGACCCGCCAGTACCTCCGGCTGCCGATGGCGTGGCACCAGCAGCACCCGACCGGTCAGCTGCTCTCCAACGCCAACTCCGACGTGGAGGCCGCCTGGGCGCCGATCGCGCCGCTGCCGATGGCCGTGGGCACCGTCGCGATGATGGTGATCGCGGTGGCGCAGATGCTCTTCGCCGACGTCGTGCTCGCGGTCGTCGGGCTGCTGGTGTTCCCGTTGGTCATCGTCACGAACGTCGTCTTCCAGCGCCTCCAGTCGCCGCTGATGACGCGCGCCCAGGCGCTGCGGGCCGAGCTCAGCGAGGTGGCCCACGAGTCCTTCGACGGCGCGCTGGTCGTGAAGAGCCTGGGCCGCGAGGCCGAGGAGACCGAGCGGTTCGCCCACAAGGCGCAGCAGCTGCGCGAGGTGAACATCCGGGCCGGCCGGATCCGCGCCGTCTTCGACCCGACGCTGGAGGCGCTGCCCAGCCTCGGCGTGCTGCTCGTCCTCGCGGCCGGCGTGGTCCGCGTCGAGTCCGGCCTCACCGACCCGGGCAACGTCGTCACCATCGCCTACCTGCTGACGATCGTGTCCTTCCCGATCCGCTCGATCGGCTGGCTGGTGGGTGAGTTCCCGCGCAGCGTCGTCGGCTTCGGCCGCGTGCAGGCGGTGCTGGACGCGACCGGCGAGATGGCGTACGGCGACCGGCGGCTCGAGCGCGCGGGGAGCGGTGCCCGGCTCGACGTGCGCGACCTCGGCTACCGCTACGACGGGGGGCCGGAGCTGCTGTCCGACCTCAGCTTCACCGTCGAGCCCGGCCGGACCGTCGCGGTCGTGGGCGCGACGGCCAGCGGGAAGAGCACGCTCACGTCGCTGCTGCTGCGGCTCGTCGACCCGCTCGCGGGCGCGGTGCTCGTCGACGGCCGCGACCTGCGCGACCTGGCGCCGGGGACACTGGCCCAGCAGGCCGCGATGGTGCCGCAACAGGCGTTCCTCTTCGACGACGACGTGCGCGGCAACGTGCGGCTGGACGCCGAGGTCGGCGACGGCGAGGTGTGGGCGGCGCTGCGGACCGCGCAGGCCGACGGGTTCGTCGCCGCCCTGCCGCACGGCCTGGACACCCGGCTGGGGGAGCGCGGCACGACCCTGTCCGGCGGTCAGCGGCAGCGGCTGTCGCTCGCCCGCGCGCTGGTGCGGCGCCCGCGGCTGCTGGTCATGGACGACGCGACCTCCGCCGTCGACCCCGAGGTCGAGGCGCGGATCCTCGCCGCGCTGCGCACCGGCGCCGACGACGCGACCGTGGTCGTGGTCGCCTACCGCAAGGCGACGATCGCGCTCGCGGACCAGGTCGTGTACCTCAAGGACGGGCACGTCGAGGACCAGGGCACGCACACCGAGCTGCTGGCCCGCAACAGCGACTACGCCGACCTGGTCAACGCCTACGAGCGGGAGCAGCCCGAGGCCGAGGTGAGCACGTGAGCACCACCACGACCACGTCCACCACCGGCACCGGCATGGACAGCGGCGAGTCGATCCCGGCGATGCAGACCATCCGGCGCGGCATCGAGCTGTCGCCGGAGCTGACCGACGGGCTGCGCGGGACCCTCGCCTTCGCGGTGATCGCGACCATCGGCCGGATCGTCGTACCCGTCGCGGTGCAGCAGACCCTCGACAAGGGCGTGAACGCGCCCGGCGGCCCGGACCTCCGCTTCGTCGGGGTGGTGGCCGCGATCGCCGCCGTCGCGGTGGTGGTCACCGGCCTCGCGTCGTACAAGATGACCTACCGGCTGTTCACCAGCGCCGAGCGCGGCCTGGCCACGCTGCGCACCAAAGCGTTCCGGCACGTGCACGACCTGCCGCTGCTGACGCAGAACACCGAGCGCCGCGGCGCCCTCGTCTCGCGGGTCACCAGCGACGTCGACCAGGTCTCGCAGTTCCTGGTCTTCGGCGGGATCATCTCGATCGTCAGCGTCGGGCAGGTGCTGGTCGCGACCGTGGTGATGGCGATCTACAGCTGGCAGCTGACGATCGTGGTCTGGGTCTGCTTCCTGCCGCTGTTCCTGTCCCTGCGGTACTTCCAGCGACGGCTGTCCGCGGCGTACGGCATCGTCCGCCAGCAGGTCGGCGTCATGCTCAGCAAGGTCTCCGAGCCCGTGGTGGGTGCCGCGACCGTCCGGTCCTACGCGATCGAGCGCCGCACCCAGGAGCGCATCGACGACGCCATCGAGCGCTACAAGCAGGCCAGCACCAAGGCGCAGGGCCTCACCGCCTTCTCCTTCTCCCTCGGCGGTGTCTCCGCCGGCCTCGCGAACGCCGGCGTCCTGGTCGTCGGCGTGCTGCTCGGCGTCGACGGGCAGATCACCGCCGGCAAGGTGCTGGCGTTCGCGTTCCTGGTCTCGCTGTTCGTGGGCCCGGTGCAGATCGGCACGCAGGTCCTCACCGACGCGCAGAACGCGATCGCCGGCTGGCGGCGGGTCATCGGCATCCTGGACACCCCCGCCGACGTGGTCGATCCGCGGGAGGCCGGCACGCCGCTGCCGCGCGAGGCGGTGACGATCTCCTTCGAGGACGTCGGGTTCGCCTACCCCGGCGGCGCCCCGGTGCTGCACGACATCGACCTCGAGATCGCCCCGAACACCCGGGTGGCTGTGGTGGGGGAGACCGGCTCCGGCAAGACCACGCTGGCCAAGCTGCTCACCCGGCTGATGGACCCGACCAGCGGCGTCGTCCGGCTCGACGGCATCGACCTGCGCGACGTGCCGTTCTCCTCGCTGCGCGAGCGGGTGGTGCTGGTGCCGCAGGAGGGCTTCCTGTTCGACGCGACGCTGCGCGCGAACGCGTTGTACGGCAAGCTCGACGCGACCGACGCCGAGATCCACGAGGCCGTCGAGCAGCTCGGCCTGACCGACTGGCTGGACACCCTGCCGTGGGGCCTCGACACCCGCGTCGGCCAGCGCGGCGAGTCGTTGTCGGCGGGGGAGCGGCAGCTGGTCGCGCTCGTCCGCGCGCACCTCGCCGACCCGGACCTGCTGGTGCTCGACGAGGCGACCAGCGCGGTGGACCCGGCCCTCGAGATGCGGATCTCCCGGGCGCTCGAGCGCCTCCAGCGCGGACGTACGTCGGTCACCATCGCGCACCGGATGTCGACCGCCGAGAACGCCGACGAGGTCGTCGTCGTCGACAAGGGCCGCATCGTGCAGCGCGGCCCGCACGGCCGCCTGGTCGGCGAGGGCGGCGTCTACGGCCGCCTCCACGCGAGCTGGGTCGCCCAGCAGTCCGTCCGCTGACCCGGGTCAAAATCCCGTCGACCCGGGAGAAAGTTCCCGTCGAGCCGGGGGAGAGTTCCCGTCGAGCCGGGGGAGAGTTCCCGGCCAGCCCGGCCGGCGACCGGGCCGCTGGCCCCGGCCGGGATACTGGACGCATGACATCCCTCGCGCCGGACAT
>Ga0308175_100001964_pt1 | contig 13939 bp, 12 predicted proteins | sample PhyCR1_3_FD_203893 | JGI IMG/M metagenome (GOLD analysis project Ga0308175, IMG submission 203893) | Soil microbial communities from UC Gill Tract Community Farm, Albany, California, United States - DLSLS.C.R1 | ecosystem: Environmental > Terrestrial > Soil > Agricultural land | place: USA...
GGAGCAGCAGGGTCGACTTCCAGGCGCGCCTGGTCGAGCACGTCGAGCTGACGGTGATCGCCGTCGTCATCGGGTTCGCGATCTCCTTCGTGCTGGCCGTGCTGGCGCACCGAGCACGCTGGGTGGTTGCGCCGGTCACGTTCGTCGGCAGCCTGCTGTACACGATCCCGTCGGTCGCGGCGTTCGAGATCCTGGTGACGATCACCGGGATCAACGACGTCACCGTTGAGATCGCGCTGGTGTCCTACACCTTGCTCATCTTGTTCACGAACACGCTGGCCGGGCTGTCCAACGTGTCGCCCGACGTCGTCGATGCAGCCCGCGGCACCGGGCTCACCGACACGCAGATCCTGGTCCGCGTGGAGCTGCCGCTGGCCGTGCCGACGATCATCGCCGGCCTGCGGGTGGCGGTCGTGACGATCATCTCGCTGGCCACCGTCGCGGCGTTGATCGTGCCCGAGGGGCTCGGCAAGCCGATCTTCGACGCGCTGGGTGCGGGTGTCTTCAACACGAAGTTCATCGCGTCCGGCGTGCTGTGCATCCTGCTCGCGCTCCTCGCCGATGCGCTGTTCGTCGGCGTGCAACGGGTGCTCACCCCGTGGGCGACAGCCCGGCGGGCGAGGTGATCGCATGAGCAGCCCGTTCCTCGGCGCGTTCAGCTTCCTCGTCGACCGCTCCGACGTCGTGCTGCACGACCTCGCCACGCACCTGGAGATCTCTGCCGAGGCGGTGGGCATCGCGCTGGTCATCGGCCTGCCGCTCGGGGTCTTCCTCGGGCACATCCACCGGTTCTCGTTCCTGGCGATCAACATCTCCAACCTGGGTCGTGCGCTGCCCAGCCTGGCCCTTCTGGCGATCTTCCTGCCGATCGTGGGGATCGGGCAGACCGACGTGCTGATCGCGCTCACCGTGCTGGCGTTCCCGCCGATCCTCACCAACGCCTACGTGGCGATCGACCAGGTGGACCCGGAGGTCGTCGACGCGGCCAAGGGAATCGGACTCCATCCGATGCAGGTGCTGCTGAACGTCGAGCTGCCGCTGGCGCTGCCGCTCGTCTTCGCCGGCATCCGCACGTCGGCGGTCTTCGTCGTCGCCACGGCCACGCTGGCCGGGTTCTTCGGCGGCGGAGGGCTGGGCGACATCATCAACAACCAGGAGTCCTACCGGCTCAGCGGTGTCATCGGCGCGTCGTACGTGCTGATCGTGCTCGCGTTCCTCGTTCAGCTCCTGTTCGTCGGCGTGGAACGCCTGGTCACCCCCGCTGGGCTGCGGGTCTCCCGCGGTCTCCTCGGCAGGCTCTCCCGTCCGACGAACGACCCTTCGGCGACTCCGGAGGCGGCGGAGGAAGGTGCCCTGCAGACAACGCACTAGCTCGTCCCGGTCAACATCTCTACACAGGAAGAGACAATCGATGAATTCGTTCTCACGCAGCGGCCGCATGCTCGGCACCGTGGCTGCGGTCAGCCTGGCCCTCACGCTGGCAGCTTGCGGCGGCAACAGCGGCAGCTCGGCCGGTGGTTCGTCGTCCAAGGGGTCGGGCGGGTCCTCGGGCTCCACCGCGCCGAGTGGGCAGCCAGGCAAGGGCAAGCCGGCCATCGTGATGGGGGACAAGAACTTCTCGGAGGAGTACCTCCTGGGCGAGCTCTACTCCCAGGCGTTGCGGGCACGGGGCTACACGGTGAAGCTCAAGGGCAACATCGGCTCGTCGACGACCATCAACGCGGCGCTGCAGAGTGGCAAGATCGACATGTACCCGGAGTACACCGGCGTCATCGCCACGGTGCTGGCGGGGCGTGCCGACAACCCGAAGTCCGCGGCGGCCACGCTCAAGGCGGCGACCCAGTACGAGAACAAGCACGGCTTCGCCGTGCTCAACCCGACCCCGTTCCAGGACGCGGACGGCCTGGCCTCGACCAAGGCGTACGCGTCGAAGCACAGCCTGAAGACGATCGGTGACCTCAAGAAGGTCGGCGCGTTCAGCTACGCGGGACCGCCCGAGAACGCGACGCGGTTCCAGGGCGTCGTCGGCCTCAAGAAGGCGTACGGCTTGACCAAGGTGCAGTTCAAGCCGGTGCCGATCGGCAGCCAGTACCAAGCGCTCGACCAGGGCAAGACCGACACGATCGCGATCTTCACGACGGACCCGCAGCTGGCCAGCGGGAAGTACGCGGTCCTGACGGACACCAAGGGCATCTTCGGCTACCAGCAGGTGGTGCCGGTCGTGAAGAAGTCGGTGCTCGCCAAGGAGGGTCCGGCGTTCAAGCAGACCCTCAACGCCGTCAGCAAGCTGCTGACCACCCAGGCGGTCATCGCGATGAACAAGGCGGTCGCGATCGACCAGAAGGACCCGGGCGCGGTGGCCAAGGCGTTCCTGCAGGCGAACCACCTGCTCTGAACCGGCCGCGCCAGAAACGACCGAGGCCGGCTCGTCCCGACGCGTCGAGCCGGCCTCGTCGCGTCGGCGCCGGTCGATCAGCGGCTGGGGCGGCTCGCGTCCGGCACCGGCCCGACCGAGCCGCGGGGCTGGGCGACGGGAGTGAGCACCCTGCGGCGCGACCGCTTGTCGCTGTCGATGGCCCGCACGGTGCGCTCGACGGCGTGGGTGACCAGCGAGTCCACCGGCCAGCGGAAGTTCGACAACGGCGGCGTCAGCAGCCGTGACACCGGATGGTCGTCGTAGCCGAGCACCGAGACGTCGTCGGGAATGCGGAGCCCGAGCCGCGAGGCGGCGGCGTAGACGCCGTAGGCCATCGAGTCGGCGAGGCAGAAGAAGGCCGTCGGAGAGGGATCGGCGGACAGCGCCGCGGTCGCGGCGGCGGCGGCGCCGTCCAGGTCGTGGGGCGACATGTACAAGCGAGCGTCCATCCCGAGCTCGGCGGCCACCCGGCCCACGGCGACCTCGGCCGGCCGATCGGGCGTGTTGCGCGCGGAGGGAGTGAGAACGGCGACCCGGCGGTGGCCGGCGGCGTGCAGCTGGCCCAGGGCCGCAGCGACGCCGGCGTCGTTGTCGAACACCACTTCGGCGACCGTGGAGGCGCCGGGCAGGCCGTCGCCGATCGAGACCAGGATCGTGCTCCGGGCGATCTCCGGCCAGTGCCGGCCGTTGGGGTCCACCCACAGCACGATCAGCGCGTCGACCCGCTGGTCGACCAGCTGCGCCGCCAGCTCCGCCTCGAGCTCGGGGCTGTTCGACGCGTCGACGATCAGGGCGTGCCGACCGACCTCGAGCAGCTCGCGCCCGAGCGCGGCGGCGACGTGCTGCTGCCAGATGTCCTGCAGTGAACCGCACAGGACGCCGACGTACCCCGTCCGACCCGACGCGAGGGCGCGGGCGATCGGGTCGACCTGGTAGCCCAGGCGCCCGGCGACGCTGCGGACCCGCTCCTGGGTCTCCACCGGGACGTGCAGGCCGCGCAGCGCGTAGGACACCGCGGCCGGGGACAGGCCCGACTCCCTCGCGACGTCGCGAAGCGTGACACGCTTCGGGCGTTCGCGCATCGCCAGATCATAACGAACCGCGCGCCCGGGTGATTGAAGCCACAGTGGTGAAGCGGTACAGTGAAGCGGTTCACCTGACGAGAGGAGACGTGGTGTGATGGGTGCTCCGGCACGTGTCGACGTCCACCAGCACCTGTGGCCTCCCGCACTCGTCGACGCGCTCCGGGCGCGCAGCAGGCCTCCGATGCTCCGTGGCTGGACCCTGCACACCAACGCGGAGCCGCCGTTCGACGTCGTCGCGTCCGACCACGACGCGGACGCACGCGCTGCCCTGGAACCGGACTCGTCCCGCGCCCTGGTCTCGCTGTCGGCGCCGCTCGGCATCGAGTACCTGCCGGCGGGCGAGGCGCGCCCGCTGCTCGACGCCTGGCACCGCGGCGCGCTGCAGCTGCCTGCGCCGTTCGGCGCGTGGGCCGCGGTGAGCGCCGCCGATCCGGACGTCGAGGGGCTCACCGAACTCCTCGAGGCGGGTTTCGTCGGACTTCAGGTGCCCGCCGGGGTCCTCGGGTCGCCGGCGGCGATCGAGGCCGCAGCGCCTCTCCTGCGTTGGTGCGAGCAGCGGCAGTGGCCGGTTCTGGTGCACCCGGGGCCGGTCGCCGCCGGCCACACGCGCGGCGTTCCGCCGTGGTGGCCGGCGCTCGTGGACTACGTGGCGCAGCTGCACGCGGCGTGGTGGGCCTGGCACAGCGTCGGCCGTTGCCTGCTGCCGGAGCTGCGGCTGTGCTTTGTGGCCGGCGCCGGGCTGGCGCCGGCGCACCACGAGCGGTTCGCCGCACGCAGCGGGAACCGCTTCGTCGTCGATCCGAACGCGTTCGTCGACACCTCGTCGCAGGGCCGGCAGGCGGTCGACGCCCTGGTTCGAGCCCTCGGTGTCGACAACCTCGTCCTCGGCAGCGACCGGCCGTACGCCGAGCCGGCCGACCTGCACCTGGGTGACGCGGCCGCACATGCGGTCAGCGTGCTGAATCCATCTCGACTCCTGGAAGGAGCTGCTCCATGACGACGTCGACCAGAACCGAGTCTGTGCGCACCTCGCACGTCACGGGTCCCGACCTGGGCGAGCTGCCCGATCGTGATCTCGACCGCAGCGAGCTGATCGACCTGGTGAGGCGGGTGGGTGACCGCCCGGAGCTGTGGCGGCCGCACGTCGGCTTCGACGACGAGGAACGGCACTACGTCTGCCTGCACCGGGACGCGCACCTCGACCTGTGGGTCCTGTGCTGGACGCCCGCGAACGACACCGGCTGGCACGATCACGACACCTCGTCCGGCGCCGTCGCCGTCGTCGACGGCAGCGTGCTCGAGCAGAACCTCGCCGTGGGCCGCCCCGACCTCAGCCGGAGGGTCGACGCCGGGAGCGCCTTCGACTTCGGACCCGACCACATCCACCGGGTCTCCGGGCTGGCGGCAGGCAGCGTCAGCATCCATGCGTACTCGCCGCCGCTGTGGCGGCTCGGGCAGTACACCATCGACGGGTCCGGTGCACTGCGGCGCACGTCTGTCTCGTACGCCGAGGAGCTGCGTCCGATCGACGAGCCGGCTGCCTCATGAGCAGCCCGTGAGCCCGTCACCAAGACGCAGGCTGCGCTCGTGAGCGGCTACGCCGAGCGGCTTCGTGTGGGGCGGTGGCTGGGGATCCGGAGCTTCAGCCGGCGGGAGCCGCTGCGGCGAGGCGGCACCGCTTCGGGGTGGCGGACGCTCTCGGTCGTGAAGGCCTGCATGAAGGCGAAGACATCGGTAGCCGCATTGAAGCCGCGCGGCTGGTTGGTGCTCATAGTGGTGCTGCTGCTTCCGTCGTAGGAGGATCCCGGCTCTTCCATTCTGGATCACGCGCCACCGAAAAACAGGGCTTTGTGCGACGGGTCTCTCCTTCGAAAGAGAGCTGAGCTAGTCCACCTCGGCGGATCTGGTCGAGGGTGAACCGTTCCTCCTCGCGGCACGTACTGGTGACTCAGTGGTGCCGGCTGGAGCGCCAGTGGGGCTGCTCGGCCGCACCGGGAGGGAGAGCACCATGTCCCGACGTACGTGGTCGTCGCAGATGCGACCGGTTGGGGGCCGGAGGCGGCGCGGTCGCGCCGCGGCCGCCCTCGTCACGGTGGGAGCTGTGGCCGTCTTGAGCCCGACGGCCGTCGCGGCGAGTCTGTCGCACGGTGCGCAGCACGGCGGGTACGAGGTGGTGCCCCTGGTCGCCGACCGGCCCGGGCACGCCCCGCTCACCGATCCCGACCTCGTCAACGCCTGGGGCCTGTCCGCCTCGCCCGGCACCAACCAGGCCCCCGGCTCACCACTGTGGGTCTCGGACAACGGCACCGACAGGACGACGCTGTACGCCGCCGCGGGCACCGCGGCGCCCTCGGTGTCGAAGGTCGGGCTGGTCGTGAGAGTGACGTCGGGGGCACCGACGGGAACGGTGTTCAACACCGACACCGACCCCAACGCCTTCACGGTCCAGGACGCGGCCGGCCACTCCGGTTCGGCCGTGTTCCTCTTCGACTCCGAGAACGGCGGCATCGACGCGTGGAACCCGGCGGTCGGAGCGAGCGGGACCGGACCGTCCACGGTCACCGAGACGGCGGTGCGCAACGGCGCCAACGCCGTCTACAAGGGCCTGACCATGGGACGGACGGCCAACGGGCACACCTACCTCTACGCCGCCAACTTCCGTTCCGGGCGGGTGGAGGCGTACGACGACACGTTCACCCCGGTGGCGCTGCCCGGTGGTCTGTTCGTCGATCCCCGGATCCCCGCGGGGTACGCGCCGTTCAACGTCCAGGAGCTCGCCGGGCGGCTCTACGTGAGCTACGCCAAGCAGGACGCGACCCTGCACGACGACGTGGCTGGTCGCGGTCACGGCTTCGTGGACGTCTTCTGGAACAACGGCAGGCTCCTCCGGCGGCTGGTGACCCGCGGTGGGCTCGACTCGCCATGGGGGCTCGCCCTCGCCCCGCACGGCTTCGGCCGGTTCGGGAGGGCCCTGCTGGTCGGGAACTTCGGCAACGGGCACATCAACGCCTACGACCCGCACACCGGCAAGCACCTCGGCCAGCTGCGCAGGCCCGACGGCCGCCCGATCGTCATCGACGGCCTGTGGGGACTCCGCTTCGGCAACGGCAACGCGGCGCGGACCGGCGAGCTGCTCTTCTCGGCCGGCCCGCACAGGGAGTCCCACGGGCTGCTGGGGAAGATCGTCGCGGCCCGCTGAGGTGGGTTCCGGTCGGTAGCTCGTGACGAGACGCAGGTTCTCGCGGCTGAGAACCTGCGCTTCGTCACGAACCAACCGGTCCGAGCCAGGCCATCGCCGCCGTGACCAGCGCTCGGACGCCGGTGTCGAGGGTCGGCTGGATCACCGGCGCGAAGGTCGCCGAGTGGTTGACCGGGATGTCCTGGGAGACCCGGCCGGCGTCCTCGGCCTGCCGGTAGGCGTCGGCGTCGATGCCGCCGATGCCCCAGTAGGTGTACGGCACGCCGAGGGCGTTGGGGATGTCGCTGAAGTCCTCGCTCGCGGTCTGCCGCGGCAGCTGGTGTGCGGCGTCACCGAAGTGGTCGTCGAAAGCGGCGGCCACCCGCTCGGTGACGGCCGGGTCGTTGTCGGTGACCGGGAAGCGGTCGAACAGCTCGAACTCGGGCGGCTTCGGCGACCCCGACGCGGTGCACTCCGCCGTGACGATCCGCTCGATGGAGTCCAGGATCATCGATCGGGTCTGCTCGCTGTAGGTGCGCACGTTGAGCTGGATGACCGCCGAGTCCGGGATGACGTTGCTCTTGGTGCCGGCCTGGACGCTGCCCACGGTGAGGACCGCCGGCTCCCCGGGCTGGACCTCCCGGGACACCACCGTCTGCAGTCGTACGACGATCATGGCGGCGAGCACGACCGGGTCGACCGCGGCCTGCGGCATGGACCCGTGGGCGCCGCGGCCGTGCACGGTGATCCGCATGCTGTCCGCCGCCGCCAGGGTCGGCCCGGGCCGCGTCGCCACCTGGCCGGCCGGGAAGGCGAGCACGTGCTGGCACAGGGCGACGTCGACCGTGCCGACGATCCCCGCGAGCCCGTCGTCCAGCATCGCCCGGGCGCCGTCCGCCACCTCCTCGGCCGGCTGGAACACCGCCACCACAGTGCCGTTCCAGTCCGCGGTGGCTCCCGCGAGCAGGTCGACGGCGCCGAGCAGGCAGGTGACGTGCACGTCGTGGCCGCACGCGTGCATCACCGGCACCTCGGCCCCGTCGCTCGTCCCGGTCGCGGTGCTGGCGTACGGCAGACCGGTCGCCTCCCGGACCGGGAGGGCGTCCATGTCCGCGCGCAGCAGCACCGTCGGGCCGTCCCCGTTGCGCAGCAGCGCCACGACTCCGGTACCCCCGACCTGCTCGTGCACCTCGCACCCGGAGGCGCGCAGGCGGTCCGCGACGCCGGACGCCGTCCGGGTCTCCTGGTGGGACAGCTCGGGGTGCTGGTGGAGATCGCGGTAGAAGCCCTGCAGCCAGGTGTGCGCGTCCTCGAGCCCCGAGAGCACCGCGGATGTCGCCTCCGCAGTCGAGCGACCAGATGTCATGGCTCCTCCTCCGGCTGTGGACAGCCACCCCCGACCGGCTCCTGCAGTTCCCGAGGAGATGCGGGTCATGCGGGTCAGCCCGGTGGCATCGGGAGCAGCCGCTCCTCGTGGTCGAGCTCGCGCTGGAGGATCCGCATGCTGGTGTCGGGCAGCCGGCCGGCGTCGCGCCAACGCAGCAGCTCGTCGCGCTGGGCGTCGATGACGTCGCGTCGCGCCTGGGCCGCAGCCTCGTAGTCGGGCGAGCGCATCGCCTCGGCGCCCTCATTGAGGAAGGCCAGGCGCGCCCGGTAGCGCTGGAGGCGGCTGGACAGGTTCGCCCGGATGCTGTCGGCGACCCGCGTGTCGACGGCGTCGTCCTCGACCAGCTGGTCGAGCCGGGCGAGCCCGGCCTCCACCGAGGCGGTCCTGGCCTGGTTGCGCAGCAGCGCCTGCTCGGAGACGTTGCTCCGCAGTCCGAGCCGGCGCAGCAGCGGCCCGAAGGTGACCCCCTGCGCCACCAGGGTCAGCAGCACGAGCACGTAGGCGGCGAACAGCAGCAGGTCCCGTGCGGGGAACGGTCCGCCGCCGTCGACGGTGCGCGGGATCGCGAAGGCCGCGGCCAAGGTGATCACGCCGCGGGTGCCGGCCCAACTCAGTGCCGTGATCTCCCTGCCCGACAGTCTCTGGTCCCGGGCCTCCGGTGCCGGCTGGTCTCCGTCCGGGTCGGCGTCCCCGCCGAGCCGGGAGTGCAGCGCGCGGGGAGCGGACTGGGTGAGCACCAGCCAGGCCGGCCGCAGGAGGGTCACCACCGTGACGGTGATGGCGGTGACCGCCACGACGGTCGACAACGGGTAGGCGCTCAGCCCGGAGACCACCTCGGGCAGCTGCTGGCCGATCAGCAGGAACACGAACCCCTCGAGCAGGAAGCCGACCAGCCTCCAGACCGCCGTGGTCTGAAGCCGGCTGGCCCCGGACTGCATGCGGGGGTTCTGGTGCCCGATCAGCAGCCCGGCGACGACCACGGCGAGGACGCCCGACCCGTGGATGAGCTCGGCGGTGATGTAGGCCGCGAACGGCGTGGCCAGGGACAGCGAGTTGACGCCCAGCGGGTCGTCGAACCAGTGCCGCAGCCAGCGCATCACCAGCGCGACGACGCCGCCGACGACCAGGCCGCCGACGGTGGCCAGAGCGAACTCTCCCGCGGCGAGCCAGAAGGAGAAGCCACCACCGACGGCGACGGCGACTGCGACCTGGAAGGTGGTCAGCGCGGTCGCGTCGTTGAGCAGGCCCTCGCCCTCGATCAGTGTCGACAGCTTGGCGGGCAGCCCTGCCTGCCGCCCCACCGCGAGGGCGGCAACCGGGTCGGGCGGTGCGACGGCGGCGCCGAGCGCCACGGCCGCCGCCAGCGGTACGACGGGCACCAGCCAGGACAGGACGCCGCCCACGGCCAGCGCCGTGCCCAGCACGAGCAGCACCGAGAGGCTCACCACCGAGCGCAACCGAGCGCGGATGGCGACCAGGCTCGAGCTCAGCGCGGTGTTGTACAGCAGCGGCGGGATCACGACGTCGAGCACGAACTCGGGGTCGAGCCGCAGGTTGGGTCCGGGCAGGCCGGCGTAGACCAGGCCGACCAGCGTGAGCAGCACCGCTTCCGGCACCCCGGACCAGCGGCCCAGCCTCTCGACTCCGACGATCACCCCGACCATCGCCATCACGAACCCGATCTGCTCCAGCACCCGGCCATTGTCGCGGTCACCGGAGTCTTCACACGCTGACAGAAAAGTGATATCTATTTGATATCGGATTGATTGACGAGAGGGGAGCAGCCATGAGTGCTCCAGCCGAACCGGCGGCCGCGCCGGTGGGACGCCCGGGTGCGGGCGTCGAGATCCACGAGACGAGGGCCTGGTCGATCAGCGGCTGGTTCGGCGTGCTGGGCGCGGCAGCCTGCGGGTTCCTGGTCTGGGACCTGCTGCCGAGCGGATGGAACGTCCTGCCCCTGATCGCCGGCATCGTGCTGCTGCTCGCGCTGGCGGTCGTCCCGCCGGGGCAGACCCGGGTCGTGCTCTTCTTCGGCCGGTACGTGGGAACCATCCGGTCGCCCGGCTTCGCGCTGGCCACCCCCTTGACGACGCGGCGCACCGTCAGCATCCGGGTGCGCAACTTCGAGACCAACCACCTCAAGGTCAACGACGCCGACGGGAACCCGGTGGAGATCGCCGCGGTCGTCGTCTGGCAGGTCGCCGACACCGCACGGGCGGTGTTCGCCGTCGACGACTACGCCGACTTCGTACAGGTCCAGTCCGAGTCCGCGCTGCGGCACGTCGCGACCACCCATCCGTACGACGACCCGACCGGCGAGGGCACCTCGCTGCGGGGCTCCACCGACATCGTCGCCGGGGAGCTCGCCGACGAGGTGGCGCAGCGCGTCGCGGTCGCCGGGGTGCAGATCGTCGAGGTGCGGGTCAGCCACCTCGCCTACGCCTCGGAGATCGCCCAGGCGATGCTGCGCAGGCAGCAGGCCAGTGCCGTTGTCGCGGCGCGGTCGCGGATCGTGGAGGGGGCGGTGGGGATGGTCGAGATGGCGCTGCAGCGGCTCAGCGAACGCGACATCGTCGACCTCGACGAGGAGCGCAAGGCTGCGATGGTCAGCAACCTGCTGGTCGTGCTGTGCGGTGACCAGCCACCGTCCCCGATCGTGAACACCGGTTCGCTCTACTCGTGAGCCACCCCCGCAAGGAGATCCTGCTGCGCATCGACCCGGCGGTGCACGACGCCCTGGCACGATGGGCCGCTGACGAGCTGCGCAGCGTGAACGCCCAGGTCGAGATGCTGCTGCGCCGGTCCCTCGCCGACGCCGGCCGGATGCCCAGGACCGCGAAGCCGATCGCGCGACGCGGCCGGCCGCCCTCGACCTGACCGCTCGACGGGACGGGCGGGTGCTACCCGGCGGCGGGGCGGGCAGGCCGGACCGCGGCAGGTACGACGGGCCGCCACCCGGCCAGCAGCTCCCGGGCCTGCTCGACCGGCAGGGGACGGCCGAAGAGGTACCCCTGCGCGAAGTCACAGCCGAGCTCGGCCACCCGGGCATGCTGCTCCGGGGTCTCGACGCCCTCGGCGCACACCTGCAGCCCGAAGGCCCGGCCCAGGCCGACGACCGCCTGGACCACGGCCTCCCCGCGGCTCGACCCGCTGAGGAACGAGCGGTCCACCTTGAGCACGTCCACGACCGGGAACCGCTGCAGGTAGCTGAGCGAGCTGTACCCGGTGCCGAAGTCGTCGATCAGCAGGCAGACGCCGGCCTCGCGGAGCCGGCTCAGGTTGTCCTGGGTGGTCTTGTCCTCGTCGACGAGGACCGACTCGGTGATCTCGAGGCCCAGCAGGCTCGCCGGGAGGCCGGCGTCGACCAGCGCGGACAGCACCTGCTCGACGTACCCGTCGCTGCGCAGCTCGTGGGCGCTCGCGTTCACCCGGATGTCGGTCCGGCCGAGGTCCTGCCAGGCCGCGGCGTCCCGGACGGCCGTGCGCAGCACCAGGTGGCCGAGCTCGCCGATGATGCCGGTCTCCTCGGCCACGGTCACGAACAGGCAGGGCGGGATCTGCTCGCCGGCGTGGTTGGTCCACCGGGCGAGCGCCTCCATCGAGGTCACGGTGCCGGTCGCGACGTCCACGATCGGCTGGTAGGCGACGTCGATGGCCCCGGCGCGCACGGCAGCCCGCAGCTCGCCGGCCAGATTCATCCGGCCGAGGACGTCCCCACGCATCGCCTCGTCGAAGATGCGGTAGCTGCCGGGCCTGTCGCGCTTGGCGCGGTACATCGCCATGTCCGCCTGGCTGAGCACGGAGGTGGTGTCGTTCTCACCCGCCAGCGACAGGGCCACGCCGACGCTCCCGGACAGCGAGAGCCGCCGTCCCGAGATCTCGATGGGCCGTGCGCAGGTCCCGAGCAGCGCCTCGGCCAGCAGCGCCACCTCGTCCTCGCTGCCGACGTCCTCGCAGACGACCACGAACTCGTCGCCGCCGAGCCGCGCGACCGTGTCGCCGTCTCGTACGACGTCTCGCAGGCGGCTCGCGAGGTGGGAGAGCAGCTCGTCGCCGCAGGTGTGCCCGAGGACGTCGTTGACCGACTTGAAGTCGTCGACGTCGAGCAGCATCACGGCCAGCCTGGAGTCCTGGCGCGCCGAGCGGGCGATGCCCTGGGAGATCCGGTCGAGCACCAGGGCGCGGTTGGGCAGCCCGGTCAGCGGGTCGTGCAGCGCCTGGTGCTGCAGCCGGGTCTCGAGCTCGTCGCGTCGCACGGCGGCGCCCAGGATCGCCGCGACGGACTCCACGAACGCGAGGTCGTCCTCGGTCCAGTGGCGAGGCTCGGGGCTCACCGCTCCGACCACTCCCAGGGGCTCGTCGTCGTTGCCGGGCACGGGGCAACCGAGCAGGCCACGCGCACGCAGCAGCGGGGTGGGCCCGGAGTGGGCGAAGCGGGGGTCGGCGACGACGTCGTCGATGGCCACTATCGCGTTCTGCAGGAAGACCTGGCCGACGACCGAGCCCTGGTCTATGGGCAGGGTGAGCCCGTTCCACTCCGGCTGCGTGCAGACGATCATCTGTGCGAGGCCGCCCTCGGGGAGCCGACGCAGCATCCCGGCTGCGAGGGTGGGGTACCGGCCGCCGACGAGCCGCACCGCCTGATCCAGCAGGTCCGGCAGCGGCATCGACAGGGCGAGCCGGCCGAGCTCTGCGAGCGCGCGCTGCTCCTGGACCCGCACCGCCATCTCCTCGGTGGCGCGGCGCTCGTCGCGGAGGTCGCGCTGGACCGACGCCACGGCGAGCGGCGACCCGGTCGACGACCGGACGAGGTAGGAGCTCACCGCGACCGGGATCGCCTCGCCGGAGACCGCGTGCCGCAGCTCACCTTCGCCCTGCCAGTAGCCGCGCTCGAGCAGGATCTCGCGCAGCGCCGGGAAGTCGTGACCGCCCTCGACGTAGAAGTCGGCCGACGGCCGGCCGAGGGCCTCCTCGTCGGACAGCCGGCCGACCAGCCGGCGCCCAGCGCGGTTGACGTAGGTGACCGTGCCGTCGAGGTCGGCCAGCGCCACGAAGCTGTGCGAGAGCTCGATGGTAGCGGCGAACGCTGTGCTCAGCTGCTCCTGCGCGGTCAGCTCCCGGTGCACGTCCCCCTCGTCGGCGAAGGTCAGCAGCGTCGCCACGCCGGTGACGTCGCCCGCGGGGGAGCTCAGCGGCTGCACGGCGACGAGCCAGGTGCGTCCGTTCAGGGTCGTGGTGTCGGCGGTGGCCTGGCCGGCCAGACCGGTCCGGATCAGGCGCAGGACCGTCTCGTCGTCGAGCATGTCCGCGACCGACCTGCCCACCCAGTCGGCGGGGTCGTACCCGAGGCGCTCGAGCAGCTGGCCGCCGACCTCGACGATCCGCCCATCGGTGTCGACGTGGCTGATCACGACCGGCGCGAGGTCCGCCAGCATCGACGACATCACGTCGCCTGCGGGAGGCGTGATGGCGGGGGAGGAGCCGCTCGGGGGGGTCGGCACTCCTATAGCCTCCCTGCAGCGTAAAGGTCCTGCAACCGAAACGGTCAGATCCAGCGGCGGAACCAGACCCGGTCCAGCCACTGGGCGGTCGTCAGCAGCTCCCCGGTGTAGATCGGCCAGAACCAGGCGAAGTTCAAGATCACCAGGACCACGAACGCTCCGCTGACCGCCGTACCCCAGGTTCGCCGGAGGTACGACGCACGGGCGTCGCCGATCATCGTGCCCAGGCACAAGGTGATCGCCAGCACGGTGAACGGGATGATCGCGATGGCGTAGTAGGAGAAGATCGGCCGCTGGTCGTTGGGGATCCACGGCAGCCAGGAGGCGAGCACACCGATGATCGCCAGGCCGAAGCGCCAGTCCCGCTTGCCG